>Ga0247842_10000468_pt1 | contig 83736 bp, 76 predicted proteins | sample LaCruzMarch2015__3_FD_192411 | JGI IMG/M metagenome (GOLD analysis project Ga0247842, IMG submission 192411) | Freshwater microbial communities from meromictic Lake La Cruz, Castile-La Mancha, Spain - LaCruzMarch2015_19m | ecosystem: Environmental > Aquatic > Freshwater > Lake | place: Spain... | reverse complement strand
CTGTTTTTCCTGCCGATCTTTCTGGGAACGGGAAAGCGTGGACGACGCGGGTTGCTCTGGGCGCTTTTCTTTTCCAATATGTTTCGCGGCGGCGGAAGCGGCGGTGGAGGATTCGGAGGAGGCGGGTTTGGCGGTTTCTCCGGCGGCGGCGGCGGATTCGGCGGCGGTGGAGCGTCTGGTGGATGGTAAGTCGTGAAATTGAAAATTGGAGATTGAGAATTTTAAATTGCAGATTTCTAATTGATGATAAAGTGAAAGTGAGTTGAACAATGTCGCTGTTAGGAACATATTTTTCGAAGGCGGATTTGAAAGCGATCGCGAAGGCTTGTTCGGAAGCGGAAAAGAATACGTCGGGCGAAATCCGGATCAGCGTGTTCAGCAAGACACCGTCGCAGCTCAAAGATAAAAGCGTCATGGAAATCGCACTGGATGAATTTTACCGGCTCGGAATGGATAAAACACGCGACCGAACTGGCATTTTACTACTCATTCTTTTAGATAAACGGAAATTCCAGATTCTCGGCGACGTGGGGATTTATGTAAAAATTGAGCAGTCAGTTTGGGATTCTGCGGGGGAATCGCTTTCGCAGGATTTTAAACATCACAATTATAAAACCGGCGTTATTAATGTCGTTACGAAAATGGGCGTAATTCTATCCGAACATTTTCCACGCAAAAGCGACGACAACAACGAATTGACCGATGAGGTTTCCGTCCAGTAAGGGACGATTAATTTTAGGGAGGAAAAGATGTGGAAATGCACACGGGGACATTTGACCGGAACCGTTTTGCTTGTTACAATCATGCTTTTCACGACGATGATCCAGCAATGCGGGAAAAAAGAGGAAACGAAAATGATCAGCGATGAATTTGCCGTTAAAGTCGCCGACGAAATGATCGCGAAGTTCGGCGAAACAAGCGCCGACCGCATCCGGACAGGCATCACGCAGATGCAAAATTTTTGGACAAAGGAAGACGGCAACGAAGAAGACTTCAGGAAATTCTGTCTGGAAAATTTCCTCGTCGAGGGCGATTCGCTAAATCGCTCGCTCGTTCGTTTGGAGAATTCGTTCGAAACGTTAAAAGGCGTTATGCTGGAACTCGAACGCGATTTTCAGTGGGATTTGCAGGTGGACGTCGGACCGATTATGCCGGTCAATTACCTGATGGCGAACTTCAGCCTTTCTCCAAATGTCACTGAAAACCTGTTCAAGAGCAAGGTTGCATTTTTTGTCCTGTTGAATTTTAAAGTATATTCTCTCGAAGAAATGCTGAGAGTCAGCGACGATTGGACGCGGGAAAAATGGGCGCAGGCGAGACTGGCTCAGTGGTTCAATTCGCGCGTTCCATCGGAGATTTCCCGGAAAACTTACGAAGCCTACGTCGTCGCCGATAACTACATCAGCAGTTACAATATCTGCATGGGACATCTGCTGACAGAAAACGGCGAAAAATTGTTTCCGGAAGACCTGACGCTGATCACGCATTGGGGAATACGCGACGAACTTAAAGCGCAGTATCCCGAATCCGGCGGTTTTGAACGACAGAAAATGATCTATGACGTGATGCAGAAAATCATCACGCAGGAAATCCCGGCCAGCGTCATTAACAATCCGAAAGTCGATTGGAAAGTCGGATCGAATCAGATCGTCAGTGAAAACGCCGACGCGAGTCCTGAACCGAACACGCGTTATCAGCAATTGCTCAATATCTTTCATGCCGAAAAAGACGCTGATCCGTATTATCCGATCAATCCGACGTTCATTAATCGCCGTTTCAACGAAGACCGTGAAATTCCCGAAGAGACCGTGAAAGCGCTGTTCGTTCAGATCCTGAAATCCGAAGAACTCAAAGAGACGGCCGCCGTCGTGAAAAACCGGCTCGGGCGAGAACTCGAACCGTTCGATATCTGGTACAACGGTTTTAAGAGTAAAGTTGCTTATTCGCAGGTGGAATTAGACAAGATCGTTTCGGCTAAATATCCGACAGCCGAAGTTTTTCGTGAAAAAATGCCGGAGACATTGATGAAACTCGGTTTCGATAAACAGACGGCAGAATTTTTACAAACGAAGATCAACGTCGATCCGGCGCGCGGCTCCGGTCATGCGCAGGGCGCCGAACGTTCTTCCGATAACGCGCATCTGAGAACCCGCGTCCAGCCGACCGGAATGGATTACAAAGGCTTCAACATCGCCCTCCATGAACTCGGTCACTGCGTCGAGCAGGTTTTTTCACTGAACCGGATCGATCATCCAATGCTCTCCGGCGTTCCGAATACGGCGTTCACCGAAGCGTTCGCCTTTGTTTTTCAGAAGAGAGATCTGGAAGTTCTCGGTTTGACGAAGAAAGACCCGGACGCCGAATATCTGGAAGCGCTGAATCAGATATGGTCGGCGGCGGAAATCTCAGCCGTAGCACTCGTCGATATGCAGGTATGGCACTGGATGTACGAACATCCCGAAGCGAAGCCGGAAGAACTGAAAGCCGCCGTCATCGAAATTGCCAAGGCGACGTGGAACGAATATTATTACCCGATTTTAGGACATAAAGACGCCATCATTCTGGGGGTCTATTCGCACATGATCGATGCCGGTCTCTATCTGCCGGATTACCCGATCGGACACGTCATTCAGTTTCAGATAGAGCAATACATTTCAGGGAAGAATCTCGGAAAAGAGATGGAACGGATGTGCACGCTGGGCTCCATCACGCCGTCCGCGTGGATGAAAGCTGCCGTCGGAACGGAAATATCGGTTCAGCCGATGCTGGATGCCGCGAGGAATGCATTGACAATACTTCAGTAATCGCATAGAAAATCGAATCGAACCTGCCGGGCTGAAAAGTTCGGCAGGTTTTTTTATCCGCGATATTTACAGACATCGTCATTTTTTCGTATATTCATACAGTTTTTGAAATCCGGAGAAGAAGTCGAGGGAGGATATTCGATATGAAGAAAAAGATTTTGCGGATCGTTCTGGCCGTTGTCATTTTACTGGTTTTCTGGTTGATTCGGTCGAGCAGTATGCTGAGTCGCGTCAGCATTCAGGAAAAGCAAGTCGATCCGTTCGTGATGGTTTACGCCGATTATGTTGGGGATTATAAGAACGTGTACGCGCCGATGGATTCCGTCTATAACAAGTTGTTGAAAGAAGACGGAATTTCAACAACGAAGGGCGTTGGAATATATTATGATAATCCCGAAGAGGTTGCGGTTGAAAAATTGCGGAGCAAAGTCGGATGCATTCTGGATGAGAAAGATATGAAAGCGCTTCCGGATTTGAAAAAGAAGTACAAAGTTCAGGAGTTCAAACCAATGGATGCGATTGTCGTAGAATTTCCGTTTCGTTCGCGGATGTCAATCATTTCCGGCGTGATGAAAGTATATCCGGCAATCCGGAAATATGCGGAAGAGAAAAACCTCGGCAGTCGGGAAATGATCGAAATCTATGACACGCCCGGCCAAAAGATCGTCTATATCATGCCGATCAGCAAGTGATCGGATTCTCCAAATGCCTTTTTGAATTGCCGGTGACAAACGGAAAAAACCGTTGTGAAGGATGTTGACAGTTCGACGGAATTGTTATAAATTTAGCCCGCTTTTTCTCGCCCTAATAGCTCAATTGGTAGAGCAGCGGACTCTTAATCCGTTGGTTCAAGGTTCGAGTCCTTGTTGGGGCACAAAACAACTTTCACGATGAGAAAATACACTCTTCGATTGCCTAATTGTCGCAGGTTATCGCTATTCCTACCCTATTAAATTTTATCATATTTCACCCTATTTTAACATTAAAAACGGGATACCGGTTTAACTCAAAACCGAACCGGCCTGTCTGCGTACGTTTCTTGCGAACAGGCTGGTGGGAATCCGAAATAACTAAAAGTTGCATCCGCTTTCGTTTTTTTCTCTATGATGCTTCTTATGTCGTTTTGGAAGTTTTTTATGTTTTTGGGTAAAATTTACTGATAAAAATATAGTGAGTTTTATCAAGTTCTCAACGCCGATGTGGTTATTCTTATTAAAGTAAAAATGGAATTATCTGTTTTGATGACACTGGATTTTCTAATTTATAATGACAAATTAATAATGAGGTTTTGTATGTCAAATATTCTAAAAAGATCTATGATTGTCGTTCTGGGATGTTTAGTATTTCAAAGTGTTTTGTATTCTAATGAAACCTACCGAGATAATTATTTAAAAAATAACTCACAATGTTTTATTGAGAATAGGGGACAATGGCCAGCCGAAGTGCAATATCTTGTTCAGACTGCTGCAGGTATGAATGCCTGGATTACCAATAGCGGAGTCGTTTACGATTTCTATCAAATAGACCCTGACAATGCCGGTAATCAATCCTATCCAGCAGAATCGGAATTGCAGGTCAGGGGGCACGTCATTAAAATGGAATTACAGAATCATTCCCAGAATTTAACCTTTACTCCCAAAGACCCAGTAGGAGGATACTGCAACTATTTTATTGGAAACGAGCCTGAATCCTGGATGAGTAAGGTAAAAATGTATCGGGAAATAGAAATTACCGGTATCTATCCTGGGATTGATATTCGCTATTATTTCGATGACAGGCAGGTTAGATACGACTACCGGATTCAACCCGGAGCGGATGTCGCCAACATTCAATGGCAGCTCCTGGGACAGTACGATCTGGCTACAAATTCCGATGGTGAACTGCTTTTCCAGACTAGTCTCGGTGAAGTCGTTCACGGAAAGTTATTTGCCTATCAGGAGAAGAAAACCGGAAAACAAGAAGTGACCTGTAGTTTCGCATTACTGCCGGAAGGTACTGTCGCCATCAGAACCGGAATCTATGATCCTCAGCAAGAATTAATCATTGACCCACTGATCTACTCTACTTTCATCGGAGGCAGTGGCACCGGCATTGGTGGTAGTGGCGATGATCAGGGAGAAGCCATTACTGTTGACGAAAGCGGCAATGTCTATATCACTGGAACGACCTATTCGACCGATTATCCAACCACAGTCGGTGCATATAAAACCAGTTTGCAAGGCGGCGAAGATGTCTTTATTACAAAATTGAAAGCAGACGGTTCAGCACTGGTCTATTCAACATTTTTAGGGGGTTCGAGCACTGATAACGGTGCGGCAATTGCCTTGAATTCTCAAGGAAATGTCTATATTAGTGGTACGACTTTTTCGACCAATTTCCCGACGACGACGGGTGCCTATCAGACTACGGTACGCGGAAATGGCGATGCTTTTATCACCCAACTCAATTCGGACGGCACGGCTCTGGTATATTCGACTTTTCTGGGTGGTACTTATGGCAAGGAAACCGGTAAAGCCATCGCGTTGGACCTTAGTGGCAACGCCTTCGTAACTGGTATAACGACTTCTTCTAATTTTCCCACGACTACCGGCGCTTATCAAGGCACCTTTGGCGGTGCTTACGATATTTTTGTAACGAAGCTGAATGCAACGGCTTCCGCGACCCTGTTCTCGACCTTTATCGGAAAAAGCGGTTATGATGAGGCTTATGCTATCGTTGTGGATAGTTTGGGGTATACGTACATAACAGGAAATACAAGTTCAAGTAATTATCCCGTTTCTATAACTGCTCTTCAGAAAACCTTCGGCGGCAAAACCGACGGTTTCATCACAAAACTCAACCCTACCGGATCGGCATTGAGCTATTCGACCTATCTTGGAGGCTCGGAAAATGAATACGGCAATGCCATTGCCATCCGAAAGGATTATGCTTATGTAACGGGAGTTACATACTCTACAAATTACCCGGTTACAAGCAACGTTTTTCAAAGTAATTTTGGCGGAGGATCGGAAGATATCTTCATTTCAAAAATTAATACTACCGGCTCAGCTCTGGAATACTCGACTTATGTTGGCGGCGACGGAGAGGACATCGGATATGGTATTGCAGTCGATGCTCTGAATCGCGCATATGTGACGGGAGGAACATCCTCTTCCAATTTCCCGACCACGACCGGAGCTTTTCAAAACACACCGCCGTCGAGTGGCGATGCCTTCCTGATAGAATTAAATCCCATAGCCACCGGACTCGTTTATTCCACCACCATCGGCGGTTTTTATCAGGAAACCGGCAATGCCATTGCCATTGACGGAAATCATAATGTTTACATAACCGGTGAGACAAAATCCAGTGATTTTCCAACCACGACCGGCGCTTACCAGACCACTTTACAAAGCGGAACCGATGGGTTTGTCTCCAAATTCAATGTGGTGCCCGAGCCATTGATTGTTGATTTTAATGCCGACCAAACTGGTGGGATAGCCCCGCTGACTGTGCAATTTACCGACAGAACATTAGGCGGCGCTGACAGCTGGGAATGGAATTTCGGCGACGGCAGCACTTCGATAATCCAAAATCCGAAACACATCTATACTACCGCTGGTAGTTACAATGTCAGTCTCACGGCAAGCAATGAACTCGGTGCGGTAACGGCAGTAAAAAACAATTTCATCCTCGTTATGGACTATGCTCCCGGCAGAGTCTTCTATGTACGGAGTGATGGACAGGACAGCAACAATGGTTTGAGCTGGGCGACTGCTTTTGCGTCCCTGCAGGTCGCGCTGAATTTTGCGATGACCGACAATGAAATCCATGTCGCGGCGGGTACCTATAAACCGACCTCCGTCTATAATCTGACACAAAGTGAGAGATACAGGCATTTTCGCCTGAAAAAAGGGGTCAAGATTTATGGCGGTTTCCCGGTGCAAGGCGGTTCCATGGAACAACGCGATCCACAGAACTTTGGTTCTATTCTCTCCGGTGAACTAGGCAGTGAAGATGATGATTACGATAATTGCTATCATGTCTTTTATCATCCCGAAGGCCTGAATCTGGATAGCACTGCAGTACTGGACGGATTCACCATACGTAAAGGCGCTGCATATGATGAAACTCTCGCGCAATACGGCTCTGGGGGCGGAATGTATAACCAGTCCAGCAGTCCGAAAATTATCAATTGTACTTTTACAGCCAATCGAGCAGCATATAACGGCTACGGCGGCGCCATATGCAATAACTATAGCAATCCGTTGATCAGCGATTGTCAGTTCGTGGATAACAGATCCGGTTTGGCCGGAGCAATCGGCAATGACAATAATAGTAATGCGATCATCACAAATTGCACTTTTAAAAATAATAAAAGTGGTAAGGGTGGCGCAATGGTCAATCGCAGTGGGAGCGCCACGACGATCAGTAATTGCCTGTTTGAACAAAACGACGCCACCGATGGTGGTGCAATCTACAATTATCAGACCGGCACCGGAGCGGTCATCGACCAATGCAATTTTACCTCTAATACCGCATCACATGGTGGTGCTATTTATAGTTGGTACGAAAGCTCGCCAACGGTAAAAAATTCATATTTCATCGGCAATAAAGCTTCTTTTGACGGTGGTGCTATAAATAATAATGATAAATGTAATCCTTTAATCATTAATTGTATTTTTAGTGGAAACCTGACGGATCCTGGCTATGGCGATGTCTATGGCGGCGGAGTCTATAACGTTCTGAGTTCAAATCCGACTTTGACCAATTGCACCTTCAGTGGGAACAAAGCCGGTACAACCGCCAATGGATACGGTGGTGCCCTTTCTAATAAATATACCAGCAAGCCGATCCTGAATAATTGCATCTTCTGGAGCAATAATTCCACCAAAGAAGGGAAACAAATTTGGAATTACTCCGATTGCTCAGTTACAATGAACTATTCCTGTTATTCCAACGGAACGAATGATATTGTCACCGGTGGAGGATTCACAAAAAACAATTGCATCACGACTGATCCTAAATTTTTAGATTCCAAATCGGCAGAACTGGCCCCAACCACCACTGGTGATTACCTGATTCTCGGAACATCCCCTTGCGTCGATGCCGGGTATAACAGCTATGTACCCGCCGGCATTACGACCGACATCCGCGGCAAGACGCGTATAATTAATGGCGGCAGTGGTTTGGCCAGAGTTGATATGGGCGCCTTTGAATATCAGCCGGGGCAGGATCCATTATATCCTGTTCCGAATTTGCCTGTTTTAATATCTCCCGCGAACACCACTACCGGTATCGTTTTACCGGTCACCTTAAGATGGCATTCATCCGTGAACGCCGAAAGCTATCATTTGCAAATTGCTAATGAAGTAACATTTAATACCTTAATTGTCAATTCTGACCAAATCACAGATACCAGTACCACAATTCAACTATTATCAACTGGAGTCATTTATTACTGGCGTGTCAGTGCCAAGAACACTGGCGGAGTGAGTGACTGGTCAACAGTCTGGAACTTCAAGACGCTGGGTACCCCGACTACGGTAACCTTAATCAACCCGCAACATCAATCGGTCAATCGACCGATTGATGTTACCTTCCGCTGGAGTAAAGCTCAGGACAGGACCAAATCGGTGATGGTTTACGGATTTGAGTTGGTCAGTGACACAAGCAGTATGAGTGACTTATTAAGGGATACGACACTGGTTGATACCTTCAAGGTGGTACCTAGTTTAAAGAACTACACCAATTACTTCTGGCGGGTAAAGAGTAAAAACGAAGCCGGATGGGGCGGTTTTGCCAACTGGAGTACCTTCAAGACCATAATCGCCAAACCGGAGAACTCGCTTTTAGCCACTCCGCTAAGTAATAATGTTGGTAACACTCAACCAGTGGTACTGAAATGGCATATTGCCAGTCGAGCGGAGATATATCGGGTACAGGTTGGCTTAGACAGTCTGTTTGTGAACAAGGTGTATGAGGATAGTTCCCTGACCGACACTGCTAAGACCTTGCCATGGCTAACCAATCTGACGAAATACTACTGGTGTGTCTGTGCAAAGAATATAGGTGGAGTGAGTGACTGGTCGGCGGTCTGGAACTTCAAGACCTTGGGAACTCCAACTACGGTAACCTTAATCAATCCACAACATCAATCGGTCAATCAACCGATTGATATTACCTTCCGCTGGAGTAAAGCTCAGGACAGGACCAAATCGGTGATGGTTTACGGATTTGAGTTGGTCAGTGACACGACAAGCATGAGCGATTTAATTAGAGACACGACGCTTGTCGATACTTTCAAGGTGGTAACTGGTTTGAAAAACTTTACAGAATATTTCTGGAGAGTAAAGAGTAAAAATGAAACCGGATGGGGCGACCTTACTCACTGGAGTACATTTAAGACTATTATCGCTAAGCCGGAAATTCCGATATTATGCAGTCCGCTTAATAACTCTATTAAACAGCCAACCAGTATTAACCTTGTCTGGAAAACTACAATGAGAGCATCAGATTACGGTATCCAATTATCGAAAGATAATTTTTCCCAGGTTGTATTTGATACCACGTTAATGGACACGTCGATCAATTTACCATGTCTTCAAAATTTTACCCAGTATTCCTGGAAAGTTAAAGCACATAATATCGGCGGTGGAAGTGACTGGTCACAAACATGGACATTTACAACGATTATGTCACTGCCGGAGGTTGTAACATTGATTGCTCCGTCCGATTCCTCTGAAATAACGATCGATACAGTCGTTTTTAGATGGAATATAGGGACACTACAAATCTTGAATTACGTATTTGAATTAGCCAATGATCCCGATTTCAGTGATATTATCCTCGATTCAGTATTACTGGATACAGTTATCACATGTAACAATCTTCTGAAAGGCGATTTTTGGTGGCGAGTGAAGGCTATTAATGACGCAGGAGAAGGACCGTTTAGTCAGAGCAGAACTTTCTCGGTACAGATAGCAAGTATTTGTGAGGATATATCTATTCCTACCAAATTTGGACTCGATCAAAGTTATCCTAATCCTTTCAACCCTGTAACGACGATCCATTATGCTCTATCAAAGTCGGCAAGAGTCGAACTTTTTGTTTATGACCTAAACGGTAGAGTTGTTGAGAAATTAGTTAATGAGCAGAAAGCACCAGGGTATTATTCAATTCAATGGAATGCTTCTCGCTATAGTTCTGGCATCTATTTCTATAAATTAGAAGCAGGTAATTTTGTAGAAATCAAAAAATGCGTACTGGTGAAGTAGTATAATTAGAAAAAATCCTGTTATATGAAGCCCGTCTGGCCCTACTGGATGGGCTTTTTTGTTTTCTATTCAGCAAAATTCTCATATCGAACAATTTACTGCATAATTAATACACACTTTTATTTTTTCACGACGAGAACGCGGTGTTCTTTTAATCCGTTGGTTCAAGGTTCGAGTCCTTGTTGGGGCACAAAACAACTCGCGACGGACAATTAATCCGGATTTGGTTTAAAATTCGTAAGAAAATCCCAGTGATATTGCGTTGACAACGGCAACCGAGTGAGTACGATCAGCAGCGGGATCATGTCCGCCGGAACGCATCATATTAAAAGCATTGCCAGCGATCTTAGCACTGGATTGTATTTTGTAAAGATCCATGCGGGCGAATTCAACGCCGTGAAAAAAATAGTCCTGATTAAATAAGGGCTACTGTAATCGATTAAAGAATCTTCCGAAGGCTGCCAAACCTTCGGAAGGTTTTTCATATTTGATTATTGAACCTTTGGTAACATTTTTCTATATTCCGTTTGTATGGTTGTGCGTTACTTACGAGAAAAATCATTTAAAAAGTGGCTAATTTTGATTGCGATCGTTCTCCTCGGCATCACCACACAAGCCGCCGGACAATTTTCATTCCTCAGAGCCGATCAAAAGAAAAAAGTGACAATTGTATTTGCGGGCGACCTGATGCTTGGCGACGAACTCATTCCCGTGATCAATGAACTCGGCGCGGACTATCCTTTCGATTCGGTGGCGAGCGTCATCCGGGGAGCGGATATCGCAGTGGCTAATCTCGAGTCGCCTTTAACAGTCGGAGGTAAAGCGCAGAAGAAGAAATACACATTTTCGGCGCCGCCATCTTACATCGACGGATCGGTTCACGCGGGATTCGACCTGTTCACACTCGCCAATAATCACATTCTCGATTTCGGCGTCGATGGATTGAACTCCACGATCAATACACTCAGAAAAGCGCGCATCCCTTTTTGCGGCGCGGGGATGAATTACGCCGAAGCCGTTAAACCGGCGATTGTCACGCACAATGGAATCCGCTTTGGTTTCCTCGCGTTTTCGTTGACCTATCCCGAATCATTCTGGGCAACGCCCGGCAAAGCGGGAACCGCCTATGTGGAACAACCGGCTCTTAAACAGATCATCCGCGAAACCAAAAAATCCGTGGATATTATCGTGGTTTCTTTCCACTGGGGCGGCGAATACCGCGAACATCCGAAACCGTATCAGGTCCGATATGCGCATCAGGCAATCGACGCCGGTGCAGACATCGTGATCGGCCATCATCCGCACACGCTTCAGGGACTTGAGATTTATCGCGGAAAACTAATCGCCTACAGCCTCGGCAATTTTATCTTCGGAACACGAAATCCGAAAGCCCATTACGGAGCTTTGCTAAAGACAAGTTTTTCAAGCAAGGGGTTGGTTGAAGCGGAGATCATCCCGATTTCCGTGAATAATTACAAAGTCCATTTCCAGCCGAAACAACTGAAACCGGATGAACGGCTTTACGAAATCCGGTATCTCAATTACATCTCCAAAGGATCGAACGGTCGAAATGAAATACTGAATGTCGATGGCGTTCTCCGCATCAAATCCAATTGACGCGGTAAAAACAACTCCTAGATTTCTTTTGTTTTCTTGGCTGCAATTTTTTATAATGCCGTCGATTATTCGTTTTTTCATAGTAAGAATCGCTCTCTGAGAGAGAACAATAAAGTAGTTTTGTTTACTGGTCGCTTCTATCGCCAGACTTTTTAAACACAAGTAACAAACAAAATGTCACGGAGATAAACTGGAGAGTTTAATGAAGGTTTTATTGCTTGAAGATATTCATAAAGACGCGTCGGCGGCATTTATCGACACCGGATTCGATGTTTCCGAGATCAAACATAGCCCGGCCCCGGAAGAGATTATTGATAAATCCGTTGATATGAGCGTCATCGGTATCCGCTCCCGGACAAAGATCGGGAAGGACATTCTCGACAATTGTGAAAATCTTTTAGCAATCGGCGCGTTCTGCATCGGAACCGAACATATCGATCTTGAAATATGTGAGAAACACGGAATAGCGGTTTTCAACGCGCCTTACAGCAATACGCGGAGTGTCGTGGAGTTGGCGCTGGGTGAGATCGTCATGCTTCTTCGCCACGCATTCGATCGGAGTTCCGAACTTCATACGGGAAACTGGAAGAAATCCGCCGAAGGATGCCGCGAAATCCGGGGGAAACGGCTCGGCATCATCGGGTACGGGAATATCGGCTCGCAGTTGTCCGTCCTTGCCGAAGCGCTGGGAATGGAAGTTGTCTATCACGATGTTTCCGAGAAACTCTCCATAGGAAATGCCAAAAAGGTCGCATTCGATGAACTCCTTTCCACTGCCGATGTCGTGACCTGCCACATTGACGGGCGTCCCGGCAATCGCGGAATCATCGGCGAGCGGGAGATCGCTATGATGAAGCACGGCGCGATCTTCATGAATCTATCCCGCGGCTTTATCGTCGATATCGATGCTCTGGCAAAGGCGCTGAACTCGGGAAAACTCGCCGGCGCGGCGCTGGATGTCTTTCCAAAGGAACCTGCCAGCAACAAAGAGGAATTCCTCAGCCCGGTTCGGGGATTGAAAAATGTCATTCTGACGCCTCACGTCGGCGGTTCGACGGCGGAAGCCCAGCAAAACATCGGAAGGTTCGTCGCCGCGCGGATCATCGACTATATCCGGACGGGAAGCACGACCACCTGCGTCAATCTTCCCGTGCTTCAGGCGGCGAAGGGAGCCGGAAGTCATCGCTTTGCGCACATCCACGAGAATGTGCCCGGGATGCTGGCGAAGATCAATAAGTTGTTTGCCCAGAACCACGTGAATATTTCCGGTCAGCACCTGCAGACACGCGGGCATGTCGGTTACTCGATCATCGATGTGGATGACGTCAAAGGACCTGCGCTGGCGGGAAAAATGGCGGCATTGCCCGGAACCATCCGCTCACGGTTGGTTTATTAGGTAGATCGGCATCTCGTTATCGTGCTAATCCGGTGAAGTTGCTGAGGTATGAGCAGAAAACGGATAAAATAATTTCCGGTTTTCATGGTGATATTTTTGTATGAGAGATATAACGAATTTTTCACCGGTGCTACTGGTAAGGATATTATTCGGTCACGAAGGAAGGAACGTAGCAACGTCTTAGTGGAAAATTTAGCCATAACAATTTTTATTTCAATTTATAAAATGAATTCAGTTTATCGATAATATTAAAAATATCATCTGACCATATACACCTTGCCAAACCCATATTATCCGATGCAGATGATGGTAAATGGCCAAATACCATTCCAATAAAGTGTGTACTAGATGTTATAGAATTTTTAGTAAAAATTGGACTCCCGCTATTACCGCTGTACGAGAAAGCATCGACTAAATATTCATTACTTACATTTGAAAACCATGCAATTGAACCAGATCTAACAAGTGGATTTGAAATATCTTCTGAGTACCCTCCTAAATAACCATATTCAGTACCGATTCGAAAAGGAAAGCCCAGGAAAAATACATCCGTACCAAGTTTTATATCTTTTTTAAAGCCGTAAAGACTTTTAGGAATTCCTTTTTTATTAGTAAAAATAATCTTTGTTGTATCATTTTGAAACTGTCCTTTATTTGATAAACCAATATTTAATACCCCTATGTCTAAACTATCATCTATAACACAATTAATATTCTTTTGAATCTTAAATGGTAATACCAAATTTTTACCTGATAATATCCACGTATCTGTGCCCATTGTAATTGTTTTTAATTTATTATTATTCATAAAAATTATAAGAGATGTATCGGCAGGAATTTTCAAAAATACAATGGGATTCCTCAAAACATGCGCACATGTTACAACAGTATAAATATTTTTATGAAAATAATTATATAGCAGAAATCCTGTTCCATGAGGTATTAGAGTATCATTAACGCTCTTTTCAATTAAAATAATACAATTAACGATATCTCCGGGGAGTCCTGATTCGATTTCTGAAAGTAGTGAAATAGGAAGTAGAAAAATTAAAATAATGGATAAAATTGATTTCATAATGAAGTATCCTTTTTTTTAGTTATGACACATGTTTATACAGCACAATCTCTCCATTTCCAAGGTTTGTCGATAGAAAAACTTTTTTGAAAAGTTTCTTAGTGAAGAAACGGGTAAGTTTTTCTTTTGGTAATTTTACTGATTCATATTGCCTTTGTCTATTCATAACGCTCGGATTTTACTCATTCCCATTTCTATTATCAAGCCCGAAAATTTCATTTTTCTCTCTTTTTTCTTTTTGCCTTTTTGAGCAGTTTCTTCTCGTCGTTTTCCAGATTGCGTTGAACCTTTTTGACATCCTCAGCCGGAGGGAGTGTTTCGGGTTTGACCCCGCGCTCGATCAGAATTTTACGCACAGCCAAATTATTGTCGACATGTTCATCAGAAATTTGACTTTCGCCCGACAAATCCTTATCAACAACATTGTGGCTGGTGAGTTCGGTGGCAAAATCCTTTGCCTTGATGGTCAGCGTGGGCAGTAAATCCGCTAAGGGTCTGCCGTCCGGGACAGCCAGTTTCTTTTTCATTTCATGTGTGGAATATCCGCCGAATAAAGCCTGATCGCCTTTGGAACGGATGATGGCAAAACCTCTGTCGTCCACGCCGCGTTCGTAGATGATAGCGGACAATTTTTTCTCCGATTTAGACAATTTATCGCGCGCTGAGACGCGGTCCGCATCTAAAAGGCGTTGTTCGATGACTTCCTGTTTGCGGGTTTGGACGGCAAAGTAGGTTTGGGCAAACGCGATTTCACTTTTGGACGGGTCGCCGTTTTGCGCGATCAGGTAACAAGCATAGCGGGTAAGCGCCATATCATCAATAGTTCGTTGTGCTCCACTGCCTAAAGGTACCATTTTGTTGACGTCAACAAAATGGTCAGATGTAGAAATACCCGCATTTTCGCAGGCGGTTTTGGCCTTTTCAACTACTTTCAGAAAATTACGCCATTCGGAATACCCTAATATCTCCTGCAATTCCCGCGCGCTCCAGCACTCGATTTCGTTGTACAGATAGCAGGCTTCTTCAAATTTCTGAAAGAGTTCGACGATCAGTTCTTGTTTCATATTGTCCTCAAAAGGAGTTTTTATCCGCTGATTTATTTAATATCATGATGGCAGAATTTTACTCATTCCCATTTCCATTGTCAAGTCAGAAAACTCTAAAGAGGCCCGGCAATAGTTGGAATATGCCAATAAATAGTATCCGCCGCCGGTGAAGCGCCAAATCACAAAACCCAAATCCCAAACAAATTCAAAATATCAAATTCAAATGACCGAAACCCGGCAACGATACGATCTCTTGTTTTGAGAATTGGATTTTTGGTCATTGTTGCTTGTTTGAAATTTGGTGCTTGGATTTTGGAATTTTCATCTTTTGACACTGTTCGCCCTGTCTGCTCGCTCATGTCATATGCTCTGCCATCAGGTCTGAGGACATGACGGAACATTTTAAAGTCTGTTTTAATTCGACGACTAACGAACGCTTTTCGCTTTTGACTTTAATCCGAAGGCGAGAATCAGCGCCGATAAAAGCGAAAGGCTTGCTCCGAATGCGAAAGGGACCGCCGCGCCGAATGTATTCCAGAGAAGTCCGGCTATCACACTGGCAGGAAGGAGTGCAATTCCAACGATCGTCGAGTGAAGACCGAGCATGGTTCCTTTTAATTCTTTAGGCGCGATTTCCGAAATGAAGGCGCGTTCGACACCTGCCGTCATGGCGGTGAACACACCGTAAAGCGCAAACGCGGCGACAATGATCGCCTTGTTCGGAGCCCATGCGAAGAAGGCATATACAAGTGTAAATATCAGGTAACCGGCAACTAATAAACGTTTCCGCCCGATGCGGTCGGATCTTTTGCCGAGCGGTATGGCAAGCAGTGAAGACACCATATTATATACAAAATAGAGAAGCACGACAGAGGCGGTATCGAAACCGACATTCCCGGCCTTGAGAAGCAGAAAAGTATTCGATGAGTTCCCGAGCGTAAATATAAAGACGACGAAGAGGTAAAGTTTTAAACGTGAGTCAAGATTCTTAAGTCCGCTGAAAACATGAAGCGGCGCACTGGAATCTCGCGGTTTGCCAGTTTCCCTGATGAAGATGAACATGAAAAGTGAAGCGACCGCCGGAATACATGAAAGCAGGAAAAGCCGTTTGTAGGCATAATCTCCGTTCCATGCTTTCATGATGAAGAAAGCCGCCAGGATTCCGGCCGCGGAACCGGCCATATCCAGCGCTTTGTGGAGACCGAATGAATGTCCGAGTTTATCCGAGTCGCTGCTCTCGCTCACAAGCACGTCGCGCGGCGCTGTCCGCAGGCCTTTACCGAAGCGGTCTATCACCCGCGCTCCGAGGATGCCGACCCACGAACCGGCAAGGATGAGAGCGAACTTATACACCAGCCCTGCCCCGTAACCGAGAAACGCGATAGGCTTTTTCTTCCGGTATTTATCGGAAATATAACCGCTGAAAACCTTCAGGAGACTCGCAAGACTTTCCGCAATTCCTTCGATCACACCGATGAGGGCAGGCGTTGCTCCGAATACCGTCGTGAGGTAAATTGGGATCAGCGGATACACCATTTCGGTGCTCAGATCCGCAAAGAAACTAACGAGTCCTATGAAAAATACATTGTTCATCTGTGCGCCTGATGCAGGATTCGATTATGGGATTTGGTTCTTCCCGGCATAATCTATCGGTAAAAGGCGATGTCCCTCAAAAATTGTCAATATCTGAATCTCTTCATCAATATGTCGATGCACGATTCTGTAATATTTATAGATTATTTCCCTGATACTCGGATCAGATAACTCCGGTATTTTACGTCCAATGTCCGGATTATCGATAAGATATTCACATTTAATTATGAGTAAATCTGTAAACTCGATCGCCTTGGATGAATTATCTCCTGATATATTATTCTCGATCTCCAGAATATTTCCTAAGGCTTCGCGAGTCCAGATTATCTTCATATTCTGCTTTTTCTGGCTTCTTTTATTTGATCTTTTAGTTTGGAGGTTGAAAATGTATTTCCGGCGTTGATATCCTGAATTCCTCGATTTACAGATTCCGTAAATGTTTTAGCATAGATAAGTTTATCATATTCTTCGGGTGTTATCAATACACCGGCAGGTTTGCCATTTTGCGTTATCACTATGGGGTGATTTTTATCCCGGATACTTCTTAACCACTTCGAAATTCCTGTTTTGAATTCGCCGACCGGGATGATATCCTGTGAAATGTTTATTGTTCTCATACTACCTCCAAAGACCTGTATTACGACCTGAATATAGGTATTAATATTAAACCTGTCAATTTAATTGCGCTTCATACAGCGCTAATTGAACATCACTCTCTCAATGTTGTTCAGTCACTGTTATCGGCGTGTCGATCGTACTGGCATAAAAAACGATAATATCGACAAGGTCCTTTCCCTGATTGATACCATAATGCGGCGTGTTCACCAACTCGACGATAGGATCACCCGCATTTAGAATCAGTATTTTTCCGTCTTCTGCCACGACGGTGAGTTGCCTGCTAATCAGCACTCCGGCATTTATCACCGGATGACTGTGAGTGTCTAACTAGGCTCCCGCGGGGACGCTGATGCGCAGGATCGTGACCTTTGACTGACCTTGCGGATATGCGCCGGCAATAACTTCCCGTTTCAACTTTGGGTGGTTGCAACGAGTTCCTTGACGACCTTATGTGTGGCGGTCGTCATTTCCTAACCGATTCCGGAGATAGGGAGCAGAAGAATAATAACGAAAAATATCGCGAGGATTCGAATGGGTTGCTTTTTTAAGAAAATTCCTTCTTTTTTGTATTATCGTTAAAAAGCCGTTTGAACAATAATTTCACCGTTCAGTATTTTTTCTTCGGCCGCATCTACCAGCGCTTTGACTGCCGATGGCGTGATGGCTTCGTAATACTTATTGCGGGCAATCCCGACTCCGTCTTCCGCAATGCCCAGCGAATCGATCTGCCCGTAAGTCAGGTTTCCTTCCAAATGTAGTTTGATGGCGCGATATAGGGAGTTGTCGATATTCTTCATCATCGAAGTCAGAATATGGCCGGCCTGAGTGGAATCGGTACTTTCGATGGCGAGGGCCTGATCGGAATCAACCCCCAGCGCGAAATGCGTATCTTCTACCGCGGCTTCAAAAATGCCTTCTCCGGTGCCGCCGGCAATCTGAAATATGATGTCGGCTCCTTGATTATATTGCGTCAGTGCAATCTGTTTTCCTAAGGCTGGATTGCTCCAGCCGTCGGCAAACGACCGGATGATCTGAATGTTCGGATTGGTATCTTTGGCTCCCTGTTCGTAACCCAATATAAAGTCAAGGATGACCGGGATTTCCTGCGCTCCGATACAACCGATGATCGCCTGAGAGTTAATGCCATCGATTTCCTGGGTGGTCATAGCCGCGGCGTAAACTCCGGCTAAATAAGAGCCCTCATTTTGTTTGTAAACGATTGAATAGACGTTTTCACAATCGTAAGTGTCGTAATCTACCGGCGCATCAAAAATGATGAACTTCTTGTCGGGGTGCAGGGGTGCGACCTGTTGCAGAAAGGTATTCATCTGATATGAGCCCGCGATGAGAATATCGTAATCTTCGTCATTAGCCGCGTTAGTTAGAGCGGATTCCCATTGAGTGTCATCCAGTCCGGCTTCGATGGTTTTACTCTCGATACCCAATTCATCCTCGGCTTTATCCAAGCCGCGTTGGGCTGAGTCGAAAAACGATTTATCGCCCAGCACACCATGAACAAAGAAAACCACTTTGAGCGGTTTTTCATCGGATTTATTATCACAGGAGGTCATCAGACAGATCGTGAGTAGAGTGATTATAAAAAGTAACCATCTATGTTTCATATTATTGATTCCTATAAAATTTCTTTGTTCATGACGACAGGATTTTACTCATTCCGGTTTCCATTGTCAAGAACGGAAATTGTGGATAATGGGTAGATTGAATTGATAAGGTAGATTAGTTATAGAATACAGTGATGAGACTAATATAAGACAGATGACACTGATGGAATAGATATTCGCAGAAATTTTTAAACCTCGCCGCAATACTTTTCCCTCCTGACAGTTTGCCGGTTAGTGAACAGTCAGGAGGGAATTCCAACGTTATGAGAGGAAGCTAATTACCGAGCTAAATGAACCGTTCCAATTGCAAATTAACATTCTTCGTTTTACCGAAATGCTCGATCAAAACGGAAACTCTGCTTCCCGTTTTTCCAAAAGTTTGTTCAAATTCATCCTTAGAAAGTTGTGAGGACGGCCAACTATTTATCATGATTATTTTATCGCCCGGCTTAATTTCTGCTTTATCGGCTGGCGAACCGGGAACGACATGGTTAACGACCATATTTTTATCTATGGTTCGTTCGATCTGAAGTCCCGCCATGTTAAATTCAAAAGGCTCGTTGTATAATTCATTCTTCTTAAAATAGATCTGGTTTTCGGGAATATCAAACGTCACGTTGAACCTGCTAAGGATCTGGTTGCCAAGATTTCCTTCCTTTTCAAAAGACGGTGGCGTGCCGGCGGTTCCATCATTGAATGAAGCCAGAACGTTATTCATTTGGCAATCACCGAATTTTAGGCTCTTAATCCGACCCATTTTCCGTTCCATTTTTCCGGTCAATCCCCGTGTGAAATAAGAGATCGTTTTATCCGGCAAGACAAGATTACTGTTATTTACCATGTTCAGCATTAGTGTGCTCCGGTTTCCGGTATCGACGACGAATTCGCCCGGAATTTCCGACCCGTTTTCTAATTGTAGGTCAGCCTTTAGAAAAATTCGGTTTTCGCGAACTTCCACCGGCACACCCAGTCCCGCCTTGGCAAAATTTACATTTCCCGGCTTACTGATTGTAATAACCTGCCTTTCATAATTGACGGCTACGATGAAGTGAGCAAAGAAAGAAGAACCGATGATTCCATCCTGTCCTTCAAATTGCTGGCTTCGGGCCGGATCACGGGGAATCACGGCGATCATCTGGTTGGTCAGTGTCAGTTTGGGAACCTTGAGCGTGGCTCCCATACTCACATTCGAAAGTACTGACGAGCCATCCACTCCGCATACAGGCATTTTAGATGAATAACTTAATTTGAGTAAATCTACTTTATCACCTCCGAAAAGAATGGCTCCGTCAAACGGCATTCCGCTATCAAGGACAAGGTTCATCTTGGTGTCGTTTAACTCCACCTGAACGACAATCAGATTATCGATTAGTTTAAACGGGATTGTAGTACTTGTCAACTTGCGGGCAAATTCATAACCACCAGCCGGCATTTTCATTCTGACCGGCGCGTTTTCCTGCGCGAAAAGTACGGTTGTCGCTAAAGTAGCAATTAACAAAAAGGGAAGAAAGATTCTTGTTTTCATCGTGTCCGTTCCTTTTTTAAAGTTTTGTAGTTTCAAATCTTCAATATGCAAACGTTAGACTGATATAATCTGAAAAAAGTTGTACGTCATTTCATTAGTTTTTAAAGAATTCCGAGTGAATTGTGGTGTATCTTCCTCATTGAACATTTACACACGAAAACCTATGTATAATTAGCACCAATCTGCGCCATCCGCGGTTAAAATCCTGCCAACGGCGGTGACTGTGGTTAAATTTCTTTACGGTTTTAGACGTTAAACCAGTAGGTGGCTTTCACCATGAAAATATTATCCGGTTTGGTTCTTCCGATACGGCTGAAGGAACGATTCAGATTAAAGTCCGGGCGGTCATCGTCGTCAAAGCGATTGTGCGTCCAGACCAAATAAACCGCCGAGCCGCGCGCAAATTCCCAGCGCAGAACCGCGCTGGAGCGGAAACTGTAGACATTGAAATCTGGGTTGTCGAAAGTGTATGAATTAGCAGACCCGCTGCTGCCGTCCGAGTCAACCGTCAGTTCGTTCGCAGTCACATCTTCTGTGATAGTCGAGCCACCTTTACCATAAACCGAAAACTCGTAACTTTTTGGCCGCGCCAGTTCCTTGAAATTGTAGTAATCGCCAGCGCCAATCATTGGCTGGGCATAGAGTTGCAGGGAGAGCCGTGGCGTGAAAGTCCAATCCAGACGCAGGCTGGCCGACAGAGTGGTTTGATCCATCTCTGCAAAGACATATCGTTTGCCGTATGTCCTGACTGCATAGGCATCGTTATAATCGTCCACCCATTGCGCATAGCTATAACTAATATTTAGGCCGGGAGTAAATTCGAAAGATAGATTTTCGGCGATTTTCCATTCAATCGGTATTTGGAAATAGTGGCTGACCGAACCGGTATCGTTTCCGCTGGCTTCATAATAAAAACCAACTTCCAGTGGCTTGCGTTCATCGGAAGAAAATTCTATATAGCCCCATGCTCCCGGCGGCGAGATCGTCAACGGCCCGCCGCGCGTCAACCGGTTATCAAAAGTCTCAAAAAACCAGCCGCAACCCCAGTTCACTTCATAGTAATTAACAAACTGGTACTCTCCGAAATTCATGATGCTATTACTGAGCGTATGACCGACGCAGTCTAAGGTGCGGGATTTGGCAAGGATCAGATTGGCATAACGATAGGCTTTGGTCGGCTCGGTCCATTTATAACCCAGACCGGCGTGATAATTGATCACGTCGCTACTCGAATTATATCCAAGGTCGTTGGCGTCAAATCCGGGACTGATTAAACCGAACGCGGCATTGAAAATAACCCGCCCCTTTTGTTTGTTCAGGTTGAGGCGAGTGGCATAACCGGTCAGTCTTGTGGCCGAACTATCGACCTTAAAATGGTTAGCATTAGGTTGTTGAAAATAATGACGTGAATTAGTCTGAATATTCATGATGCACGTCTGTGTTCCAGAAATATTTGACAAGCCGCCCCAACCGGCGATGACCCAGGTTTTACCGGTATCTAGAAAACTCCAGCCATCCAATCCTACCACTAAAGCTTCCTCATTGAGATAATCGGACAGACTTTGATCGTCAAAAAAGCGTTTGGTCAGGGTCGTAAGGATGCCCAATCCCTGTTGCCCTTCCTTGAATTCTTTCTGGGTGCGTAAAACTGAATAATTAGTCAACGGCTGGGCTTCAACCTTGGAATTCTCACCATCCAAATTCACTTTTGCAAACTCTCGGGTGGTTGTGGAGTTCAGTAAACCGATATTCCAATTATTGCCGATCTTGCCGGTCAATTTACCCGCGCCGATAATCCGGGAGCCTTCCGGAACATCAGTGTAATTATAATCCGACAGATCAGCCTGCGGCGCCCGGCCGATTCGCCGGCTGTATAATAAATCCGGTGAGGAAAAATTGATATTCCAATAGTCGCTGGATCCGCCATAACCGAAATCGAAAGTTTTCGAACCTTCAATAAAGAAAGGCCGTTTTTCGTCATAATAGGTTTCCACATCGGACAGGTTGATCACAGCAGGATCGACCTCTACCTGACCGAAATCAGGATTGATCGTTCCATCAAAGGTTAAATTGTTCCCAACACCAACCTTGAAATCTGCCCCAACGCCCCCTAAAAAACGCGACCCGTCGTTGAAAGGGTCATCCGGGTCAACCGCCAGATACTCGGCTTTGCTCCTGACGTAAGGTAGAATTTCCATTTTACGCTCGGCGTCGATATTTTCGATTCCAACCAGATCGACGAACCGCGAGACCAATCCGGACTCGTTGCGTGGTGTGATGGCGATAAAGTCCTCTTCGTTTTTACGATGGATCTTTCGATAGAGATTGATTCCCCAAGTATAAGATTCGCTTTTTTTGAAACGCAATTGTGAAAAAGGAATGCGCATTTCAAGAGACCAGCCCTGCTTATCACATTTGACAGCGCTTTCCCATACGCCGTCCCATGAGTCGTCCTGCCAGGTATCGTTATAAAAAGTGCCGTCGTAGATCGCTCCGGCGGCCGAAAGTCCGAAATAAAAACCACTTCGTTTATCGTTGTATGGATCAAGTCCGATCAGAAAGCAATCGGAATTCATATCCGAATCGCGCCGTTCGAGTCGCGCCATGATCGAATCCGGAACTGAATCAAAAAGCCGGGCACCTACATACAATGCCTTAGCATCATAGACGATTCGAATATCGGATGGTTGGCTGGGTTGAGCGCCCTCATTTGGTTCATCTTGGATCAGTGTTGGCGCCGGGATGGCCTTTTGCCAGATTTCTTCGCTTAATACACCGTCGATGCGGAGCGGTGCATCTGTCCGAATTGCTTGTATTTGAACTGCTACAGTAAAAACCGGTAGGCTTGTTAGGGTAATAAAAATTAAAATCGATTTAAATCTCTTCAATCTACGCTCCATGATAATCTTACTAAAAACCAGCGCCCTATTGACTGCAAGAATGACTGATTAGTTGTCCCGGCCGGTCAGATTATTTTCGTTATAAAAAGGAATACCCGGTCTATTAATTAAATATTGTTGGTAATAATCCATCGCGATAAATTAAAGTATCGGGTAATTCTGTTCAAATAATTTCCACTTTTAGAATATGCCTTCACGGGCAGAATCCGGTTCATCAATTGTACCAGATTAAATAATATTAGGATTGATTAACACTGTTAATTAAATTACCGCTGTTAAAATTATCAAAGAGAGTTTATTTTGATCAAAAAGGAAATACAGGAAAAGAGAATCCGCGGATACTTCATCGATGCCACCAAAACTCTGCTTAAAGGAGAAGGGCTAAAGAGCATTAGCGTTAGGAATATTGCTGATCGGGCGGGTTATTCATATGCCACGCTTTACAATCACTTTAACGACGTTAAGGACTTGATCTTTGTTTGCGTCAATGATTTTCAGGCAGAATGTGCCGAATTTATTCATAATGAAACGGCCGCCAGCCCGCGCGGAATTGAAAAAATCAGGGCGATTATCAATGCCTATGTGAAATATTTCGTACAGTACCCGGGTATTTTCGATTTGTTTTTTCTGGAAAAAATCTCGGACATTACCAACAAGCAGTCCACCATTGAAATGATCTATTACCTGACCGACCGCCTTTGTTCTGAGGAATGGACTTATTGTATCGATGAAAAAATCGTGTCGCCAGAAGAAGCCGAAACATTAAAGGCGGAAATCAGAAATGTCATCGCCGGTTTGTTGTTATTTTATATTAACCGCGGATACCCGGAAAATTACCAAGAATTTATCAATCTTACCCAAAATCAAATCAATCATGTTTTAGATCGCTGAGACGGTCAAAACGGGACATCTAAAATTGTCAAGTATCTCATTGTAACTGTTATTGGATGTTCCGCTCAAAAGACTGGCCGGCAAAAGGAAATATTTTTCTATAATTAGAATAAAAATCGATCGGGAGAAAACAGTTTCTCCTTCAACTAGAAAAAGGCTTCCTGCGAACAGGAAAACGATATGAATATCGTTAGCCTATTAGAAAGTACAGCATGTCATTCGACAAATTAAACCTCATAGAGCCGATTCAAAAGGCCCTGCAAGTTGAGGGTTACACAATTCCCACTCCAATTCAAAAACAAGCGATACCGATAATTCTCGACGGAAAAGATGTCCTCGGTTCGGCCCAAACCGGTACCGGAAAAACAGCGGCATTTGCAATTCCCATCATCCAACTGCTTACCCAAAATCCGGATTATAACAGAGGCCGACGGAAGATCCGGACCTTGATCGTAACACCGACCCGCGAACTGGCAATCCAGATTGGAGATAGTTTTGCAGCTTATGGTAAATTTACCGATCTGCGTCACACGGTCATTTACGGCGGAGTCAAGCAACTCCAGCAAACAAACGCCTTGCAAAAAGGTATGGATATTCTGGTCGCTACGCCCGGACGACTACTTGATTTAATGGATCAGGGTTACATAAATCTCCAAAACGTACAATTTTTTGTCCTGGATGAAGCTGACCGAATGCTCGATATGGGTTTCATTAACGATGTCCGCAAAATAATTGCTGTTCTGCCGGCCAGACGGCAATCGCTTTTCTTTTCTGCTACCATGCCTGCGGAAGTGATCGAACTAGCCCGTAAAATTTTAGACAGACCAACCAAAGTCGCGATCGCACCGGTGGCGATAACCACAGAAGCAATCCGGCAATCCGTTTATTACGTTGATAAAGACCGGAAAAAAGATATGCTTCTGCACGTCTTAAAAGACCAGACACTTGAAACAGCCCTGATTTTTACCCGCACGAAGTATGGGGCGGACAAGTTGGCGAAATTTCTGAATACCAATGGAATCAAATCGGATGCGATTCATGGCAATAAGACCCAAACTGCCCGCCAGCATGCCCTGGCAAACTTCAAGCGGCGTGCCTCCCGGGTTCTGGTGGCTTCCGATATTGCCTCGCGCGGCCTGGATATTGATGAATTGTCCTGTGTCGTGAACTTCGATATTCCCGATATTCCGGATACTTATGTGCACCGCATTGGGCGAACCGGCCGGGCCGGCGCGACGGGCAGAGCGATCTCATTCTGTGCTCCGGAAGAAAAAGGCAATTTAAAGAGAATTGAAAAACTATTACCGACTCCCATTCCGGTCGTCAGAGACCATCCTTTTCTGATGAATCTTCGGGTTTCCGGTGTGAAAGCATCAGCCGAAAAGGAACAATCGTCGAAAAAACCACGAACATCCATCTTTCACAAAAGATGGGCTAATTAGGTTGATTATTGTGATCGTGTTTTCTCTTCGTATTAAAAAATTCTCCGGGTTCTATACCCTGATAACGGTAGTGGTTGTGTCCTCTGTGGTTAGTCTTTTCTATTTTACCTTGTCTTCGCCTGTCTGACCGCTTTTTGCCAACCGTCAATCAACCGGTCGCGTTGCGAATCGGGCATTTTGGGAGAAAAAATTCTATCGCATTGTTTGGCGGAGATCAGGTCAGCACTGCTTGCCCAGAAACCGGATTTGAGGCCGGCGAGGAATGCTGCGCCAAGCGAAGTGGATTCAATATTCGCGGGACGGCAAACCGGACAGCCGCTGATGTCAGCCTGAAATTGCATCAGGAAATTGTTCGCCACCGCGCCACCATCCACGAAGAGTTTGGCGATCGATGTTCCCGTTTCCTCCTGCATGGTTTTCATTACATCCTGAGTCTGGTAGGCCATGGATTCCAGCGCCGCGCGGATAATATGGTTACGGTTTGCACCGCGCGTCAGCCCGACCAGAACACCTCTGGCTTCCATATCCCAGTGCGGCGCTCCCAGACCGACGAATGCGGGTACGAGATAAACGCCACCATTATCGGGAACAGAAAAAGCCGCGGCTTCGCTGTCGGAGGCTTTATCGATGAGTTTCAATTCATCGCGCAGCCACTGAATCGCCGCGCCGCCGATGAAGATCGAACCTTCCAGTGCGTAGCAAGGTTCGCCGGAACCGCCGATCGCCAGTGTCGTTAGCAATCCTTTATGAGATGCGATGTACCGGTCACCGGTGTTCATCATAATGAAACAGCCAGTGCCGTAAGTGTTTTTCACTTCGCCGTTTTTAACACAGATCTGACCGAAGAGCGCGGCTTGCTGATCGCCCGCAACACCGGAAATCGGAACACCTTCGATAGCGGGAATCGTTTCAACAACGCCGAAATCGTCGATTGTGCCTTTCACGGTCGGCAGGATATTCATGGGAATAGACAGCAGGTGGCAGAGTTCCTCATCCCAGCATTTTTTTCGGATATTATAGATCAGGGTTCGCGAGGCGTTCGTAAAATCGGTCGCGTGGACTTTGCCGTTTGTCAGTTTCCAGATCAGCCATGAGTCGATCGTTCCGAATAGTAAATCCTGTGGATTGTCCGGCACGTTTTCGAGAATCCATTTAATTTTCGTGCCGCTGAAATAGGCGTCGATCGGCAGACCGGTCTTCTCGCGGAAAAACGGTTCGAACGGTTTTAGACTCTGGCAAATGTCCGTCGTCCGGCGACATTGCCAGACGATGGCATTATAGACGGGCAGACCGGTTTTTCGATTCCAGATGACGGTCGTTTCACGCTGATTGGTAATGCCGAGCGCGAGAATTTCACCGCGATGCCGTGCCGTGATGTCGCTGACGGTATTAACGACGGTTTGCCAGATTTCGAGCGGATCGTGTTCGACCCAGCCGGGTTTCGGATAGATTTGCTGGAATTCCCGGTACGATTTATCGACGATCTGGCAATTATGATCGATCAACGACGCCTTGGTTCCGGTCGTTCCCTGATCGATGGATAAAATGTACATGATCGGTGCCTTTCTGATTGGGAAAACGCTATTTGTCCTCGGATTGAGACGATAAAACTACCTGAAGTTCAATCGGCGGTTTTACCAGAACCCGGACAACATCGCCGGGGAATATCTTCTTGCCGCGTTGAATAACAATGCCGCCGTTCACCAGTACGCCTCCGTGCGTAATGAACTGCTTCAATTGACCGCCCGTTGATGAAACGGAAGCGAGTTTCAGAAGTGAATCCAATTTGATGAACGGCGGCTGAATTTCGATTTTCTGAATCATGCGGCGACTCCGCAACGTTTTTCGATCCAATCGCGAATGTCGGTCAATACGCGGATTTTTTCCGGATCGTTCAAAATTTCATGATAAAAACTGTCGTAACGGTTAAACGTTTTATCGTTGGACTTTGCCAGATTGTATAACATCTGATTGCCGCGAATATCGGAAAGACGATCGACCGTTCCCTGTAAAATGAGGAGCGGTAGTTCGAGCGTTTCCATCTGCAGTTGAATGCGCCCGATGGCGAGATTCAATTCGGCGCCTGTGCGTGCTGGAATTCCACCGCGATAATTGAGTGGGTCGTTATCATAATTTCGAACGACTTCCGGATCGCGCGAAATCGCGTTTTTATCTAATACGATCGTCGGCAGTTTTGGGAACAGTTTGCCTATGATTGGCGCTATTTTTACAAGAAATGGCGAGATCGAGTCGCTGATCTTCATTGTCGCCGCGCTGAGAATGAGACCGGCGATTTTCGGTTTTCGCGTGATTGTAAAGAGCGTGGAAATCGCTCCCCCCATGCTGTGTCCGAGAAGGAAAACCGGTAAATCCGGATGATGGCGCTTCACTTCCGACATGATCAAATCCAGATCGCGCAGATAATCGTCGAATGAGTTGATAAAAATGCGGGCGCCACCGGATTTTCCATGTCCGCGCAGATCGAATGTTTCAAACGCGAATCCGGCGTTTGTCAGAAAATCCGCCACATGCTCGTACCTGCCGGAATGTTCTGCGAGTCCGTGGACGACCAGAACGACCGCTTTAGCCGATTTGGAAGATTTATAGGAGCGAGTGAAAAGCCGTGTTCCATCGAAGGAAATACACTCACTGGTCTGACAGGTCAATTCTGGAAATAATTCATTCATTCGGATAATTCCTTTTATAACAGATTTTATACCTTCGTTTCTTTCATGACCGATGTCGCGGCTTTTACGATTCCAGCGATGTCAGCGAGATCGGACGGGATGATCATCGAGTTGTTCGTCTTGGCTAACTTGCCGAATTCGTTGAGATATTGTTCGGCGATTCGCAGATTGACGGCATTTAGCCCGCCTTTTTCATTAATTGCTAAAGCGATTTCGCGGATTCCGCCAGCCGTAGCGATAGCGACTTTCTGAATTTCAAAAGCGCGTCCTTCTGCTTCGTTGATGCGTTTTTGTTTTTCACCTTCGGAACGGGCGATAGCTTCCTGTTTATCGCCTTCCGCGCGGTTGATCTTTGCCTGTTTGTCGCCTTCGGATTCCGCGATCACGGCGCGTTTTTCACGTTCGGCGCGCATCTGTTTTTCCATCGCGTCTTTGATGCTCTGCGGTGGAATGATGTTTTTCACTTCGTAGCGTGTGACCTTAACGCCCCATGGCTCCGACGCCCGATCCACGGCATCGACGATGGCGCTATTGATCGTCTCGCGTTCCTCGAAAGTTTTGTCGAGATCGAGTTTACCGATGACGCTTCGCATGGTCGTCTGTGCCAACTGGATCGACGCGAACTGATAATTGTTGATTCCATAGGACGCTTTTTTCGGATCGACGCATTGCATGTACAGAATGCCGTCAACTTCGACGGAAATGTTGTCTTTCGTGATGCATGTTTGCGATGGAACGTCAATTGCCTGTTCCTTCAGCGTATGCCTGTAGGCGATTTTATCGATAAAAGGAACCAGAACGTGAAAACCGGCTTCAATCGTCGTGCTGTATTTTCCGAGCCGTTCGATGATGTAGGCAGATTTTTGCGGAACGATGACAATCGACTTGAAGAACAGAACCAGAATAAAAAAGATAATGCCAATCAGAATAATGGTAAAACCGCTCATGATTTTTCTCCTTCAATAGGTTTGACTTTTAGAATGATGCTATCTCTTCCGGTAATGGTGACAACGACTCCGGTTGCAATTTCAACATCGGCGTCGGCTTCCCATTCCGTTCCATGAAACACGACTTTTCCCGATATGTTCGGGCGAATTTCATGGACGACGGTCGCTTTTTGGCCGAGGAATTCCTCGATGTCGCCCTGGACGTTCGGCGATGAAGTTTTTCCGATGAAAATTTTCGAAAGTTTTTTCCTCAGCAGGAATATCAGCATGACAGACGATAGGATAAAAACGACTAATTGCAGATTGAGCGAAAAATCGAAGATCAGGCAAAGAAAAGCGACAATCCACGCGCCCAATCCAAAGAACATCACGAAAATGCCCGGTATGACAAATTCCAGTAACAACATGGCGAGACCGATTAGAAACCAGATTAATTCCGGAGTAAAAAGCCCTTTCATGAAACCCTCCTATTCAAAGTGTGCCGATATAAATTTCAATCCGAAAAACATTTCACATTTCCTGTTTTAAAAAAATCCGGATTGATATTACAATTACCATGTCAGGATTTCAAATGAAATGTTAAGAGAAAGGCAGATTTTACGATTGATTTGAAAAGCGGTAATCGTTACCTTATTGAAGAATAAGAAGGAGCGGAAATATGGAAAGATTCGACAATAAGGGAATGATGATCATCCCCAATCCGTTGAAGAACGAAATCGCCGATAAAAAGAAGGTGCTCATCGTCGATCAATTATTCTGCCCGAATGGACATAATCTGATGAGCGACCGCGTCATCTTCAACGGCTATCCGGGATTGCTCATTAAAACCCGGCAGGACGACAAGATCGGTTTGATCGCACTCAGCCCGTTTTATGGCGAACATTCGCGTTTTACGCTGGACATCGACCTGATCGACCAGAAACTGCTGACGCTCATGTGTCCTGAATGCGGCGTGGAAATGCCGATCATTTCGCCATGCAGTTGCGGCGGAAACCTTGTCGCCTTTTTTCTGACGAAAGAGCGCGATTTCCGCGATTGTGTCGGTATTTGCACGCGAGTCAACTGCAGTAATTCGCGCATCGTTCATAGCGGCGAATTGATCACGCGCTCGATGCTCGAATCGCTTTGAATCGTGTAAGATTTCATTCTTATTGACTGATATAGAACATCATGCAACGAACCGTAACCGTTTTCTATCTTGAACTGAACGACATTTCCGCTCAGCCATCGACTGTAGATTTTCCCGGATTCGACTTCCGGCGAGCGCTGATTCCCTGTCCGGAACTCAATCGGTTTTTCTATACGACCATCGGTAAAAACTGGAACTGGATCGACCGCCTGCCGTGGACGAAGGAAAATTGGTTCGATTATTTGAATCGCCCGGAACTGGAAACATGGATCGCTTATCTCAACGAAACACCAGCCGGATACATGGAACTGGAAATCCAGGAGGAACAGACCGTCCAGATTTCATATCTCGGAGTTCTGCCACAATTTTCAGGGAAAGGACTCGGGAAAGCGATGCTGAATTCGGGAATCCGGCGAAGCAGGGAACTTCAGGCGAGACGTGTCTGGCTGAACACCTGCTCGCTCGACAGCCCGGCCGCTTTGAAATTATATAAAAGCGTCGGTTTCCAAATTTTTAAGAAAGAAACGCTGACGCGCGAAATCCCGGATGTTTATCCGGTTTCTCAATAACCGATTCGGTTTTTCCGAACATCCGTTTCTGGGAAATAATCACTATCTTATGCCGCGTTTAGGCCGGAGTGAGCCATTTGAACTGTTACTGAACTTAACGATCAGGAGCCGAATGCCAACCGCATCGATTGAAAAAGTTAAAGAAATCGCTCGGGAACTCAAGCGCCTGACCGATCCATGCGAAATTTGTCCGCGTCTTTGCCATGCAAAACGTTTTCATGGGAAAAGTGGTTTTTGCGGAATGAATGACATGGCAATCGTTTCCGGCGCGATGGCGCATTTCGGTGAAGAGCCACCGATCACCGGTAAATCCGGTTCCGGAACGATTTTTCTCACCGGTTGCAATGCTCGTTGCATCTTTTGTCAGAATTATCAGATTAGTCAGCAGGGAAGCGGTGAACCGGTTTCCGTCGAGTACTTAGCCGAAGAATTTCTGAGGCTTCAGAAAATAGGCTGTGTAAATATCAATTGGGTAACGCCGACGCCGCATTTGGTTTTCTTGGTCGAGGCTTTGGCGATCGCAATGGAACGAGGCTTTTCTCTACCAATCGTCTATAACACAAACGGCTACGACCGCGCAGAGATCGTTCGCCTGCTTGATGGAATCGTCGATATTTATCTGCCCGATATGAAGTACAGCGAAGATGTCTGGGCGGAAGAATTTTCCGGAATGCCGAATTACGTTTCGGAAAATGTCCGTGCTGTCCGGGAAATGTTTCGTCAGGTCGGAGCATTGGAACTCGACGAGCATGGCATTGCCGTTCGTGGATTGTTGGTGCGGCATCTGGTTTTACCCGACGGTACAGCCGGAAGTGCGAAAGTATTCCGCACAATCGCCGACATCGATCCGTCGATTCCGGTGAGCATTATGGCGCAATATCATCCGTGTTTTCACGCAGTCGGACATTCGATCGTCGGCAGAAGGATTTGCCGGGTGGAATATCAAAAAGCGCTGGATGAATTAGAGTTGGCCGGTTTGACGATGGCTTTTACGCAAAATCCCGATTCTTTATCCAGCGAAGACGCATTTTTCCCTGATTTCAACCGGGACGAATTGGAAGTATTTAAGGGAAATGTCAGATAAAATTGGTTGATTGGGTCGATTAGGCTGATTAGGTTGATTGGGTTAATTGTGTTGATTTGGGATAAATGTTTACCGGGAATACGGACGGGAGAGGTATGTTTTTGCCTCTTTGCAGGAGGTCGTGCGGTTATCCAGATCGGCGGTTTTTCGATATAAATCGATCGCGGCATTCCGTCGTCCTTGCAGATCGTAGATTTGCCCGAGCCGTAACATCGCAAAACCGAGATGTGTGTCCATTTCCAGATAATAATTGTCGATCACGCTTTTCAACTTCATTTCAGCGGTTTTCAGGTCGCCGCGATAGAATGCCAAAGTTCCATCCATTAAATGAAGTTTCAATTCATACTCGCTTTTTGTTTTGCCCTTGAGTTCGGGGAGCAGTTTGCGGATTTCCCGGATATGTTTTTCGGCGGGTGTGTATTGGTGAAGATTTAAATATGCTTCCGCGCAAAGGAAATGATAATACGGATTGCTTGGAAACTCATTCAATAAAATCTGCGCGTATTTCAATCCCGCTGCCGGATCGTTTTCCATATAAAGATAGACAAACGACAGAAGTCCGCGGGCTTCGTATTTGGCATAGCGGGATTTCTCAGCGGCTATCGTCATCTGCTTCAGCCCGTCCTCTTTGGATCCGGATTCATTGAATATCCACGATGCGATCTTCATGTAACTGGCCGAAATGCCGACATAATAATTGAAAATGCCGAACGGGAGTTGAATATCCCAGAGTTCGGGATTGAGTTTTTCCGCTTTTTTGACATGGCGAATCGCGCCGTAGCCGCTGATCAACACACCGCCCCAATCTTTTTCCGCTAACAGAATCCGTGCACGAAGTCCCAGCGTCGCGCCATAATAGAATGAAAGTTGCGTATTTTCAGGATGAAGTTCCATCTGCGATTTGTAGGCGCTTTCGGCCGTGTCGATATTTTTCAGCAGTTGCCGGTTCCCGGCGGAAAATCCCATCGATTCCTGTTCCGCGAGCCACTGAGTCGCGATCGTTCCGAGCGGTGCCATCGGATGAAACGGCTCGTTTTGGCCTACCTTCCGGAAAAGCTGGTTCGCCGCCGCGTAGTTCATATTATACATTTCCTGTAACGCCTTCCGAACCAGTTCTTCCTGTTTTTCGGGAGTTGAGGAAGTGAGTGACGAAACAGAGAGAAGGATCGACAGTCCGATCAAGAGAATTTTCGTTTTTCTTGGTGAACTTGGTTTGTCTTTCATGTTACAATATTTCATCAATTTGTCCTTCTTGGCAAAGTTATCTGAATTTCTTAGAAAAACCATGATTTGATTTGTCCGGTAAAACCGAAGGCGCCTGTGTTTTTAAGTCAAAGTTTCAGTATATTTCAAAAGGAAATTAACAAAGGAAGTATTGAGATGGAGTTTTCCGACCTAATTCAGCAACGCCGATCGCTGAGATCGCTCGCGCCGGTAAATATCACTCCTGAAATGGTTCTTGAAATGGCGTCCGCGGTGCGATTGTCGCCATCGTGTTTCAATAATCAGCCGTGGCGGTTTATTTTCGTCATTGATCCGAAGAAACTTCAGGAACTTTTTACGACTTTATCGCCGGGCAATGAATGGGCGAAAAAGGCTTCCGCGATTGCCGCGATTTTCAGTAAAAAGGGATTCGACTGTGTTATCAAAGAACGCGAGTTTTTCCAGTTCGATACCGGCGTGGCGACGACATTTTTATTATTGAAAGCGACGGAAATGGGATTGGTCGCTCATCCGATCGCCGGATTTGATTATCAGGCGGCAAAGTCGGTGTTGCGGCTTCCGGCAGAGATGTCGCTGATCGCTTTAGTCATCATCGGCAGGAAAAGCGAAATCCTTGACACCTCGTTATCAGAAAAGCAGAAGGCGATGGAACCGGTCCGGCCGGAACGGCTCGCTCCGGAAAAGTTTATCTGGTTTGACGAATACGAAGAAACTTAGAGGAAGAAGTAAGCCAGAACAACCACAATCGCCAGCGCCGGCAACATATTTACGATGCGCAGGCGCTTGATTTCAAGGATATTGATACCAAGTCCGATCAGTAAAATCCCGCCAACCGCTGTTAGTTCGTTGATGATCGGCTGACTGAAAACCGAGCCGAGCGCAACGGCGAACAATGTAAGTCCGCCTTGATAAATCAGTAATGGAATAACCGAAAAAAGCACGCCGGTTCCCAGCGCTGAAGAGAGTGCAATGGAACTGCAGCCGTCCATCAGCGATTTCGCCAGAAGCAGATTGGGTTTTCCGCCGAGTCCTTCTTCAAACGCGCCGAGAATCGTCATCGATCCGGTACAGAACAGGAGAAAAGCGGTGACGAGTCCTTCGGAAAACCGGTCGTTCGGCGAGCCGATTTTTTTCCGGAGCCGCTCGCTCAGATTGTCGATCCCGGATTCCAGATTCAACAATTCGCCGAGGATCGCGCCGATAACCAGACTAAATACGACGATGAGGAAAGAGGATGTTTTAGACGCCATGATGAAGCCGATACCGAGCGTGAACAATCCTATTGCCTGAAAGACGATTGTCACGATTTTCTGCGGAAGTTTCGAATGCAGAATAAGTCCGATGCAACTTCCGACCAAAATGGCTGCTACGTTAATCCATGTGCCTAGCATGAAGTGAAGAATTTCCGCCTACTCGAGCGGCCCTTCGGGAATGATGATCCAGCCAATAATGTAAGTGACGATCATCGGGAAAAAGCCGGTAATGATCGTCGCAAACACGACGCCCAGACGAATGATCGTTGAATCGATGGACAGCATTTCGCCCAGTCCGCCGCAAATTCCGGCGAGTTTTTCATCGGTTTTGGATCGGTAAATTTTCTTCATGGTTTGATTCTCCTTTATTTATAGACAATTTTAATGAACGGAGCGAAGAATTCCAAATGACAAACGTGGAAATTATTCGCCTGTTTTCCGATGGACGGTTTTCAGCGAAAACGCCGGCAGACAGACCGAAATATATTCCGCCGGTCTGTCGAACGGATTGGAATACCGGACGCACGCGCCTTTTCGGACGACGATCGATTCACCGGCTTGTAAGACGACCGTTTCGCCATCGATTTCAATCTGTTTTTTACCTTTTTGGAGTAGCGTGAATTCGTCGAACTCCGGAGTCTGCGGCGGTTCGCTCCAATGCGGTGGAGCGACCATCAGCGCGATGCTGATCCGGTTATCTCCGTCGCTTGCCAACCCAAAATGCTCTTCAATAAATTTGCCATCAGTCGTCGGGATCACGGTGGGTGATTTTTGAATGAAAAACGATTTGTTCATCGGTGAATTCCTTTGTTAAATATTTCAGTTTTGCCTGAGGATCACAAAAGTCACTCCGGCATTTGGGTGCGCAGTGTCGGGATCGTTTTTGATCTCGGGACATTTTTTCTTTACCGTGCACAATTTTTCAAACTGTTCGATGACTTTGTCGCCGGGAATGAAATCCGCGATGACATCGCACTTTTTAAATCCGACGAGACTTTGCAAAACCGCATATCGGATGTCACCGCCAACGCCGTGCGAACCGTAGCCGTGGATCAGTTTCAGAACGACGGTCCGGCATCTTTTGCCGTCGTGAATCGCATTTTCCAATTGTAACAATGCCTGTGAAACCGTCGGCAGATCATGTTCCAGATTGACGATCTCGTACGGTTTTTTGTTTTCTTTTTTTAAAGGAAGAGAGATGTCATTGCCGCAGTAAGGACATGCCGAAGTGACAGACTCGATTTCGTTTCCGCACTTTAAGCAAACGATTAACGGTGTCTGCATTTTCGAGCGATTTTTCATTTTTTCTTTTCCACGATCACCCATGCGTTATATTTTCCAGCCTCGATATGAACTTTGGCTTTGGGATGACAAAAGAGTTCAGCGATGCGCGGAGGAGAAAGGAAATGACTGCGCATCAAGGCAAGTTTCTCAACCAGGGCAATTAATTTTACGACGAAAGTTCGGACATCAGGTTCTTCAATAACGAGACGACCGCCTGATTGCAACACCCGCCAGAGTTCACTTGCCGTTTTGTTCTGATTACAGACGTGATGGAGAGTGTCCACCATGATGATGCGTGCGAAGGTTTCATCAGGAAACGGAAGTCTTTCTGCGTGTGTACAAATCGGGCGCAATCCTTCTTTTTGGCGAGATTCAGACAGCATTTTGTAAGATAGATCTGCGACAACAATGGGGCTGGCTTTGTCTTTCATAAATTGCGCCACCCGGCCCGTGCCGCCACCCGCATCCAGCAATGCGCCGGAGACAGGTAGATCTGCCAGCGCCCAAATTTTTTGCGGGTCTTTGGGCGGAATGAAGTTTTCGTAGAGAGGGGCGAAGAAATCGAAATGATCAAAGATGGGCATGGGGATTTATCTCCAGGGTTGTGCCGCGCTTTTGAAAAATAGTCTGCGAAGTTCGAATTTCTGAGAAATTTCTTATTATCCTTTCTCTAAAATATAATCACTTGAATTCGATTTCAATACCAATTAATTTCTGGTGAAAGGAGTGACTATGGAAAGACGAAAATTTATCAAAACGAGCATCCTGCTTGCGGGCAGCGCCGTGCTCGGTTCGGCGCATCTCTTCGGCAAATCAACCACTTTCCCGTCGGTGGTTTTAATTAAAAACGGGAAGCCTGCGGAAATGGTCCGGAAAGCGCTCGACATGCTGGGCGGAATTTCACAGTTCATCTCAAAGAACGACATCGTTCTTCTGAAACCGAATATCAGCTGGGACAGGGCGCCGGAATATGCCGCGACGTCGAATCCGGAACTGATGAGCGAAGTCATCCGGCTTTGCTATCAGGCGGGTGCAAAGAACGTCATCGTTCTGGACAATACCTGCAATGAGGCGCGCCGGTGCTATAAGAATTCAACTCTGGAGGAAACGGCTCAAAAGGCAGGCGCGGACGTGCGGTTCGTCCGGGACAATCATTTTTCCGATACGCCAATTCCGAACGGAACGGCTTTAAAGAGTTGGCCGATCCACAACGCGGTTTTTGAGGCGAACAAGATCATCAATATGCCGATCCTCAAACATCACGGAATGTCCAAAGTGACGATCGGTTTTAAAAATATGATGGGACTCGCCGGCGGAAATCGCGGCAGACTGCACTTATCATTTTCGCAGAAGATCGTCGATCTGAACCGCGTCATCGTTCCGCAATTGACCATTGTCGATGCGATTCGCATCTTAAAAGAAAACGGTCCGCAGGGCGGAAATCTGGAAGACGTCATTAAAATGGATACGATCATCGCCGGAACCGACCGCGTTCTGGTCGATGCTTGGAGCGCGAAAATTTTCGGCCTCGATCCGAATAAGATCGAATATCTCCGGATAGCGCATGAAGCCGGAATGGGCGAGATGGATACCGATAAGTTTAAACCCACGCAGTTCGTTTTCAAATCATGAAAAAAATTACGTCGAAAACCTGGCGGAAAACATCGCAGATTTTCTTCTTTTTACTGTTTTTTCTGACAGTTTTGCAGGCGACGTACCCCTTCGAACCATGGTTGCCGCCGGAACTGTTTCTCTGGTTCGATCCGCTGGTGGCACTGGCGGTACAAATTGCCGGTCGGTTTTTCGCACCGGTCTTTTTGCTTTCGCTCGTTTTTATTCTCTTTCCGATGATATTCGGAAGAGCGTTTTGCGGCTGGATTTGTCCGCTCGGAACCGTGATTGACGCGACGGATCGTCTTATTTCGCCCAAAAAAATCGGCGACTTCCGGAAAGTTCGCCCAATTAAGACATTTCTGTTAGTGATTTTTCTGATGCTCGCGCTTTTCGGCGTTCAATATTCATGGGCGATGGATCCACTACCGATTCTTTGGCGGTCAGTCGGTGTTTTCGTATTATCGTTTGGATTTCTGATCGTCGATATGATACTCAACGGTTTTGTATCGGTCGGGGTTTTCCCAAACGTGGTGATGGACATTCAGGATTCGCTCTCCGGTTATTTATTTCCGGTCGATATGCCTAATTTCGAAAACTTAGTGATTCCTGTCTTACTGTTTTTTACAATTTTAGGTCTGAGTCGCATCGGCCGGAGATTCTGGTGCCGGACGCTTTGTCCGCTGGGCGCTCTTCAGGGAATTATTTCTAAAATCGGTCTGTTTTGCAGAAAAGTCGATTCTGAGAAATGCACGGCTTGTGGATTGTGCCGGAAGAAATGCAAGATGGACGCAATCGAGCCGGATTTCATCAAAACGGAAAAATCCGAATGCGTGATGTGTCTGAGTTGCAAAGGAGTTTGTCCGACAAACGCTATTTCGTTCGGTTTCGACTCTCCAAAAAAGATGCAGACTTCCGTCGATCTATCGAAACGTTCGTTCATCGGAGCGGGAGCGACCGCACTGGTTGGCGCCGGTCTCTTTGCGATGTCGAAACCCGATCCGAACCGGACAAGTGAAGCGATTCGTCCGCCGGGAGCAGTCGCTGAATCTGAATTTCTCAAACGCTGTATACGATGTGAAGAGTGTGTGCGTATCTGCGCGACTTCCGGTAAATGTCTTCAGATGTCATTATTGGAAACGGGAATGATGGGAATCTGGACGCCGGTCGCCAAATTTCGGAGCGGTCACTGCGAATTTAATTGCAACCTCTGCGGACAAATTTGCCCGACGAAAGCCATTCAGCCGCTCGAGTTGAAAGAGAAGCAGGAAATTCGGATGGGCACCGCGATTTTTATCAAAGACCGTTGCATTCCGTACCGACTGAACGATAATTGCATCGTTTGTGAGGAACATTGCCCGGTCTCTCCGAAAGCGATTCAGGTGGATGAGAAGGAAATTTTCGATCCGATTTCCGGGCAGAAACGAATCGTCCGATTGCCGTATATCGATCCGGAATTATGCATCGGATGTGGAATCTGCGAAGAGAAATGTCCTCTGGAAGGCAAAGCGGGCATTTGCGTCGTTCGTGAAGGCGAGGAAAGAGTACCGGTATGAATTCGAACCGACTGCAAAGACAGGAAAATTCGGTCAACGTCGATCGGTCGCGCCGGAACTTTTGCATGAAAATGGCAGGCGGTTTGGCTGGCGCGATGCTTGTGCCGACATTCGTTTGTCAATCTTTCGCCGGAAAACCGGAACAGCAAACTATCCGTGAGGCTCGCTATTATCGAAAATTAGACGGTAAAAAAATCCAGTGTCAGCTTTGTCCGAGGAGTTGTGTCGTTGCATTGGGAGAACGCGGTTTTTGCGGCGTGCGTGAAAATCAGGACGGCGTTTACCGGACACTGGTTTACGGTCGGTTGTGCTCGATTAACCTAGATCCGATCGAGAAAAAACCGCTGTTCCATTTTTTACCCGGAACAACAGCGGTTTCCGTCGCCACCGCCGGGTGCAATGTTCGATGCAAATTTTGCCAGAACTGGAATATTTCGCAGGTGAAACCGGAAGATATTTCGTTCGATTACTTGTCGCCGGAAGCGTTGGTTGGTTTGACGAAATCCAAGCAATCACCTTCGATCGCTTTTACATACAATGAGCCGACGGTTTTTACCGAGTACATTCTCGATACGACGGCGCTCGCTAAACAACGCGGCGTTCACAGCGTGATGATCTCCAATGGATTTATCCAAAAACAGCCTTTGCTGGATTTGTGTAAAGTTCTCAGCGCAATCAAGATCGACTTCAAGGCATTTTCGGAAAAATTCTATTCGGAAGTCGTTTCCGGTTCAATGAAACCGGTTCTCGATACGATGGTTCGGATCAAAGAGCAGGGCGTCTGGTTGGAAATCGTCAATCTGGTCATTCCGACGCAAAACGACGATCCAAACTCATTGCGCGAATTAAGTCGCTGGGTCGTGAATAATCTCGGAATCGATACGCCGGTTCATTTTACGCGGTTTCATCCGCAATACCGGATGAACAACCTTCCACCAACGCCGACAAGGACGCTGGAAAATGCGTATGAAATTGCCCGTGAAGCGGGAATCCGATACGTTTACGTCGGGAATGTTCCTCAGAATCAGAAAGAAAATACTTACTGCCACCATTGCGGAAGACTCCTGATCGAACGCACCGGTTTTTTCATTAGTTTAAACAAAATGACCGATGGGAAATGCGACTTGTGCCAAACAAAAATCCCAGGAATCTGGAGGTAATATGAACCATCTGTGTACTTTTTCGTTTCTGTTGCTTTTTGTCTGCCTGATGTTTCGCGTCAGCGCAGCACAAGACAGGCCACCAGCAGCGGCCGGATTATTTTATCCGGCCGATCCCGGAGAATTGTCCGCCACGCTTCAGCGTTTTTTCAACCAGACAGGAAATAAAATACTGAATATCAAACCGATCGCATTGGTCGCTCCACACGCCGGAATATTTTACAGCGGACAGGTTGCGGCTTACGCTTATAATGAGGTCAAAGGGCAGAAATACGACGCGGTCATCGTTGTCTCACCATCGCATATCGAATATTTTCAATACGCGGCGATCTATCCCGGCGATTCTTACGTCACACTGCTCGGCAAGATGCCGGTCGATAAAAAATTGGCGGTGCGTTGTGAGACGAAGAATGGTTTGGTAAAATTGTCGTCAACCGGTCATACCACGAAAATGATGGAACGTGGCGAACATGCGCTGGAAATTCAGTTGCTGTTCCTGCAGACGATTTTTGGAAACATCCCGATCGTACCGATTGTCATCGGAACGATGAATTATCCGGTCATCGAAGCACTTGGTAAGAAATTGGGCGAAATCGCTTCGTCTGCCAACGTTCTTCTCATTGCATCGTCCGATCTATCTCATTATCATCCGTACAATCAGTGTAAGACAATCGATCAGAAGTTCATGACGCAGTTGGAGCGAATGAATCCCAAAACGCTTTACAACGGTTTATATGCGCGTGATTATGAGGCCTGCGGCGGAGCGCCGATCACAGCCATCATGATCGCTGCACAGAAGGTGGGAGCCAATCGTGTTAAAGTTCTGAAATACGCGAACAGCGGAGATGTTTCCGGCGGCGATAAATCGCAGGTAGTTGGATATTGTTCCGCGGCGATGTATCGCGACGAAAAAACGAAAGAGGAAGTGAAAATGGATGAATCAACATTGAATAAGGGCGAAATGACGCGAGACGAGCAAATCTGGTTGCTGGATCTTGCCGAAGCGACGGTCAAAGCAGTCGTGACCGGTCAATCGACACCAAGTCTCAAAGAGATTCCGTTGAAAATGAAGGAGAATCGCGGTGCATTCGTAACGCTTGAAAAAAATAACGAACTCCGTGGATGTATCGGATATATTTTACCGATTTATCCGCTTTGTGAAACTGTGATGAAAGTCGCACGATCGGCGGCGTTGGAAGATCCGCGATTTCCGGCTGTTACCGAACGGGAACTGAAAGATATTACCGTAGAAGTATCGGTTTTGACCGTTCCGGAAATGATCACGAATCCGAACGTCATCGAAGTCGGGAAACACGGCATTATCATTCGGCGCGGATATAATCAGGGATTGCTCCTGCCGCAGGTCGCCACCGATTACGGTTGGGACCGGGAGACATTTCTGGAACATACTTGTCTGAAAGCAGGACTGCCTCGTGATGCGTGGAAAGATAAAAATGCCGAAATCCAGATATTTTCGGCGCAGGTTTTCAACCGTGAGACGGTCAATAAAAAGTAAGTCGATTGGATTAAATGAGTTCATTAGGTTGATTTGGTTGAGTATGTAGAATAGGGACAATGTTGAGTGGAGGGTTGTGTTGTAATAATTGCCGTGATCTCCATGAACTGATGACGTTGTGGTTAGAAAGAGGAAATAATATTGAATCTACCGTTTAAAATTAGTTCAAATGTATCGTGGATAATTTTGATTATTGCAGGACTTTTTGAAGTTGTATGGGCAATCGGGATGAAATACACGGAGGGTTTTTCAAGACTGATTCCCTCGATCTATACATTGGTAGCGATGTTCGTCAGCTTTGGTCTGCTATCGATCGCAATCAAGACCATACCGATCGGAACAGCCTATGCAGTCTGGACGGGAGTCGGTGTCGTCGGATCGGCAATTCTCGGAATTTTATGGTTTCATGAACCGGCTACGTTCTTTCGTCTCATTTGTATCGTTTTTATACTTTGCGGAGTCGCCGGCTTGAAATTAGCCAACCATTTCTGATGAGTGATGAATTATCCGGAAAGGTCGTTACCCGTTATTTTTATTTTTGCGTGACTTGACCTTTTCAGCAATATCGGGGTAATATTTTTCCATACATTCCGGACATATCCCGTGAGTAAAGTCGGCCTCGGAATGTTTCTGGATATATTCTTCGACATTATGCCAGTAACCCTGATCGTCGCGAATTTTTTTACAATTGGCGCAGATCGGTAAAAGACCGCTCAACATTTTGACCTGATTCTTGGCTTCCTGAAGATTAGAAATCAGGTTTTCACGTTCCGCTTCGATCTTTTTCTGCTCGGTAATGTCGCGAAGAATTAAAATTTTTCCGATTTTTTTGTTAAACCGGTCATGGATAATAGAAAGTCGCAGTTCATACTTTTGATGTGGTTTAGCATCGCCCAGATCGATTTCCATCTGTGTGTAATTCTCAGATAATAAAAATTTGTCAAGATCGGTGATAAGCGGGAATAACTGGTAGGCGTTCCGACCTATCACATCCTTGGGTCTGCACTGAAAAATTGCCGAACAAGCCAAATTAATGCTAACGATTTGGTTTTTAATGTCCAGTAAGATCATACCGTCAACCATTTTTTCCACGAGAAGTGTTCGGGCGATAGGTACGATTTTAAAAATTTTCAGTCGAAGAATTCCCCATGCTAGGACAATTCCCATGATTAAAAAAGTGATGGGTGTCCAGTCCAATCCCGGGATAGGATTCAGACCGAAAACATACATGACATTTCCGGACATCGGCAATAAAGATGCGAGAATCAGCAATATGTTTTGTGAACTATAAAAAGTGTTATAACGGAACGATGATTTGAGGAGGAGAAAAAATCCGCTCACGAGGAGGCTGTATTCATAGAAAACAAAAAACCAGAAGAACACACCATGTTCATAAATTCCAATATTTGTATCGGCTTGGATCTGAAGATTTGTCCATAGCAGATGATGTGAATTGTTGGTGAATGCCATGAAAATCGCAAGAACGGGGAAAAGGGAGAGAATGAAAATCGTTTTTCGGGAAATCGTCTGATGGTCGCGATAATAATCAAGCGCGAATAGGAAATAAAACAGCGCTGAAGTAGCGGTGCCTAAATATGAGATTGAAGACCAGAAATATTTCAGATTTTCGCCAATTGCAGCCATTTCAACTGCGATTGAGATCGACCATTCGGCGACAGCGATTTCCATTAAAAAAAGCCAGAATGCACCTTTTACCGTGCGACGGCGATAGAGTAGAAAACCGATAATTACGGCGCTAATGGTCGTGACGATGAGAATGTAACTATAAATTCCGAATGTGTAAGTACGCGTCATAATCGACATCTCAAAAATGTGGCCATAAGCTAAAGATACTTTTATGAATAAAACAAATATTTAGCCGTAATATTTTTAACATAATGGGTTTCAGTCGCGAAGACGAATTCGGTTTGGGAGAAACCAAGCCAACCGTTTTCGATGAATGTTAATCCGTATCTCTCATATGAGAGGCGTTATTCGGTTTCTTTATCTCGGCGAGATTTGACTTTTGCGGCAATATCCGGGTAGTATTTTTCCATACATTCCGGACATATGCCGTGAGTAAAGTCGGCTTCGGAATGTTTCTGGATATATTCTTCGACGTTATGCCAGTAACCCTGATCGTCGCGGATTTTTTTACAATTGGCGCAGATCGGTAAAAGACCGTTTAATGTTTTAACCTGATTCATAGCTTCCTGAAGATTATGAATCAGATTTTCACGTTCCGCTTCGATCTTTTTGTGTTCGGTAATGTCGCGAAGAACTAGAATTTTCCCGATGACCCGATTGAATCGGTCGTGGATGATGGAAAGTCGTAATTCATATTTACGTACCGGTTTTATATCGCTGAGATCTATTTCTTTTTGTGAATATTTTTTAGCCTGTAAAAATTGGTCCAAATCAGTTGTTAGCGGGAATAATTGAAAAACGTCCATGCTGATTAATTGTTTTAAATCGCGCTGAAAGATGATTGAACATGCTGGATTCGTATCGATGACTATATTTTTCGTATCCAGTACCAGTACACCGTCAACCATGTTTTCTACCAGGATTGTTCTGGCTATTGGTGCGAGTTTGAAGAATTTCAGTTTCAGAATGCCCCATGCTAGAACGAGTCCTGACAGCGCAAAACCAACAGGTGTCCAATCGACTGCGGGAATTGGATTTTTTCCAAAAACATAGATTAGATTTCCGGCTATCGGCAGAATGGCACCGATTATAAGGCCAAGGTTTTGTGGAGTGTAAAAAGCGCCGTATCGAAAAGCTGCTCTGAGAAGAAAATAAAATCCACTGGAAATCAGGATATATTCATATATGTATAATACCCACCAGAAAGGACCATGGCCGTATATCGCTAAATTTGTTTCAGGATTGAGAGTAATGCTGGGCCATAATAAATGGTGACGATAATCGGTAAATGTCATAAGCATTATAAAGATCCAGAGAATCGCGAACAAATAAAGTGCTTTCCGGGGAATCGAGTTCTTTCCGTAATTATATTCGACGCCAAATAGAAAAAAGAACACCGGAACAGATGTTGTTCCGAAATAAGCAACCGCGCTCCAAAAGTATTTTAACGGGACAGTCGTGGCAGAAACCTCAATAACCAAAGCTAATGCCCATTCGGCGGCGGCGAGTTCAAGCAGGCTCAACCAGAGTGCGCCTTTTACTTCACGACGCGGCCAGAGAACAAAGGCGACGACTATCGCAATGATCGTCGTTGGGAAAAAAATATAACTATAGATCCCAAATAAGTAAGTATGCATAATCACCATTCTAAAAAACGCATCTGTAACCTAAAAAATCTTTTAAGAATAACAAAGAGTTTGCGCTGGCTTTTGTGTGTCCTTAGCGGTATTTCGCTATCCAATTTCCTCCAAAAACTGTTATAATCGATATAAAAATCAGTGAAAGAGTCGATTCGATTCCCCAGATTGGTATGAATATTCCAGAGGTTAAATAGGCGCCCAATGCTGCGCCGAACGTATCCCAGGCATACATCGTTCCGGAGGCGGATGCCAGAAACTGGTTGTTTGATCGTTGGCTTGATAGTGTCAGTCGCGGGAATAACGCGCCGACACAAATTCCAGCCAGGAGTAAGATCAGATAAATCCAGAACCCGGTCATTATCGCAGCTGAAGCGAATATCGTTAATAAAAACGAGCCGGCAATTAAAATGGTTGTGCATAACAATAAAATTTTAACAAAGTGCAACCGTTCTAAAAATCTTGGCGAAATCCAAATCGAACCTAAACCCGATCCAATCATAAAGAAAAGTGTTAGAAAAACGATCCCGAAATAAAGCGCACCGATGCGGCTTTGATAGACGATGATCAGAGCCGATTCGAGACTCATTCCGATAAACCCAAGCATGAACATCGTTAACCGGTTGATCAATATGGGATTTTTTTTTCGTAATAAAGAGATAAAGGGCATAGCAGATAAGATGAACCATCCAACAAAAATCGACCGGATATGGAAATGCTTCAGTATTTGGAAAACCGGTTTCAACCAACCGCCCGTGCGTTGATCCCAAAGAATCGTGTCGAAGTAAAAACCGATCGGTGTGTTGATACGATTGATTGCCGTTTCATCGCATGTTCGAATTCTGCTTTCAAGAAATTCTATCCGTTCCGGATTAAGACGATCGGTCAAAAAATAATCCCGAAAGTAGAACGTTTTCAAATTCCTGAGCCTGATTTGTTTGGAAAACATTGATAAATCGGTTGAGATCGGCTGGTTCGATACCAGTAGATGGATCGTTTCACCTGGAATCCAGGTCGTGAATGGAAAAATCGTCCGGAGTGAATTTTCGATGATCTTCAGAAATCGTATATGATCATCTGATAAAAAGGTTTCGCTTCCGGACAGTTGTATCGAAAAAATCCCACAAGGATTTAAATGTTGATATACTTTGGCAAAAAAATCTGTCGTGTAATAACGATTCCACTGTGCATTAACCGGTGGCGGCTCATTCAGGATGATGACATCAAATTTCTCCGGACAATTTCTCAAATAAACAAGCGGATCGGCGAAAACGGTCCTGCATTTGGGAAAATTTGATTGATCGTCTGCGGATTTACGAACGACTCTGTCGAGAATCTTATCTGGTTGAACACTTGTCAACGAATCGATGGACGGATGGCGAAATACCTCTTTCACCAGATCGGCAGGACAGATTCCGACTAACAGGACTGATTTCGGCGCGGGATGACTGGTGAGAGCGAAATGCATGAGTTCTTCGGCTTTTTCTGCAACGCCAAATGTCCAGAGAGGTTCACTATCGCCAAAAATAGTCAGGTTGTTGTCATATTCAACGACGGAAAGCGAAAGGAACGGTGATTCCTGAAATGATCGAATATTAAACGGGCGCCATTTTCTCTCGAGAAATCTGTTGAATCCAAATATCAGGGAAAGAATGACTGGCACAATACAGAAGAAGAAAAAAAGCAGTCTTTGCCGGGATTTTTCATAAAGTAATATGTTGACAAGAATGAATAGAGCTAAAATTGAAAGATGAAGAATCCGGAAAGAATTCAGACCGATAATCAGCAAACCGGCAAAGAATAAACTCCCGATTGCCGAGCCAATTACTTCGGCGGCGTAAATACGGTTGAGAGGTAACGTGGGATTTTCCTTTTCTAACCAGCCAACTAAAAATGGAAAGAATAAGCCGTTAATCAGGCAGGGTAAAAAATAGATGAACTCCGTCCAAAGAAAAATCTTATCAATACCGATCAACACAGCAGTCGATACGCCGGTTATTACACGCAACAAATTTTGTACATAAAGAAATATCAATAACGTAAATCCGAATAATGTTATCAGAAATCGGATGGCGTCCGGCGACTGGAATTTTTTTACTAGAAGCGAACCGATGCTGGCTCCGATGCCAGTCCAAAACAGCCAGTGCCCGAGCGCCAATCCGAACGTCAATTCGTTCCCGGAAAATGTTTGTGCAGTCAAACGTGTGAAAGATAACTGCCCGATCATCGCAACAAAACCGATGCTTACCGTTAGCAGTAATGGTTTTGTTGTGGATTTAGAATACATAAAACGGTGAAAACTAAAAGGAAGAAAATCGAAGGTTACCGGGTCGATTGAACTTTCAGTGCTTCGGCTTTATCAGATTTCCATGCGACGCGGAACCCGACAAAACTTATTCGTGCGACAGGCATGAAACGAAATCGGTCGGAACAGCGCATTTCTTCTTTATTATGATACCAGGAGCCGCCGCGCAGGATTTTAAACATACTTGTCGCGGGTCCTTGCGGCTCGAAGGAATTAGATAACTCGTAGTAATCGCTTTTATAGTAGTCATTACACCACTCATAGGCATTTCCCGCCATGTCGTAAAGTCCGAGATAGTTTGGCGGAAATTTTCCAACCGGAGCGGTCTTGTCCCATTTGTCTTTTTTTCCTTTTCCGGAAATATTGGCCGTTGAGTGATCCACATCTTCGCCTGTCGGAAAATGAACCGATAATCCGCCCGAGCGGGCTGCGTATTCCCACTGCGCCTCGGTCGGTAAACTCCCGCCAACCCATTCGCAAAAATCCTTTGCTTCGTACCATGTAATAAAAACGATCGGATGGTCGTCAGCGCTCGTCGGTTCCTGTTCAGGCATCTTGCGGTTCGTAGTGACACAGAACCTCTTGAACTGAGCGACTGTAACTTCTGTCACGCTAAGATAAAAATCGTTTAATGTAACCGGATGGACAGGCTTTTCGTCGTCGATGCCGGAGTCGAACTGGTCGCCCATCTCAAAATTGCCTCCTTTAACGAATACAGCAGGAATTTTTTGGGGCCCGATCAGTATCGGATTGGATTCTGCGGCTTGGGTTTTTGGAAGAGGTTGCGGGGAACTGGCAGTTAAAAGTATGGCTGTGAAACCCGCTAAGAATGGAAGGAAGAACTGTTTTGTGTTAAAATTCAATCGAATGCTCTCCCGAAAAACTTTTTTAACCTATGGAAAGTCTCGACAAAATTCAAGAAAAATTTCCACTATGTCGAGAAATACCGGATCGGTGCTGAGTTTATTCGCTATAAAACCGGATAGTCTGTAAAATCGCGTTTTGGCAAACCGGGCAAAAACCTTCGATGTTTTTTGAAAACATGATGCAGTCAAGAGTCGGCCGGTAGATTCCGGTCGATGAATATCCTGCTCCTTCAAAACATCCGACCTTTCCCCAATATTTTTGACTTCGCAGAAACTGAGCGAAATCTTTGGAACTTTTTGGCAATTGATCGTATCCAGCCTTGTCCCATGGCGTTGGTAAGGGCGTATCGTTTTCGACTAAATTTCGCCATTTTAATTTCTCTGGATTTGCCAGTATCGTCAGATTTGGCTCCCACGGTTCCACGCCGTGCGGATAAAAGTCATTGTATGCGACGACGGATGAATAATATTCGTCACCCAATCCACCGAACAAATGTCCGAACTCGTGAACGAAAACATATTCTGGCCACCATGCTTCGCCGATGGAATCGATGCGCGAATAACTGGTGGAAAACTGATTGAAGATAGAACCGCCTCCATATTTAGGCGAATTGAATAGGATGCAAATGAAGTCGTAAGGCGCGTTGGCGGCAACGTCGCGGATGATTTCATTTTCGGTTGGAAATACATAGCGATCCAGATTTAACGTGCTGTAAGTCAGACCGAATTGAGTATTTATGTAATAATTCAGAGCGGGGTTGTCAATGCCGGATTGTTCGGACGGAGCCTCTATATACCATATATTGAACCGGTCTTTCATCACCGAAAATGGCGGTAAGGAAAAGAGAACTTTCGCGTAGCGGTCAACATCACTGCGGAATTGGCGCATTTCCTTTTTTGTATAACCTTCTGGTAAAATCAGGAGATCGACTTTTTGATGTGGATTTCCGGATTTCAGGTATGGCTTCGGTTGGAATTTTTTTAACGGTACGAACCGTCTGATTAATGCTATTTCGGGATCGATAATCAGCCTAAATTCTTCGGTGCTTTCGTTCTTCCGGTTGACAGAAGAAAGGATCAGGACGACTGTCTTTTTCGGAAATGGAAATCTGACTGAAGCGTGAAATGTCCGATAAATTCCCTTGGCAGCTTCATCGGTTGTTTGCCATTCGCTGTAAATACTGCTAAAACCTCTGGAATAGATCGGCTGACTGGTTTGCGCATCCAGAATCACAACGCGGTGTTCGCCGAAATTTGTCGTGTCTAATAAATTTGTCAGACTTCCAGCCCAGGCAGATTCCCTGATAATTTCATCGAGACTGATAATCGTTCGATTTTTAGTGCCAGTTTGATAGAAATCGACTCGCATTGTTTCGTCGGTGAAATAATCTTCGAATCGGATAAAATCTGGCGACGCGGGCAAATAACTGTTCAGAAGAAGTACCAGTAAACACGGAATTATTTTTTTCATGTGATCTCCTTTTTCCACCGGTCAAATTATTCATTCAAAGGGAAAAATTCAATACCCGCTTCAGGTTGAATGGGAAAGAAATCCTTTTCCGGGAGAGGAAGGCGTTGATAAATTGAAGACCGGTGATTAAATTCCACCAACTTTTTATCGTAACTATGATTTCTTTTATCAACGTTGACTGCACATTTGGAAAAAAAGCCGGCATTAAAAATGTCAACTTCACGATCAATAGCGGTGATTTTGTTTTCCTGACCGGACCATCGGGCGCTGGGAAATCGACCATTTTGCGTCTAATTTATATGGATTTATTCCCGGAGAAAGGGAAGGTTTCCATCCGCAATTTCGACAGTTCGACGATTCGCAGTCATGAAATTCCATTTCTGCGCAGAAGAGTCGGAATGATTTTTCAGGATTTTAACCTGCTGCCGGATCGGGATGTTTACGAAAATGTCGCATTAAGTCTTTACGTTTCCCACTACAAAACCCGCGAGATCAAAAACCGTGTTTACGAAGTACTGAATCAGGTTGGATTGGGACATCGCGTTCATTTCTATCCGTCAGAATTGTCTGGCGGCGAACAACAACGGGTCGCCGTTGCCCGCGCGATTGTCAAAGAACCGGTCGTTCTTCTGGCCGACGAACCGACGGGCAATCTGGATCCGCGTGTGAGTCTCGAACTTATCAACCTTCTGTATAAAATCAATCAACGCGGAACCGCCATCATCGTCGCGACGCACAATTACGCGCTGATCCCGAGAATCCCCAACGCCAGACTTTTTCAAATGGAAGAAGGTGAGGTAACGAAGATCACATGACGATTCTCTGGTTTCTGATAAAAGAAGGATTTCGGGGACTCGCGCGCTCCAACTACAGCAGTGCGTTTTCGATCATCATCATCACACTTTCAATCATATTGTTGGGTTTTGGATATGTCGCCGCCCGAGATACGCTTTTCTTGGTCGATCATGTTCGCGCGCAATTTGATGTCGATATTTTTCTGCATACATCTGCCACTCCGGCGGAAATCGATGCTTTTGGAAAAATGCTGGCCGAGATGAATGAGATACAAAGCATCACATATATATCACCCGACAGCGCAGCCGAAAAATTCAAGCAGGAGTTCGGCGAAGACATATTTGACATTCTGGATTACAATCCACTGCCGCCGTCATTTACGATCCGACTGAAGCCGGAGTTTCGGAATTTGGCCGGGATCGAGCAAATTTCCGGCATCGTCTCAGGCATTTCATTAGTCGATGAAGCCAAATACCGAAAGAATTTTCTCGTTCTTCTTGAGAAGTACCAGAGATATACGCTGACGACTGTCTTCACGGTTTTTGCGTTTTTGACATTGATTTCCATTCTTCTCATAGCCAATTCGATCAAGATGACGATCGTGGCAAGACGTGATGTGATTTCAACGATGAAATTAGTCGGTGCAACGAATAATTTTATCCGTGCGCCATTTTTGATCGAAGGAACCTTACAGGGATTTATCGGAGCCATCTTTGCATCGATTTTCATCGCGATCGTTTTTTATTTTTTAAACAATTATCTACAAACGATCATCTCTTACCGCGCAATAGTCAGTTACCGGTTTTACGCGGGAATCATCCTCTTCGGCGGTGCCTTGGGACTAACAGGAAGTACGCGCGCCATCCGCAAATTCCTGAAATAAATTCACTCCAACTCGGGAAAAATTATCGAAATGAACTAGCTGAAAATCGCATGTCATTTATCTTGGATAAACAGACGGTAAAAATTAAATTCGGCGGACATGAGAAAACGTTCCAATACGCAGGATCTTCATAACGAACGCGAAAAGGCTGTATTAAAAGCAGTCGTGACTGATTTCGTTCAAACTGCTATACCGGTCAGTTCTAAACAGGTTCAGGATAAATATATTTCTGATATCAGTTCGGCGACTATCCGTAATGTTATGGCGGATTTGGAAGGAAAAGGATTTCTCATCCAGCCGCATTTTTCTGCCGGGAGGATTCCGACGGATAATGGATACCGGCAATACGTCGATTCGTTAATCCGTTTTTCACTGGTTCAGGAAGCCGCGCGGAGATCTATTGAAACCGAACTATCAGAAGCGTCCTCTGACATGTCGTTCATCATGGAAAAGACATCCCGTCTGCTCAGCGAACTGACACAGGAACTCGCCGTCGTCGTCGCTCCAAAAATCATGCGCGGAATATTCGAGAAGATCGATCTGATCTCCGTTTCCGGTGACAGAATTCTCGTCGTGATTCAAATCCGTTCCGGTTTGATCCGCACGATCATTTTGGATATTGCAACAGAAATCAAACCGCATCGCCTTCCGCTCGTCGCTTCGATCCTGAACGAACGCCTGTACGGCGTCTCGTTGCACGAGATCATCGACACGATCGGCGAAAGGTTTTTCGATTTGACCAATGATAAAATCGTTAGTGTCCTCATCAATAAAGCACATAAAGTTTTTAACTTCAACGAACCGCATATTGCCAAATTGTCCGGTACGCCTCATCTCATGTCGAAGCCCGATTTCACTGATGTCGTAAAACTTGGGCAAATCGTGTCCGAGATCGAAAATGGAACGATAATTGCCTCAATTTTCGCGAACCGAAAAGGAAAAACGGGAACGTCAGTTTCCATCGGTTCTGAAAATGAAAACGATTCGCTATTTGATTTCTCGGTGATTACAAAGGACTACTATATCGGCGACGCTACTGGATTGGTCGCGGTATTAGGTCCCAAGCGGATGAACTACCCGCAGATGATCCCGTTGGTGGAATTCATGGCGGATCAGGTGACAACAATAATGAATGAGAAGAGGTAAAATGGACGAGCAACAAACGACCGAACAGGTAATGCCGACCAAAAAAGAAAGAACTCGAAAAAAAGCGCTGAAAGAAGCGGAGCAAAAACTCAGTGAATTGAACAAACAAATTGAGACGCTTTCCCGCGATCTTGAGGATAAAACAAAAGAATTGGCCGAATCAAAAGATCGTTATCTGAGACTCGCGGCGGAATTCGATAACTATCGGAAACGTCAGGAAAAAGAGATCGGACAAATTGTTGAATACGCCGGTGAAGATGTTCTTCGCAACATTCTTCCGATTTTGGACGATCTCGAACGTTCTGTCAAGATGAAAACGCAAAGCACAACAGTTCAGACAGTGCAGGATGGTCTCGAATTGATCTATAAAAAATTACTTAAAATTATCTCCGACCTTGGTGTTCAGCCGATCGACTCGCTGAACCAACCGTTCAACCCGGATGTTCATCACGCCGTGATGGCGCGTGAAGAAAAGGACACGGAACCGGATGTCGTGGTCGATGAATTCGAGAAAGGATACAATTACAAACAACGCGTGTTGCGATACGCCAAGGTTGTGGTAAGTAAATAAAGATGGCGAGAGATTATTACGAAATTCTGGGAATGAACCGCAATTCGACGCCGGACGAAATCAAAAAGGCTTACCGACAGATCGCGATGAAATATCATCCCGATAAGAATCCGGGAAACAAGGAAGCGGAAGAAAAATTCAAGGTTGCAGCGGAAGCATATTCGGTTCTGACCGATCCTGAAAAACGGAAAATATACGACCAATATGGTGAAGACGGCCTGAAGGGCGGCGGATTCGGAGGTGCACAGGGATTTAGCGGTGGCGCGTATGGATTCGATCTTTCGGATGCGTTGAGAACTTTTATGGAAGGTTTCGGCGGGTTCGGTGGATTTGACGATTTCTTTGGTGGCGGCGATCGTCACGGTCGACGCTCGTCTTCTCAAACAGGCAGTGACCTGAAAATTAAAATTCCGTTGACACTGGAAGAGATCAACACGAGCGTCAATAAAAAGATCAAAATTAAACGATTGGAAATCTGTGAACAGTGCGGAGGAACCGGCGCAAAACCAGGCACTTCAAGATTGACCTGTCCGGTTTGTAAAGGAACCGGCGAAATTCGTGAAATTTCCCGGTCGATCTTCGGACAAATGGTCAACGTTCGTCCATGTTCCAATTGCCGGGGCGAAGGAACCGTCATCGAGCATCGGTGCCCGGCCTGCGGTGGAGAGGGAAGAATCAAAGAGAGCAAAGAAGTATCGATCGAGATTCCAGCGGGTGTAAGTGCCGGAAATTATAAAACGATGCATGGCGAAGGAAACGCCGGTTCTCGAAAAGGAGCCAATGGCGATCTGATCGTTATTTTTGAAGAAAAACCGCATGAGTTTTTTATCCGCAATGATGACGATGTGCTGATCGATCTCTGGGTCACGCCATCCGAAGCAGTATTGGGTTCGGAAATCGAAGCGCCGACATTGAACGGGCGCGTCAATCTCACGATTCCATCGGGAACACAACCGGGGAAATTGCTCCGGTTGAAACATAAGGGAATTCCGCATCTCAATCGTTCAGGACGCGGCGATCAGATCGTGCGCATCCAGATTCTGGTGCCGGAAAATTTAACGGAAAAAGAGAAAGATATTTACCGGGAAATTGAAAAATTCGAGGCAAAAAAAATCCGCAAAGAATCCCGGTACAGCAAGATTCGATATTGAACGGAGAATGATGAGAGAAATTTTTATTTATAATTTTTTCATTTTAAGATAAAAATGCTAAATTTGACGCGCCAAGAACGATTGGTAATTCAGTTTTTAGTTGTGTTTTTTCTCATAGGTACTGTGATTCACTTCTACAAATCAAAGGTGAGGCGATCTGATGACACGATGATGAAACATCAGACAAACGAAGCGCGTCAGTTTCAGGAAATGTCGGAACGCGTCGATTCTCTTTATATGATAAGTGATTCAGGGAAAACAATAAAATCGCCTAAGAAATCATCTAGGAAATCGACAAGCAAAAAGACGGCCGTAATTGTTCGCCCCGTCAAAGTGAATACCGCATCAAAAGAAGAATTGATGTCGCTTCCAAGGATCGGGACGGTTCTAGCTGACAGCATCATCAGTTATCGGGAGCGAAACGGAAAATTCAGTACTGTGGATGATTTGTTAAAAGTAAAAGGTATCAGTCAAAAAACTTTAGACAGAATAAAAGGAGAGGTCGCAATTGAGTGAAGTAAGAGTTATCGGAAAAACCGTCGAGGAGGTTCCGGAATACAAACCAACTCTTGTAAAGGTGCTAAATATCGTTGCCGTTATTTTTGCCTTTTGTGTCGTTATCGTCATCTATCTTCCGAGTTCGATTTGGAAAGATGAAGACTCCGTCCGTGCCATAACCAGAAAGCGGATGGTCGTTTTAAACGAGGTCGAAAAATTTTATAAAGGAATGGCCGGAGAATACCAGAACGATCCATTATTAGCGATGAAAGTCGTAACGGCAGCTCGCGATAGTTCGCGCGCCGATAGTAATTTTTTTGGCGAACGGGTCATTAACCTGCGGGAAGGTAAATTTACGCTGACCGTTCCGAAGAATTTCTACATGTCTTTTGATACGACATTCTCGCTCGGCTATCAGAAAAAAGACACGATTTACGATACGACTTATCGCGTCCTAAAATGGAACGAAGAGTTGTTGACTAATGATACGATCTATGTACTCGCGGACAGATACAGAGAGATGCAGAAATCCGATTCAAGTTTCCGGAAGGCTTTAGATTCCGAGCCCAGCAAACGCGTCCAAAGCAACCGTTACTACAATCCGTACTATTTGGATACAACATTCGCGTACAGCCCATTAATCAACGAACAATATCAGATCACGAGCGATACAAACATGGTTAAAATTCAAGATCCGTTAAAGGGTGAATATAAAGAATCGCGATTTTTATTTTTCGTTTTCAAAGATACATCAGCGGGCTACATTGAAAACGACGAAAAAAGTTGGAAAGACTAACATCATTTTCTTCTAGAAAGAAGAGTTCATGCTCTGTGCAAGTATCTCCGAACATTCCATTCGTTTTGGTCAGTTGATCAAACGGGAAAATGTTTTTTCTGTGGAAATCATTGGAAAAAAACCTTTATCCGTTCCATTCAATGATATGCTGGTAGATCATCCGAACGCGTCGCAATCGATTGAATCCGTTTTATCGCAGATTAAGGCAGACCTGCCTGTTCCGGAAACACATCTTTCCCTATCGATTCCTTCCGCTTTTTTTAATATTTCCGTAAACGATCTTGATCCCGATATGAATGATGAAGATGTTGATCATGCCCTGAACTGGAGTTCACGCACACGTCTCGGAAATATCGCAGACAAGAAATTTACTCAGCACTATCCACTTACAACGACCGAATTAAACATCAAACGCTATCTCACGATTTCCTACTTCAAGGAAATTGGAAAAATCCTGTTCAGCGGCGCTCAACCCGCCGGATTCAATATCGACCTACTGGATATTAATATTTTCAGTGCCACGAGTGCAATTGAACAAATCGTCCAACCAAAAGCCAAAGAAAAGTGGGGTGTTTGGTTAGTAGATGAAAATCGTCACAGTTTACTGATTATCGATTCCGGCGAGTTTCAAAATTATGCAGAATTTCAATTTTCAGGCGAAACGGAATATACGATTCTGAGTTCTGCCAAAGCAGATACTCATCTCGATTCAGTCATTTCTGAATTATGTTCACTGAAATCGTTTGCTATCGAATCGCTGAGTACACTTGACCATCTTTATTTTTACTCCAACGATGTCGATTCAGATTTTTTCAACATGCTCGAAACCTACGAAGTAACGAATATGTCGGTGATCGATCCATTCAAAAATCTCAAACCGATCGTACAATATAGAAACGACGGCGATGGCGTCGGCGCAATGTGTCAATTCTCCGATGTAGTAGGACTCATTCAGCGTCGCATGGTCTGGAGAAAACCATGATTCGGCTGAATCTTGCCACCAGTCCCGGTTATCAAAAAAGTGAAGTAGTCCTTCAGATGCCGGAATATGTAGAAACGCCGCAACAAAACAAACCGGTCGGTCCTTCTGTCAATGTCTCGGTAAATCTCGATGAAGATGTTTTTGCGAAAGCAGAAAAAAACCTCGATTTAATCGAGCAGGGCGAAAACGAAGAATTTATTCCGCGTCATACATCGGTTCCCCCGCAAAAGAAACCGGAAATTGTCCCTGTAAAAATTCATCGGGTCCGACGGATGGTTTTTAGATATCTTGGTTTTCTCATTTTAATCGGGATCATCGGTGCCGGATTTTGGGGCTATCGGAGCGGATTTTATAAACAGATGGACTTTGGAAAGATTTCTTCGTTCTTTAAAGCGAAATTTAGTCGTGCGAAGGATACTGAGCTGGTAGGCAAGGCTCAGGATGTCGCCCAATCGATCCTGACACAACTTCCGTTTGCGCAACCATCCGATAAAGATGAAATAGCATCCGAGTATATACAAATGATCATTACCGGTAAAAGCCGGCTCGGTTTTACGCGGAGAGTTCTGGAAAACGTACCACAAAATTCCATTCTCCAATATTTACGTACAAAAGGTAATTCCGTCACCTTTATCATGAATATACGGACTCAGCAGGAATGCGACGTTTTGAAAAGTGCTCTGGAAGGAGATTCCCGATTTGCTTCCACGGAAGTTTTTCGCACACAACCGGATCCGTCGGTAGGAACACACCCGGTGCGTCTGACGGCGATTATTAAATTCCGGGAAGAAACAGCGCGGGATGGGAAATGTTACCGTTTTGTGGACGATATAAAAACATCACAGGTTATTTACACTGCCGGAAAGATGTCAACGTTGAACCTTTTACCTCTGAAAATTTATAACGCTCCGTCGCCGGAACCACGGATGGCGCAAATCAACGGTAATGGAACGTATACCACAATCGCCACATTTTTTAATGAGTTATCGAAAGTATATACCAATTACGGGATAGAGGATATCTCTATCCACCAATCAGCGTCCGATTCACTGCAGAGCACTCCTCTGAATATGATCGTTGACATTCAGATATTCCCGCCGCAGGCGTTATGATTCGTATCATTGCTGGCTCTTTTAAAAGCCGACATCTGAAAACCGGAAAAGATCGAACAATTCGTCCGACTCAGGACAGGGTAAAAGAAGTCATGTTTTCCATCCTTGTAAATATCGAAGGACAGCACGTTGTAGACCTCTTTGCCGGCACGGGAAACCTCGGTTTCGAGGCGATCTCGCGTGGCGCCGCTCATTGTACTTTCGTCGAAAATAGCAGACAATCCATCGAAATAATCCGGTCGAATGCGACTTTACTTTCCGTTCAGGATCAAATTGATATTTTTACCATAGATGCGATCCGGTTTTTACAGAATCCCCAAAGCTCCGATCTTTATTTTGCAGATCCGCCTTACCGGTTTCCTAAAATGGAGCAACTGTTTGATTCATTCCTTCGATTGACCGAAGGAGCGACTATCGTCTTGGAGGCGGAAAAAGAATTGATCATTCCGCCCGTTGTTCAACCTAAACTGACCTCGAGGCGCTTTATCGGCGAGACCAGTCTCAATTTTATAAGAGTTTAAATGAAAATAGCAATCTATCCGGGAACATTCGATCCGATAACCAATGGTCATCTGGATATTTTGGAACGTGCGGCGGCAATTTTCGATCTCGTTTATATTGCGATCGCCGTTAATGTGGACAAAAAACCGGTTTTTACTGTTGACGAACGAGTTGAAATGATCCGGCAATCGACAAAGAAATTTAAAAATGTTCGCATCGATCATTTTAACGGATTGGTTGTGGATTATGCCGGTAAAGTTAATGCCTCGGTAATCATTCGCGGGCTTCGGGCAGTTTCCGATTTTGAATTTGAATTTCAGATGGCATTGACGAACCGTCAGTTGAACGAAAAGGTCGATACGGTTTTTCTTATGCCGCATGTCGATTACACTTATCTGAGTTCAAGTACGGTTCGGGAGATCGCCAAATTCGGCGGCGACGTCAGCCGATTTGTGCCGCGACACGTAAAAAATGAGTTATATAAGAAATTGAAAGGTTAATCAATGAAATTAATCGAAAATGTTCGTGAAAAAGCCAGACTAACACATAAAAGAATCGTACTTCCAGAATCGACGGATGAACGTGTCGTTACCGCTGCCGTGATGATGAAATCTGAGAAAATCGCAACGCCGGTCCTGATCGGCAATCCGGATAACATCAACCAATTAGCCGAACGAATTAAAATCTCGATAAAAGATATTGAAATTGTCGATCCGGTTTCATCCAGTCGCTACCGTGAATTCGTCGAGGCGTACTACGAAAAAAGAAAACATAAGGGAACGACAATCAGCGATGCGGAAAGCATCATGATCAATCCGACATTTTGGGGTGCGATGATGGTCGAAAAAAATCTTGCCGACGGTTGCGTTTCAGGAGCGATTACAACAACCGGTAATGTTTTACGTGCGGCACTTCAAATCATCGGCACGAAACCCGAAACGCAAACGGTTTCCAGCGATATTCTAATCATTACGCCGAATGCCGATCGAATCTGGAGCTTTGCGGATTGCGCGGTTTTGCCGGATCCGACAGCCGAACAACTTGCCGACATCGCTATTGCCACCGCCGAAACTCACCGGAAAGTCGTCAAGGAAGAACCTCGCGTTGCGATGCTCTCATTTTCAACCAAAGGAAGCGCCAAACATGCTTTTGTCGAAAAGGTTTCGCGAGCGACGGAAATCGTCAAGAAAAAACGTCCCGATTTGATCATCGACGGCGAATTGCAACTCGACGCTGCCATCGTCCCGAAAGTATGTGAGAAAAAGGCGCCGGGAAGCCCGATCGCCGGTAATGCGAACGTCCTTATTTTTCCCGATCTGAGTTCAGGAAACATCGGTTATAAACTGGCGCAACGGATCGGCGGTTGCGAAGCGATTGGTCCGATCATCCAGGGATTGAAGAAACCGATGAACGATCTTTCGAGAGGTTGCAGTAGTGAAGATATTGTGAATCTTTCGGCAATTCTTTGTAATCTTGCTTAGAGAGTCTGAATTATGCCTACTTATGAATATGTTTGCGGAGATTGCGGATATGAGTTTGAAAATTTTCAAAGCATGTCGTCCAAACCGCTGACCATTTGCCCGAAATGTGGGAAAGCCACCGTTCATCGTAAGATTAGCGGAGGTGTTGGTTTGATTTTTAAAGGTTCAGGATTTTACATTACCGATTACGCCAAACGGCATAGCGATACAGACGTTTCTGGTGGAAACGGATCAAAGCAAACCACCGGAAAATCCAAAAAAGCCGGGAAGCCGGAATCAAAACCTGTTGCCGCTACGGAAACAAAATCCTGATCTCGATCTTCTGATTACCAAGTAAAAGCCCTCATCATGAGGGCTTTTTTATTAATGAATATTTCACAAAAATCGTCTAAAGGCGATCTCTGTCGAAATATCACAAATATATGTCGGCGTTACTTTGCGGTATCGGATTTTTCGGTGTGATCTTTCTTTCTATAGAGTAAAGCAATCGGAATGACAACGAGGTAGCCAATCAATAAAATGATCGGCGCGACTGTCAGCGATTGGAAACTGTAGGTCTCGCCAGTCGCCATGACGACATAACCGATGATGATGGCGATCAACCCGATTCCGAAAAGCAGATAATTCCTACTATTGAAAGAAAGACTTTCGACGAAAGATGATTTTGGCTTCGATTTTTTTCCGACAAAAGCTGATTTAGATTTTTCTTGTACTTTAACCATTTCGCCCAAATTTAACAGGCTGTCTTCATTTGACCAACAGAAATTTCCTCAATATAGATACTTCGTAAATTTTCGTAGTCCGCGACTGAAATTCAGTTCTTCCGTTGACAAACACCCGGCAATTGTTTACTTTATTCCGGAAAAATTATCAATGTGATGAGATAATTTAGAAAGGAATTTAGGCGGTGGTAGCAAAATGGTGGCAATCGAATGATGACGGGAAGATCAAATGTCTTCTATGTCCGAGAGAATGCGTCATCGATGTAAACCGGACTGGTTTTTGCGGTGTTCGGAAAAATATCGATGGGAAACTTCAGCTGCTTGTTTACGGAAAACCCGTCACGGTTCACGTCGATCCAATCGAGAAGAAACCGCTTTACCATTTTTTACCGGGAGCCGCAGTTTTTTCCATCGGAACCGTTGGATGCAATCTAGGGTGCGATTTTTGTCAGAACTGGGACATTTCACGTGCGTCATTCCTTGAAAGAAAAACCGTCTCGTTGACCCCGGAAAAGGCAGTTCGTTCGGCTAAGGAACATGACTGTTCGGCAATCGCTTTTACATATAACGAGCCAACGATCTTTGGTGAATATGTTTACGATATTTCGTCTTTGGCGAGAAAAGCAGGACTAAAAACCGTCATGGTGACAAACGGATATATTCGTAAGGAAGCAATTGAAGAAATCTATCCGCTGATCGATGCGGCAAATATTGATTTGAAGTCTTTTTCCGATCAGTTTTATCATCGCTATTGTCAGGCGCGGCTTGAACCAGTGCTGGATGCAATTGTGAATATTAGGCAAACCGGAACTTTCATTGAACTCACGACTCTATTAATTCCCGGACTGAATGATTCGAATTCTGAAATCGAGAGCCTATCGGACTGGATTGTCAGGAATTTGGGTGAAGACGTTCCACTTCACTTCTCCGCTTTTCATCCCGGTTATAAAATAAATCATATCCAACCGACGCCGAAATCGACGCTCGACCGGGCTCGCCGCATTGCTATGAATACCGGGATTCGCTATGTTTACGAAGGAAATATCGCCGCGACAGTTGAAAACAACACATACTGTCCCAAATGTCAATCGCTTCTCATCGAACGGCATGGATTTTCAGTTATTCGAAATGAAATCCACGATGGAAAGTGCTCATGCGGGATGAAAATTCCGGTTGTAGAATTAGCTTAGAACCATGAAATTGATAATAGTATAGACGGAGTTTGAAAATGTTGACACGATTGAGTATCGAAGTGGATCGTTCTGAATTGGCGGAATTTCGGGAGGTTTTAGATAAATTGACGCAGAACAAACCGGCGGTCGAAATCAAGTTGAATCCTTATCTGCGAAGTATTTGCCGACAAATATTAAAGGAAATCGATCGCTGGGAAGAATTTAAAAAAGAACGTATGTGAAATATTCCCTTAGAAATCCATTGATTTTCAAAATGAGATTTGTAAATTCACTGTCGATATTTTTTGTAAGGATTTCTCGAATATGGCCGATGCAAAAATAACTGATTTTGGAAGCGAAGAAAGTTGCAAAAACTATCTGATCTCCAAATTCGATGACCTTTTACAGGGCATTAATAATCTGTATGGGAAAGAACTTATGGAAGAACTTTTCAGACGGCTGGAAAAAACGATCGCCATTTTTAATCAGGATGTCCAGTCGCTCATGAAACAACTGACAGGTTCACCCGCGCCGGAACCCGGAAAAGGACTCGAAGCACTGAAAGCCGGATTAGAACAATCGGCACCGGAAGAAACCCCGCAAAACGAATGGTCACGTCACCTGTTTGACTAACCGAAAAAACATGATATAAAACATAAAATATGGGAGTTTGGAATGAAAGAGCTGATTAAGACGATCATGATTATCTTGCTGGTCATCGTCTCGGGCTATCTTGTCTATGAGATGAATAATATGGAGCGTACGTTGGCAGATCTGGATGTCCAGGATTCTATCCGCGTCGTTACAGTTGAACAATTCGATCATGGTTTAAATGACCTTGAATTGCAGTTTATCGGACGTGGAAAACATATCCAGCAGTTTCAGATTGACTTGCAACAGATGAACAATAAAATGGATGAGACAGCGAAAAATTTTGATGCGAAATTGGATTCGCTCAGTCTGACGATCAACGAACTTCGTTCGACAACGGAATCTCAGCTGGCAAACCTGAAGACGGATCAGGAATCTCTCGGCGACAGAATCACCAAATTGCAGAGAAATACTAATCAATCTGTAATGGATTTACAAACGGCTCTGACTAAACTCAATCGTGATTTCAGTGATATGGAAAAAAGGATCAAGACTTTAGAAACACCTCCGGTTGACGCAACGAAAAAGAAATAAACGGGGGTTTTAAAACATCAATCAAGCATCCGTCATTCTATAAATTATTTTTGGCTGGCGGATGTTTTTATTTTTGGAGGGCGGAGAAATGAAAAAATTTGCATGGCTTTTAACTGCTTTTTTAATGGTTTCATGTGGCGGTGGTAAAGAAGCCGTCGAGAAAGAGACTGCGAAACCCGTGTATCCGGGAAAAACTCAGCAAACGACGGTGAAACCGCAAACACAAGTCCAGACGAAAAGCGTTTCGCCTGACTCGTTAGCAAAAATACTGTCAAAGACACAGACTCCGGTCACTAAACATCCAGTCGTTAAATCCGATTCGGTCAAAGTATCACAAGATTCAACCAAATTAAAAGTCATTCCCACCAGCACTACTCCTGCTTCAATAGATACGGCTAAAACCAGTGCCGGCGGAATTACTACCCAACCGCCAACTATGGATAAAGTTGTGGTTCCGGGAATAGTAAAAATGCCGGTCAAAGGACCATCTGCCATTCAACCTGTAAAGGCTCAGATTTTAGACTTTTTCAATCTGACAATTGACGACATTTTCTTTGAACGCGGCGAGTGGAAATCACCGAGTGTCAAACTCAGTGGCAACTACATTTTAACACTGAATAAAATCGTCAAGATGCTAAAAAATGACGAGAAATTGAATCTTCGGATTACCGGATACTCGGATAACGAAGGTTCGGCGGATTTATATCGCGAAATCCCGGAAAAACGCGCTATCATGATTGGGAAATTAATTCTTGAATATTTCCCGGTCGATGAACAAAAGGAAGTTGGAAATAGAATCGAGATTGGATTGGCAGAAGACAACAAACCGCTTGTCGAAGGACTAAAAGGCTCGTCGCTTAACCGACGCGTGTCATTCGAACTGTTTGATGGAACTGTCGAAGGTCAAACGTTGACTGAATGTCTGAAAACCGAACAGGAGCAAGCACTCAAACCAGTGCCGGTCGCTAACAACCAATCTGCCTCTAATACCGAAACGAAACAGGAAAAACTGTATGCCAACGCAAATCGTCTGATGGAAAGTAAAAAATATAATGAGGCCATTCCGCTTTTTGAGCAAATAGTCGATATTAATCCAGCCCATCCATTTGCTGACAACGCACAGTATTGGATCGGTGAAGCATTGTTCGGAATGAAAAATTACGAAGACGCCTTACCGGCGTTTATGAAAGTCTTCGGCCTGGGCGATCGCAATAAAGAAGCCTACGCTCAGTTACGCATTGGATTCTGCTATCTGAATATTAATCAATCGGCAAAAGCGGCTGAAGAATTTCAGAAAGTTTTAAAGAACTACCCGTCGGCGAAAGAAGAGGTCAGGAAAGCACGAAGTGCCCTCGCCAAACTTCAATCAAAATAAATTTTCGTTTATTCGTTTAATCGCATTTTAGCATGAATCCGAAGGACCAGACGAAAATGGGAATAGTTTTTACTTGGGATTCGAGTTGTGCCGAGAGGGGGAATCGAACCCCCATGGACCGAAGTCCGGCGGATTTTGAGTCCGCTGCGTCTACCAATTTCACCACCTCGGCAAAAAGCGTGATAAAGTTAAGTTTTTGGGAAATAAAAACAAGGGAAAACTCAATCCAACAATAAGGGAGGAAAAATGACTACTGTTACGTTTCAGACCATTGCGGAAATGTTTATTATAAACACGGACAGGTACGCTACAAAACCCTGTTACGGCTACAAAGAATCAGGCGTTTGGAAAGAACTGACGTTTGCTGAAGTCCGGAAGATCGTCGAAAAGATGGCTGGCGGACTCAAACGGCTCGGAATTCAACCCGGCGATCGTGTCGGAATTGTTTCGGCCAACTCGCATCTTTGGGCGATGGCGGATTACGCGACGATGTGTTCACGCGGGGCGTTAACGACGATTTATCCGACATTGACAGCCAAACAAATGAAGTGGATCGTCCAGCATTCCGAATCACGATTTCTTTTTTGCGGAGATAAAGATCAGGCTGACAAGGCTCTTTCGATGATCGATGAGATCAAACATGTCGAAATGGTTATCGTTCTCGATGATACACAAATGAACCACCCGAAAATGATGACCCTAAAGGATTTGATCAAACTTGGAGAATCCTACAATTCGTCGCATCCGGGAGAATTCGAAAAAGATGTCCAATCGATTACGCCGGAGGATCTATTGACGTTAATTTATACTTCCGGTACGACAGGCGAGCCTAAAGGTGTAATGCTGACGCATGGAAATCTTGCCTCAAACGTTGATGGTGCGCTGAAAGTTCTCTACGCGGATAAAGAGGACGTGTTTTTATCATTTCTACCGCTTAGCCATAGTTTTGAACGGATGGCGGGTCATTTTCTGGCGACATGGGTCGGCGCGAAAATCTGCTATGCTGAAAGCATCGATAAGGTTGGGGAAAATATGACGGAAGTGCATCCGACATTGATGACTGCCGTTCCCCGTTTTTATGAAAAAGTTTATGCGAAAGTCATCGATAATATTTCGACATCTTCGTCTATCAAACGTAACATTTTCTGGTGGTCAATCAAAGCCGGTAAGAAAGCCATCGGTCTTCGGAGAGACGACGAAAAGGTCGGTACGTTGCTTAATCTGCGATTGCAGGCAGCGGAGAAACTGGTTTTTTCCAAAATGAAGGAAAAAATGGGCGGAAAACTGCGCTTTTTTGCGTCAGGCGGAGCGCCGCTCGCTAAAGACATTGCCGAGTTTTTTACCTCGGCGGGAATCATCATTCTCGAAGGATACGGGCTTTCGGAAACTTCTCCTGTCATTTCCATCAATCCATTAGAAAAAAACAAGATAGGAACTGTCGGCATCATGTTGCCAAATGTTGAAGTGAAAATTGCACCGGACGGTGAAATTCTCACGCGCGGTCCCCACATCATGAAAGGATATTTCAAAGATGAAGCTGCTACGAAAGAGGCTATAGATGATGATGGGTGGCTTCATACCGGCGACATCGGGAACTTGGACAGCGACGGTTATCTGAGTATCACCGACCGTAAAAAGAACATCCTTGTGACCTCCGGTGGAAAAAACGTCGCGCCACAACCTATGGAAAACGTTCTCGTCACCTCGAAATGGATCGAGCAGATCGTAGTCATCGGTGATAAACGCAAGTTTGTTTCGGCGCTGATCGTTCCGGCATTTTCCAATCTTGAAGCATGGGCGAAGGAGAAAAACCTTCAGTATCGCGATCGCACGGAGCTGACTCGTTTGCCGGAAGTGAAAGAGTTGTTCGATCGTGTCATCAGTGAATCGATGGAAGGATTTGCACAGTTTGAGAAAGTGAAAAAATATGTCATTTTGCCGAACGAATTCACGATTGAAAGCGATGAGTTGACGCCGTCTCTGAAAGTCAAACGAAATGTCGTCGAAAAACGGTACGGAGAATTGATCGACAATCTGTATCAGGAATCAGAAGGATAATGAAGCATACTTATGAACACGCGGGCGTCAGCATTTCGGCCGGTTCGGAAGCCGTCTCGCAAATCAAGGAAATCGTTCGCGGCACATTCCAGACAAACGTTCTGACCGACATCGGTTTATTCGGCGGCTGTTTTCAATTTCCAACCGACGCGTTTAAGCAACCCGTTCTAGTTGCGAGCACCGATGGTGTCGGCACAAAATTGGTGGTCGCCAACATGTTGAATCGACACGATACGGTTGGACAATGCTTGGTGAATCATTGTGTAAACGATATTTTAACGACGGGCGCGACGCCGCTATTTTTTCTCGATTATATCGGAACGGGAAAATTAGAACCGGCGACAGTTAAAGAGATCATTTCCGGAATGGCAAAAGCCTGCCTTGAAAACGGATGCTCACTGATCGGCGGAGAGATGGCGGAAATGCCGGGAATTTATCAGGTCAAGGATTACGATCTCGTCGGAACGATTGTCGGTGTTGTCGATCGGCATAATATGATGACCGGAAAAGTCAGAAAAGGCGATCTGCTTCTGGGATTGCAATCAACTGGTTTACATACGAATGGATTTTCGCTGGCGCGGAAAGTTCTCCTTGAAAAATATAAGATAAACGAATTCGTCGATTCTTTAGGAGCGACCGTCGGTGATACGCTTCTCCGGATTCATCGTTCGTACCTGAATCTGGTCAGGCCGCTTCTTCAAAATGCTGGACTTCACGCGATTAGTCACATCACAGGCGGCGGAATAGTTGGCAATACATCGCGCGTGCTACCTGAGAGTTTGCAACTCAAGATCGACTGGAAAGCGTGGAACTGGCTTCCGATATATCAACTGATTCAGGAGGCGGGTGAGATCGAAACGGAAGAGATGCGGAAAGTTTTCAATCTCGGCATCGGGATGATTTTAATTGTCGATCGCAGTTCAGCGGATGCCATCACCGGAATTCTGAAAGCCTCCGGAGAATCTGTTACACTTATCGGCGAAGTGATTGAAAAATGAAAGAATGGAAAAGAAATCATGCCTTTTAGATTCAAACCGAAATCGGTAGCGGTTCTCGGTGCCGGAAGTTGGGGAACAACCGTCGCGATCCATCTTTTTAAACGAAAAAACGTCGTCCGGTTATGGGAATATTTTTCAGAAAATGTGGTGTTGATGAACCGGACACACAAAAATCCATTACTCGAAGGAATCGCAATACCGCGTGAAATTCCGATTTCCGACCAATTGAATGAGATCATCGAAAATGTTTCATTTATCATCATTGCCGTTCCGTCACAGACGGTTCGTTCATTACTTGAAAAGATGAAAGGAAAAATCCCGAAGGATGTCATCATCATCAATCTTTCCAAAGGCATCGAGCGCGGAACGTTGAAACGGATGAGCGAAGTCATTCATGAAGTTCTGGATCACCCGATGGACAAGATCGTTACGCTTCACGGACCGAGCCATGCAGAAGAGGTCTCCCGCGAAGTTCCGACAGCGGTCGTCGCGGCCTCGATATCGCCGGAATCGGCGCTGGCGGTACAAAAATTATTTATGTCGTCATATTTTCGAGTTTATACAAATTCGGATATCATAGGCGTCGAAATTGGCGGCGCGATCAAAAACATCATCGCCATCGCTTCGGGAATTTGCGACGGTATGAATCTCGGCGACAATTCCAAAGCCGCTCTAATTACCCGTGGCTTGCTGGAAATTACTCGCATCGGCATATTGCAGGGCGGGAAAGAGGAGACTTTTGCCGGATTGAGCGGCGTCGGTGATCTGATCGTCACCTGTGGAAGCAAACACAGCCGGAACCGATATGTTGGCGAGGAGATCGGTAAAGGCCGAAAACTCAAGGATATTCTCGCCGGAATGTCGATGGTCGCTGAAGGTGTCGAGACTTGCCAAACGGTTCATGAAATGGTCAAAAAGCATGGCGCCACTATGCCGATCTCCGAGGAGATATACAAAGTGCTGTTCGAGAATAAAGATCCGCGCCTTGCCGTGCATCATCTAATGAACCGCGATCCGGTGACGGAGCGACATTCGATCCCGAAGAAATGATCCGAAAACTATTGCGTCTATTAGTAACGTTCTGGATTTTTACAACCGTCCTGAACGCTCAGTCATTTTTACCCATAAAAAAAGCAGAACCAATGCCCGGTCCGGCACAACACTGGGATAAAATCCCGACAGTTCGCACAGTGAAATCCTTACAGAAACCGACTGCCGGTGATACGACATTTTATATCCGGGAAAATATCTTTGCGTCGGACGTCAATCTCATCGAAGTCGCATTTTATAAAAAATATATAGGCTCCGGCATTACCATTTATGTCGAAACGACTGAATATGATAATGGTCACGTGACGAACGCCGACGTCCAGAATGTAGTCAACGCGATGTTGTTTCAGACGCCAACCGGAAGCGTTCATCCTGAATTGGGTATTTTACCGAATGAAACTGCAATTTTCGGACAGCCGCCGGATATTGACCAAAACGGGCTGCTCTTCATTCTCCTGATAGATATTCGTGATGATTACGAAGAAGGCGTTTCTGAATCATATGTTGCCGGTTATTTCGATCCGCTGGATCAGATCAATTCCGGCTCAGAAAAAGGTAACCGTGGCGATATGATCTATATCGACACGAATCCGGCGAACGCTGGCGATAATTCGACCCTCAACACGGTCGCCCATGAATTGCAGCACCTCATCCATTTCCGTTATGATTCAAATGAATCTACCTGGCTGAACGAAGGGTTTTCTGAACTGGCTCCCAGACTTCTCGGTTATCCATCGCGCTCGTTTGCGCACTTCCTGAACGATACCGACCGACCACTGAATGATTTTGACGATTCGATCACGGATTATTCCAAAGTTGCGCTTTGGTCGTTTTACATGTACCGCCGGTTTGGTATTGAGATGATCGGCGAGGTGACGCGCGACGGAACGCGGCGTTCTCTCGACAGTTATCTGAATTATCTCCAGACACACGGTTATTCATCGATAACGAGCGAGAGTATGTTGACGGATTGGTTTCTTGCCAACCTGCTGAATGATAATTCTATCGACGACGGCTGTTATGGATATGGCGTCGAAATTCCCACCATCTCATCCGGCTATTTCAGTTCCAATTTTACGGAAGGGAAAACCGTTTCTGGCAACCTTCACTCCGCAGCGGCCGAATATATTCAATTCTATTCCGGTAAAGATATCCGGTTTAACATGACGCACAGTTCTGACGATCAACTCCATCTGGCCGTCGTTAAACATTCTTCTGTTCCTGACATCGAGATCGTCGATCTGAATGGCACAAGTTATCAGTACGCCGATTCGGATTTTGGGTACGGTTACGAAAAAATCTCGTTCATCCCGTTTTCGACATCGCTTCTGGCTCGGGATGATCCGGTTGCGTTTAACTTTTATTCGGAAGGAGTTGGCGGAACGACCGAAACGGAATTGTCATTTGACGGCGACTCAACCAATTTTTACATTTTATTGAGCGGGGCGGAATTCGCCGAACGATTTGTAATGCCTTCGACCGGTTGTAAGATCAAAGGAATAAAAGTTCGTTGCACCAGCGAATCGCCTATCACTGTCCGGCTCTATGCGACGGCGTCATCTTCATATCTTTCCGAATGGACGAATCTCACACCTGCGGCCGAATCATGGACACGGTTCGATTTCAGCGATGTGAATTTTCCGGCAGACTCGATGAAATTTATACTTTCCATTTCGAGTTCGGATAGCGAGCAGGCGCTGGGATATAGCCATACGAAAGCCGGAACTGGCAGAGCGCTTTTAAAAGAATCCGGTGGAGTTTTCATCAATTTGGCGAATTATTCCGTCGATACAGAATTGCTGACCGGCGACTGGCATATCCGGGCGATCGTCAACGAACCGTTGAACTTGCCGCCTGAAATTTCAATAGAACCCGATTCGTTGTATCTGTGGGAAAATGAATATTCAAGCAGTTTTACCGTGCGAAACGGTGGAACGCAAGCCTTGGAATGGGAAATTACCGCCGAAGTGCCCGCTTGGCTCACCGTCGAACCGGATGAGGGCGTCGTGACAACTTCCCGTCAGACGGTCGATATTAGCATCGACCGAAATATTCTACCGTCCGGCATCAACGAGTTCGCAATGCCGATTCAATCGAATGGTGGTGCGGAAACGCTTTTTCTGTCCGTACTTCAGCGTAATTATGAAAAAGCGCAAGCAGTTGTCATTCCAAACGAAACAGATTTTTCGGATCAGATTTGTCGTCTTGGAATGGTTCTTTTTAATATCGGAATCAGCGAATCGGAATACGAATTTATCTCACGTTCGCCCACATTGTACTTTTCGCCTGCGGCCGGTGTAGTCGAAAAAAACGATACGGTTTCTGTCGAGGTCTTTCTTGATCGCGAAACGCTGGCTGACCGAATTTTAACATTTGGTTTTTTCGACGGTGTCGATACGCTCGATATGAATTTGACTTACTCAGGTAAACTGCATGCAAAGTTGGGAGAGTTGAATATTTTTTCACCTCTGCCCAATCCCTTCATCGTTTCGGGAAGTAGCCAACTGGCCATTCCCATTCGTTTGCCGAAAGATCGTTCTGCGGAATTGAAGATTTACGACATTCTCGGGCATGAAGTTCGCGCGTTTTTATATTCTTCCGGTAATGTGGGATTGAATGTGACGTACTGGGATGGAAAAGACCGGCGTGGCCAATATGTCGCATCCGGGATTTATTTTCTTTTCCTCAAACAAGGGAATGACACGATCCGGCGAAAATTCATCATCCTTCGCTAAAATCCGGGAAATTTTAGCAAGGTAACCTTTATAACCTTTAGGCGTCTAAATTCATGTGTTTTGAAAATTGAGAGTAACATCATCAAAAAAGCGATAATCTCGCTGAACGTCGAATGAAAGGAATATGTATGAAAGTCATGAGTAAAATTGGAATGTTTCTGTTCGTCATTGCAATATTCGCATCGTTTTCGTTTGCTCAGGGTGACGGCCCCAGAATGTGGAGAATGAAGGACGATCTGAAACTCACCGACCAGCAAAAGAGCGACATCGAGAAACTCAAAATCGATCAGCAAAAAGAGATGGTCATGATCAGAGCCGAAGTCGAGAAAGAAAATCTTGAATTGTTAAAACTCTACAAAGACGACAATCCTGCCAAGGAAAAAATCAAGGTCCAGTTAGATAAGATCAGCAAAATCGAACTAAAAATCGATCAACTTCACGTCGATCATCAATTCGCCATTATGGACAAATTGATGCCCGACCAGAAAAAGATTTTTATCAAACATATGGAACCCAAAGGATGCGGCATGAGAGGTGAAATGAGACCGCCAATGGATGAAAAATCTTGCAATATGAATAGAAAACAGATGCACGAGAAGAAATGTGAGATGAAAACCGAAGGCGGAATGATGAAGCCTGAGGAACCTAAAAAGAACTAATTTTTTATTTATTTCTCGAAGATTATGAAAGAGCCGGTTGTTAATCGGCTCTTTATTTTTTATTAATCAGGTGTCGGTGAATTGGGCATGGAGGACGTAATGATTGGTACGGCGGTTTCGATTACCCGCATGGATTTCCATTTGCCTTTAAGAAACCGGGTATAAAAAACCAATCCGAGCGTAATGATGTAAAGTGAAGCGCAGGCCCATGCCGCATAAACATTCAATTTTAATATAACGACTAAGATATACGTCGGAATAACCATCAAGCCGAATGATAAAAACACGAGCATGTTCATGACGAAACGCGTATCGCCTGCACCTTTAATTGCCGAGGAGAAAACGATATTCAGCGTGTCGAAAATGGAATAAACGGCGACGAATTTCAGCAAGACGACTGCGATCTCGCGCACCGGGCGAAACAGTTCGGGATTCACTTTTGAATCGAACGGGATCATGAAAATGTCCGGGAAAAAGAAATAAGCGAACGATATTGAAAACATATAAATAGCAGTCAAATGAAAACAGGAATAAACACTTCGTTCCGCGATATCCGGTTTGTTTCTTCCGATGTATTGACCGACTAAAATGGAGATCGTCGCACCGAAGCCCATCATCGGCATAAAAGCGAGATTATTGACGTTGAAAGCCACGTTTGTGGCGGCGAGTTGAGTTGTTCCGAGCCTTCCCATGATAAAGAGAAATACAGTGAATCCAGCCATATCGATGAAAAACTGGACACCGCTCGGTAATCCGAACCGGATTAGTCTTCCAAATGATTTGCGATTGAATCTCCAACTATTCAGTGCATATTGTTGGTAATTTCGTTTAGAACAAAATATGAAAACAGTAAAGAGAATCATGGATGTCAGCAACGACAGGTCAGTCGCGATGGCGGCGCCTTTGATCCCCATCGCCGGAAAACCAAATTTCCCAAAAATCAATAGGTAATCGCCGACTACATTTACTATTGTAGCAGTTAGATTAATCCACAGAACCGGCCATGTTTTTCCCTGGCCGGCATAGAATCCGGTCAATGCCGACGAGGCGATGGACGGAAAAGCTCCAAGAGTCAGCACCTTGAAATAAATCGTCTCGTAGTTTTGAACCAGCGGCGCATGGTGAACCGCTGAAAATATTGGATTGGCAAGTGGAATGAAAATCAGGTAGAATAATCCACCGAACAGTGAAATATAAATTCCCTGCCAAATAGAAACACCGATCATTCGGTTGTTCCCCGCACCGGTGTACTGAGCGACGAAAGTACCTACATAACTCGCTGTGCCGATGAAAATACTTGTCAGGGCAAGATTTAAAATACCGGCAGGCATCGCGGCGGCGATGGCTTCAGGCGAATGCCATGTTAAAAATAACCGATCGATAAACTGTTGTAGCGATAAAGCGCTGGTGCTTAGAATCAACGGGAATGCGATGTGAAGAATTTCAGCGTATCCGCCTTCAGCCATCCACCGGCTTTTAAGTAATTGGATGATATTTTGTGATTTTTCAATCAAGATCGCTTCAGTTTTTAATAACCTTCGGAAAAATTGTCGGGCGCAAAAATACGCGAATACCTACAAAAAAACAAATGCTTTCGGTCGGATAAGGGATTAAAATGTATCTTTTTTACCTTTGATTTCCGATCAATTGGATTGTAAGTTCACCCAGTCAATTTGATGATTGATACGATACAGGACGCATGGACGAAAATAAGCGACAGGAAATAATTTTTCATCTCGGTCAATGGATGCAGATCGTTCGGGCACGTGACGAGGGCAAAAATCTGCTGATCGAAGGCCGTTTATTTTCCGGCATCACGCTAAGAGAAATTCGAAGAAGATCGAGACGCCTAATCCGTTCTATCAAGAAAAAATCATCGGATGGAATTGATGTTTTTATCGTTAAACCGGTTTTTAAATCGGGTAAACGGCCTTCAATTCATCTAATCCTGTTTCTGGCGACGATTCTCACGACGATCCTCGCCGGCGCGCTAATGGAAGGTGTCGATCCGTTCAAGAATATCGGTACGATTTGGAAAGGGATTCCCTTTTCAGTGACATTGATGCTGATCCTCGGAGTACATGAACTGGGACATTTCTTAACAGCGAAGAAACATCACGTCGATGCGACGTTACCCTATTTCATCCCGGCGCCGACATTCATCGGTACATTCGGTGCGTTTATTAAAATGCGTTCGCCGGTCCGAAGTCGGCTGGCATTGGTCGAGATCGGCGCTGCCGGACCGATTGCCGGTTTTATTATCGCCTTGCCGGCTTTATTCATCGGATTGTCACTTTCGACCGTTACCGACATCGGAAACACCAACGGCATTTCACTGGGTAACTCGCTATTAATGAAAATCGCTACCGCCATTCTTTATCCCGGATTAACCGAAGCGCAAGATATCATGTTGCATCCAATCGCTTTCGCGGCATGGATAGGAATGTTAGTCACGATGCTGAATTTGCTGCCGATCGGACAGCTGGACGGCGGTCATATCGCCTTTGCGCTTTTAGGTCAATGGTATCAAAAAGTTGCGTACGGTTCGCTTATCACTATCCTGATTCTGGGTATTTTTTCAGTGAATTGGATCGTTTGGGCGGCGCTTGTTTTTTTTCTCATCCGTATCAAACATCCGCCGATAATGGATGACTATAAGCCGCTTTCTCGTCGTGAAATTACTATCGGTCTCATCGCACTGGCGATCTTTGTGCTCACATTCATCCCGATGCCTTTTCGGACTTAAATCACCGGAAATATGAATCAAAAACTCACTGCTTTACGAAAACAGCTGAAACGAAAATTGTCCAAACGTCAAACCACAAGAAATAAGACGGTATTATCGATTATTGCATTCGTACTGGTTATATTAATTGCCACCGGTTTTACCATTCTCAATTTGCCTGTTAATACGGAAAATGCCCGAAAAGTCGTTACCATTCCCAAAGGAACGAATCTTTCCGGTATTGCGAATTTGCTCGCAGAAAAACAGATCATCGACTATCCGCGAGGCTTTATTATTGCCGTAAAAATGAAGCATCGGAGTAAATCTCTGCGCGCCGGGCGGTATCGTTTTGCCGAAAATAGAACATATCTCAATTTGATCGAAACGTTGTCGGATAAAAAAATCCATACCATACGGATCACGATTCCGGAAGGATATCAGGCGAGGAATATCGCGGCATTATTGAACCGGCGTATTGGTCTAGATTCACTCGAATTTATGCAAAAAGTGAATGATCCAGCTTTCATGAAAGACATGAATATTCATGCTCCGAGCCTCGAAGGTTACCTGTTTCCAGACACTTATGATTTCAGCAACTCGGAAATCGCTGACGATATTTTATTTACGCTGGTCGAACGTTTTAATGACGTCGTGGACGATACATTATTAAAAGCAATTAAAAGATCCGGCCGGTCGCTTCATGATGTTTTAAAGATGGCGTCAATCGTCGAAGGCGAGTGTAAAACTGATGAAGAACGGCCGATCGTTGCGTCCGTTTATTACAACCGTCTGAGACGCGGCATGAAATTAGAATCCGATCCGACCGTCCAGTACATTATTCCGGACGGGCCGCGTCGTCTTTATAAAAACGATCTGGATATCGATTCACCATACAACACCTATCGATACAAAGGACTGCCGAAAGGGCCGGTGAACAATCCCGGACGTAAATCCATTTATGCGGCGATTTTCCCGGCGAGAACGAAATACATTTACATGGTCGCAAACGGCGACGGAACACACACATTTACCACCGATTACCAGAGTTTTCTGTATGCGAAACAAAGACTTCAGCGAATCCGGAAACAGGTGGAATTTGAATCAGCAAAGGGGAAAAAGAATTGAATCCTTTAGCCGGATTGAATCCCGAACAGGCCAAAGCGGTTGCTTATGTCGGCGGACCATCTTTGGTCTTTGCCGGTGCGGGAAGCGGAAAAACGAAGGTTTTGACTCATAAAATCGCCTATCTCATCGATCAGCAGATCATTTCGCCGGAACATATTTTAGCCGTTACCTTCACAAACAAAGCCGCCAAGGAGTTGCGTTCACGGATCGAGAATTATGTCGGCAATAAAGTGCGTTCCGCGACGATCGGCACCTTTCACTCGATCTGCGCACAAATTCTCCGTCGCGAAATCGAACCGTTGGGCTTTACGACCGGATTTACGATCTATGATGAATCTGACCAACTTTCGCTTATGAAAAAAGTCATCGCGGAACGGTCGATCGTCCTACAGGGCATCACGCCGCAAAATATTCTCTCAAGAATTTCCAGCCTGAAATCCAAGTGGATCGAACCGGAATCTTATCAACCGCGAAAAGGAATTTTACCGGATTTATTGGTCAAGCAACTGTATCCTCATTATCAGGATGCACTGAAACAAGCGAATTCGCTGGATTTCGATGATCTGCTCATTTTTCCGCTCAAGATATTTTCATCCTATCCGGAAGTTCTCGAAAAATACCAGCGTAAGTTCAAATTCATCCTCGTCGATGAATATCAGGATACGAACAAACCGCAATTTATGTTCGTGGACATGCTCGGAAGAAAACACCGGCGCGTGTGCGTCGTCGGGGATGACGATCAAAGTATTTACAGCTGGCGCGGCGCCGACATCGAGAATATTCTCAGGTTCGAAGATGCGTTTCCCAAAGCGAAAGTTTTCAAACTGGAGCAGAATTACCGTTCGACGAATACGATTCTCAAAGCCGCTTCTGCCGTCGTTTCCAACAACGTTCATCGGGCGAAAAAGACGCTTTGGTCTGAAAACAAAGAAGGCGAGCCGCTGAGTAAAATTATGGCGGAAGACGAGTACGACGAAGCCGCGCGCATCGCATCTGATATTAAAGTTGAAATTCTGCATGCCAAGCGGAAATTCAAGGATTTCGCCATTTTGTACCGGACGAACGCGCAATCCCGCGTACTGGAAGATATTCTCCGCCGAAATAACATCGTCTATGTTCTCGTCGGTGGTGTCAAGTTTTACGACCGGAAAGAAATCAAAGACACACTGGCTTTTTTCCATCTACTCTGCAATCCAAAAGACGACGTCAGTTTCAAACGTATCGTCAATTTTCCGCCGAGAGGTATCGGTAAAACGACGCTCGATTACGTCGAGGCATTTGCCCAAAAGAATCATTTATCCTTATACGAGTCACTGGCGCAATTGGATAGTTTTGAACTCAGTCCGAGATCGATTCAGGCGCTGGCGCAATTTTATCAAATGGTTGAGCGAATCCAGTCCAGCCTTACGACTCTTTCATTCGAGGAATGGTCGAGAATCGTCATTCTCGAACTCGGACTCAGGGAGTATTTTAAAGAAATTGGCGGCGAAGAGGCTTTGGAGCGGTTAGCGAATGTTGACGAATTACTCAACGACATTTCCAAATTCTGTTCTGACGAACAAAATCCGACGCTGGAATCCTATCTGGAAAAAGTCGCGCTGAACACTCAGATCGATTCATGGGAAGACACGAAAAATGCCGTTTCGCTCATGACTTTACACAGCGCGAAAGGGTTGGAATTTCCTGTCGTTTTCATCTGCGGACTCAATCAGGGACTTTTGCCGATGGAACGCGACATGGCAGAAAAAAGCATTGAAGAAGAACGGCGGCTTTTCTACGTCGGGCTGACACGTGCGAAGGAGAAAGTATATCTTTCATGTTCGGAATTGCGCACATATGCCGGCGAAACCAAGTATTCATCGGAATCGCGCTTTCTTTCCGAAATCCCGGCAGAACTCATTCAGGTCAAATCCAACAAGGAAAACGTCATTTCTGCCAGTCGTCAACCACGTAAATCTTATTTTAGAAAAGATGTCGATGCAATTAAAACACCCGAACAGTCGTCTGTTGCGCCGGAAACCAGCCAACAAATTCAGACCGGATCGATTGTCACGCATCAGATATTTGGAGCAGGAAAAGTCTTTGGTATAGATGGCTATGGACCGAACGCGAAACTTCACATCATGTTTCGGTCAGCCGGACAAAAAACGATCATCGCCAAATACGTCAAACTGAGTTCGTAAAATTTATTTCTGCAGGTCGGTTTCCCGGCCTTGTGCATCGATCATTCCTTTAGCGATCTTGTCGCAGAGTTCGTTGTAATCATTTCCCGAATGACCGGCAACGTATTTCCATATAATCCCTGAATGATTTAAAGCGTCGAGAGCCTGCCAGAGGTCTTGATTCTTGACATTTTGCTTGTTGGCAGTTTTCCAGCCTTTCATTTTCCAGGTTCTCAGCCATTGGGTAATGCCGAGTTTGACATATTCGCTATCGGTAAAAATGGTTGCCGGTTCGTTCCGGTCGAGCAATTTCAGCGCGGCAATCGCGGCTGAAAGTTCCATCCGGTTATTTGTCGTTGTCGGATCGAATCCGCCAAACTTTTGCAGTATGTGCGAATCGTCAATAATGACAACTGCCCATCCGCCGGGTCCGGGATTTCCCTTACAACTGCCATCGGTGTAGATCGTTTTCATGGCGCGAATTTATCACGATTTCCGCTATTATCCAGAATAATCATTCTGAAGAGTCGGTCTTTTCCATTTCGATTCTGAATAAAATCCCGTCACGGAAATAGTACTGTTTTTCATTTCCATCCGTGTAACAATAAATCCAGAGTTGAAAAAGGTGATTCAGATGATCGTTGTATTGGGTTATTGTCGATGGTTGATCGAGCATCTCCAAAACCATTTCTTCCTCCATGCCAAGTTCCGGTTCTGGCTGAATTTTGGGCGCGAGAGGAATTCTTTGGCGCGAAGATTCTTTCAATTTTTGGATGGCCATTTCTTTTTGAAGAGCGCGGACACCGTCCTCAAGAAGTTGGATCGGTTCTTTGGTGATAAACTGAATATCCGGCCGGACTCGCGTTGCCTGCTGCAAGGATTCTAAGACCAGCGCAACGTCCTTCTCATCGATGGATTTATTGGCATCGTTGAGATAACCGAAGGCGATTTTCAACAGCCACGGATCGACGCGTTCCCGAATCGACGGATGCTTTTTTACTGCCATATCGAAACTGGCGACCGCTTTGTCCCAGATTCCATATTCGGTAAAAAGCGCACCGCGGTGGAAATATATCTCGCTCCAATATTCATTTGCCAAACCTGTAAAGTCAGGTATCGGAAGAATTTCGACCTTTTTGAGCAAATCTTCAGCCGCATCAACTTGATTTGCCAGAAAAAGCGAATCCATGTCATGGATAAAATATTCCGTGATTTTCTTGAAATTTTCGGTGATCACCGAGTCCAGTTCCGTGAGATTTTTCATCTTGGCCTGATTCAAATAATTTGCGGCTTTTGTATAATTTTTCGTCTCGATGAATCCTTCTGCGATTGCCACATCTTGATAGGGCATCTGGTGAATACATTCCTGAATCATCCGGCGTACCCTGAAACGTCGCGGATGGTCTGGAATGTCTTGTAGCAATTGTTCAAAATTGGCTTTAGCGGCGATGTAATCACCGGATTCGTACAGTTTTTTTGCGTCCTCTCCGGCTGTTGCATAACCGCCGAACATCGAACTGAATGTCAAATAAACACCGAGACTATTGAAGTTCATCCCGGTTATTGGACTGAGCCGTTTGGAATCGGCTAAACGGTCGAAATTTGCTGAAATATATTTGACCTCGACGCCGTATGCTTCCTTGAAGCGCTCTTCTTTTCGAATGAACACTTTCATTCCGACCGCAATCGACCATGTCGTTTTCTCCTGATCGAGAAATCGATCGCCACCGAGCGAACGATATGCGGTTGCCAGCGATTTTCCATAGTTGAACTGTACGGTGTTGCAAAATCGCTCTGACCATTGAAAAATGACAGACTGGTTAACGTTGAGTTCGAGAATTCGCGGTGAATAAAACAGGCGGGTTTCGTCCTTCGGACTCTCATCGTTCCAACCGTCCGGTAGGTTCAGTCTGGCAAGCGGTGTTGTATAACTCCCGCCGATTCCGGTTTGAAAATCGACCAGATTTTGCGGAAGCAGATAGCGAAGGAAATTGAACTTCAGCAGATCGAGTTCGAACCGGTATAGCGATCCGTAATATAGCAGATCGGAATTTACTAACGACGTTTCCGTTGAATCGAAAGAGAGTGGAGAACGAAACAGGCTGACGAGTTGTGTTCCCGCTTTGAACTCGAAAGGCGTCACTAAAAGCGGCATCCGGTATTCTGTCGGATTTGAAAAAATGTCTGCGATTTTATCGAGTGTTTGAGCCGTTAGCAGGTTTAGCCCCCCAAGCAAGATCGCAGTAATAATCACCGAACGCTTCACAAGATTAAAATAATGACGCCTCGTCATAAAGCAAAGTGGAATATTTAAATCTGAATATCAGTCAGGAAAAACGTTTACCCGGTTCAGCCTTGCTCATTTGTCACTTTTCAATGACGGGAAATTCTTAAAAGTATAAGTGAATCTGACCTTGATATACGCGATTTCCCGTTACTATTTAGTGAGAGTTTTTTAAAAGAAATTACCGTAAAATCTCTTTGCTCAAACCGCTTGTTTATTCTTGACGGTTTGACTATTTTCACTATCGGATGATGTTTGTATTGTATGAGAAAACCAATATGGGAAAAAGGCAAAACAAAGTTACCAGATCCAAAATCCGGGGGAACAGGAGGAAATGCTTAATTCTGACGCGGAGGATTATCCTGCTGGCAGTGTTTGTATTCCTCATGCAATCAATAGCGCTGACACAAACGGGACAATCGTTCGGTAAATTTATCATTGCCCGTCTGAAATACGATGGCGGCGGCGATTGGTACAGCAATCCGAGTTCTCTCCCAAACCTGTTGAAATTCCTACAATCAAATGCGCCAATCGATGTTGTTCCCGAAGAAAAACGTATTTCGATCATGGATAAAGACTTTTTTTCATATCCATACCTGTACATGAACGGCCACGGCAATGTTCGGTTCAGTGAAGAGGAAACGCTTCGGTTGAGAGAATATCTGCAATCGGGCGGCTTTCTTCATGCAGATGATAATTACGGAATGGACGCATCATTTCGCCGCGAAATGAAAAAAGTATTTCCAAACAACGAACTCGTCGAACTGCCATTCGATCATCCGATCTATAACATTTACTTTTCGTTTCCGAACGGATTGCCGAAAATTCATGAGCACGATGGGAAATCACCGCAAGGTTTGGGAATTTTTTACAAAGGTCGTTTGGTTGTTTTTTATACCTATGAATGCGATCTTGGCGACGGCTGGGAAGACCCGGAAGTTCACGGCGATCCCGATGAAAAACATCAGGCGGCACTGAAAATGGGCGCCAATATCGTTTTATATGCGATGATGCGATGACAGGGAAAAAAAGAAAAACCGACGTCATTTCTCGTAAACTCGACGGACTGAGAAACCGGTTCGCGCGGCATGTTTTATTGAAAGGATGGATGCGTGCCGTGATTCTGCTGATCGCCATCGGATTTGTGTTATTGCTCGCTGAAGGATTCCGGTATTTTTCGGTAAATGTCCGGAAAGAAATCGTCTTTTTTTATGTCGCATTCGGTCTGATTTTTCTCCTTTCGCCGCTCATTCTCTCATTCCTTATCCGGCGGAATCGAATGGTTACGTTCAGCGATCGGCGGTTAGCCAAACAGATTTCAACGACGTATGATGACATCCGGGATTCGATGATGAATGCGTTGGAACTTCGGGAATTGCTCGAAACAGGCGAGACTGGATTTTCACGTGAGTTGGCCGAACAATCCATCGAAAAAGTTTCCGTTGAAATCAAAGATCACTCGTTCCGGGAAGTCGTTCCGGTTCATGAAATCAAGACCGGATTCCGGAAAATGATGATCGTTGTTTTTATCTTTTTCGCGATTATCTCGCTGAAATTCGACTTTTTCACTAGTGCTGGCAACCGATTGCTCCATCCGGAACGGAAATACGATCCGGTTCTTCCGTTTTCCATTCAGTCGAAACTCGGCACATATGGCGTTCTGGGCGGCGATTCTGCCGAATTTGTCTTCCAATGTGGTGGAAAAATTCCGTCGAAAATACGGCTGATAATGCAATTTCCCGATTTTCAACGTAATGAAACGCTGAACGTGGATTCTCTGGGAATTGCGCGATTTGGCATCGACGCGCTTCGTGAAAATGTCGTCTATGAAGCGTATGTTGAAAATCATTCGCCATTCAAACCGTGGAGGCGAATCGGTTCCGGTGCCGATACGATTTTCGTGACCAATCGCCCGGAGATCGTCGTTGTGGATTTTATCTACCGATTTCCGGCATATACCGGTCTCGGCGAGCAACGTCAGGAATCGAACAAAACAGAGCTGGAAATTCTCCCGGGAACACAAATATCGCTCAAATTACGGGCGAACAAACGGTTGATTTCCGGTGAATTGATTTTTAAGGAACGGGCGAAGGAACCGCTTTTCATCAATCGGGATGCGGCGACAGCGACATTTTCATCGAACCGGGAAGATCAGTTTCAAATTTTCATTCGGGATGAAGTGGACGTCGCTAACTTGAATCCGGTGACTTACCAGATTCGCATCCAGCCGGACGCTTATCCGGGAATTGCATTACTGTCGCCGTCGGAAAATCTCGATTTGAACGAGTCGATGGAGATTCCGATCGGTGTGCGCATCAGCGATGACTTCGGATTTTCACGTGTTACGATCCATTACCGATTGATCAAAAAGTACAGTCCGGACGAGCAAAAGGAGAATGACATTTCAATTTCACTGGCAAATCCAAAGTTGACACTTCAGGAACTTTACCATGTCTGGAATGTCGCCGATCTTGGGTTGTCGCCGGAAGACGAGATTGAATTCCGCATCGATGTTTTCGATAACGATGTCATCAACGGACCGAAGCGAAATTCGACAAAAACGATTATAGCACGATTTCCTTCGCTGAACGATCTGTTCGCCGAAACGAACACCGAACAAGATGAAGTCTATTCGGAAAATGAAGAGGTGCTCAAACAGATCGAATCGACGAAGGAAATTCTCGAAAAAGTCGCAATGGAACTGCTGAAAGATCCAAACATCAAGTGGGAACAGAAATCGCAGATCGAACAGGAATTGAAAAAGACCAAAGAAGCCGGCGAAAAAATAGCCGAATTAAGCGACCGGCTGGAAAACATGATCGAGCAGGCAAAGGAAAATCAATTATTTTCACCCGAAACGCTTGAAAAGTACATGAAACTTCAGGAAGCGTTTCAGGATGTGATGACGCCGGAACTGAAAGAGGCGATGGAAAAACTCCAGAAAGCGCTCGAAAAAATGGATCCTCAGCAGGTTCAGGCGGCACTGAAAAATTTCAAGACCAGTCAGGAACAGTTTTCAAAAGAATTAGATCGCCTGTTAGAACTTTTCAAACGGATTCGGATCGAGCAGTCGGTTCAGGAATTGGCTAAACGATTCGACGACCTGACCAAGCGTCAGGAGCAATTAACCAAAGAATTGGAAAAAACTGCCGCGACGGACAAACGAAAAATGACTGATCTGGCTGATGAAGAAGCGGCAATCAAACACGACGAGGAGATTGCCGAAGACCTCATGAAAAAAACGGCTGAAGACATGACCGATTTCCCGCTGATGCCGAATTCTGAAATGGAAAAGTTACTGGAATCGATAGATGATTTAAAAATTCCAAGTGACCTGAACGAAGCGCAGAAATCGATGAACAAGGGCGAACGTTTACAGTCTGCAGAATCGTCGCAGCGGGCTCGTGATAAATTGTCCAAGACCGCCGAGAACATGAAGGAATTTCAGAAATCGTTCAATCGGCAGGCGATGAATGAGGTGATGAGTGATTTTACAAAAATCCTCACCAAAACGCTGTCGCTTTCCCAGCGACAGGAAACGCTGAGCGATCAGATACGCAATACGCCGTTTCAAAGTGACCGACTGATGGATATTGCCGTTCTTCAGCAACAACTCTATTCGAGTCTGTCAAAAATCGTCGAAGATATGATTGGTTTGTCGAATAAAACGTTCGGCGTAACGCCGAATATTGGCAAAGGATTCGGGCAAGTATCCTCCGCGATGCGCGAGTCCATTCGGCAAATGGAAGATCGAAACACTTATCCGGCGTCGCAGGCTTCGGAAAAAGCCACAGAAGCGCTAAATCAAATTGCACAATCGTTGATTTAGCGCTTCTGTG
>Ga0247842_10000462_pt1 | contig 84478 bp, 71 predicted proteins | sample LaCruzMarch2015__3_FD_192411 | JGI IMG/M metagenome (GOLD analysis project Ga0247842, IMG submission 192411) | Freshwater microbial communities from meromictic Lake La Cruz, Castile-La Mancha, Spain - LaCruzMarch2015_19m | ecosystem: Environmental > Aquatic > Freshwater > Lake | place: Spain... | reverse complement strand
AGATCGCAAGTAGACCACTTGCTTGATAGGCAGCATGTGTAAGCACAGCAATGTGTTGAGCTGAGCTGTACTAATGATCGAGGTCTTTGACCTATACCAGAATGAGCACAAAACCTATTTCATCAATCACTATTACCGCCGCGGGGTGGAGCAGTGGTAGCTCGTCGGGCTCATAACCCGAAGGTCGCAGGTTCAAATCCTGCCCCCGCTACCAAAATTTTGAGTATAGAATGCCCGTCTTAGGATAAATAAGGCGGGCTGTTTCGTTTTAGTTGACCAATTGCTGACGTATTTTGCAGCACCGGTATACCTGAGCGTCCGTTGACATAGCGCTCCAGGCCATATTACTATTACCGCGAGATTCATAGCCTTGGCAGTACTTTTTCAGGAGGTATGGAGTGAGCGTACAGCAAGGACAGTCAACCAGGGAATACAAGCTTGGCAGCCGCTATAAAACCTATATCTTCATACTGTTGTTCCTGCTTTATTTCTTCGATGTGGTTGACCGGTATATCGTATCATCGATATTTCCTTTCATACAGAAGGAATGGGCGCTGACCGACGTGCAGAGCGGCATGCTCGTCTCCACTGTCTACTGGGCCATCGTGGTGTTAACACTGCCCATCTCCATCATAGTCGACCGGTGGAGCAGGAGAAAGGCCATAGGCATCATGGCGGGGCTGTGGAGCCTTGCATCGATGGCCTGTGCCTTTGCGGGCAATTTCGCGCAGCTTTTTACTGCCAGGACATTTCTGGGCGTGGGTGAAGCCGGCTATGCCGCAGGTGGCACCGCTATGATTGCAGGGATGTATCCGGAAGAAAAACGTGCGCGTATCATGGGACTGTGGAACGCATCAATACCGCTGGCCACGGCAGTCAGCATAGCCCTGGGCGGCGTCATTGCAGTGAACCTGGGCTGGCGTGCTGCATTCGGGCTAACAGCTTTACCGGGCCTGGTTGTGGCCATCCTGTTTTTCTTTATCAAGGACTATAAGACCGTGGAACTGGTGAAAACGGTAGAAGGCGTGCCGGATAATACGGCCAAAATGAAGATGAAGGCGGGAGACGCCGCCAGGGAATTTATCAGAAACCGCACGCTGCTTTTCACATATCTGGGATTTGCCGGCGTGCAATTCGTGCAGGCCGCTCTTATCACATGGATGGCGACATATTTCCACCGCACGAGCGGAATGCCGATCGACCAGGCCGGGTTGAAGACCGGCTCGATTATGCTGCTTGCCATCATCGGCGCCCCGGTTGGCGGTTACCTGGCTGACCTCTGGGTGAAAAAGAAGAAAAACGCCCGCCTGGTTTTCCCCTCTATAACGCTGCTTATTACCGCATTGCTCATATTCCTGGCCTTTTCCGTCCTCGACGGTACGCCACAGTACGTGGCATTACTGCTGATGGGGCTGGTTTTCACCGCGGCCGCGCCTGCAGCCATAGTTGTTACACAGGAAGTTATCCATCCGGGCTTGCGGGCTATCTCGTATGCTATGGCTATAATCGTGATGAATTTACTTGGTGGATCGCTGGGTCCGATTGTAGTCGGTGCCATTTCGGATGCGATCAATATCCAGACTGCCATGCAAGTGTTGCCGGCATTACTTGTGGTCTCAGCGGCCCTGTTCTTCACCGGGTCTTTTTTCTTCAACCGTGACTATAACAGGGTAGAGAAAATAACGCTGGAGATGGAATCCTGAGACGTATCAGTCCAGGCCCCAGAACCGTATGGCGTTTTCGGAATATAACATTTTACGCACGGTATTGTCGCCTTCCGTAGCGATAAGAAGGCGTGCCAGCAGCGTAGCAACGGCGAAAAACGGCCAGTCCGAGCCGAACATCAGCCTTTCCGGTCCGAGTTCATCGATCATCCTGCGGATGTTATCGACGCTCTGACCCTGGATATCCAGCCAGACGTTCTTATTAGCCCTGGCTATGACGATGGCCTGTTCATTCTGCAACCCGCCTGCATGGCAGAGGACAAAGCGCAGGCCGGGGAAAGCTGAAATAGGTTCCTCGAAATACTTGATATCGGCATGCCGCCCTGTATATCCCATGGTTTTGGCTGAATCAGCCATCTCCTTGCCGACCAGCCCGCAGTGTATCAGCAGGGGCAATTGAAGCCTTGAGCATTCTTGATAAAAGGCCCATGCCAGCTTATCGTCGGGTGTGAAGAGCGCCATGTTGGGATGCACTTTCATACCCTTAACCCCTTTTAGCTTGAATTGCCCTATTTTTTCGACAGCTTCGGGTAGGGTTGGCTTAACGCTGCCGCAAATGATAAAGCGGTCGCCTTTACCCGACTTCCCAATGGCATCGAGGTACCATTCTGTTACGTCGTCTCCATACGGGAAGCCGTAAGCGATAGGCAGGACAATCGCCCTGGTAATGTTTAAGAGGTCCATCTCTGCAACCAGATTTGATATTGTATGGGTTGCGGTCAGGCTGCTGCCGGCCGGGGTCAGCATGTTTAACATGCTCATAACCGTTTTATCAAGGTCTTCCTGTGTCTGGTTCAGCCCCATGTAGTTCTGCAGCGAGATTGGGCTGGCGGCGCTCATGTAGTACCTGGTCTCAGGCGTTGAAGCAAGCAAATCGGGCTTCGGACCATTGAGCGCGTTGAGGGCAAAATGCACGTGCCCGTCAACACCTCCGTCAAGTCCTTCCAGCGTCAGCCTCAGCAAACCAGTGCCCGTAAGCTCGAAGAAAGGAAGCTCGGCCAGCGCTTTCACACCGGCAAAAGTGCGGGCGGCGAAAGCCCCGGTATTATGCCTGATATTCTTCATACTGGACATCCATTAAATCAATTTGAGGTTCAGGTTAAACCGCGGACGGTATTATTATATATATTCTATAGAGATTATAGCTTACCATTCAAATCCTGCCCCCGCTACCAAGAGTATAAATATAAAGGCAGAACAGAAATGTTCTGCCTTTTTCGTTTCTAAAGACAATAACCTTCAATCATTATTACTCACGATATTAAAGCTACCAAAAACCGATGGGCAATTATTAGGCTCGATCATCCAGTCAAAGCCTGCCTCAATTCTTCCCACACCAGACGATGGCATAGTGGATTGGCAAAAGGACGACTAATGGTTGATTAAAGGTATATTAAGCGAGTATATTAAATTGGGGTTTTTATCTGGCTTAAGCCAGAACTATGGAAAGGGTTTTGTTTCTTAAAAGTTGAATATGGGATTACTTAAAAAGGCTATACCTGTAGCAGCCATCCTGGCAGTCATTGTGTCGTTGTTACCCCCTTCGACGCCCGTGTACGCTGATTCGAGTCATACGTGGGATACCAAGGCCGACTTCGATGCCGGCGTTCTGACCAATGTGGACACTTCCAGCAACCCCGGCGATGTTGTTCTGGCCACCGACCTTTATACGGGAAATGCATCTTCCGGTGATAATTATGTAAACAATATCACGGAATATATGGACGATAGAAAGGCCGCGGTCACTCAGCGCTGCAATGCCGGCAGCGACGTGGTGCATGTATCCGATACCACCTTATTTGATATTTCGCAGGAGATACTCATCATCCAGATGACGGGCACGGGCGCCGGGCAATGGGAGACGAAATATATTCAGTCGGTCGTCCCCGGGCAGATCACACTGACTGAGAACCTGCAGAATACCTATTACGCGGATGGGAACAGCAGGGCACAGGTAATAGTGATTTATCATTTTGGTGAGACCGCAGTCTTGAATGGAGGAAAGATAACCTGTGATCCCTGGAACGGCTCCACAGGCGGGATAGTCATTTTCAGGTCGGCCGGCACGGTCACAATAGGGCCGGATGGGAGCATCGATGTGTCAGGTAAGGGTTTAAGCGGAGGCGGAGGTGGGTCCGGCGGCAGTGGAGGAAAAGGAGGGGATGGTGGTGAAGGTGGATACGGCACTTTTAGACATCCCGCAGTTAAAGGCGGTGAAGCCGGGACAGGAGGAACGGGGGGAATCCACAGTTGTAAAGATAAATGTGGAGACGGCGCCGACGGCGCGCGGCGGGGCTACATGGGTGGTAAGGGTGATGCGGGGAGCACGGGGCAGGGTTTAGCCGGTGGGGCTTCCGGGCAGGGAGGTGGCAACGGCAGCAGCTATGATCTCTCCCTGTTGCAGGCAGGCAGCGGGGGTGGTGGAGGAAGCGGAGGACAGGGCGGGTATGGCGGCGGTGGTGGGGGCGGCGGTGGCGAAGGTGATATAGGTACCGGTTATGATGGGGCCCCCGGAACGAAGGGTGGTACCGGGGGTGGAGGAGGTACTGGGGGCCAGGGCGCAGGAGCGATCATTATTTTCGCACAAGCCATAACCGTCAATGGAAATATGGTGGCTACCGGATCGCCAGCTAGCAGGGGTGGTGGGGGCAGTGGAGGGCAGGACAGTGACTATGTGACGGACCAGAGTGATGGGGGACAGGGGTCCCTTGGTTGTAGTGGAGGTGGTGGTGGCGGTGGGGCCGGCTCGCAGGGAGGGTACGGCGGAAACGGAGGGGGCGGAGGAGCGGCCGGCACTATCTGGCTGGCAGCGGAAAACCTGACCCTGGGCAATTCGCTGGTAACGGCGTACGGCGGCGCGGGGAAAAACGGCGGCGGCGGCGGCGGCGGCGGGACAGGTCAGTATGGGGGTGGCGGCGGTGATACGCTCGGCTGGTGCGAAGGTCATGATGGAGACGATGGGTCCGGCGGACCCGGCGGTCACACGGGCGGCGCGGGTGGCACGGGCGGCACGGGCAAAATCCGCCTCGATTACAGCAATGCCTCGGGGATTACTGATCCACTTCCAAGCTATGTGACAGGCCTGTATTATACCAGCGGAACCATTGCCTCGGATGTCTGGGATACAGGCTGGCACGCAGACATGTGGAGGAACCTGAACTGGCAGCGGACGCTGCACCACAATACCGGCATCAGCTTCCAGGCCAGGGCCAGCGATACCCTGTTTACCAAGGATAACACTGCTATCCCCTGGATTTCATTAGGAAGCACCAGCCCGGTTACCACGGGCCTGCCTACCGGACGCTACATGCAGTGGCGGGCAACCCTGACGTCCGACCATGATTATACACCGGTCCTGCACAGCGTATCTGTGAATTACGGTAACGCGCCGATTGTCACCACCGAGCCGGCCACTAACGTAACTGCAAGCTCGGCTACACTGAACGGTACGCTCACTTTTATGGGCGCATCCAGTACCGAGGCCGGCGTCAATTTCCAGATGGCAGATACTCCCGGGGGACCTTACTATGATGTTTGCTCTGCGCAATACGTGACGGCGCTGGGCAGTTTCCAGGTCAACTTGCCCGGCTTGTCTCCCAGCACTACCTATTATTACAGGTCAAAGGCGGTCAGCAATTGGGACGGCACGGGATACGGCAACGAGATGGTCTTCAGTACGTCAACTGCACCGCCCACCGTCGCAACCAATACCGCCAGTCCTGTAACTGCTTCTGCAGCCGTCTTGAATGGAATACTGACATCCCGGGGCAGCGCTACTACAGTGAACGTATCCTTCCAGTGGGGTACCACATCGGGAGGCCCCTATCCCAACTCCACTACTGCGCAGGCTATGACCGCCACCGGGGCCTTCAACTGCAACCTGACCGGATTATCACCCGACACCACATATTATTTCCGGGCCAAGGCGGACGGCGGCACGAGCGGCGCTGGCTACGGCGCCGAGAAGAGCTTTACCACGGCCAAAGTCCCGCCGTCGGTAACCACCGCAGACGCCACATCAGTTGGCTCCTACTGGGCCAGCCTGAACGGCGACCTGGCCTCCATGGGCACCGCCCCTACGGTGAATGTATCGTTCCAGTGGGGCACAACCAGCGGGGGACCCTATCCCAATTCAACGCCGCCGCAGGCTAAGACCGCTGTCGGCTCTTTCTCTGCCGACCTGGGTGGCTTATCCGGCAAAACGACCTATTATTTCAAGGCCCAGGCGGATGGCGGCGTGCACGGTGTCAGCTACGGCGCCGAGAAGAGCTTCACCACCGCGATAGTCCAGCCTTCGGTAGTTACTATCGGGGCCACCGCTGTAACCTCGAGCTCAGCCGCGTTGAACGGCAACCTGACCTCCATGGGCACCGCCAGTACGGTGGACGTCACATTCTGCTACGGCCTTCACCCGGGAGAATTCAATCACCTCCCATGGCAAACCCTAAACGCCCCTATGGGGTTCCAGTCTATCCTCGACGGCCTGGCGCCTGACACCACCTATTATTTCCGGGCGACTGCGGAGGGCGATGGAAATAACGTCGACGGCGCCGAGCTGACCTTCCACACCTCCAAGGCCCCGCCTTCGGTGACCACCAATGGTGCCACATACGTTCACCCTACCACAGCTACCCTGAATGGGACCCTGACTTCCCTGGGCTCCGCTCCCTCGGTGGACGTCTCCTTCCAGTATGGCACGACGTCCGGCATGTACAGCAACGAGACCATCGCCAAGACTTTGAGCGACCCCGTCGATTTCGATGACAACCTGGTCGGTTTATCTCCCGGTACCACCTACTACTACCGGGCCAAGGCCAACGGCGGCATACACGGCATCGCTTACGGGACCGAGCATGTCTTCACCACAGGCCGCACTCCACCCTCAGTCACCACGGGCGCAGCCAATCACCTGACGACCAACTCCGCCAACCTGAACGGCAACCTGACTGACCTGGGCACGGCCACAACGGTTAACGTCTCCTTCCAGTACGGCACCACGCGGGGCGGGCCCTATACTAATTCCACGACACCTCAGGCGATGACGGCAATGGTCGCCTTCCAGACTCCTTTGGGTGGCTTAACTCCCTCTACCGAGTATTATTACCGGGCCAGGGCTGATGGAGGAGTAAACGGTGTCGGCTACGGTGATGAAGCCACCTTCCGGACGGGTATGTTGCCGCCTTATGTGGAAACACTGTCGGCCACAGGAACGACCGGCACGGCCTCCACCCTGAATGGGGACCTGTATAACTTAGGATCGGCCACCGCGGTCAATGTGTTCTTCGAATATGGTGTCACGCAGGGAGGGCCTTATCCCATTTCAACTCTGCCACAGGTGAAGGCCGCGGCGGATGCTTTTGATGCCGGTCTCACCGGCCTGACTCCCGGCGCCACTTATTACTTCCGGGCAAAAGGGGACGGTGGCGAATACGGCGTCAGCAGCGGGGCCGAGATGTCCTTTACCACTTCCAAACAGCCACCGTCGGTGACCACCGACCCTGCCAGCGATATCGCCTCAGATTCCGCTACATTAAAGGGAAACATGACAAATAAGGGCGATGCCGCCACGGATAATGTGTCGTTTCAGTGGGGAATTTGGCAGGGAGGGCCTTATCCTTATTCAACGCCGCAGCAGTCTATGGCCTCCACGGGCCCCTTCCAGGCCGGATTGACCGGACTGCATGGCGATACGGCTTATTATTACCGGGCTAAAGCAGACGGGGGCATCTACGGCGCCGCGTATGGGAATGAGTGCAGCTTCACCACCTTGACGGTGCCCCCGACGGTAGAGACCGATAATGCCACGGCTGTGGCGGCTACCTCCGCCACCCTCAACGGCTTTCTCGATTCTATGGGCACCGCCCCCACGGTGAACACATGGTTCGCCTGGGGCATCACACATGACTGTTCCAACTCAACACCCGTTCAGATAAAGGACTCGCGGGGCTTTTTACGCGCCGACCTCACCGGCCTGACGCCTTTGACTACCTATTACTTCAGGGCTAAGGTGAATGGAGATGGCACGGCGGAGGGCAGCGAGTCCAGCTTCACCACCGGCGCAACGCCGCCGTCGGTGTCCACCGGCGGCGCCACAGCGGTCACCGCCGACTCGGCCACCATCAACGGCGACCTGCATTCCCTGGGCACCGCCACAACGGTGAACGTGTCGTTTCAGTACAGCACCACCTCCGGCGTGTACGGCGACGAGACCCCCCAGCAGCTGATGAATGATGCCGGGCCTTTCCCGGCGAATCTTAGTAGCCTGCATTCCAACACCACCTATTACTACCGGGCGAAGGCGGACGGCGGCGAGCACGGAACCAGCTACGGGGCTGAACACGTCTTCACCACCAGCGCATTACCGCCAGAGGCCACAACCACGGCCGCCACGCATATGACCACCGACACTGCGCGCCTGAACGGCAACCTGGATTTACTGGGCACCGCCACCGCGGTAAACACGTCGTTCGTGTATGGCATCGCCGCGGGCGGCCCCTATCCCATCACAACACCTCCGCAGGCGATGACATCGACCGGCGCTTTCTTTACTTACGTGACCGGGATGACGCCTTTCACCACCTATTACTACAAGGCCAGGGCGGACGGCGGCAAATACGGTACCGGCTACGGCGCCGAACAGAGCTTCACCACCAACCATCTACCTCCCGTGATGTGGACCGGCGGCGCCACGGACGTCATGACCAACGCCGCCACTTTGAACGGCAACCTGTACCTGATGGGCAGCGCCCCCACGGTAGACGTGTCGTTTGAGTGGGGCACCACCTCCGGCGATTACCCCAACGAGACCCCCTCTCAGTTGATGGATGAACGTGAAGCCTTCCTGGCGGACCTGACCGGCTTATTGCCGAACACCACGTATTACTTCCGGGCCAAGGGTGTTGGCAGCAATGGCAGCGGCACCGGCTACGGCGCCGAGCAGGCCTTCACCACCAGCTCCCATCCGCCTATCGTGGCTACCAGCGACGCTAGCAGTATAACAGACGGCGCCGCCAGGCTTAACGGGAATCTACTCTCGCCGGGCAGCGCCGCCGCGGTGAACGTGTCGTTTGAGTATGGCACCTCACAGGGAGGGCCCTATCCCAACTCCACACCATCGCAGTCCAGGACCACCGGCGGGGCCTTCCAGGCTGATATCTCCGGCCTGTCTCCCCATGTCGCCTACTATTTCAGGGCTAAAGCGGATGGGGGCATATACGGAGCCGGCTACGGCGCGGAGATGAGCTTCATCACACCCAGCGCCCCGCCACTGGTGACTACCGCCGACGCTACATCCGTCACATCGGGTTCGGCCGTCCTCAACGGCGAACTGACCTCCCTGGGCAGGGCCACCATGGTAAACGTATCATTTCAGTGGGGGATCACGCGGGGAGGCCCGTATCCCAACACAACACCCCCACAACCGATGAATGGCCCAGCGTCTTATTGGTCAAACCTGAGCGGCCTTTCCCCCAATACAACCTATTACTTTATGGCGAAGGCTGATGGCGGTGTGTATGGTGTCTCTTACGGTGTTGAGAAAAGCTTCACTACCGTGCCCACACCTATTCCCCCGGCTCCGCCAAACCCATTGATAGGCACGGGTGGGCAGACATCACATGGCTCTTCTGTGTCGGGCACCACAACAACGACCCAACCGGTTCCGCTTCCCAACATCCAGGTTCAAAGCGCCTCGCTATCTGTATCTAAAGTTTCACCCGGGACACCTGTAACGGTAACCGCCAATGTCGCCAACAGGGGGACTGTCAACGGTTCAACCATGATAAAGCTGTATGTCAACGGCGAGGAAGATTCTATCCAGGGAGTCACGGTGGAAAGCGGCGGCAACCGGCCGGTTTACTTTACGGTGAACAGGAGCCAGCCAGGAACCTATGCTGTCTACGTAGGCGGCGTACAGGCCGGCAGCTTCGTAGTGACTGAGTACCTTGAACCCGACAGCATCCTGTTTATCAGCCTGACCCTGATCTTCTTCTCCCTGGTACTGGGAATCATATATGTGTGGAGAAAGAGGCAGCAAGAGTATTGATGCGATAGCTAATGCGCAGTCAACTGTCAGATCGCTACGCAGCGCCGGATAATCAACGGGACTGCCGTGCCGGTAATCGTTTATCTATATTCGTTTAGCTTTTGCACTATCGGGTCGATTATGCGCTCAGTGCTGGACTGAACCCCTGAATTGGATGCTTAAGGTTAGGAATACCCGCAGGGGCAAATCAGTATCAGCAAAACGGGCACCTGGTAGGTGCCGACGCCACACTGGCCCTGATGTAAATCTTGCCGTGCACCTCACACTTGGTCGCATAGCCAACGCAGCTGACCGTGATGCCTTTGCCATTGCTCTTGGCAGACACTTTCACGGGCTCTTGATCGTACTTGTAGCTGCAGTTCGGGCATCTGGTAGCATCGGGTGGCACGGGGCATCCGCACTCCGGGCACTTTAAATCAACCATTTTATACTCCTACTGGTGTATTTTTTGCGTAAACGGAATCAGGCATCTCAAAGGTCATGGGCTGAATAGCACAGTAAAGCAATACCACCCCCGCTACCAACTCTAAATACTGAAGCCCGTCTTGTACGAGACGGGCTGTTTCATTTTAGTTGTCACATCTACAAGGGAAATATTGAGCGGCGGAAGAGACCAATAGCTGGTTGACAATAAGTTGACAATGAAAATATGGATAGTTTACAATGAGTTGACAATAAAAAGTAAACAGGTTTACAAATGGTTGACAATACAATCACAAAGGATAAGCTGGTCGAGCTGGCAGGACAAAACAAGAGGATATTCGCTTCTAAATTATCGTCTCGTTTTGATGTTTCCAGGCAGTATTTGAACCGATTGATTAACGAGCTTATTAGTGAAGGCAAGCTGGTTAAGATCGGGAAAACAAGATATGCGTATTACGTGCTTCCGGAATATGCGCAGCAACACCCGGAGATTCTACCGGCACAATATACAAAGACTTTTAGCAACATTTCCCTTGAAGAACATATTGTCCTGAGCCGGATAGAGCAGGAGTATCCGCCGCTAAAAAAGCTCCCTGAAAACATCCGCAGTATTTTTACCTATGCTTTTTCTGAGATGTTTAATAACGCTATAGAGCATTCACACTCAAAGAAAATACGTATCGAAGTTGCCATACAGAACAGAATACTCTCATTTATAGTAGAAGATTATGGAATCGGTGTCTTTCGGAACGTTATGAGGGAGCGGAACCTTAAATCAGAGTTTGAGGCCATGCAGGACCTGTTGAAGGGTAAGACTACTACGGCGCCGAAATCACATTCGGGAGAAGGGATATTCTTCACGTCCAAAGTGGGAGACAAGTTTATTCTGAACAGCTACGGTTACCAACTTACGGTAGATAATAAATTGCCGGATGTGTTTATCGAAAAGGTTCAAAAAATAGAGAAGGGAACCAGGGTTACGTTCAGCTTGAATACGTCCTCAGCACTTCACTTGAATGATATTTTTAAAAAATACACAAATACCGGCACCGGAAAAGACCATGGTTTTGATAAAACCGAGATCAGGGTCAAGCTGTATACCATGGCCGGTATCTATATTTCACGCTCCCAGGCGCGGCGTGTCCTTGCGGGATTAGAGAAATTCAAGGTGATCGTCTTTGATTTTGACAAAGTGTCCGTGGTCGGGCAGGCATTCGCCGATGAGATATTCAGGGTCTTCCACCATAAATATCCGGCTATCAAATTGGAAACGGAGAATATGAGCGAAGGTGTTCATTTTATGGTCGAACGGGCCAAGGCAGATGCTGAAGTGTAGAATAGTCTTAATCATTATTGGGAAGCGACCAAGCTTTCCGACAACAAAGGTTCAAATCCTGCCCCCGCTACCAAGAGTATTAAAAGGGCTTCGAAGCAATTCGAGGCCTTTTCTAATTTTAGGATGTCACCTTATTATCGCTAAAAAGCTAATAATCTGAATTATATATGTCATATACATGAATATTGTGGTGGATTGACATGTAGGAAATGCATATGTTAGCATATGGCTGGTTGAGGCATGTAGTGATTGTCGTGAGAGGTTGCTTTTATACACCGTATTTCTATTTCCCCTTTTCATTTTTGAATTCTTATCCTGTTGATAGCTGCAATAGATTCTTAATTCATGATTTGAGTCAAATCAATTCAAGTAGTTGGAGGTGAAGTTATGCCGGACGTGGGCAGTAGTTCTCAGAGTATTGATGTAGAGGATCTAAAAAAGCAGGTTGCGATTCTAGTAGAACAACAAAAACTTGTTGAGGCCCGTATGGCTTTGGACAAAATTACCAGAACTCAGGAGACGCTTCTTTCACAGGATGTCGCTGATGCGGTTAAGAAAAAGGTAATTGGGGAGTATGAATTGGAATCTGAAAAGGCCAAGCTGCCATTTGCCGAGCTGGCAGGAATAAAGGCTGGCATAGCAGGCCTGAACCTACCAACCGGAAAGGACGGCGCTATATCCATAGCATCTGGGACTGAGGGCACCCAGCTACTTCGCAGTAAGAAGCAGATGATAATACTTCTTGAAACCGTCGCCGACGAACTGAGGAAGTTGCTGCCGAATGGTGCTGTTATTGTGACGGAGTCTCAACTTGATCAGGCTTATCAGGCAGAATTCACAGAGAAAATAGTTAAAGCCCAGACTGCTAAACTTAAGGACTCGCTCGAAAAAGCGGAAATGCGCCCTGCCAAATTTGTTGCTCCAATCGTGGCAGCTACATATTCGGTCGGACTGATACTGGACACAATTAACAGCCTGGCCAAGGTATTTCGGGTAGACCGTAAAATTGATGTCTTTGCCGCCGACAAAGAAGCAGCGCAATTACTAAGCTATTTGATAGAGAGAGATAACCGCAGGTTTATTACAAATCCAGGTAGATTCAGCAAAGAAGCCAGCGCCTTGGCTGACGGGATGCTGATACTTATGAATGAATTACTTTCCAAGGTTATAGAAGCTGACAATCTACTGGCGATGTTGGAGAAAGCACGAAGCACTGGTAAGAAAACAGCCGAGGAAAATTCTTTGCCCGCCTCCAGTCTCGAGATTGACATAAAAACTCAAGTGGAGACTGCAAAAACCTATCTGGAGGGTTTGGATCCTGTTAAGAAACCGGAAGCATTCTGGAATCAAGTTAGAGGTTTGCTTATCTCACGGACTATAGAAGGAAAGGACTGCCTTATATTAGAAGCCAAGGCTCAGGCTCTGCAGATGACCAAGAGCTGGTTCTGGGGATGGCTAAGTAGTTATATTTATACATGTGGAGAGGTCCAGGTATTGTATCGTATCCTTGATAAGGGCGGGGCAGTCAAAAATGCGGGAGTGCTCTTAAAGACATCGCGAATGATGAAAGCTAATTTTGAAAAAATGTCCAGCTTATCTTTCCCCTGATCGATATGAACCGAATCCCTGGTGGAGCAGTGGTAGCTCGTCGGGCTCATAACCCGAAGGTCGCAGGTTCAAATCCTGCCCCCGCTACCAAGAGTATAAAAATAAAGGCAGAGCAGCAATGTTCTGCCTTTTTCGTTTTCAAAGGCGATAACCTTACTTTTTAGGCATGGGTGGATAGCCATGGAATTCACCCGGTTCATTTTCGTATAAAAAGACATCCTCAATTTTTACGTTAAAAAGATTGGCGATACGGAAAGCAAGAGGCAGGGAAGGATCGTATTTGCCATTTTCGATGGAGACGACCGTCTGCCTGGTCACTCGCAATTGATCGGCCAGCGTCTCCTGGGTGAGGTCGTGCATGGCGCGAAATACCTTTAGCCTGTTTTTCATCTGTTGCAACCTATAGCTTTCGGCTGAAATAGGCGTAAAAACACATGTGCAGCAATACTGCAACACAGACAAAATAGCCCATGATAGTACCAACAAAAACAACGTTTTCCGGCAACTGGCTGCGGAAAAGTGCAGCGCCCACTGCGGCTGCTGCCGCCAGTATAAGCACGCTATTGAATGAAGCAGAAGCAGCTTTTCCGCTGATCTGCAAGATCCGCTCGTCCCGCACTATCTCTTTGTTGCTGCGTTCCAGAATAAACGAAAGCCCAACAGCTACAACAACCGCTGCCAGCGCGATTATGGGGGTGTCAGTACCAATCGCGATTCCCACAGCAAGACCCAGCCCGCCCCCTATGAGCCCCTTATAAATACGAAACTTACTTATTTGCACTTCTATGTCTCCTGTATAGTTACTTATACTTATTGTAAAGCAAACTATACAATGTTGTCAACAATATTATGGGGTTATTCCTACTATGCTATCGTATCGCTGAAATACAAGGGGCTCTTAGCTAACCACCCCTGTAAACGGCGAAAAGCCAAAAGCCCATAATACTCCTATCGCGATCAACGCAGACATGGTTGCGCCTACAACAGTCTGCCAGAGGTTGTGCCCCTCAGCGGCCAACCGCGCCCAGGTTACGAGGGGCAATAAAAGCAGCAATGGTGTCGCGATGATGCCATAGATGTAGATCATTACAGCTATCGGTCCCGATACGCCGGCAGCATGGCCGCTGGCTTTATAGCGGAGCAGCAAATTGAAGATCAACAGGCCAAGAGTCACAAATGTATAGGTGACTGCCACTGCAGTGAAAATGCGTGGAGCATCGATTAAAGCCAGAACTAACCAGCCGATCGGGTAGCTGACCAGCATGACCACAAAACTGGCTATCCTCTGCCTGCGTGCGGTTACCTTTCTGTCTTCGTTCTTGACAGGAATATGAAAGAATAGACTGCATAACGGTATTACACACAGGAACAACATGGTCCAGGCATATCCGGCCAGGCGATTGGGTTCTGAATCAGGAATACGAAAGAACAAGAAAGTCGCCAATGCGCCGGCCAACACCGGAACATTCAATAGTTGTGAAAGGATCTCTCCGACAACCTTCTTCATGTTCTGATCATAGCCAGCAGCATTTTGAAGTTAGTGACAGCCTTGAGAGCATGCGGTTCGTTAGCCGGCATGATGATCATCTCGTTAATGTTTTTCGATATTAGGCAGATGTCTCGATGGCTTCGTTTCGCATCCCCGTATACACGTCGATAATCTCCTGCAAGGTCACCTCCCTGGGATTGTTAGCCAGGTGCCTCTCGTCGGCGGCAACCTCTGCGGCCATCTTCGGAATGTCCCAGGCGATCTCCGGGATACGGCAGTACTTCTGGCGGAAGGACTTCAACTCGTCGGCATGGCCCGCATCGAAGAGGTTGATCTTCAATAGATAGGGCAGGACGATCGCCAGGGACTGGCCGTGCGTTGTGCCCCGGTTGGACAGCGGATAGGCCAGGGCGTGTCCCAGCGTTGTCCCCGTGCCGGTCAACGCCATCCCCGCCATCAGGCTGCCCATCGCTATATTGCGCCTGCCCTCCGCATCACCCGATAAGGCACGGCCGATGTTATCCCGGGTCAGCAGGTATGCCTCCAGTGCAAGAGCACGGGTTATGTTGTTTCCCTTCCTGGCGCCATAGCTTTCCACGGCATGCGCCATAGCATCCATTGCCGAGCATACCATACTTGAAGCGGGCATGGTGGTAAGCAGGTCCGGATCGACTATAGCGACATCGGCTGCAAGCTTCAGGTCGCTAAACGATTTCTTTCGCCCGTCTACCATGAGAACAGAATTATATGTGACCTCGCTGCCGCTCCCCGCTGTCGTGGCGATCATGATTTTGGGTAATCCCATTTCAAGTGCAGTTTTTTTTGCCACATCCATGGCGCTACCACCACCAATCCCCACTACAAGGTTGGGATTTGCCTGGTTTGCGAATCTTAGACAGCTATCTACATCACCGACAGATGGCTCGGGAGGCGCGGATGAAAATACAGCTATTGTGATCCCTGACCGATCGAGGTCGGAGAGAATATCTTTCAACGCTTGCCTTTCAGGCATGCCATTGCTGGTAACAATAAGTACTTTGCTCCCGCCATGCTGTTTGATCTCGCTGCTCAGCCTTCGTACAGACCCTTCACCGAATATGATTTTGGTGGGCAGTTGAAAATCAAAGTTGCCGGCGCCGCCGGGGAAAAAATAGTCGGAATTTGCGTTTTTCACTTCACAAACCTCTCAGGCCTGTGGGCCGAAATGTTTCAACATCACCAGATCATCGAATTCGCTGTTATTGGTGATCTGTATACCCTCGCGGGCCGACCGGTAACTGACAAAGAGCTCATCCGCAGTCATCTGTCCGAAGCGGATCATGGCCGGCGATTCGACCTCCAGGGCGCCGAATTTGCCCCTGCCCTGGAGAACGATTACCCCGTAGGCATCGTTATCCTTGATGGTTACCGTCCGGCCGGGATGTACGGTTAGCTCCTTCGCGCTGAAATATGGCGAATTGTATACTACATCATACTCGTCATAGCCCGACTCCTTCATCTCGTCCGGCGGCTTTACCGGCCGCGGGGATAGAAACCTGTTCTTATAGAAATCCGGGTCCGTATTCAGCTCCCAATCGATCATATCCACCAGGTAATCGATATTCTTGCGGTGTTCTTCTGGCACGTCCTTGACCAGGAGGTCGTAAGGGATGTATTTATTCCAGGTGAGCGACTGGTACATGCCGAAAACGTCCGACGCCCGCTGCGGCTCATAGGTGAGCAATGAGCCCGGCGCGTGCAGCACGCCTGCCGGTACATCCCATCCCGTGCCCGGCGACAGGCGGTAGGCGCGGGAAAGGTCCAATATCCCGTTGTCGCCGCTGTTCCATCTCTCCAGGCAACGGCGCACGTCATTCCGGGTGGTGCCCGGGTTCAAACCGAAAAATGTGTACGGGAAAAGGCCGCCGTGATTGTTTAATTGTCTCGGGAAATAGTAGCCCTCCGGCTTTCCCTTGCGCCCCACGCGGGCGGCGCATTCGTCGCTTAGATGCAGGTGCAGCGGGAGCGGCTCGAGGTTATCGAAGAATTTGCTGTACATGGTCCATCCGCCGTGCTTCTTCATCACCTCCGGGCCGAGGATCTCGTTGCCTGCTATCTCGATGGCCTCTTTCAACAGGATTTTGTTTGCGCTCTTTCCGTCATCGCAGTGAACGTAGCTGAGGCCCTCGTCTTCGAGCGTCAGCGGGCCGTTGTCAGCCCTGGTGGTGGACGCGAACCAGCGCTCGTCGATGCCGCTGCGATCGGCCCCGAAGGCATAGTAGTCGTCCGGGTGGAGTTTAAGCCTCCTGCCAGGGATGCAGAAAGAGCGTGGTACCCAGTTGGGACAAAGCCGAAAAACGCCTTTTCCCTGATTAAATGCAGTTTCCAATAGATTTCGTTTCATATACTTAAATCCAATCAACACCGGGCAGATAAATAATGGTATCGACACGATCGATGTCGTCTTTGGAAAGAGCGATAATTCTGTATGAATCCATGCTCTTGACCTCTATTGGACGGTGTCCCGGTTCAAGATATACGGATTGTACCCCTTTCCATCTCCGGCCTTTGAGCCTTATCTCCACCGGCTCGAATTTCCCCTTCATGTTGATCATATGGAGGAGCATACCATCCTTGTAAAAGCATGCGATAGTATTGAAATCTTTTTTATCGATAGATACGCCTTTCGGTGTGAATCCCAGATACCTGATGGGGTAAGAGCCAAGGAATAGCTCTTTCCTGGGTATATACCATTCGCCAAGGGTCTCGAGCTGCCTGACGTGGTCCGGATCCAGGCTGCCGTCCATAAGAGCGGATGTGCCGCAGGCAAATTTGCCGCCGCACGCCATAACAACCGCTGCCTGGCGCACAAACTCAAGTATATCTTCGCGCAGCTTCATATCCTGCCACCATACCGAGGTCGGCGTAATCAGCTCCCAGGGATGTTTAAACATCATTCGATAGAGATTTGCCCATTTCCAGGTACTGGTCAGGACCGATATTATGCCGCCTGCTTCTTCCCGTTTGCCTATAAATGGTCCATCGAGGGCATGGGCCTCTCCCGATGAAAAATGTTGGTCCTTATGAGAAGAAAAGAACATCGATGACAGATTGAAGGCCAGCACAATATCAGGGTGCTTACCGCTGAAGTGAGAGATCGTATCTTTAGTAGTCTTATCAGCCCACCACCAGTCCAGCCACATGCCGTCCGGCTTATACTGTCTAACGATCTCGTCATACTGTCCGAGCAGATAGTCGGAATATATCTTGTATTTCTCCTGCGGCAGCAGGCCCAGGAATGAGGGTGTGATGCGTGGCAGCGGCTGGATGGAATCGAACTGCGGATTGTGGTCAAAAACCGAGGAATAATAATATATAAACGTGATGTTTTCTTTCCTGCTGAGCTCGGCAAATCTCCCTGCATAATCGATGTCGGTCTTCCATTTAGTCAATTCTGTTTTAAACCAGCAGATGCCGTCGTGCCACTTGATCTCCAGCGAATGATAGTCCAGGCCGATCTTTTTACTCAATGCTACGTAGTCTTCGATCTTGCAATAGGGGCCGTTGAATTTGAGGTTGCCCTTTTCATCCGTCATCGACTTATTGAACTCTATATAGTCGCGGTCCCAGCCTACACCGGGACGTTTCTCGATCTGGTACTGCACACAGGTACCGGCCTTCTGCCACCATTTGCGTTGATCAAGCCCTGTGGGGCGTCGTTCTTTGCGAGGCAATGACAGTTTCACGACCCGGCCTGCAATCATTGCCAGGCTTTTATATGTCTCTGCTCGTGTGGCAAAATTCCACTTCATCAACTCGCTCATAACAGCATCTCCTGTTAGATCACTGCACTGTCAGGTATTTCCCATATCAACTCGCAGCCAACTAGCATCATCCTTCCTTTGCCCTTGTATTAAATTACTCGCATTCGAATCCTCTGTCAATAGCCGCTGATAACCAGCGGATGAACCGGAAGACACATACTCTAATGGTCTTGAAAATGCATACGTTCTCAGCTATAATGGGAATTGCTCAGAAATCCAACATCCAACTTTTTCTTACGACCAGTGAGCGGGTGCGTTAAGCTGAATAGGGTCATGCGCTACTCCTGGTATTGATTCCAACTCCTGGTAAAGATCGTATATACAAAGAGTGTCTGTACGTTGCTTTCAGCGTTAATAACAATCAGCGTATACGTGTAATATCATGAGTAATCTAGATCCGGCCATTTTAATTGCCATACTGCTGGGAGCCGCACTGATAGGCGGTATGCTTGCCCGGCGTCTGGGACAGCCCGTGATTCTCGGCTATTTAATTGTGGGCATAGTAGCAGGTCCTTATGTTCTTGGATGGGTCGGAGATGTAACTTTAATTAAATCGGCGGCTACTATCGGGGTGACCCTTTTGATGTTCACACTGGGATTGGAAGTTTCATTTACACAGCTGCGCCAGGTGGGCAATGTAGGTGTGTGGGGCGGGATGCTTCAAATTATGCTCACGTTTGCTGCCGGTTTCGTTCTCGGCTGGGCTTTGTTCGGATGGACGTTGCCGGAGGCGGCGGTATTCGGCCTGGTCTTATCTTTAAGCAGCACCATGGTATGTATGCGGATATTGATGGAAAAAGGCGAGCTCGGTTCAATACACGGCCGTATCATGATCGCCATACTGATACTTCAGGATATCAGCGTCACCGTAATGCTGGTGATTGTATCGCTTCTGGGTCAACCAGTAACCAATCTATTCAACGCTTTTGCCCTGGCCGTTGGCAAGGCGGCCATTTTCATCGCAGTTGCCATCGGGATGGGATTATGGGTGTTGCCCTGGCTTTTCGGCCGCGTAGGTGGAGTTCGATCGCGGGAACTGTTCATACTGTCCGTTCTTGTTCTGTGTTTGATGGCCGGGTATGGTACCCAGATATTGGGTCTATCCGTCGTTTTTGGCGCATTTATCATTGGACTGGTATTGCGCGAGTCAATATTTGCACATCAGGCACTGGCTGAGATCACTCCCCTGAGAGATGTCTTTGCCACGTTGTTTTTCCTATCTCTGGGTATGCTGTTTAATCCTCAACTGGTGATGGACAATTGGTCGACCATTCTTTTAATAGTGATGTGCATCGTTATCGTGAAAGCATCCGTCATCTTTCTTATAGTGCGGGCATTCAGATACAGTAATAAAATCGCATTGTTGTCGAGCGCCGGGCTATTTCAGATAGGTGAGTTCAGTTTCGTCCTGGCTCAGGCCGGCATTGATACAAATATTGTCACCGACCAATTTTATTCTCTGATCGTAGCCAGCGCCATTATAACCATGCTGCTGACACCTCTGCTTTTCGGATTGGTCTGGTGGTTGCTGCCTAAATTGGACCGCCTGGTAATTGAGCGGGGCGCATTAAAGAAAGATAAGTTGTCGATTAGCACCGGTAAAACCGGTGATCCGCTACCTGAATCATACCCGGTCGTGCTGGCGGGATATGGACGAATAGGCAAAAACATTGCAGCCAATTTACGGAAAAATAGCCTTCAGTTCCAGGTTATTGAATTTGATCCGGAGATAATATCCGAATTGAGGAAGGAAGATATTCCTTACATATACGGGGATGCCGGCAATCTACACATACTTACTCAAGTAAATCTGAAAAAGGCTGACGTTTTCGTGATAACCGTACCTGATATGCTGACAATCGCGGCGGCTATTACTAATGCGTTACGTCTGAATCCCAGGCTTAAAATATTGGCCCGTCGGCACGGCAGGAAAGAGACCGAGAAATTGTCTGCATTAGGCAACATAGAATTTATCAGCCCTGAGTATGAAGCCAGCAGTGAATTTACCAGAAGGATACTAAATATTTAAGACAAATACGATGAAAGCCTTATCGTCTAAATGCTGATTTTACATAATCCAGGCACCGGTTACATCTGTATTGTAAGCTGGTTACTATCGCACTCAGCCTTTTTTCCGGATATCTATATTTCGGTCCGGGAGATTGCGCTTATTCGGTTGCGATGCGGGTGGAATTAGCGGACCCCTGCGATCTATGGGTGGTTTTGTGTTGAGTGTATGATGCTCAATGATGACAGTAGAGGGTTTCTCGATTTTAATGGGCTTGATTATCTGCGCAGCCGGTGAGTTTTCCAACGAGTGGTGGACTATTTTGGGTCCTTGTTGTCGATTTGTGCCAGCGGCCTTTGCTCTGATGTAGCCGGGGCTGTCTTCAATCGTGTGGTGAGTGTGGATTTCAGGCGGTTGTTGTTTAAATACAGGCGCAGATTGAGGCTGAGTCCTGAGCGTGTGATGTATAGTATCTCCCGGGACGATACTGGATTTTGCCATGATTTCACGTGGTGGCTTTATGATGGTGTGATAGGTCGTTGCTCCAGGTAGTGGTGTATGCGATATCACCTGGTCCGATCTCGCGGCGACCGTTTTACGGCTTAATATTAATTCCTCGCGGTGTTTGATCTTAACAGCGGGTCTGTTTGGCTGCTGCAGCGGAAGCTGGCCGGCCTTGGTGACTCTAACTTCCCAGGTGATATCCCTGCCCCGGATGTTATCAACTCTGTATATATAGTCCGGATAATTGTGCAACGGCTTGCTGCTCATCGCTTGTTTATTCTTACCCCGGGGACGCGCCATCATGGCGATGCCGAGTGCAGTGGTTGCAGGTTCGGGCAATAGTATGAGAATAATGGCCACTGTATCAATGACCGCATCTGTTGGAGTGTAGCTAACAGCCACTTGAGGACCTCATCATTGCTTACTTGTTTTTGTTTATTAAATTTCTATAGTCGGGGATCAGTATAACTGTTGATCGCCCGCGCTCATGAATTACGTCTAATTTGTCGCCACTCTGCTCGACTATTCTAAATATCTGTTTTTGAGGGACGGTCATCGCGAACTTTGTTCTCAATTGATGCTGCAGCTGAGCCACGGTCAAGCTATCGTTTACAAGTAGCGGTTCTATTATTTTCTGTAATATGTGGGTCATGGACATAGCAAAATACTCGAAATTGTCGCTTCTATGATATTTTTGTACTGATTGCCTGCAACTGTGCTATAGGTACTGTTGCGAGGGCTAAGCAATTGACTGGATTCCCTAACAGAATCACGATCAAGTTGATATTATATCGTTTTTTTGATTGCTGTGCCATAATCACACCCATGTGACTGTATAGCTAGATCAGGCTTTGCTGTCTGTATGTACCTTTTGTAATTTTGCATATCGGGATAAATGAGTTTAGATAATATTGTGAGCGTGGTAATATAGATCGCAGCAAGTCCTTTTGTCCGTGACTATGAATAAACTACTCAACACAGGTGCGTTTGCTGCGGCGATATATATCTCTGCGGTATGTGCGTGCACGGCTGTTCCGGATACCCCCGTCATCACTGCAGAATCCGAGCAGACAGTAACAACTGGACAGAACACGCGGGAGACGAAGGTTGTACAGCAAGGGCAGCCGGCAACGCTGGCATATTTAAATGCCAGGACATATACGGTGAAGCGAACTTTCACCATAATCAATGGGGACGCCGGGGTAAACGTCACAAGAGTTTGGCTACCAGCGATTACAGACTGGGAATCACAGAAGATCGTTTCTACCCAAACCGCCGATCACGCTCCGAATAGCAGCCGAGTAGATTCCTTCACCGGTACCAGCGTAGATTTTTGGGAATTCAAAAGCCAGCCGGCACGAAGCTCATCCCTGTCATTTACTCAACAGTACACCGTAAAAGCGTTTCAAGTGAAGCTCAATTCCCAGGATCCTGTTGCAGTTGAATACAACCGCTCAAATCCAGAGTATGCAATGTATACTCGAGCCGATAAACTGATCGAAGCGGATAATCAGGAGATCATCAGTACTGCACGGAAGCTGGCTGGAAATGAATCCAACCCTTACCGTAAGGCGCGATTATATTACGAATATGTCAATAACTATATGAATTACCAGGAAATTGATGGTCTTGGAGGAGCACTTTTCGCTCTTGAGAACGGGTACGGGGAATGCGGTGATTACGCAGCATTATTTGTGGCATTGTGCAGAGCATCGGGGATACCTGCACGGCCTGTGGTCGGGCAATGGGCGCTGCCTGAAAACGGGAGTTATCATGTGTGGGCTGAGTTTTACCTGCAGGACGTTGGATGGGTGCCCGTAGACCCAAGCTTCGGCCCCAAAAATAATGCGGATACGTTTGGAAATCTCGATAACAAGCTGATCATCTTCAACAAGGCCTATGGCATTTCTCTTACACCTAAACCTCAATGGATATCTCCGTCCGCTGATCTGCTGCAGACGTATTATTGGGAATTCTGGTGCAGTTCGGGAAATCCAAAGAGCGTTACGGCAGATCTGGCTTACGACAGTTATGATACTAAGTAATTCAGGCAGAATCATTCATTTTTACTTCATATCCGGCAAATGGCTTGGTAAGGCTATTGGTATTGTCGGCCTGTTTCTTGCTGTTTCTTTAACGCTGGTTCTAACTTTGCCGCAATTTGCCTTACACCAGCCGAATTTCCATATATCCACAGATCCTGTGTTAGCTACTGTCCAGGTACTGGTAGGTATAGTGCTTCTTGGTTCCATGGCTGGCGGCGCTGTGCTGGGTGTCTCAGTTTTGTTCTGGTTTTGGCCGGAGATAATTTGCGAGGTAATCTTAAAGAAAAGGACGTTAAAAATTATTCAATCCCTGAAAAGAGTTTCTTTATCTGAACTGGCCGAAACTACTGGGATTTATGAGGGGGAATTGGGCATTTTACTGGATCACTGGGTCACGTCATGGAATAAATTTCGCGCTGATCCGACCAAAGGTACTTCTTCGGAGCATCATCTAAAAATAGATCGTATTAATAAAGAAATATTCTGGGAAGAATAATCTTTGATATTGCCACATTTCATGATAGGATAGACTTGAGTTTGACATCGAGTAAATGAGACAGAGCGATGGCAATACTGGAGGAGCTGACAGCAAAAACATGAGAGTACTGCTAAATTGGTTGTTAACCGGCTGCATCGTTCTTGGATTATTGCTATGCGCCGCCTGCGCAAATGGCGATGTAAGCCAACCGCAGGGGAATTCGGATGACAAACCGGCAGACACTGCTGAATCTTCAAATACGACACTGCCTGTGTCTCCGGTGGAACCGCCGCACCCGCCCGCTATTCCATCAATGCCGGAGCAGGAGAACCCGGATATCTCTCAATCGGCTCCGGATTCAAATTTACCGGTTAGTGATACACTCGGTGCTACGACTCTGATAACCAGACAGGCATCGACCATGACTCTGACACTTCAGGATATGGGGCAGGGTTGGGCGCAAGGAAGCGCGATTGCGCCTGTGATACCACAGGTTACGTCGTCCAGCCATGTGTATTTTACACAGGGCTCAGCTTATGCTCCGGGTGTGCAGAATACGGTAGCTGTTTATCGCAGTATTTCTATGGCGGAAGAGGCATATGCCAGGGAGAAACAAACAAATCTGTCTACGTCGAATCCCGGAATCGGAAATGAATGCCTGTTGAACAATTCTGTGCCCATTAATAAGCTTCTGGTATTCCGCCAGAACAATGTTGTAGTATGGCTGTGGCTCAAGCAGTATAAAGAGGGCGATATTGAGCGCTATGCGCGAATAGTGGAACAAAGAATAAACACCCTCACATCGCCGGAGCAGCCGTCCCCGGCAGTTACAACCCCTTCTCAACAGGTCCCTGATGAGACGCCGGCAATTACTCAGCCGGGCATCACCAAATCAATGGAGGGACTGGTGATCAAACAGTCATATCAAATGGTATTGACCATGGAAGACATGGGATCCGGATGGATAAAGGGAAACGTTTCGCCTCCGTCATATCGGGGAAGCACATCTTCGAGCACAGTTTGCTATTCTCAGGGCGCATCCTTCGCGCCCACTGTGCAGAATGCGATAGTTGTTTACCGTGATAAAGAGGCGGCGGCCAACGCATATGCCGGCGCCAGGCCTGCGGGAGCCTCACTGACAAATCCCGCCATCGGGGATGAGTGCTTCCTGAATAATTCCGTGGCTATCGACAGGTTGCTGGTATTCAGAAAGAGCAACGTGGTTGTATGGCTGTGGCTCAAACAATACAAAACCGGCGATATCGAAGGCTATGCGAGAACCGTGGAGCAGAAGATCACCTTTTAATCGCCAGGCGGTTTGCGATATTCTGTCGTCTGCACCGGTTCCCCGTGTATTATCAGTTGCAGCCGGCTCAGTGAATACAGGACAATAATAAACTATTCCTGCGGGACCATGGCATTGCCGGCGACTCTTATCATCCAGTTCACACGGCTTCTGTCTCCATACCAGTAGACGGGCATATAAGGCCAGTCTGGCGCTAAATAGTCGACACCGTCGTCACCGCGGATCGAAGTATCGGAATGAGTGTTTGGCATATCCACGGCGCCCATGCGAAATCCCTGGCCCGTGGGAATGCCGGTATAGATATGGACATAAAAATCGCCGTCAACTTTAACATCCGGAATATCTATGTCAACCCAGGCGCCTGTTGAATCGATATTCGCGCCCAGGCGGGTTCGCAGTGGGAATTGGTCCCCTGAAAATGACGTGTTATACAGGACTTTTTGATCTGCATCCCAGATATGTAATTGACTATTCTCTATGTGAAATCCCGGTGAGCCATAGACCAACCCGAATACGCGCACCTTTCTAATAATAAACAGGCTTGCAGGTGATTTGAAGTTGACCGTATATCCTGTTGAGGGTTTAACCAAAGATAAGTAATCTTTGGCCATGCCATTTTCATTTTCTATCTCCACTTGCTTCGCCACAAGCTTGGATTTAACCGAAAGTGTGGCGCTCCTTTCTCCGACTGCAATTTTATAGGTACCTGCTTCATCTTCAGAGAGCGGGAATATAACACTTTGGGTGAATCCCGGGTCCAGGTTAACATATTTAGTGTTGATCTTTTTGCCATCCACATACAGAGTTACGCCGTACACGGCTCCGGTTCCACCATTATTTGTGACCTCGGTGCGGATATTAGCTGTTTCCCCAACGGCAACTTCCGTGGGACTTATATCCAAAGAAGTAACTGCAAACTTAGCCGGAGGCGTCGAAGGCTGGCAGGCTGTTGATATAGATATTATTATCAACGCCGGTAAAAGCATGGCTACCAATACTATTTTTTTACTCACCTGTTATTTCCTTGCAGAGGTCTTTATTTAGTTCTATTAAGCATACAGCAATTTGGCAGACTTGACCTTTATCCACAGGGCAAAACTTATTCTTGCATCTGCATCGAGTTTACTTGAAATGCATCCAGCAACAATTATAAATCTTCGATACATAACGGAAAAATCAGTATTCTAATATTTCAATCGGATTAAAGTGTGAAGCCGGCCGGGCGGGATAAAAGCCGAAGTGCAGCACTATTTATAAAATAGGCCGTCAGGATGACCATATCCAAGCAACAACAGATATCAGCCGATCGAGACGATGTTACTGAAACTGGAAGCTCTGTTTCCTGAACAGATTCAGGCAGGCGTCCACCACAACACTATCATACAGCTTGCCTTTATTAGTTGAGATCTCTTCAAGCGCTTTATCTGTGCCCAGTGCGGGACGGTAAGGCCGGTGGGATGACATAGCTTCAACTACATCTGCCACAGCGATTAGCCTCGCTTCCCGGCATATAGCCTCGCCTACCAGTCCGCTGGGATAGCCGGAGCCATCCAATCTTTCATGGTGCTGCAGAACGGACTGGGCAATCGAAGTCGGAAACTCTAAATTTTGTAAAATTTCATAGCTGCCCTGGGCATGGGTCTTTATCAGGTTGAATTCGACACTACTCAATTTACCCGGTTTGCTCAGGATATCGGACGGCACGTAGATTTTACCGATATCGTGAATGAGCGCCGCCATGTAGAGATGCTCCAGATGATCACCTCTATACCCCAGTTCCTTTGCTATAGCAATCGCCAGATCAGCGACCCTGTGCTGATGGCCCGCCGTATAAGGATCTCTCATCTCCACAATTTTGGCCATGGTATTGATGGCGTCATTCAGTGTTTTCCTAACCTTCTCGTAACTCTTGATCAGGTCTTGCTCGGCCAGCTTACGTTCGGTGATGTCCCGGCATACGCAGAAGATAAGTTTTTGACCTTCCACAGTGGCTGCGTTGGAGCTGATTTCAACGTCATAGGCCGTGCCGTCCTTGCGACGGTATTGAGTTTCATAATGGTCGCCGGTCTCATCAACAGTGCGTATCATTTCAAGTACTTTTTCTCGTGGGAATTGATATTCCCAATCATATACGTAGAGTCGACTTATTTCTTCAAGAGTGTATCCAAGCATCGCGGCAAATTGTTTGTTTGACTCATATACCTTGCCATTCTTATCGAGGATGACAATCCCATCTCTTGATTGTTCAATGAGTATGCGTCGTCTGAGCAACTCGTCGCTTAATGCTTTCTCCAATTTCTTGCGCTCGGTGATGTCCGTTATAAGGGCTGTTATGCCCACAATCTTCCCATCTTGATATATGGGACGGCTGGAAGTGCGCACAAATATGATCCTGCCGTCTTTATCCACTATGCGGAATTCCGATGGCTCCATTTGACCGGATACAAGGCGGTTGTAGCTGGCTATAATGTCCGGCAGGTCTTCTGGGAAAATAATCGAGGTGAAGGATTTGCCGGTCAGTTCGCTGACCTTATACTTACTCAATCGCTCAACCACGGGGCTGACATATGTAATGGTCCCTTGATTATCCAGAGTATAAAAGACGTCGTTAATGTTCTCCACGAGCGACCGGTATTTTTCCTGTGACGCCCTCAGCAGTTCCTCCGACTTTTTACGCTCTGTTACATCATGTGCGATACCCTGGAAACCGACAAGTTTTTCCTCTTCATAATAAGGGGCCGAGAGGATTTCGACGCAGTATAGATCCCCATCCTTTCCCCTTACTACGTATTCCGCGGCTTCATTGGGGGCTTTTCCTGCTATTATATCGGCCAATCTCTTTTTATGCTGATCCACATATTGTTCGGGTACAATGTCCCAGATACCCATGGAAAGAAGTTCCGCCTCGCTGTACTTCAGGTTTTCACACATGACCCTGTTGACTGCCAGGAAATTTCCCTTCAAATCAACAACAAATATTCCATCAGGGCTTTGAGAGATGAGAGTACGATATTTCAGCTCGCTCTCCCGCAGCTCATTTTCGGTTTTCTTTTGTTTGACTATTACTTCTTCAAGCTGTTTGACCTTCCTTTCCAGCTTACGAAACAGCACCTCATTATACTGTTGTAACACCTTCGTCTCATGTTCAGGGGTCTTTTTAGAAGAAACCTGCTTCGCCTTACGAGGCTTGGACAGGACTTCCTGAATAATCTTTACCAGCACCTCCGGTTGCTGCGGTTTAATGACAAAACGGTCGGCGCCCAGGCTCAGGGCGAACTGCTCGTCCTTATGATCAGTGTAGGTAGCAGTATAGAATATAAAAGGGATATGGGTCAGCTTTTCGTGTGCCCTCCATTTTCGGCACAGCTCAAAACCGTCCATAACGGGCATAAGTATATCTGTGACTATGATGTCGGGCGGGTTTTCAAGCGCCGATTCCACTGCCTCAATCCCGTTCCCGGCCGATATTACTTCGTAACCTTGGCTTTTTAGAACGGTCTCCAGTAAATAAAGGTTTTGTGCGTTGTCATCTGCGACTAATATTCTGGTCATTTTTCATTCCTCGCCGGATCGGTACCGGTGAAATACTTATCGATCTGCGTCAGGAAGGTGTCCGGATCGATCGGCTTTTCAATATAGCCGTTGCAACCTGCACTCATAGCTTTTTCACGGTCGCCGGCCATGGCGTAGGAAGTCACCGCTACAATAGGTGTCCTGCTTAACTCGGGATTGCTGCGCAGCCTGCGAGCAACTTCGTAGCCGTCCATGACCGGCAATTGGATATCCAGCAGGATGAGGTCCGGCCTTGATTGTTCAGCTTTGTCGATGCCCTCCTGCCCATCATGTGCCCAGAGCACACGGTAATCCTTTGTTTTCAGCAAAACGTTTACAAGATAATAGTTTTGCTCGTTGTCCTCGATATAAAGTATTGTGCCTCTACTCATAGTTTCCTCTCCACCGGCAGTGTGAAACTGAATGTACTGCCCTTACCCCATTCGCTCTCAACCCAGATTCTTCCTCCCAGCAAATCCAGAATTTTGCTGCATATAGACAGGCCCAGACCCGTGCCTTCATACTGTCTGACCAGGCTGCTATCGATCTGGTAGAAAGGTTTGAATAGATTCTCTAGATCCGGGTCTTTAATTCCTATGCCGGTATCGATGACACGGGTGATAATTTCCTCGTCTTTGAGCGAACATTCCATGCGGACATGTCCGTGCTCGGTAAACTTGATGGCATTGCTGACGAGGTTGTATATGACCTGTTCCACGCGCCTTTGATCGCTGGTAATCATCCCAACCTCCGGAGCTATCGCAACTTCCAGGGCAAGCCCTTTTTTATCGGCCAGCGGCTGCATGCTCCTGGTAACTTTTTCGAACGCTGCCCGCATGTCGCATGGCCCCCTGGCGACCGTTAATTGACCGGCCTCGATCTTCGAGATATCCAGCACGTCGTTGATCAGGTTAAGCAGATGCGCAGAACTGCTGCGCACCATACCCATCTGCTTCTTCTGTTCCTCATTGAGAGGGCCGACCAATTCCTGTTGAAGTATTCCCGTGAAACCGATAATGGAATTGAGCGGTGTTCGCAACTCATGAGACATGGTGGCGAGAAAGGCGGACTTGACGCGGTCGGCTGACTCGGCCGCTTCCTTTGCATCGAGCAGCTCGCAGTTGACGACTGCCAACTCGAGGTACTTCTGCTCCAGCTCAGCCGTCCTTTCCTCGACCAGTTTCTCCAGGCGATAGCGGTATTTCGCCAGCTGTTCCTCCGCCCGTCTGCGGACGGCAACTTCCTCCGTAAGCTCTTTTGTCCTGGACCTGACCTGGGACCTGAGGATAAAACTGCCGCCGGCAAACAGTAATACAAGCCCTCCGACAGAAGCCAGAACCCAGACTACCCAGTCCGGAAGCACAGGTGTTACAGCGGACTTTACCGACAGCCATTTATCCAACGATTTATAGTAGATTGAGCCGTTGTCCTGCTTCAAAGCTTTTATACGGCGATCTATTTTCTCAATAAGAGACGGTGTCGCCGTGGAACCCTTTGTGAAAGCGAAATAGAGGAGCGCAGGCTGGAAGATAATTGGAGTTTTAACGACGTCATAAGTTGTTTCGTGTTGGTAGCCGAAATCCTTGCTGGTAACTCCTGCATCAGCCTCACCTCTTTCCACGAGCTCAAAAACCCTGGTATAGCTATCCACCTCAGTGTAGGTACAATTGATTTTATATGAACTAATGATCTCTTTTATTCCATCGGACCCTTCGACGTTGATGCTGCCCTTCAAAACCGCAATGTTTTTTCCTTCGAGGTCCAGGATCGAGTTTATATCGACGCCTTTTCGCGTATATACCCTTGACCAGCTTATATACACCGTTTCATGTGAAAAAGCATATTTATCATTTCTCTCTTCTGTATAGGCCACGTCCGGCATGATGTCGATCTCGTTATTTTCCAGCATGTTCAGACATTCGTACCATGTGCCGTGCTTGTACTCCACAGTCCACCCTTCCTCTGATGCGATATATCCAATGATATCAGGCCAGAATCCTGCAGGTTTTCCCTCATTATCGGTGAATATCTTGGGTTGATTTTCGTATATCCCAACCCTGACTGTTTTCAAATCGTCTGCTGCAGCCACCCCGCTCCCGACGGAAATCAATAACACAAGAAGAACGACGCCGAAGAGTAATCTATATAATTTGGCTGTTTGCACTTATCTCCCCCAGGCACGTACTTCTCATATGCTTAATTCAATATTACTATAACCAAAATTATTCTTCGAGCTTAAAATCTTTCTCTGTAAAAAGCTTCACGCAGGCATTTACGACATCCGGGTCGTATAACTTTCCCTTATTGTTTGATATCTCCTGCAATGCTTTGTCCAAGCCCAATGCCGACCTGTAAGGACGGTGTGAAGCCATGGCTTCAACAACATCAGCCACTGTCAGAATCCTTGCATACAATAGTATGTCATCTCCCTTTATCCCGTTGGGATAACCGGAGCCATCCAGTTTTTCATGGTGCTGCAGGATAACCTGCGCTATCGGCCAGGGAAAATTAATGGTCTTTAAAATATCGTGGCCATATTGCGCATGAGTCTTTATTATTTCGAATTCCAGGTCATTTAGTTTGCCCGGCCGGGAAAGTATGTCGGCCGGTACATATATTTTACCGATATCGTGAATAATTGCTGCGATACGGGTGACACGAACCTGTTCAGCGGTCAGGTTCATCTCCCGGGCGATAGCCTCGGCAATCCTGGCGACACGGAGCTGATGCCCTGCCGTATAGCGATCCTTAATTTCAACAATGGTGCTGAACGCCAGTATCGTGTCCTCAAAGGTTTTATTCAGGATCTCGTAACTCTGCTGGAGGTTTTGCTGTGCAGTATAACGCGTTATAACCTTGCCCAGGCGCTCGCAAATAGCTGCCAGCAGGCTGTGTTCCTCCGAAAGGAAAAGCCCTTCAGCGCTCTCCGTCCTTGCTTCGAGATAGCATACTTCCAGCCGTCCGGTCTTTCCGCCCTGGCCTGTGATAGCGCTGGTGATCATATGAGGTGTTTTCCTCCAGTTTGGCGTTGCATAGGCATTGTCGTCGATAATTAGCCGGGCACATGCGATATCGGGATACTGGAAGCCATCCGGAATAAGATTGACCACGTTCTGGTATATGGTCTCGAGAGAACTGATTTTTTCTCCCATCAGGCGGGAGATCCCATAAAGGCAATTTAATTCCTTGACCCTTTCCCTTAAATCAGCAGTTCGTTTACTTACCTCGGCTTCCAGCAAATTACTGTATCTTTCCAGGTCTTTTTCCGTTCTAAACAGGTCTTCAAAAGCTAATAAATTGTCTTTCGCTGCTTGTTCTCTCAGCTGAGCTGAAGCGAATTCGCATCCGTGTGTCTTTAATATGAGGATTCTTCTGGTATCCAGGTTAAGCGCGCTCGCCTCAAACCAGTAGGTCTCTCCAGATGATACAACCTCGCTCCATATGCCCGAATCAAGTTTGGCTGTATCACCGGTCTGCCAGAAAGAGATTGCGTCGGTTATAAAATTCCCCAGATAATCAAGTTCGTCTGAGTGTGAAACAGAATTATCAATAGTGAAATCTGGGAAGAGATAAGGTAGCCAATCTAATTTAGCGGATAACAATTTGAAGGAGCGGTCTTCGATATGTTCAAGAACAGCCAGGTTAAGTGTCTCAAGGAGTTTCACCAAAAGGGGATCGTACATTGAATTATATAAAGACAGCTAAACTCATTTCTCCAGCATTTGTGAAGCCAGTCTGTTGAAAGCTTCCTCTACATTCTGACCTGTTTTGGCACTGGTTCTGAAAACGTCCCAACCTTCCTGACTCAGCCTATCAATTGCGGATTCCTGTACATCCCACTGCCCTGTGAGGTCCATCTTGTTCATAATGAGGACGCTCGGCACATCGCGAAAAACCTGCCCGACGGTTTTTTGGATATTGATAACAGTGTCAAGGGTACTTGTTCGGGTTTTATCTGCAACCAGTATGTAGCCGGACATGCCGCGCAGATAGGTGCCGTGAATCTGATGAAAACCATTTTCGCCGGCGATATCCCAGATGACAAGAGTCAGGCTCTGGCTCTTCAGATCGATGATCTTTTTGTCTATTTTCACACCGATGGTGGTTATATACTTGTCTGAGAACATATTTTCCACGAAGCGGCGGACGAGGCTCGTTTTGCCGACAGCGAAAGAACCTAACATGCATATTTTTTTCTGGATCATGGTATCTCGTCTTCCTTATCTTGATTTAATATATGAGCCGATATTCATTTAGTGACGGAAGATGCGATTTGAGTTATAACCTCGATAAAATATATCCCGCAAGTATTATAACTATGCAGATAGCTGCCGCGATATAGATGAATAGTACCGGATTTTCCTTTTTCCCCCTGCTCTTTTCGATTTTTGTTGGAACAGCCAGAGTCCTGTTCGCTTTACCATCAGTCTTTTGAGCTTGTGTAAGGCAATACAGGAGATCAGGCTTGCACGGCTCGAATGGCGCAGCATCGCCTTCAAAACTATTCAGCGCCGAATTGTATTCAAATTCGATATTTTCCAGGATTTCCTTCAATACGGTCTTCAATTCTGATGGCGGGCTACCCCTGATAACAGATGCCAATACAGTTCTTGGACCTTGCTCCACCCAGATGGTCAGCTCGCCCAGGTTTAGATTCTGAAGTGAGCTGTCCTCTTTGGCGGAAAACGAATCATTAACGAAGTCCTGGATCGCCGTAAGCATGGCCGAAACCATGTCGGCATCCTTCGAGTCAACCGATTCGGCAGCTACATGTTGCAGCACCAATCCCGTTTCCTTGTGAATGAGAAATATCTGCTCCATGCGGTAAACCAGCGTATGCATAAGGACGATTTCAGCAAACGGTCTTCCAGTCCTGAATGATTCTATTCTCCACTTGATGCCGCGCCAGCTGAATGTGTATTCAAGCGTATTGCTCATAGATTCGACCATCGCTCTTAGTGACTCCGCAATCGACCTGCGGATAGCAGGGCCGATAATTGGAAATATCGAATCCGCCAGGAATTTGGGGTCCCTTTTGACCGAATCTCTAATGACCTCTTCAATGGTAGGCAAAAGGGCCGTTGCCAGTTTATGGTCTTTCGAGGCTCTGATTACAATAGCTTCGGCGATAACTCTGCTCAGCTCTTCGGCGCGGAGCTCAGGATCATTCAGCCGCTCTTTTAATTCGCTTATTTCCAATTGCTCGGGGGCAAGTATAAGCGTACGCAGGGAATTCAATTCATCCGAACTATGCATTTTATCTCCGCCTCCATTTCCTACTGAAGCAGCGGACATGTTTATTTTACCCCGGTATCAGTCTTATGTTCTTTGCCCTCAATACCAGTTGCGGTGTTATGCAGTAACTTTGCCAGGGAGGAACGGTCCATTTTATTCATATCCAGTTGATCGAAGCGGCGGACCAATTCTGATTTGGAGGCGTCGATGTCCTTGGTCAATGATGCGACATCGGTATCTATCCTTTTGTTAATGTCTGTAATAGCTTTTGCCAGCTTCTCTTCCAGGCTGTCAAATTTTTGAATGTATTCGCTTTTCTGCGAATCAAACTGAAGACCAGTCTGCTTTTTCAATTCCGATATGGCATCAGTGACATGTTTTTCCAGTTGCTGGAACCTTTTATCATTCTCACCTCTGTGTAAATCGATTTTCCGCTCGATCTCACGGCTGATGTCCGCTATGTTTTTTACGAGTAATTCCTCTAACCTCGCAAACCTTTTGTCATTTTCCTGCTGATGGCTGGTAAATTTGCCGGCCGTTTCCTTGCTCAGTTCGGCAATATTTCGGACCAGAAGCTCTTCAAGTTGGGTAAGCCTTCTTTCGTATTCCTGTCGCTGTGCGCCAAAGAGGATTTCCCTTATCTGATCGACACGCTCTCCCCCTTCGGGTGTGCCATTTCTCATAACGGGAGATCTGCCTCCATTCTGCACATCAATGCCTGCCGTTGACGCACCTGTTTTTCTCGTACCACTATCATCCACCTTTTTGCGTATCGCCATATTAGTTCTCCTATCTATAGATTAGATATAAGCCCTAATTTAAACGAGATCAGTCTAATAGCAACGTATCATAAAATGTAAATTAAATCAATACATAGCGCGATAGCGAGCACAGCAAAATTGCATTTGATATATGCAGTATGTATGCAATACTATTGACGCGACGCCGGGATAGGGCTCTGATCTGGCGGCAATATTTGGGAGGAGATCAATGCATTTACATAAAGTTGCATCCACGGCAAGAGATGGAAAGGTGTCGGGGCCGGCGACACATGCGGTGGATTTGGCTACCTGTAAGAAGTGCCATCTCTGCGCCGAGATATGTCCGGCTGGTATTATCGATGCGGACGATGAAGCCAGGTTTCTGGCTGATCGAATATCCCTGTGTATTCGCTGCGGTCAGTGTATGGCCGCCTGCCCGACGAAGTCCATACTTATAGAAGGCTTGAGATATGAAAAGGATTTCTTTGAACTACCGCAGCGTGAGGAAAGCTGGCAGAAAGCTTTTTACGGCCTTATCAGTTCACGCCGCTCCATACGAAAATTCCAGGACAGGCCTGTTCCGCGGGAATTGCTGGAGAAGATCGTACAGGCCATAACATTTGCTCCGCCCGGGTTCACGCCGCTAACCGTCGAGCTGACAGTGGTAAATGACCGCGAGTTGATCAGGCAGGCCGTTCCGCTAATGGCTGAAATGTACGATATGTTACTCAAGATGCAGGCCAATGCGGAATCCAGGGCCACATTGGAGAAGATGGTGGGAAAAGATATATATCAGGTACTCAGCAGTCATGTGCTGCCGCTCATGCAGGTCAGGATGCCCGCTTTAAAGGCAGGCAGCGAAGATACCATTGCCCGCGGCGCCCCGTGCATGGTCCTTTTCCATGCGCCTATTCACAATGAGGATATATTTATTGCGCTGGCTTACGGATTACTTGCAGCGCATTCATTGGGGTTGGGCGCCTGCGCCATCGGCCTTATACCGCCCACTATCAACAGGAACCCGGAGCTGAAGAAGATGTTCAAGGTGCCTGCGCGTAATGTGGTTTCGGCCTGCATGGTGCTGGGTTACCCCAAATACAAATACTCCCGAGGTATTCGCAGGAGCCCTGCCGGCCTGACCTGGATAGAATAACCATCCTATCCGAGCTATCTGAAATAACGACTTGACCGACCATCGTAAAAGACATCTTTGCACATAGCTACGACGGTTCATCTGCGGGTGTAATTAAGTGCGTATTAGGAATTCGGCCTGTAAAGGGCATTGGGCCTGTGCAGCACAGCGCATTGACAGTCATAAGCTAAAAATATATAGTGATGTGCAGCCTTTTTAGTGAAAGATCGGCCGTTGATAAAAATACCGAATATTTAGAGGAGGCATCATGCAGAGCGGGCAGGAAGATCAGGACGTCTTAATCAAGGTATCTCGCTTTAAGGTTGGGTACACCATAGTTGTACTCTTCATCCTGTATATGATGGACTACGCTTTGCGCTCGGTCATAGGTCCTATGACCCCGGCGCTGAAGTCCAGCCTGGGTTTAAGCGATACTGAAATAGGATGGCTGATGTCTGTGGTGCTGATTGGAGTTGCTGTATTCGCACTGCCTCTCTCTTTCGTCATAGACCGCTGGCGCCGGGCCAAGGTGGTTTCCATTATCTCGATTATCTGGAGCGCGGCCAGCATCTTATCAGGATTTTGCATCAACTTTAACCAACTGCTGACCACGCGGGCTCTGGTAGGTATCGGCGAGGCCGGCTTCGTCTCCGGCGGCATGGCCCTCATCGTGGGCATGGTAAGGAAGGCCAGGCGGGCTTTTGTTACAGGCATCTGGGCTGCGGCCATTCCCCTGGGTTCGGCTGTCGGCTTCCTGGTCGGTGGATGGGTAACCAAGGGTTATGGATGGCAGGCGGCCTTCTGGGCGCTGGCCGCCCCGGGGGTTATCTTCGGCATACTGGCCTGGTTCCTGCCGGACTATAAAATACATAAGGACACGCTGCAGAAAGCCGGAAGCGGGAAAACGGCTTTAGCTACCACTCTCAAAGAGATGCTGAGCATCAAGACACTGCCCATACTCTACGTCTCCGTGGCGCTGTCGATGTGCTTGCAGCAGGGGTCAATTCCATGGTTGACGGTGCTGCTCAACCGCAATATGGGGATGGACAATGCCATAGCGTCTACCGCCTCTTCGGGCATAGCCCTGCTGGCCGTGATCTCCATGCCGCTGGGTGGCTTGGTGGCGGACAGGGTCTCGCGGCACAATCCGCGCAACAAAGTCCTGGTAATGGTGGTAGGGCTGTGGGCTTGCTCATTGCTGATGGCGGCAGGCGCCTACCTGGGATCGCTACCGCTGTTTATAGCCGGCGCTTTCTTCATCCCCTTCGGCGTCTCGGCTCAACTCAATACGGTGCAGGAGATTGTGCCAATCTACCGCCGGGCAACGGCCTGGGGCCTTTATATGTTCGCCGGGTACTTCCTGGGTGGGATGTGGGGACCCATCATCATGGGGGCAGTCTCCGATGCAGCGGGCATACAGAATGCCTATATAGTTATCTGCGCAATCGGAATCGCCTCCTCGATCGGGTTGCTGTGGGCCTGCCGGCACTTCAATGCCGACTACCAGCGAGCCCGTGATGTGGACCGCTCCATGGGGCTGTTGGAAACAGGCAAATAGCTGCGTTGCTTGGCAGGGTATATGCGGACGCCGAGGTAGTGATGCCCGTGCAATTTCCGGCTTAATGTTTCATCTTTTTTCTTGAGCCGATTGGAGAATGCCGGCTATTAGATTATGCTTATGGTGTCATGGGGTGGACCATGGAAGTAGCGACCTGGACTGTGGTTGGTTTGATGCTGGGGTGCCTGCCCTTTTCCTACTGGGTGGGCCGCGTGTTTGTGCGCAAAGACATCAGGCGTTACGGTGACGGCAACCCGGGCGCCACCAACGTTTTTAATGCCGGCGGTCCCGTGCTGTATGTTCTGGCTATCCTGCTGGACGCTTTCAAGGCAGCTTTGCCGGTGTGGCTTTCCCAGCAGGTCTCGCATGTGACAGGACTCTCAATGATACCGGTGGCGCTGGCGCCGCTCGTAGGCAATATTTTTTCGCCGTTCCTGCGGTTCAACGGTGGGACCGGTGTAGCGGTGGTCTATGGAACCTGGCTGGCGCTGACCGGGTGGCAGGGGCCTGTGATCGTGGCTGCTTCCTTCGGGCTCCTCTTTATTTTCATCAGGGAGACACCCTGGTGCGTGATCATCGGGATGATCATGGTCACCGTTTTTTTATTGATCGCACAGTACCCGTACTATATGGCGATTGTGTCAGCCGGGCAGGCGGCCGTTATGGGCTACAGGCGCAGGCAGCACTTTACACACTGGCCGAAGATGCAGAAATGGGTCAGCGTGTCATCGGGCAAGAGCAAGACAGACGCTCCTCTGCAACCCTGACACACGTTTTTGCTTCTGTGATGTAGCAGGCGCTTCAATCAGCCGTTTCAGCGCCGGTCGCAATTTTTGTCCCATAAACTGCGTGTATCTTTGAGCACGCTTACCACGGGATCAAGCAACTGCTCCCTGACCAAAGTACGGACTGTTTCATGAGCGGCGATGTATTCCGCCAGGGGAGGGCTATATTGGTAATAAGTATCCACCACCCAGCGGCCCGGCGCACTCTTTATCAGAACATGGTCGCGGAACGAACGCAGAGTGTCAAGCTCGGCAGCTGTCGAGCTTCCGTAGGCCGCGGTGGCGATAAAGCAGCTTAACGGTCCTATCTTCCACTTTTTCTCTGATTCTTCGGCGTCCGATCCTTTAATCTTGCGGGAGATCGTATCTTTGCCGCCCCTGCCGTCCTGGACCTCGATCTGCATCACGTGACTGCCTGACGGGACCTTCCATTTCCACACCGCCTGGCCGGTTTGCGGAGCAAGCATCTGGCCGTCGAGGTACCAGGAGTAGCTCAGTGTGTCGCCGTCGGCATCCGTTGATTGGCTGATTACCTGCACATTCTGCCCTACCTGTGGCTGGGGTGGATTAAAAGAAAAGGCGGCTTTGGGAGGATTATTGGCTCCGGGAACAGGCTGCGGTCCGGGACTTGGCTGCGGCGTCTGTGTAACCGATATCTGCATCTGATAGAAATTAGATGCGCCCTTGCTGTCAGTTACCTGCAGACTAATTGTATGCGTCCCCGCCGGCGGATTCTGATATATGCAATAAGGCTGGTTGGCATATTGCGCTATAGCTATACTATCAATCATCCAGGCATAGGTCAGCATGTCGCCGTCCGGATCGGAGGACTGGCTGCTGGCCACGATGGTACTGGTCGTCTGGGGCGATTGCGGTGTTAACGTGAAGTAGGCGGTTGGCGGCAGGTTGGTCTCCGGCGTCGGCTGAGGCGGCGTAGGCTGTGACTCAGCAGAGTCTACGAAATACTGAGCCTGGGACGTGGCCACGCCGCCCTTGCTGTCGGTTGTTGTCAACGCGGCTGAGTGGTAACCGGCGGCCTGGCCGGTGAGTATGCAGTAAACCATGTTGTTATACTGTGTTAACTGCGATCCATCAACCGACCAGGTATAGGAAAGGCTGTCTCCATCCGGGTCATATGATTGACTGCTTATGAGAATAGTATCGGCAGTGGTGGGTGATTGCGGTATAACGGTAAACTGCGCCACCGGTTTCTGGTTGGCAGGTGGGGTTATTTCATCCGATCCATCAGATCCCTTCAAGTCACCGTCCCAGGGTCCCATCCAGGAGCAGTCTGAATACTTCCAGTCGCCCTTGAATGAGTTCCCATCTTCCGACATGACGAATAAGAAGGCGCCCGCGTCCTTGGGCGCTGAGAAAGATGGTGATCTCGACCAGGTTCCGCTGAAATTGCGGCCGTTTATCGTGCCGTTCAGTTTGCCGTTGTTGGTGGTATATGTGCCGGTGGCTGAAGTGCCGGATACTGCTATCTCCATGGTGCCCCAGTCCGTGTTCCACGTTCCTGCCCAGCTAAGATTGACTGGTTGGGGAGAAGGTTGAACATCCGGTTGTGGCTGAGGTTGTGGCTGCGGCTGCGGTTGACCGACCCTTGTACCCGGAGCATGCAATGGGTACCAGCCCGAAGTTGCCGACAGGCTGTGGGTATAGCGGCCCGTAAAGGAGTTGCAGTCCGCGGACATGGTCCACTCGAGCTTGCCCGTCTGGTCCTCTTCGGTCCAGGTCCCGCTGAGCATGCTGCCGGACAGGGTGCCGTCAATGTACCCGGTGTAGTTCCAGCCGGAAGGCTTGTATGATCCGGTAACCCTGTTGCCAGATTGCGTCAGATTCAGTGCGTTAGACCAGTCGAAATCCCACGTGCCGCTCCAGTCACATGGTGCTGAGGGGTCAGCCTCGAAGCCTAATTTAAGCAATCCCTTCCGCGTGCCGGTCCAGTCGTTCTCATACCAGCTTCCTGAGGAGCCATAGCGCCAGCGGCCCGTGATAGTCTGGTGCTCGGGGCCCATAATCAGTTCAACGTCTCCTGCATCGTTGGGTGGGCTGTAGCTGGGAGACTCGGACCACCAGCCTGTAAAAGTATCGCCGGATACAGTTCCGCTGATTTTACCGCTGTCGTGTGAATAGGTGCCGCTAACCTGGTTCCCGCTCTGGGTCAAAACCATGGTGCCCCATCTGGTGTCCCAGGTTCCGGCCCAGGCACCGGATACGGGTGGAGGCGGAGGTGGTGGTGGAGGCGGAGGTGGAGGTGGTGGGACTGGTGGGGTTGGTTGGCCCTCCCTGGTCCCCATGATATCTCCGTCCCAGTCGCAGGAGCCATACCTCCACTGTCCTTTGATCGTTTTGCAGCCTGGCTGTATGGTGAAAATAAAGTCACCGGCATCCTGGGGTGGTTGGTAGGTAGGCGCCTCCGACCATGTGCCCATGGCTATATTGCGGTCGACTACCGTACCATCGACCCTGCCGCTCTGGTAACTGTAGGTGCCCGTAAGCTTGTTGCCGCTTTGTGTAAGGGTCAAATCTCCGAAGTCGGTATCCCATACGCCGGTGAAATCGCATGCCCATGATGATGGAATAATGGGAGTTGGTGTGGGAGGGATGTATGGGGTCGGTGTAATATCGGGCGATGGTGTGGGAGAGGGTATAAAGGGTTCAGGTGTAATATTGGGTGTGGGTGGGATATATGGCGGTTGGATGGGTGTCGGAGTGATCGGCTGCGGGATAACTGAGCCCGACCGGGTGCCGATTACCGTGAACCTGTCGTCCCACTGCCCATAGTGATATTCGCCTATCATTAAACCGGAGAAAGAGGTGGCGGAACTGTTCAGCGTAAGCTTGACCTGACCGTTGATATGTGGATGCTGCTGCGGGTTATTCCAGGTGTTGGACCACGTCCCCGTAAGGTTATTGCCGGATGTGGCGCCGGTCAATTGCCAGCCATAATAATCGGAAATGCCCGTTACCTGGCTTCCCGACTGGGTAAGTACCATATCGAGATCATAGGAGTTGATAACCCCGTATTCCATGATAGTCCACCTGGTATGCCAGGTGCCGCTCCAGTTCCCCTCTGGCCGGTAGCCCTGGGCAGATACCGGTGCGGCAGGACATACCGTGATTAATACAAGGAGCAGCAACAGTAATAGTCTTGCAGTGCGGCCGATGAATCTCATAGTTCCCCTCCAAAACGACCTGATGCCGAGCCCGTCCTATGTAATCTTAGGTATTCAATGGTAAAATTGTGATTATAGGTAGCATACCAAAAATTCTCAGAAGATTATAGTATCGTAACCGATATGTCCGTCGTTTATCATAAGAGTTCAGGGCCGGGCTCTCAGTCCAGCCGCCGTTATCAAATCGCGATGATCTCGATACTGGCGTTGATTGTGATGTCAACCTCGGTGTCGTGTATGGTAAAAACAGATTACATGAGCAAGGTCAGCGGCGTATTGCTTGAGCAGGTGGAGCTGCGTCGTGAGCAAATTGCCATGCCGGATGATGAACGGTTCAAACAGATGCAGGACATGGGCCTTTCCACGGGGGATCTGAATAAACAGCTTGTATTCGTCTATGTCAAAGAACACCTCAGCGCTACCCAGGTTGAAGAATTGAGCGCACTGGGTGTAGATGTCCATGAGGATTCATGGATACCTGCTGTCGGCAACCACCCGCTGGGATTCTTCATTGCCGAGATGCCGGTGGACAAGCTGGAGGAGCTTGCTGCCAGGGATTATATTATCAGGCTGGATACAGCCGAGCGGCAGTCTCAATCCGTATGCCCGGTTACCAATTATTAACTTTTCCACGTTGAAAATCGGGGCTGATTGACTTATCATTTGCTGTCCGAAAGGACGTGTTTGTTAACCAGATTTAATATTAACAGGAGGGTCATCTAATGTTTGAGCTCAGCAAATTTTCATTAAAAGGCAAGACGGCCATAGTCACGGGTGGCGGCCGAGGTATCGGCAAGGCAATAGCCGTCGGCTTCGCCAAAGCCGGGGCTAAAGTCGTTATCACCAGCCGCAAGATAGCTGACCTGGAATCGACAGCCGCTGAGATCGAGGCATTCGGTGGGGAGGCCCATCCCATCCAGGCCCACCTGGGAAAGATGGAAGAGATACACAGAATGGTGGATGCCGCCATGGAAAAACTGGGAGGCCGCATCGACATACTGGTGAATAACGCCGGCGCCAGCCCCGCTATGGCCAGCGTACTTGAATCGGATGAACGTCTATGGGAAACAATCATGAACGTGAACCTGAAAGGCATGTATTTTGCCAGCCAGGCCGTTGCCAATATAATGAAGAAGCAGGGAGGCGGCAAGATCATCAATATAGCGTCCGTGGACGGCTTCAAGCCGGAGCCGGCAGTCAGTATATACTCCATATCCAAAGCGGGCGCACGCATGGTAACCATGGCTTTTGCCGCTGAATTGATCCCTTACAATATCCAGGTCAACACCATTGCTCCCGGCCCCATCGAAACTAAGATGATGAATTCACACTGGGCGCACCTCCCGCCGGAGGAAGCTAAAAAGACACATGATATGGTATCCAAAATGCTTCCTGTTGGTCGTATAGGGGAACCCGACGAGATAGCCGGAGCCGCCATCTACCTGGCCTCGGATGCTTCAAGCTACACTACGGGCACCGAGATCATAATCGACGGCGGCCTGCTGATCGGCAATGTTCAGCCTGTCCAGGACTGAAATCAGAAAATGAATTGAAAAAGGCCGCGGTGCCTTTTATGGATAGTCAGGGAGGGCGATGCAGGATATAAAGTATCTATTTGCGCCACGTTCGGTGGTTGTGGTGGGCGCATCCTCCAGGGTAGGGAAGCTGGGGCATACGGTGGTCAGCAACCTCGTTTCAAGCGGCTACCGCGGAAAGATATATCCTGTTAATCCGTCCGGGGGAGAGATACTGGGGATATCGGTTTACCAAAACATAAGCTCGATTCCGGGTGAGATAGACCTGGCTGTTATTATAATACCGGCGGGCGCCGTCTTTGATGCCGTCAAGGGCTGTGCCGACAAGGGGGCCAGGTTCACAGCTATAATCAGCTCCGGTTTCTCGGAGATCGGTAATGCCGAGGAAGAGATAAAAATCATAAATTATGCGCGACAACATAATATGCGCGTCCTCGGCCCAAATATCATCGGCATATATTCATCGGCAGCTTGCATGAACGCTACCTTCGGGCCTAGTGGCATACCCGCCGGAAATGTAGCGATTGTTACCCAGAGCGGGGCTTTGGGTGTGGCGATGATCGGCAAAACAAAGGTGGAAAATATCGGATTATCGGCCATCGTATCGCTGGGCAACAAGGTGGATGTGGACGAGGTGGATATCTTGAATTACCTGGCTGCGGATGTCAATACTAAAGTCGTTATGATGTATATCGAGGGCGTAACCCATGGGGAGAGCTTTGTGGAGGCGCTGAAGAAGACTACTAAGGTCAAGCCTGTCGTTGTAGTCAAGTCGGGCAGGTCGAAACGCGGCGCCATGGCCGCGGCCTCGCATACGGGATCGCTGGCGGGCGAGGATAAGGTCTTCGACGATATCGCCAGGCAGTGCGGAGTAATCCGGGCTGAGGGATTGCAGGAGGCGCTGGAGTGGTGTAAATATCTGGCAATTACACCCGAACCTGAGGGCGAGAATGCCGTGATTATCACCAACGGTGGAGGTATCGGCGTTTTAACGGCGGACGCCTGCGAGAGATATGGTATTAACCTGTACGATAACCTGCCTGATATGAAAAAGACATTCGCCGCAGTCGTGCCTGAATTTGGATCTACTAAGAATCCCATAGATATCACCGGGCAGGCTACGGACGCTAACTATCTCACTGCGATCAATGCTGCGCTGGGAAACAAAAATATCAATTCCGTGATCTGCCTGGGCTGTGAATCAGGAGTATTCGAGCCGGATAAATTTGCCGAACATACTGCCAAACTATTTAAGACGGGTAAGGTTGCTAAGCCGCTGGTGTTTTCCTTTGTAGGCGGTGCGGAGGTGGAGAATACCATAGAACGTCTTAAAATACTGGGTATACCGATCTTTAATGATGTGCTGCAGGCGGTTTCCTGCCTGGGGGCAATTTATACTAACCACCGCCAGAAGAAGGAGCCTTTGTCGACTGAGGAGCAAATTGAAATCGATGACAGGGCAATACAGAGCGTACTCGATATAGTAAGGGGAGACGGTCGGCGTTTCCTGTACTCGCACGAGGCCCGGCTGATAACGCAGGCTATCGGCATAGCCACGCCCGCCGGCAATATCGCCCATACACTGGAAGAAGCCGTTAATTTTGCTGAAGGCATGGGATATCCGGTGGTGATGAAAGTCGTGTCCAGGGACATAGTGCATAAAAGCGATGTGGGGGGAGTCGCTCTGGATATCGACGACAGGAAAGAAGTGGCCGATGCGTACGAGGCGATACTGTCAAACTGCCGGCGATTTAATCCCGATGTCCGGATTGAAGGTATCGAGGTGTCGGAGCAGGTGAAGCACGGTATAGAAACAATAGTCGGCGCACGCCGGGACCTTTCCTTTGGCCCGATCGTTATGTTCGGGTTGGGTGGAATATATGTAGAAGTGATGAAAGATATTGCATTCCGTGCCTTTCCGCTTGGCAGAAGCGAGGCTATGAGAATGATCAGTGAGATAAAAACATATCCTTTATTGCTGGGGGTAAGAGGCGAAAGCCGCAGGGATATCGACACTCTGGCAGATGCCGTGCTCAGGGTAGGCACGGTTCTCAAGAAGTTTCATGATATTTCGGATATTGAAATAAATCCACTGGTCGCTTATGAACATGGCGACGGGGTCAGTGCTGTGGATGTGAGGATATTACTTTCCAGCAAGGAGGCAAACGCATGAAAAGCTTGATAGTTGGATCTATGGACGGCAACGCCGGCAAGACCAGTCTGATAATTGGGCTTGCCAAGGCAACAGGTAAGACATTCGGATATATAAAGCCCCTGGGCGATCGCCTGGTTTACCGTAAAAAGCGGGTGTGGGATTACGATGCTGCACTGCTGACCAATATATTCGGTATGACCCAGAGTCCTGAGGACATCACCGTTGGCTTCGAACACCTGAAAATGAGGTTCAAATATGACGAGGAAGGGGCTAAAAACCGTGTGCTGGCCATGGCAAGGGATGTCAGCGAAGGTAAAGATATGCTGTTTGTGGAAGGAGGCAAAGACATTGAGTACGGTATCTCTTTCTACCTGAATGTATTATCACTGGCAGGATATCTGGGTGGGAAGCTTGTGATACTGGTAGGCGGCGATGAAAACTATATAGTGGATAACGTTATTTTTATCAAAAAGTATCTTCAGTTCACGGGCATGGATTTCCGGGGCGTGATCATCAATAAGGTCCGCAACGTCGAAGATTTCAAAACCGTGTACGTTCCCATGATGCAAAAGGTGGGAATTAATATACTCGGGATAATACCTTATCAGGCGGAGCTGACCTTCTTTTCTATGGAGTACCTTTCGCAATATTTACTGGCAAGGGTGGTGGCCGGCGAAGAGGGGCTCAACCGGAGGATCAACAATATTTTCGTGGGCGCCGCTTCTGTAGATTCAGCCTATTCAGATGTAAGGTTTCACAAGGAGAACAAGCTGGTGGTAACGAGCGGTGACCGCTCCGATATGTTGCTGGCGTCGTTCGAAGATAAATGCACAGCGGCTGTCATTATTACCAACAATATACTTCCGCCCCAGAATATTTTAGCCAAGGCAGATGAGAAGAAGATTCCGGTACTACTCGTTCCCATAGGAGTATATGAAACGGCCAAACAGATTGAATCTCTGACTCCCTTGATTACCTCGAAGAACAAGGAGGAGATCGGTCTGATGGAGAAATTAGTCAGAGAAAACGTAAACATGGAAGAGCTACTCAATGACTGATAATACAAAAACCGTCATATGGCATATTTGCGTGAGTACATACAGGCTGTTATAATCATTTGACACTTGCGGTACGCCGTATTAACCTAAACAGCTCATCGACCTCCCGCAATCAAATGCGTGAGGTTTTTATTTGGACACAAGGGAGTTATATACATGGCTAAGGAAGATAAATCCCAAAAACTGGAGACCCTGCGTCATTCGGCCAGCCATATCATGGCGGAGGCGGTGCAGTCTCTGTTCCCTGAAGCTAAGTTCGGTATAGGCCCGGCCATCGAGGACGGGTTCTACTACGATTTCGACCTTCCCCGGCCACTCGGCACGGAAGACCTGCCGGCAATAGAGGCCAGGATGCGGGAGATAATAGCCGCCAACCTGCCGTTTACGTCTGAAGAGATCAGCTTAAAGGAGGCCACTAAACTTTTTGCCGATCAACCTTATAAGATCGAGCTGATAAAGGACCTCGGCGCTGAAAAGGTTACCGTCTACAGGCAGGGCGATTTTACCGACCTCTGCCGCGGACCGCATGTCAAAACGACCGGCGAGGTCAAGGCCTTCAAGCTTGTCAGCGTGGCTGGCGCCTACTGGCGGGGGGATGAAAAGCGGCCCATGCTGCAGCGGATATACGGCGTGGCGTTCACCAGGAGTGTTGACCTTGACGAGTATCTAAAGAGGATGGCCGAAGCTGCCAAGCGCGATCACAGGAAGCTGGGCAAGGAGCTCGACCTGTTCAGCCTGCACGAAGAAGCAGGCCCCGGACTGGCTTACTGGCACCCGAAGGGAGCAACGGTCAGGCAGATGATAGAGGATTTTTGGAAGGTGGAGCACCGCCGGCGTGGTTATGATATCGTCTATTCTCCACATATCGCCAAAGTGCACCTCTGGGAGACGAGCGGCCACTGGAATTTCTATCGCGAAAACATGTACTCACCCATGGAGATCGACGATATTCAGTACGTAGTCAAACCTATGAATTGCCCGTTTCATATACTCATGTATAAAACGCAGCTACGCAGTTATCGCAACCTGCCCATGCGCTACGCCGAGCTAGGCACCGTATACCGGTATGAGCGTTCGGGCGTGCTTCATGGGCTGGCCAGGGTCAGAGGTTTCACGCAGGATGACGCGCATATCTTTTGCAGGCCGGAGCAGCTTGAATCTGAAGTTAAAGATGTGGTGGAGCTGGCGCAGTTCATGATGAAATCTTTTGGATTTGACGAGTATGAAATGATGCTGTCGACCAGGCCTGAGAAATATACGGGTACGGTTGAGAGCTGGGACATGGCGACCGAAGCTCTGCGCAATGTCCTGGAGCAACTTAAGATCGAGTACCATGTGGATCCGGGAGAAGGCGTATTTTACGGTCCTAAAATAGACATTAAACTCAAGGATGCGCTGGGCAGGCTCTGGCAGGGACCGACGATACAGGTCGATTTCCAGTTACCGGAACGTTTCGATGTCAACTACGTGGCTGAGGACGGGCGCGAGCACCGCACCGTGATGATCCACCGCACCGTGCTTGGCAGCATGGAGCGTTTTTTCGCCTGCCTGATCGAGCACTATGCGGGCGCCTTCCCTGTCTGGCTGGCGCCGGTACAGGTTGTGCTCATACCGATCGCTGATAGGCATGTTGAATATGCATCAAAGCTCTACGCGGACATGCGGTCACGTGATATCCGGGTACAGCTGGATGACCGGTCGGAGCGCATGAATATGAAGATACGGGAAGCCCAGTTGAACAGGATACCGTATATGCTGGTAATGGGTGACAAGGAGGTCGAGAGCGGCACTGTATCGGTACGTATGCGCAACGGGGAAGACCTCGGCTCGCAGGACTTTGCCGACTTTATGCAACGGCTGGAATCCATAATCAAATCCAGAGAGCTTCACGAACTTTGATTTTCAGCTATGAAATGTGATATATTTTAACTCGCACAGTTTTAATGTGAAGGGAGGGATAGAACAAAATATTTAAAGAACTGAATATCAATCACCGCATCCGCGCCAAGGAAATAAGGCTTATTGGTGATGAAGGGGAGCAGATAGGTGTTATTGCCACTGACAAGGCCCAGACGATGGCCAATGAAAAGGGATTGGACCTTGTCGAGGTAGCGCCGACGGCAGCCCCGCCTGTATGCAGGATACTCGATTACGGCAAATACAGGTACGAACAGACCAAGAAGGAAAAAAAAGTACGCAGCGGTCAGAGGTCCGGCCTTCTCAAGGAGATAAGGGTAAGGCCGCAGGTTAAGGACCATGACCTTGACATAAAGATAAACCGGGCAAAGAAATTTGTTATTGACGGGGACAAAGTTAAGGTACTGGTTGTCTTCAGGGGACGCCAGATGGTGCACCCCGAGCTGGGCATCAGGGTACTTCAGAAGGTAGCGAATGACCTCAAAGGAGTCGCCCAATTGGACGGGCAGCCGATACATGAAGGCAGGGTAATGAGCATCATCCTTTCACCTGTTTCGGCCAAGCAGGTGCAGGCTAAAGAGGTGAAGGAACCCGGGGCCGTTAAAGAAGTTAAAGAAGTTAAGGAAGTTAAGGAAATAAAGGTCAAGGAAACAGTGTAGATGCCTAAACTAAAGACACACAAGGGAGCTAAAAAGCGCATTCATTTCACCGGGACCGGTAAAATCATGCGCATGAAGCAGGGCAAAAGCCACTTCAGGCGAAGGAAGCCGGCTAAAGTGAAGGGGCTTTATGATGATACCATGCCCCTGAACAAAGCCGATGTCAAAAGGATTAAAAAAGTATTACCTTACCAGTAGGTATTCAGGAGGACTCAGTTGCCAAGAGTTAAAGGCGGCGTCGTCAGCCATAAACGCCATAAGAAGGTACTTGGATTAACTAAAGGCCACAGGGGGAAGCGTCATTCCCTTTACAGGCACGCTCACGAATCGATGCTGCATGCCCTCGATTATTCCTACGGGCATCGCAGGGAGCGCAAGGGAGATATGCGCAAGCTATGGATCGCCAGGATCAATGCCGCTGCACGGGACGGCGGACTTACTTACAGCCAGTTTATCAACGGCCTGACACTGGCGGAAGTAAATATCAATCGCAAGATACTCGCTGATATCGCGGTCCATGACCCGTCCAAATTTTCTGAGCTGGTCAAGGTGGCGGCCGGCAAACTAAAGAACTAACATCCCGATTGATCTGTAAATGACGGACCAGGTTGAAGAAGTCGCTTCGCAAGCCAATGCTGAACTGCAAAAATTAACCAGCCTTGAAGAGCTGGAATCGTGGCGCGTCCGTTACCTCGGCAGGAAGAGCAAATTAATCAATATTTTACGCTCACTGGGAAATGTCCCCATCGACGAAAGGCGTGAACTGGGGGCAAGGGCTAACCAGGTAAAATCCAGTCTTGAAGACCTTTACCAGGCGCATAAAGAAAAGATCGAACTTTCCAAACACGAGTCGCTTGAGCGCGACAAGATAGACAGTAGTCTGCCCGGGCAACCCTATCAGCTCGGACGCCTTCACCTTACCACCAGGACTATCCGGGAGATATGCGGTATTTTCACCGGCATGGGATTCAAGGTGGTGGAAGGGCCCGAGGTGGAATGGGAGTACTACAATTTCGAAGCCCTCAACATGCCTGCCGAACATCCTGCCCGGGACGGCTTTGCCACGCTGTGGGTGGATTACGAGGCGCCGAACGGTGGAAGGCCGATGTTAATGCGCACGCATACCTCGCCGGTCCAGATAAGGACCATGGAGCAGGAGAAGCCCCCCATCCGCGTGGTTGCTCCCGGCAGGGTATACCGTTACGAGGCTACGGATGCCACACATGAGTGGATGTTCTCCCAGGTGGAGGGGCTGGCTGTGGACACGAACATCACCATGGCTGACCTTAAAGGCACGCTATTTGAATTCGCGCGCCGGCTTTTCGGCCAGGACCGTAAATGCCGCTTCCGCTGCGATTATTTTCCTTTCGTAGAACCCGGCGTCGAGATCGCAATCGACTGCTTCATGTGCGGTGGAAAGGGATGCCGGCTGTGCAGCAATAGCGGATGGATCGAGATACTGGGCGCCGGGATGGTACATCCCGAGGTGCTGCGCGGCTGCGGCATCGATCCCGACGTGTATTCCGGATTTGCTTTCGGCATGGGAGTGGAAAGGATACCGATACTGCGTTACGGCATTGACGATATCAGGCTTTTCTATGGCAACGATCTGAAGTTCTTAAAGCAGTTTTGAGCTGAAGGTATTTAATGAAAGCTCCATTGAAATGGCTTAAAGACTACGTCGATATCGATATCCCTGTCGATGATCTTGCAGGGAAGCTAACACTGGCCGGACTGGAAGTCTCGGAGATCCAGGTCATCGGCGGCAGCTGGGACAAGGTGATCGTGGGCCGTATACTTGCCGTCGATCCGCATCCCGACGCTGATCGATTGAGGCTGGCCACTGTTGACCTGGGCAGCAGACAGATAACGGTGGTCTGCGGCGCGCCGAATCTGGTCGTCAACGATAAAATAGCTTTTGCCCTGGTCGGGGCCGTGCTTATTGACGGTCATACAGGGAAAAGCGAGGAATTGAAGCCGGCCAAGATCAGGGGCGTTGTTTCCGAGGGGATGATATGCGCAGAGAAGGAGTTGGGTATATCCGACAATTACGAGGGCATACTGGTGCTGCCCCAGGAATATGAAATCGGCAAGCCGCTGGCGGATTACCTGGGAGAGATTATTTTAGATATCGATATTACTCCCAACAGGGCTGACTGCCTCTCCATCATGGGCATAGCCCGCGAGGTGGCTGCCATAACCGGCAACCCGTTCCGCATGCCCGATCTGGCATATGCGGAAGGCAACAAGGAAGTGGGGTCGTATGCTTCTGTGGAGGTCAGGGATGCTGATCTTTGTCCCAGGTACTGCGCCAGCATAGTCGATGGCATCACTATCGGGCCCTCGCCCCAATGGATGCAGGACCGGCTGGCTGCCTGCGGTGCAAGGCCCATAAACAATATCGTGGACGTCACCAACTATGTCATGCTGGAGTTCGGCCAGCCGCTGCATGCTTTTGACTACCGTGAGATCAGGGGACACAAGATCATGGTCAGGCGGGCAGCCGATGGCGAGACCATGTATACACTTGACGAAATGGAGCGTAAATTCAGCCGGGACATCCTGCTTATTGCGGATGCAGAGCGCGCTGTTGCCGTTGCAGGCATCATGGGCGGATTGAGTTCCGAGGTCAGGGATTCCACCACGACAATATTGATCGAGTCAGCCAATTTCAGCCAGGCTGCGATCCACCATGGAGCTCAGGAGCTCAAGCTGGGCAGCGAAGCCTCGGCCAGATTTGAAAAAGGGCTTAACCCGGAGCTTGCCATGATGGCCGTCAAGAGGGCGACACAGCTTATCGCGCAGCTTGGTGGAGGTAAAGCGGCTAAAGACATCATCGATATTTACCCGGGCAAGAAGGAGAGAAAGCCGATTCCAATTTCCGAGCGCGATGTGCAACGTACGCTTGGTATGATCATAGGCGAGGAGGGCATCAGGAAGTGCCTGGAATCCCTGGGTTTGCACTGCAAAAAGGGAGGCAAAGGGACGATCCTGGTGGATGCGCCCTGGTGGAGAAACGATATCAATATCACTGCCGACCTTGTCGAAGAAGTAGCGCGAGCCACAGGGTACGAAAATATACCTGTTTCGATGCTCAGTTCACCACTGCCAACCGGTGAGAGCGCGCCTGCGGTAGCTTTCAGGCGCAACATTCAGGATATCCTGGTCGGATGTGGCTTCCAGGAGATCATCACCTATCCTCTGACCAGCCTGGACGTGTTAGGAAAGCTATCGCCCGCGCTTGAAACAACGGGCGCTGAACCGCTGAAAATCGCCAACGCCATGAGCAGGGAGCTTGAATACCTGCGCACCAGTCTGCGCGCGGGCGCTCTGTCGGTACTGGCCCGTAATCAACGCAACAGGGAAAACAATATACGGCTGTTTGAGATAGCCAAAGTCTTTTTGCCGCAGCCGAAAGATCTGCCCGTGGAAAATGAGATATTGTGCGGATTGGTCGATACCGTGGCGCCGGAGATGTATTGGCAATCCAAATCAGCGCCTGTTGATTTCTATTTTGTTAAAGGTATTGTGGATACATTGTTAGACAGGTTGGGCATTAAAGCAGATTATTTTACTGGCAATGATGTCACGCTGAGCCCGGCCAAGAATGCCGACATCATAGTCGATTCGGTTATAATCGGCGTGATCGGCGAAGTCCATCCGGCCGTCCTGAGGCATTTCGATATCGCCGAACCAGCCATTATGTTCGAGCTCGATGTGGATAAGCTGCTGACGTTATCGTCGAAGCCTCTTGTATACAAAGCTGTCTCCAAATATCCGGGCATTACGCGGGACATCGCGATGTTGCTGGATACAGGTGTCGATTATCAGAAAATAGTGGACGTTGTAAAAGGCTTTAGCCTGGTATCTGACATGCAGCTATTTGATCTATATGTGGGAGAACAGGTACCCGAAGGCAAAAAGTCAGTCGCATTCAGACTTACCTATCAGGCTGCGGGCCGCACTCTAACAGATGAGGAAGTCGATAAAGTTCAGAAGCGCATCCTGGAACAGCTTTCCAAAGAGCTGGGCGCCACTTTGAGATCATAATCGGAAGGAAGAGTTGAAGAGGAACCGCAGGTTCCTATTAGTAATTAGCAACCCTCTCCCCTGGGAGAGGGCAGGGTGAGGGTATAAATGCCAGAGCACTTTCTTAACAGGTTTCTTTACCCCTCGAGCGTTGCTGTCATCGGCGCCTCCAATAATAAATTCGCCGTTAACTATCATCTGGTAGAAAACCTGGTCAATATGGGTTACCAGGGCAAAATCTACCCTGTCAATCCCAACCAGGATGAAGTGTACGGCATCAAGACGTTCAAAAGCTTCGACGATATAGGTGAATATGTAGACCTTGTCGTGGTCTCCGTCGCCGCGCGCAACGTCCTTGATATCATAAGGAATCTACCGGGCGAAAAGATCGGCGGCACCGTCGTCGTCACGGGTGGATTCTCGGAGATCGGACCTGAGGGAAAGAAAATCCAGGACGAGATTGCCGGCATACTGAAGGCCAAAGGGATCAGGGCCATCGGTCCCAACGCTCTCAGCCCTATCAACAGCTCCAACAAATTGGTCATCAGCTTTTTCACCATGACCGCTTTGATCCCGGGCAAGGTTTCCTTCATCTTTCAGTCGGGCATGTATGAGCCACGCTTAAACTGGATGCTCTCCGATTTCCATCTCGGCCTGGCCAAATTGATCGATCTCGGCAACAAGATGGATATTAATGAGGTCGACGCCCTGGAGTACCTTTCTCAGGATCCTGAGACCGAGGTCATATGCGTTCACCTTGAATCCATCAAGGGCGGCGGACGCAGGTTCTTTGACCTTCTCAAACAGACAACCTGCAGGAAACCCGTCATCGTTCTAAAAGGTGGAAGGACCGAAGCCGGAGCGAAGGCGGCCATGTCGCATACGGGATCGCTGTTACAGGGCAGCGATATTGTTTTTGATGTTGCTTTAAAGCAGGCCGGGGCCATTAAGGCAGACACGCTGGACGATTTCCTCTATCTGGCCAAGGCTTTTTCCTACCTCCCTGTCCCAAGAGGGAACCGTATCGCACTCGCTACCTTCCCCGGAGGCGAGGCTGTACTGGCTACGGACACCATCTATCAGAACGGCCTGGTTATGGCCAAACCGGGGCAATCAAGCTACGCAAGGTTGCACAAGACCTTTCCTGCCTGGGAGATAGAGCTGAATCCTTACGACTTCGGTATCATCTATACCTTCAGCTCTTTCAACAACAACCATGGCGCTTTCATAGAGGCCATGGCTGATGATGAGAACGTCGACTGCATCGCTGTCCAGCTTCCCCCGCCGGTCTTCCCCATCGATCCCGAGATGTTTTGCCCTCCCTTCCTGGCAGCTCCACAGAAAGGCAAACCCCTTGTTGTCTGGCCACCTCACATGCTGCATTTCGATACCCCTATCATAGAATGGCTCGAAGGCCACTCCATCCCCGTTTTACCATCGGCCGCGATTGCTGTGAAATGCCTGGCGGCGCTTAACCGATATCGCCTGATTTCACAAGCTTCCTGATCGCGTCAATCAGTCCTTCAGCACTTTCAACAACAACATTTGACACGGCACTGGTTTTCAACAGCGGAGGCACATTGTCCGTATTGCTTCTCCGATTAATTCGTCTGCCGCCAGCAGAATCGACAGGTGGTTTGCGCCTTTTATTGCCCGTACTATTGATTTCTCCCTGATTTCCTTCTCCGGCAGATCTGCATAACGGAGGACTTTTTCTACGTCGAACAGTTCGTCGTTATCTCCGGCGAAAAGGGCAAACGGCCTGTCGATATTCTTGAACTGCTCCTGCGGATTATCCGGTGTAAGCGCCATGGCCATGTTGCAGGTTATTGTGCTGATAAATAGCGGTTGGCTCTTGAGCAATTCTTCTGGATAATTAAAAAAAACCGCCGGTGTATTTGCGTACATTGTGCCGAGCGATGCCCCATATTTAGCAAATACATCGATGTCTGCACGGGCAAATGGAGTAGAAATACCCTGTCTTGCCGTCCCCGATTTGTAGCCGAACTCCGGCGACACAAATATGTATCCGGTTATATCGGGGTTCTTCCTCCAGCTAAGATAATTCAGGACTAGGCCGCCGCCCGACGAGTGCCCTCCCAAGTATAGTGGCAATTGTGGACTGTCGGCGTGGACGAAATCGCAGAATAGCTGCAAGTCTTTCCACACTTGTTTAACTGTAGGAGAATCGCCACGCGGCCCCCCGGAGTTGCCGTGGCCCCGTATATCCTGCAGGTAAACTGATACGTTGTATTTTGTGCCCAGCCCCCTGGCCAGGTATTGATAGCCTCCTCCGCTGTATGCCCCGCCGCCATGAATAAATATCAGTGATGCAATGGGACTTGCCGCCTTCATAGCGTAATAGGCCAGGTCTATTCCATCTGTCGCTCTAACAAAGGAAGGAATTCCCACATCTATTTTTTCGGTGTTTGTTATTTCATCAAAAGAGAATGAAGAATCCTGTTTCATATCAGCCTCCCAGTGCCTGGCTATTTTAGAAATTATTATAGCGCATGTCCCTGACGTCTAACCCTGTTTCTTCAAAGCGTCGGCGAAGCCGGCTCCGACTTTACCCAATTGTAACCAGATCTTAATTATAAATTAATATTCGATTGCTAAACTGTAATTATTAAGAATCCGTTATATATAGGAAGAAATATAATAAAGGAAGAATGGATATGGTAACTCAATGTAAGGCAAAGTCAGTAATTAATGACGATCTTTTAGCATTTCTCACGGATAATGAGTGCAGCGAGATAGAGCTCGATTTGCTCCGCTTTATGGGACGGCACCCGAAGGCTAAATTGAGTTTCTATGCTATCACTAAGGCATTCCGCATATCGACTGCTGACCTGGGCAACGCACTGCTGGCACTGGTTGAAAGAGATATACTGGTGCACTGGCTTGACGATAATGGTCTTGTAACGTATTCCCTTTCTGCTGATGAGAATACCTGTGCGAGCATCCGTAAGCTGGCTTACCTGGATTGGAGCGCAGCAATGGCACTGAAAAAAGAGTTGAAGGACAGGATGGCCTGCTATCAGGACTTATGGCGGGACAGCAGCTTCATGGCCAGGAAATAACCCAGCGGAACAAGCTGATATAGTATTCCCAGTGCGCATGCAATTGCGGCGTCCCCGGCAGTCAACTGCCCTGAGGCGGTGAAGTAATAGAAGGAATAAACCGATAAAGGTATGTAGAGGATGCTTCCTGTGATAACGCCGGGAGCATAGCCTTTCAATTTAACTGCGCCGCCCAAATGCATCAGCCCGTTTATGAATAGCAGGGCGGCGGCAGACAGGCTGAAGGCCAGGTTGCTGACGCCGACGAAAAGCACGACGACGCATAGCAGCAATTGCAGGCCGTTTATGACTATTGCACTACGGACATTGACGAAGGGTGCGAAGGTGGGGGCCATCCGCTTCATGACCGCCATGAATCCGCCCGGCCAGAAAAACTCCTCCACCATGTGAAGCATCGATGCTATCAAGAAGCCTGTAAATATCCAGGTCATAGCTACGCAGTCTAATATCAGTGCAGGGGCCGCAGTTCACCTCACTGGAAAGCCATTACTCCGCAAAAATATCCATGCTAGTACTCTTTTACTATCGTTAAAAGACCGACGGCTTAGCTCGACTCATTGAGCGCCGCCTTCACTTTTTCCGCCTCTATTGAAAGCTCCTCCCACTCTTTGGTAAGCAGATTAATATCCCTGCTTATACGCCGGTATTCCTCGCCGGCGCCGGCTGCTTGCGCGGCATCACCGTAGAGATCCGGGTCAGAAAGCAATTTTACAATTCCCGATAGCTGGAATTCGAGCGCCGTAAGTTTCCTTTCTATCGTAGCAATTCTCTGTGCAATTTTAATGTCCCGGCTTTGCAGCGTTTTTCTCGGGTTATCGTCCACCCGCCCTTGCTTCGCATTGTTCTTTACAGCCGGTTTACTCCCGCCACTGACCTTACGAGTACGATCATGGACCTGTTTGACTCCTGCTTCGCCCTGATCAAGTATTGCCTCCTGTTCCCGGGCATACAAGTAATCGTCATAATTACCGGGGAATATTCTGAGTTTACCGCCGTCCACCTCGATAATTTTATTGGCAACCTGCTGAATGAAGGCCCTGTCATGTGTTATCATGCAAAGCGTACCCTGGTATTCATCTAAAGCATCTGCCAATATCTCCCTCGATGCAATATCCAGGTGATTGGTCGGTTCATCCATCAGCAACAGGTTACCCGGCTGGATCAACATCTTGGCAAGTGCTACACGTGCCTTCTCACCGCCGGATAAAACTGAAATCGGCTTCTGTATATCATTCCCACTGAAAAGAAACCCGCCTAATATTTTCCTCAAGTCCTGCGCGGTCAAATCGAAGGACGATTGTTGCATCTCGGCAATGATGGAATTAGCCGGGTCAAGAAGATCGAGCACATACTGGGCATAGTATGCCATTATCACATTGTGCCCCATTGCCCGCCCGCCCTTTTCAAAGGGCAGCACTCCTGCCAGTATCTTGAGTAAAGTGGTCTTGCCTGCGCCATTCGGCCCAACCAGCGCTACTTTATCACCGCGTGATAATGCCAGGTTCAGGTCATGGTAGACAACACTCATACCATATGACTTGTTAATATGCTTCAATGAAATAACTTCTTTGCCGCTCCGTGGAGACTCAGGAAAGGAAAAATGTATCTTTTTAGTTGTCCTGGCTACTACCACCTTTTGCATTTTCTCGATGCGTTTTAGACGGCTTTGCACCTGGGACGCCTTGGTAGCCTTGGCACGGAAACGCTGGACAAACTCCATCTCCCTTTGAATTTCCTTCTCTTGCCTGGCAGCCTCTCCCTGCGCCTGCTCCAGGTCCCGCTGCCATGCAATTACGTAGTCATCATAGTTGCCGCTATACTGTTTCACTTTATCCGGCTCAATTGACCATACCTTGCCGACCACGCGATTTAAAAATGTGCGATCATGTGATGTGACAATTACCGCTCCCTGGTAGGCGGACAGATACTTTTCAAACCAGATGCAAGCGTCTATATCCAGGTGATTTGTTGGTTCATCAAGCATCAGCATATCGGGTTTCATAAGTAACAGCCTTGCCAGGTAAGCGCGCATCAGCCATCCGCCGCTGAATTCATCAAGCAGGCGCTGAAAATCCGTTTGCTTGAACCCCAATCCTGAGAGAATAGCCTTCGCTTCGTGTTCAATTTGATAACCACCAGCTGTTTCATAAGCGTACTGAAGTTCGCCCAGGTCACGCACAAGCTTATGATTATTGTCAGCGCCTTTTCCACTCTCCAGCGCCTCATGGATAACGGTCATCCTGTGAGCAAGCGTATTTATCGTTTCAGAGGCATTCAGCACCTCTTGAAGAAGCTGCTTATTGGAGGACGGGCTTATATCCTGCTTTAGGTAACCTACAGTAATATCCTTCTCTTTGTGCAGCTTGCCTGAATCGGGATCAGTTTCACAGGCAAGGATGTCCATGAGCGTGGTTTTCCCTGAGCCATTCGGGCCGATTAAGGCAATACGGTCGCCGGCGCTGACATTGAAGGTAATATTGGAAAACAAAACCCTTTCGCCGTAGGATTTGCTAACATTCGATATATTTAACATTTCTCTTAAACCGGGTTATTAAGCCAAACTCCAGATTATAAAGAAAACGGCTTATACAGCGCAAGAAATCCGCCATTCAAACAGTTATACTTATTGAGACACAACTGCGAACAGGGCCAGGAGATTTATCACTTTGAATGAAGTTAATAATATTCTTATTGCCGGTGAATTGGGAATTAATGTCTACCAAGTCAGGTCAGTGGAATCGATGCTGGCTGAGGGCGCGACAATACCCTTCATCGCGCGTTACCGTAAAGAGCGCACCGGATCTCTGGACGAGGTAGTAATTGCTGAGATAAGGGACAGGCTGGCCAAGATGGCTGCCCTGGACAGCCGGCGTGAAGCTATCCTTAAATCGCTTGAGGAACGTGGACTGCTGACAGACGAATTGCGTGTTGCCATCGAGGCTGCGGCTGCCATGACCGCTTTGGAGGATATTTACCTGCCCTACCGGCCCAAGAGGCGCACACGCGCAACTATCGCCAGGGAAAGGGGACTGGAACCGCTTGCCCTGTTGCTATTCGCCCAGGATATCTGCACAGATCCACTGAAGGAAGCCCTTGTCTACGTTAATAGTGAGAAGAACGTCGGGTCTGTGGAGGAGGCGCTGGCCGGGGCGGGCGATATTATTGCTGAATTGATAAGTGAAGATGCTGAAACGCGACAGACCATGCGCGTGATTTTTGAGCGGGAAGGTATCTTGCAGTCAAAGCTGGTAAAGGGGAAAGAGCATGAAGGCATAAAATACAGCGATTATTTCGAATGGCAGGAACCGGTTGCGAAAATACCTGCTCATCGTGTCCTGGCAATGTTCCGCGGTGAGAATGAAGGGCTGCTTGCTCTTGCTATCCGCCCATCTGAAGAAAAGGCGCTGGCCTTGTTGCACAGGCGTTTTGTAAAGAACAACAGCGCTGCTTCGGTTCAGGTCATGGAGGCCCTGGAAGATGGCTATAACCGGCTTTTGGCGCCTTCGATAGAGACTGATGTACGGCACAAAATAAAGGAACGAGCCGACGCCGAATCACTGAAGGTTTTTGCGCGAAATATGCGGGAGCACTTGATGTCCCCTCCATTAGGGCAGAAATCAGTGCTGGCGATTGATCCCGGATACCGCACCGGGTGCAAAGTTGTCTGCCTGGACCGGCAGGGTGTACTGCTGCACAATACTACTATTTATCTGGGGCAATCAACCGCGAGTACGGAAAATGCCGCCGTAGTTATTCGCGGTCTCATCGAACGCTATGCAATTGAAGCTGTGGCAATCGGCAACGGCACTGCCGGCCGGGAGACAGAAACCTTTGTACGTGAGCTGGGGTTGCCGGAGGGAATCCCGGTCGTGACGGTCAATGAGAGTGGCGCATCGGTGTACTCTGCCTCGGCGGTGGCCCGGGAAGAATTCCCCGATCTTGATTTGACAGTACGCGGCGCAATCTCTATCGGGCGGAGACTAATGGACCCCATGGCGGAATTGGTGAAAATCGACCCCAAGGCCATAGGTGTGGGCCAGTACCAGCATGACGTAGACCAGGCTAAACTGAAGACCAGCCTCAACGACGTGGTTATGATCTGCGTTAATGAAGTAGGTGTTGAGGTAAATACTGCCAGCACGCAACTCCTTTCCTATGTTTCGGGAATAGGCCCGGCCCTGGCAAAAAATATTGTCGATTACCGGGACAAGAACGGCCCCTACCGCAGCCGGGAAGAGATAAAAAAAGTCCCCAGGCTGGGACCTAAAGCATTCGAAATGGCAGCAGGTTTTTTGCGCATTCATGATGCGGAGAATCCGTTGGACGCCAGCGCAGTGCATCCGGAGAGCTATGGCCTGGTAAAGAGCATGGCAAAGGACCTGGGCTGTAATTCTGTCTTGGACCTGATAAGGCATGAGGACTTGCGCCGGAAAATTAATCCTGAACTTTACATCGGGGGAAGCGTAGGGTTGCCCACCATAATGGACATTATGCTGGAGCTAAAAAAGCCGGGTCTTGACCCGCGTGAAAGGTTTGAAATATTCGCATTTGCCTCAGGAGTCATCAGGATGGAACATCTCGTAGCGGGGATGAAACTTCCGGGGATTGTAACTAACGTAACCAACTTTGGAGCATTTGTAGATATCGGAGTGCACCAGGATGGACTGGTACATATCAGTCAGCTCTCCGATACCTTTGTGAAGAATCCCGCTGAAATGGTTAAGGTAAATCAGAGGGTTACTGTGACTGTGCTGAATGTTGATATCGAACGCAAGCGTATTGCGCTTTCAATGAAGAAGGATACTGAAGAAGCTGCGCCGAACGCGATCTAAGCGATGGACCTGAAGAGGCTACTGCTATAATAACCCTATCATGGCCAAAATAGTCCTCGACCTCCACGACATCTATAATAAAGGCAGGTCCATCGATGCCGAGCTCAACAGGGTCGTCTCGGAGGCCGTGGCGAAAAAGATTACTCTGGTCGAGATTATCCCCGGCAAAGGTTCGGGCCAATTGAAAAAGCGCGTTTTACGCTTCGTCGCGCAACCCGACATGCGGAAACTCTACCACCGCATCGAGAAGGACGACAAAAACTTCGGCAGGATTTTCATCCATTTCCGCTACTGAGACCGGAGCAGGGTCGCAGTTTACCTCACTGAAAGGTAAAATATCGGCCTCGTTAGCGCTTCTTTAACAGGCCCTTAATTACTTCAGTCAACCCCTCCAGCGGATATATCTCTGCCTGCGCGTCCTTCCTCCATTTCAGCTCCACGCCGTTGGTTTTAAGCGTGCGCGTGCTGATCACGATCCGCAGGGGTATGCCGATCAGGTCGGCATCGTTGAACTTTACGCCGGGTGATTCCAGCCTGTCATCCAGCAGAACCTCTATTCCGGCCGATATCAATTCGGCGTACAGTTTCTCCGCAGCCTGCTGAACCGCAGGATCATCGATTTTCAGCGGGCAGAGGCAGACCTGGAACGGGGCTATGGGCAGGGGCCAGATTATCCCCTTGTCGTCATGGTTCTGCTCGATCGCAGCGGCCAGCAGCCGTCCTACACCGATGCCGTAACAGCCCATGGTTATAGGCTTGCCGGCGCCGTCTTTATCAAGGTAAGATGCGCCCAGTCTCTCGCTTAAGAAAGTGCCCAGCTTGAAGACATGACCAACCTCGATGCCCTGCTGCGAGCTGAGTTTGCCGTCACACTTCGGGCACTGGTCGCCTTCCCTGGCAACTGCTATATCCGCCAGGGAATCGACCTTAAAGTCGCGTGGATAATTAACGTTTTTCAGATGCGTATCAGGCTTATTTGCTCCTGCTACGAAATTGCCACCCAGCTTGATCGAGTCATCGGCCACTACCCTGTGGCCTTTAAGGTTGATGGCAGAGGCATAGCCCGCTACCAGACCTGCCTCCCTCGTTTCGGCTTCGGTGGCCATGTGTAAATCGCTGCACTTCAACATATTTTTCAGTTTAATCTCATTCACATCCAGGTCGCCCCGTATGACTATAAATATAATTTCACCATCGGCCACGTAGAACACGGATTTCAGTGTCTGTTCCGCTCCGATCCCCAGGAAGCTACCAACTTCCTGGATGGTCGTCAATCCCGGCGTGGAAACTTCCTCAACGGCCAGGGGTTTTGCCGCGGGAGCAGACGTTTTAACGCTGGTAGCCTTCTCGGCGTTGGCAGCATAGCCGCATTGCGTACAATAGATGATCTGGTCCTCCCCGCTCGGGGCGACCAGCATGAATTCATGCGAGGCCTTGCCGCCGATAGCGCCGCTGTCAGCCTCTACCATGACGGCCGGGAGGCCGCACCTGGCGTATATATTCTTATAGGCCTGGACCATCTTCCTATAGCTTTCGTCCAGGGCGTCTTCATCGATGTCGAAGCTGTACAGGTCCTTCATAATGAACTCGCGCACCCGCAGCAGCCCTCCCCTCGGGCGCGGCTCGTCCCTGAATTTATTCTGGACCTGGTATAGCAGTTGAGGCAGGTCACGGTAGCTCTGTACGGAACGCCTCACCAGGTCGGTGATTACCTCCTCGTGAGTCGGGCCAATGACCATCCTGTGTTCTTTGCGGTCGGTCACAGTAAAGAGAGTTTTATCAAATGAAGCCAGGCGGCCGGATTTCTCCCACAGTTCGATGGGCTGCAGCGAAGGCATCATCAGCTCCTGCCCGCCGGCGCCGTCCATTTCGCCCCGGATGATATCCTCAATCTTCTTCAGCACCCTCCATCCAAGGGGCAGATAGGAATATACTCCGGCGGCTACCTGCTGTATCATAGCGGCCCTTACCAGCAGCGTGTGGCTGACACAGTCGGCATCGGACGGGGCCTCCTTTAATGTTTTGCCCAATAGTCTGGAAAAACGCATGTTCTTATTCCCCTCAAATTAAACTAACAGCCCATTTTAGAATATTTCACGTTGAATAAAAAGGGCAGCCGTCGCCCGGCGAGTATAGCCAGGACTTAATAGAGAGCTACAGGCTGTCGATCTCGTCTGTAAGGGCCCGCAGATAATCTCTCTCGTTTACGCTTCGTATTACCCGGCCCTTCTTGAAGATAGCGCCCTTTCCTTTTCCGCAGGCAATACCAACGTCTGCCGCCTTGGCTTCCCCCGGTCCGTTGACCACGCAGCCCATGACAGCGATTTTAATGGGTTTATTAATGGATTGGAGGTAGTTGCTTACCTCCGTGGCCAGGCCCACTATATCGGACTCGCTGCGCCCGCAGGAGGGGCAGCTTATAAGGACCGGTCCTCGCTGCCGCAGGTTGAGTGATTTCAGTATCTCGTAAGCGGCAAATACCTCTTCGCGCGGGTGCGCGCTGAGCGAAACCCTCACGGTATCGCCGATGCCTTCGTACAGGAGTATGCCGATCCCGGTTGCGCTCCTGATAATGCCGGTGCGGGGCAGGCCGGCTTCAGTGATGCCGAGGTGCAGCGGATAATCGGTCTTCCTGGCGATGCTGCGGTAGGCGTCTATAGCGGTGGGCACGTCGAAGGCCTTGAGCGCTATTTTAATCAGGTCGAAATCCATGCTCTCAAGCAGTTCCACCTGTTGCATGGCCGTATCAACCATATATGCCGCAATTGATCTGCGGGGCTTTTTGCCCGGCGGAAGACTGCCGGAATTAACGCCTATGCGTATCGGTATCTCCCTTATTTTTGCTTCGGCCACGACCTTTTTGACCTGCTGCCTATCGCGGATGTTTCCTGGATTGATGCGAAGTCCGTCGGCGCCGCTTGTCATGGCTGCCAGCGCCAGGCGGTAATCGAAATGGATATCGGCAATCAGGGGTATGGAGATGCCTCTTCGTATCTTTTTTATAGCTGCGGCGGCCTGCTGGTCAGGGACGGCTACACGGATTATTTCACAGCCGCATTCCTCGAGTTCCCTGATCTGGTTTATCGTGGAATGTACGTCCCGTGTATCCGTCTTGGACATAGATTGGACCGATACCGGGGCGCCGCCGCCGACGATCACGCTCCCCACTCGTATAGGTTTGGAGACGCGCGGCTTCTTCAAGGCAGCAGGCTTTCTCCACGGATGATGCGGGCGACATCGAAATAGCTGATCACCAGTATAAGCAATATCATGGCCAGGAATCCTATCATATGAACCAGACCTTCCTTTTGAGGCGAGATCTTTTTGCCTCTTCTGGCCCATTCAAGCAGAACGAAAACAAGCCTCCCGCCGTCCAGACCGGGGATAGGCAACAGATTGAATATTCCCAGGTTAATGCTGATAAGAGCGGCAAACTCCAGCAGCGGGCTGATGCCCGCCTTAATAACCTCTCCGGTCAATTGTGCAATAGCTATGGGGCCCGCCAATTGCGGCGCGGTGCTCCTGACAAACCAGCTTGTGACCTCGTTCTTGAAAAGCACAAGGATTTCCCAGCTATGAGTGACGCTGGTGGGCAGCGCCTGCTGGAAAGGCATGGACTCTACCACCGTGGTCATGTCGGATGAGGTCAGCACAACTCCGGTGGCGCCCTGTCCCTGCGGGGGGACCCAGCGCGGTTTAACAGATATGACTTTCTGGCTCGCGTCAGGCTTCTCGATGACAATGGTCGTGTCGTTGCCCAGGTTCAGTTGAATCTGATAACTCAGGTCGCCCCGATTCTTTATGCTGTGCCCGTTTACCTCCACTATCCTGTCGCCTGCCTCGATGCCCGCCGTTTGAGCCGGTGAACCGGTGGCGACCTCCTTAATCAGTACTTTCTCCATTGTCACGTCATGCGGGATCATAAAGCTCACGGTGAATAAGACAATCGGCAACAGAATATTCAGTAGTGACCCGGCACTGAGGACGAAAATCCTGGCGCCGATACTTTTGCTGGCCAGGCTGCCCGGTGTCGAAGGGTCCTCTTCCCCCAGCAGGCGTGTAAAACCGCCGAAAGGTATCCAGTTGATCGAATAAATGGTCTCGCCGTACTTGAAGCCCCAGATCCTGGGCGGCAGGCCCAGGCCGAATTCCTCGACCTTGACCTTTGATATTTTAGCGGCGGCGAAATGACCTATCTCGTGGGTGAGGATGAGTATTATCAGCAGTGCCAAAAAAACCACTATGGTTAATAACATTAAATATCCTTCCTTGCTTCTTTCAGGGCTGTGTTACATGCCCACCTGTCCGACCGGAGTATATCCTCGATTCCAGGATTTGAAACCGGCCTGTGCTTTTCCAGGGTCTTCTCTATTATTGTAGCAATTTCCGTAAAAGCGATACTATTATTAAGAAAAAGGTTAACGGCTGTTTCGTCCGCGGCACACAACACCGCAGGATACGTGTCCCCGAGTTTTGCTGCCTCCAACGCAAGCTTAAGGCAGGGATAATCCGCATAATTGACCGGCTCAAACGTCAGGTTATGCATCCTGTTAAAATCCATCGGTTTGATTTCCGGATTACGCATTCTTTGAGGATAAAAGAGCGCGTATTGAATGGGCAGATGCATATCGGGTATGCTCAGTTGTGCCTTGATAGAGCCATCCTCGAACTCCACCATCGAGTGGATGATGCTCTGCCTGTGGATTATGACCTCGATATTTTCGAAGGGAAGGTTGAAGAGCCAGTGCGCTTCGATAACCTCCAAACCTTTATTGAGTAGTGTGGCGGAATCCACGGTTACCTTTTTGCCCATTTTCCAGGTGGGGTGGTTCAAGGCCTGCGCCGCCGTTACTTTATGCAGCTTTTCAATTGGCCAGCCTATGAATGGCCCACCGGAGGCTGTCAGGAGAAGCCTGGTCAACTTGGAATCTTCGCCCTGCAGACACTGCCAGACTGCACTGTGCTCGCTGTCTATGGGCAGGATAGTTCCCCGATGCTGTGCGGCAATTTGCTTCAGCAGGGCCCCCGCCATGACCAGGATCTCCTTGTTGGCGATAGCTACGGTCTTTCCTGCCTGTAGGGCAGCCATAGCCGGTGAAAGGCCGGCCTTGCCCGTGGTAGCAACCACGACCATATCTACATCCGGATGCGCGGCCATTTCTTCCATGGTCATCGGTATTATGCCGGCGGGCAACCGTGAGGAGGCTGAGCAATGGACAAACTGTGGTTTGAATTCACGGACTTGCTGCAACAAAAGGTCATTGTTGTTTCCGCACGCCAGGCCCACCACCCGCAGTTTATCCTTATAAACGCGTACGATATCCAGGGTCTGCTGGCCGATAGACCCGGTTGATCCCAGGAGAACCAACTTTTTGAGTTTATTTTTCATTGAGGTACCTTGATGACAGGATAATGTTACAGCAAAACGATTTCACAGGCCATTGGCAGGCAGTGTAAAGATAAAGCAAGCCCCGGCGACCTCTGTAGACGCGGTCTAACAGCGCCGGGGCAAGCATTATTAATGCGGTATCAATGATTACTGTGGCATTTCCAGTATGAGGAAGCCTGTCACGACTAAGGCTATGAAGATAAGCATGAAAACGAGATATATAACGGATAAGACAATGCCCCAGATCAGCATGGACCTTGCTTTCTTGGGGTCTTTATCCTTATTGACCGCCCAGGCGATGATGCCGCCTATCCAGCACCAACCGCCGAATAGCAGCGGGAGTATAACGAGGAGCCACCATGCGCCGCTGACCGGTTTTACGGTCGGCGCCGTGTCTACAGCTACGGCTGCAGGCACGTCACTCTTATGTACGAATAATTTGTTGGCGCAGGCCGGGCAATACACTTTATCCTGTAATTCGGTCCTGCAGCCGATACAAACCATTTTCCCACAACTCACACATGCGCCTACGGCATCTTTACCCGGGTGATAAGAACAATCAGCCATAAAAGCCCTCCTCCAGCTAAATGATCTCTAAGTCATTAATATTATAGACAACGAAAACACCCAATGCAATTAAAAATAATTGCATCCTCGTGTATAATAATGGGCTGTTGGGGGGATAATACACATCGCGAATCACTATCTTCATCTGTACATCAATACAGGCAGGAGATATTTCCGTAACTATTTTGTGCAGGAAAGACAGGAGGTAAAGCAATGCCGAAGCAGAGAATATTGAATTGTCCCTTGAAATTCAACAGCAAGACACTTGAAGCGGATGGTTTTGTAAAGAAGGAGTCATGCCTGTGCGATGAGGAGAGTTGCTCCTGGTGGAGGCCCACAACGAACCTGTGCGCGGTCAACAACATGATCGAGGTGATGAACAAACTCGAATTGACCGCCGGGCTGCAGCTAAAAACCCTTTTACCGGATTTCCAGTCCAGGACCACCGTAATTGATGTTGAAAGATGATAACGGAAACTTTCTTTAGACCTGATCGAGCTAGATCACATCCGCTGCCCCGATAGGCAAAGATATTGTGATTTGAGTTATAATGTAGCGCGAAATTAAACAATCAAGGAGGTCTTATGGCTTACGATACACTAATACTGGAAAGGGAGGGTGCGGTCGGTAAAATCACTCTTAACAGGCCACCGGTAAACCCATTCAATTACGCGGCAATCGATAATCTGGGTAAAGCGATGTACGAACTGGAGAATGATAAATCTGTCCGCTCTATACTGATTACTGGTGGGGGCGAGAAGGCATTCTCCGCAGGATTTGATATCTCCAGCTTTGCCGATCCCATGAATATATGGCTTCCGAGATTGGGCCATACTATTTTTAACCAAATTGAGAGGGGATCCAAGCCGGTGGTCGCCGCCATCAATGGTTTTGCGCTGGGTGGTGGGTTCGAACTGGCCATGGCCTGCCATTTCAGGGTGATGGTTGATGCTGAGAAAGCGACACTGGGCCTACCGGAGATCAACCTCGGAATCATTCCGGGATGGGGTGGCACACAGAGGCTGCCCAGGCTGATCGGACGCACAAGGGCATTGGAGATCGCCCTCATGGGCAGGAGAATCAATGCCAAAGAGGCATTCGAATGGGGCCTGGTGAATAAAATTTCCAAGCCGGGTGAAACGCTGAAAGATGGCATGGAATTCGCCGTTGCCCTGAGCAAGCGGGCGCCTCTGGCACTCAAGGCCATTTTGAACTCGGTAGTGCTGGGCCTTGACACCAATATGGCTGCCGGTATCGAACTGGAGCTGACAGGATCAAAGGTGGTTGGGATGTCCAAAGACGCCATGGAAGGCATGACTGCTTTCATGGAGAAACGCGAAGCTAAATTCACGGGTGATTAAATAAATAACATACAGGAGATACAGATCAATGAAAGCTGCAGACATTAAGACGATTACAGTGGTAGGGTCCGGTGACATGGGACACGGCATCGCCGAAGTCGCCGCCATGGCCGGCTACAAAGTCAACATGTATGACATCAAACAGGAATTTGTTGACAAGGGTCTGGGCAAGATCAATGACAGTCTTACCAAGCAGGTTACAAAACAGAAGATGACGCAGGAAGCTATGGACAAGATCATGGGCCTGCTATCAGGCTTCACAGTACTCAAGGACGCGCTTAAAGACGCGGATTTCATGATCGAAGCCGCCCCGGAGATCATGGAACTCAAGCAGAAGATCTTCAAGGAGTGCGATGAGTTCGCTCCCAAGCATGCCATTCTGGCCACCAATACATCGAACATGAGCATCACCAAAATAGCCTCGGTCACCAAGCGGCCCGACAAAGTCGTGGGGCTGCACTTCTTCAATCCCGTGGCCATGATGACCCTGGCAGAGGTGATCAGGGGCGATAAGACAGCCAACGAGACCATGGACGTAACCTACGACCTGATGAAAACCTGGAAGAATTTCAGGGGAGCTATGGTGCCCATCAGGGTTGAGAAAGACACTCCGAGCTTCGTTTACAACAGGCTTGGCGCTCCGGCAGCCCTGTATATGTCCGAGCTGCTGGAGAAAGGAGTGGTTACACCCGAAGCAGCCGACGCGAAGGTTAAATCCCTCGGGATACCCATGGGCCCGTTCGAGACGTTTGACTTCGTGGGTCTCGATGTAATGTACCACAGCCAGGAGTACCTTGCCGGTGTGCTGTCACCTGAATATAAACCGCGCAGCTGGCTCGAGAAGAAGATGAAATCCGGCGAGCTGGGAAAGAAGACGGGCAAAGGGCTCTTCGATTGGTCGGCTGGACGCCCGGCCATCGATGTAAGCAAGGCCGATCCTAATTTCGATCCCATGGATATCATCTGCCTGCAGGTCAATGAGGGTACCAAGCTGATCGAGGCAGGTGTTATCAAAACTCCCGCCGAGATAGACCTTGCCATGGTGCACGGCGGCGGCGGTATGTTCGGCCCGTTCGCACTGGCGAAGGGCATGGGCTGGGCCAAAGTCGCCGAGAAATGCGAGGCCGTAGCCAAGAAGACAGGCATCACACAATTCATGCCGACGGAGACTCTGAAGAAAGGCGATATCACTATTTAAGTAGAGATCTTGTAAGACACAGACAGGGTTGGTTGCACGGCGTTTATCTGAAGCTGTTAAAAGCGGTCAAGGATTAGCCGGGCAGCCAACCCTGATTATTTACAAGGACAATGAGGTAGTAAGCCACGGGAGCGACGAGCAGGTGGCTGTCGATCCGGTCGAGAAAGCCTCCGTGGCCGGGCAATAGATTACCGGTATCCTTGGTATGCATATTTCTTTTCAAGAGTGATTCCACCAGATCCCCGACCATTGCCAATATACCGATAATCAATCCTGCCGCAATCATCTGCCAGTAATAGAGCGGCAACTTGAATGCGAACGCGAGTATAACGGCAGTAACGATGGCTGTTGCCAATCCCCCGGCCGCTCCCTCCCATGTTTTACCGGGGCTAACGGACGATGCCAGGGCATGTTTCCCCAGATTGCTTCCCACCGCATAGGCGCCTACATCACAAAGCGCTGTGCACGATACTACCAGGAAAATCCAGCCCATACCGTTGTCCATCTGCCTGATCTGAATATAGAAGGACAGCAGCCACCCTGTATAGAGGATGCCGGCTATGGTCCAGCCCCAGTTGATAAAAGCGTTATCCTTGTTTGATCTGAATAGCAGCCAGATAAGTGGAATGAGCGTCATCAGGGTCAATAGAAGCGGCAGCGTAAAGTCAGAGGGGTAGGGCAGGAAGGACAGGCTGTACTGCTGTATGTAGGTGTTAACGATCAACAGGACGGAAAAAACAATACCGAACCAGTTTAACGGTTGAATGCCCTGGACTTTTACAATCCGGTAGAATTCAATGCAGCCAAGTACCGCTATGGCGCAGGTGGCAGCGACGAAGGGGATGCCGCCCAGGATGATCAACACCGATACAACGACGGCAAGTATGAGTCCTGTTACAATTCGCTTGATTATCATTTATTACTATGATGTTAAACGTGAATGGCCGGTACCGGGCAGCCGATTGGTCCGATGTCGGTTATGGACGTGGAGCGAGGCTATACTTCTAAAATCTCTGCTTCCTTGTCTTTGCCTATCTTGTTGATGGCATCGATATAGCTGTCTGTGAGCTTCTGTGTTTGCTCGGAGGCTCGTATACTCTGATCCTGAGAGATATCCTTATTTTTCTCCGATGTTTTCACCTCATCGACCGCTTCCCGGCGGATATTACGCACAGTCACCCGCGATTCTTCAAGTCTCTTATGAATGACCTTGATTAAATCTTTGCGTCTATCCTCTGTAAGAGCCGGGATCGATATTCTGATGTTGTTGCCATCGTTGATGGGATTAAGCCCCAAATCAGATTTCAGTATGGCTTTGTCAATATTATTGATGATAGTGCGGTCCCAGGGATGTATAGAGATAGTTTTTGGCTCAGGGACCGAGATGGATGCAAGCTGTATCAGCGGCGTAACGACCCCGTGGTAATCGACTTTGATGTGTTCAACAAGGGCTGGAGATGCGCGCCCGGTACGTATGGAGGACAGCTCTTTGCTCAGGGCCTCAATGGTCTTTTTCATCCTGGAGTCAGCATTCTTCAGTATCTTATCCGTCATTCCTTATCCTCACTTATCCTCACTGGTGACCTTAGTCCCGATATCTTCTCCCTCGATGACTCTTATTATACTGTCCTTTCCCTGTGAATCGAATACAATTATAGGCAGTTTGTTCTGCTGGCACAATGAAAAAGCTGTGATATCCATGACCTCCAGCTGAAGAGTGAGCGCCTCCCTGTGGGTGAGGTGTTTGTATTTCTTGGCATTCGGATTTTTCCTGGGGTCACAATCATAGATGCCGTCAACCCTGTTCTTGGCTACCAGCAACACCTCGGCATTGATCTCTATGGCGCGCAATGCGGCAGCCGTATCAGTGGTCATGTAGGGATTCCCCGTGCCGCCGGCGAAGATCACCACGCGTTTTTTCTCGAGGTGCCGGATGGCCCTTCTGCGGATGTGCGGCTCAGCTATGGCCTGGACGGTGATAGCGGATTGGGTCCTGCTGACAACGTGGTTGTTTTCGAGCGCGTCCTGAAGCGCCAGCGCATTGATAATGGTTGCCAGCATTCCGGCGTAATCGGCCGTGGCCCGGTCCATACCGGCGGCCTCCGCGGCTGCGCCCCTCCAGAAGTTGCCCCCGCCCACTACGATCGCCACCTCAATGCCCTGTTCGTTGACTTTTTTTATCTGCTTGGCTATTACGTCCAGTATATGAGGATCAATGCCGAAGCTGCTATTCCCCATGAGGGCTTCGCCGCTCAGCTTTAGTAGTACTCTCTTAAAGTTTGTCTTTCGGGTAGACAATTTCAATAGCCCAGTTCAAAACGTACGAACCTGCGGACTTTAATATTCTCACCTGTTTTCGCAATTGTCTCGGTTATTATATCCTGTATAGATTTGGCCGGATCTTTGATAAAGGGCTGGAGCAGCAGGCATATTGCTGCCGGATCTTCCTCAACACCCGCCGGCAGATCATCCTTGGAAACGTACTGGGGCGACATTGCAGAAATCTGCAGCGCTATATTATGCGCCAGCTCCTTAAATTCGGGTGTACGGGCTACGAAATCGGTCTCGCAATTCAGCTCTATCATGACGCCCAGATGGTTGCCGGTGTGAACGTAACACTCGATCACTCCCTGCTCAGCCGATCGCTCGGATTTTTTCTTGGCAATGGCCAGCCCGCGTTCTGTGATAATCGCGCAGGCTTTATCTAAGTTGCCCCCAGCTTCAGTCAGGGCTTTCTTGCAATCCATTATGCCTGCCCCTGTTTTCTGCCGGAGCTCTTTAACTGTATTTGCTGAAATCTCCAAATGAGTCCTCCTTTGGCATCGTGAGAGCTATTCGCTCAAGGTAACGGTGATAAGCGAAAATACTGTGATCAAGGCGAGGTTATCTCTGCTGTGACCGGTTCCCCGTTATCCTCCTCCTTGTTCTCTCCCGCTTCGGCAAGCATCTTGCCTTCGAGGACGGCATCAGCGATATGCAGACAGATTACTTTGATGGCCTTGATCGCATCATCGTTCGCCGGGATGATGTAATCGATTCCATCGGGATTACAGTTGGTATCAACCGTGACCACCAGTTTTACGCCGACTTTCTTTGCTTCGCTGAGGGCGATTTTCTCCTTGGTCGGATCGATGATGAAGATGGCGCCCGGCAGAGCTGTCATTTCCTTGAAGCCGCCCATTAACCTGTTGAGCTTGGCCATCTCCTTCTCAACTTTCAACTTGTCTTTCTTGGACATATAGTCAAGCTCACCCCTCGAGTTCTTGTCCTCCAGCCTGACCAGGTAATCGATTCTTCCCTGAATGGTGTTGAAGTTGGTGAGCATGCCGCCCAGCCATCTCTGGTTGACATAATACATGCCACACCTTTTAGCCTCTTCTTCGATAATATCCTGGGCCTGTTTTTTAGTGCCGACAAACATTATGGTCTGGCCGTTGCTAACCAGGTCCCTTACAAACGCGCAGGCCTTGTTCAGCAGCGTGACCGTCTGTTCGAGGTCGATGATATGTATGCCGTTTCTTTGCGTGAAGATATAATTCTTCATTTTAGGATGCCAGTGCCCGGTCTGGTGACCGAAATGGGCGCCGGCTTCCAAGAGTTGCTTTACTGTAACTGAATCTGCCAAATTTTGTTAACCTCCTGAAACGAGAGAGAGTCGCTTATTCAAAACCGGTGAAAAGTATAACATAACAATAGTCTCAGGGCAATTTGGCGCAACAGGCAAACAAGAATCCCCTGCCCGGTCACGGGCAGGGGATTCTGTGTATTGCTCTAAGCTGTTATTTCAGGCCTATTTGCTGTGCAACCAGTTCCCTGTGGAAATCGGTGCTGCCGTAAACAGTATCGGCCGCTTTGGCCCTTTGGAAATACAGCGGGGCGTCATGGTCGTAACTGGTGCCGATGCCGCCATGAAGTTTGACGCCCAGGGCTGTGACCGTCTTGTAGGCCTCGTTGATGTAAGCCTTGGTCATGGAAGCTTCCTTGGCGCTGGGCATATCGTTGGACTCCAGCCAGGCTGCCTCATAAAGCAGGTATCTGCTGGTACCCATAGTCATCCACATATCGGACATCTTGTGCTGCAGTGCCTGGAAGGCACCGATGGGCCTATCGTACTGCACGCGCTCTTTGGCATATGCCACAGTCATCTCAACCACGGTCGTAAGTCCGCCCAGGGACTCCGCGGATTTAAGGATGGAGCCCTTGCGTATGATAGTTTGCAGAACCGACCAGCCCTTGTCGACCTTGCCCAGCACGTTCTTGGCCGGGACAGCTACGTCTTTGAAGACCACTTCGCAGAGGTGGTCGTGGGCGATGGTGGGTATAACCTCGGTCTTGATACCGGCGGTCTTGGCGTCCACCAGGAAAAGGGTGACGCCGTCTTCACCACTGCCGTCCTTGGTCCTGGCCACAACGATCATGTAGTCAGCAACGTGGGCGCTGTCGACGAATACCTTGGTGCCGTTCAGAATGTAATCATTGCCCTTATGTGCGGCTTTAAGCGCGATGCCGGATGCGTCGAACAGGCCGCTTTCTTCAAACCAGGCCAGTGTAAGGATGCAATTGCCGTTGGAGATCTTGGGCAGCAGGTCTTTTTTCTGCTCATCAGAGCCTGCTTCCACGATCGCGAAGGTATTGACAACCGTGCTGATGTAGGGGCCCGGAAGGATATTCTTGCCGACTTCTTCGATGTGCATGGTCAGATCTTCGAAGGAATATCCCATTCCCTCGTAGTCTTCCGGGATATTAAAGCCAAGCCAGCCCAGCTCGGCCATTTTCTGCCACAATGCGGGGTCGTAACCCTTGGGATCTTTTGCCAGCTCTCTGACCTTGGCCTTGGGGCATTCCTTGGTGAGGAAATCCCTGGCCGACTTTTTCAAAATCTCTTGCTGTTCTGTAAATCTGAGATCCATATTTCCTCCTTACTAATTACGCATCCTTGATTATTTCATCCTGGGCAGGCCGAGGCCGTACCACGCAATGATATTGCGCTGGATTTCGTTGGTACCCATCGACACTATAGGCACGAAGCAGCCCTGGTAGGTATACGCGGGGCCGCCGTTCATCTTGGCAAATTTAGAGTGCTCGGCCTGGCCATAGGGTCCTAAAATGTCGCAAGCTACGTGAGCGTATTTTTCCATCAGTTCGCTGGCGAAGACTTTTACCGCAGCGGCGTCCATCAGGCCCATCTCATTCCTGTTCTGCTGGTCGGCTACGCGGTAGGCCAGTGTGCGCACAGCCTCGAGCTGGCATGCCATGTCGGCTACCTTATTCCTTACCATGGGATCCTTTGACAACGGCTGTCCGCCGCGTTTGGTTTCATTGCAGTAGTGGACCAGCTCTTCGACGCCCCTGACCAATCCGTAAACCATGTCGAGGTTGGACCTTTCGAAGCCGGCCAGCACGTTGACCACGGCCCAGCCTTCATTCTCCTGTCCGATGATATACTTGGTGGGGATGTGTACGTCATCCAGGTAAACTTCGTTGTATACATGGGAGCCGCTCATGTAGGGTATGCCCTTAACGGTGATGCCAGGGGTCTTCATGTCGCATAGCATAAATGTGAGGTTGTGGTGTTTCTTAGCGTTGGGGTCGGACTTGTAGACACCGAATGCCCAGTCCGCAAAGTGAGCGCCGGTATTCCATGTCTTCTGGCCGTTGATGATAAATTCATCGCCCTTGCGCACGGCTGACGCCTGCAGACCGGCCAGGTCCGACCCGGAGTTTGGTTCGCTCCAGAGCTCGCAGAACATGAGTTCAGCGTTGGCAATCTTGGGCAGGAACTCCTTCTTTATCTCTTCGCTGCCTGCAGCAAGCAGGGTCGGGGCAAGCATAGACACGCCGAAGATGTCGGAGCCGGCAAGGTCGTAGTAGCCACGTGCCTCCGCGAAGAGCACCTTCTCCATCATTTCGCCGGTGCCACCGTATTCCTTGGGCCAGCCAAGAGCAAGCCAGCCTCTTTTGGCGAACTCTTTGGCGCAGTATCGGTGGAATTCCCAGCCTTCTTCGGTATCGAACTGGCTTTCGAAGCCAACCCAGCTCTTGGGTTTCTTCTTATCCAGTTCTGCGCAGACCTTGTAACACTCTTTCCTGTGTTCTATCTGTTTGTCCGTCAGTTTAAAGTCCATGGTTCCTCCTTATTATTAATTCGTATTTTTGTACTAAATTAATAGTTTCTCGTGTTATTGCCCCGGCTTGTGATATCGGCTCATATTGATGACTGTGCTCCAAAACCGCTCTATTATAATGAAAACCGACCGATAATTAAAGTCATCCGATAACCTAATGTCGCAATCAATGGCGCTTGATTGCCTGGTCAATCACTTTCTTACTATCTCTATGATTCTATATTTCAGTATCCCTGACGGGGCTGCGACTTCCAGGGTGTCGCCGGCTTCTTTGTTGAAAAGCGCTTGTCCCATAGGGGAACTAAGTGAGATCTTACCCTGCTGAATATTTGCTTCTTTGGAGCTGACCAGCATGTATTGAATCCTCTCCCCCGACTCCACAAAGGATATCGCCACGGTATCACCCATGGTTATTTTCAGGCCCTTCTCCTCCGGCGAATCAATCACCCTGGATCGTTTCAACGTGTTTTCCAGGTCGCGTATCTGTCCCTCGACATGGCCCTGTTTTTCCCGCGCAGCCTCCAGCGGTGCGTTTTCGCGGAAGTCTTTGTCTGCTGCGGCCCGTCTTAACTCCTCGCTAATTTTCGGTCTTTCTTCTTTCAGCACAGCGAGCTTACGTTTCAACTCCTCATAACCGTCCCTCGTCAGGATTATCGGTTCCTCGATTTTAACGGTATTTGTCGAGGTGCGTTGACTGGTGGTCGGCTTCTTCACTCTGATGTGCGGCGCCAGGTTGGATGGGGTCAATTTCTGTTTAAAACAGTATGATAAAAAAGTCTTTACAGCGTTCAGATGCTCCACAGCTTGATAGGTACTCGTGTGAAACTGCTCTGAATAGTTGGACACCACCTGCCCGGTCAGGTCGATAATCGGCCTGTCCAGGCCGTACCAACGAGTGAATTTAAGCAATTGCTGCTGGATTTCCGGGGCGGATTCGGCTGATAGCGTTGACAGGAACCGGGTGGCAGCTTCGCCAAGACTGGTTCCAGGATTAACAGGCAAAGGCTTTTGTTTGGAGGGCATTTTTAGCTAAACCGGTAAATATTAATACGGCATCGTGTAATTGTCAATCTCGCTGATGGTCGGAGGCTGGCATTCATGAACCTGTGCGGTATCTCGATGGCTGACAGGTCAGTTGCCTGTAAAGAAACTGTAGCCCATTAATTTATACGCGAGTTTGGCGGCTGTAAAGGAGCACGAAGCGGGCCCCTGATCAGGGCAAAGCTCCACGAGGTCAAAACCGACTATTTTTCTTTTACCGGCTACAGCTTTTAACAAACTGAGGATATCACTCCAGGCCATGCCGCCCGGCTCGGGTGTGCCGACCGCTGCCATTATCGAAGGGTCCAGAACATCAAGGTCGATGGTGATATAGACATTTTCCGCGAGCGAATCGATGATGTCGGGATAGGAGAGGCCGACCTTATCCTGCTCCATTATAAAAGGGGATAAACGGTTGGCTTTGATGAATTCGTGTTCTTCGAGGCTCATACTGCGAATGCCAACCTGTGTGACCGGACATAACTCAAGCACCCGACGCATAACGCAGCCATGGCCGAACTTTGTACCGAGGTATTGGTCACGTAGATCGGCATGCGCGTCCAGTTGCAGTACCGAGAAGTGATTAAACTTCTGGTTATACGCTTTGATGGAACCATAGCTGATTGAGTGCTCCCCGCCCAGCATTACTATAAATTTGCCTTCGTCAAGCAACGTTTCGATAGCGCTGCATACGCGCCCGGCCATCGCTTCGGGGCTGTTCAGAACGGGCTCGACATTAGGGAGGGTGCTTATCCCCACGCTATGGAGTTCCCTGCCCAGCTCGATGTCGAACCATTCAAGGTAATAGGAGGCTTCGATGATAGACCTGGGGCCGTTCCGCGTGCCGCTATGCCATTCGGTTGTGCTGTCATAAGGGACGGGCAACACTGCTACGCTGGAAGTTTCATAATCCGAGTATGGAGAGGGAAGCCCGGCGAAATTGCCGGGCTGGCTTAACAGGTGGCTGATATGGCTCATATCGAGTTCAATTCAAGGACTTCACGACATTCACGCAGCTCTCCAGGCTCCCATTCACGGCGCACCAGGCAGCTCCTCATCCTGGTCAGTTCGAACTTATCCCGCATGTCCCTGATAATCCGTTCGGCATCAAAATCCTTGCAGGAGAAAACGTCGATATTAATAAATGCGCGCTCAACGAAAGTGTGCAGGCTTATGTGGCTCTCTGCTATAAACACAAGGCCGGATACGCCCCAATCCTCCGGTTTGGAGCCCGAGTATCTGAATACAATTGGCTCCGATATCTTGGTCATACCGATCTTGTCCGGGTAGGCGTTAAGCAGATCGTGAATGAAGCCTTCATCCTGGAGTATCGTTTTATTTTTTCCGAATCCATCAATTATCAGGTGCATTTTATCTCCTACAGCATGATTTTTCTTAATTCAAACAGGGCGGTAATGGCAGCCCTCTGCTTAATCTGCAGTCGTGTGCCCGGGTAAATACGCTGGATAGCGTAAGTCTGCTTACCATCGTCGATGCCGATCAGGATGGTACCGAGTTTATGGGTAGCATCACCGTTTTCAACAACGCCAGCCAGTCCCACACCTACCGAAACATCAAATTCTCGCCTGACGGAAGTGGCCATCTCGCGAACGGCTTCCGGACTCAGCGGCCCATAACGGGATATCACATTCTTGTCGATGCCGAAATTCTCTCCCAACTCTGAGCGGTTAATCACTATACCACATTTAAAAAATTGTGAGCCGCCAGGAACATTCGTAATAGTGTTGGCCAGTATCCCTCCGGTATCTGTTTCCATTGTAGCGAGGCTCATGTTATTTTTAATAAAAAGACCTGCAATGATCGTTTCGAGCGTTTCAGTATCGGTGCCCCAGATATAATCATCGACAAGGGGCCTGATCTCATCGGCGGTAGTCTTGACGAGGCGTTTAGCATCCTCCAGCGAATCGGCTTTAGCGGCGATACGCAGGTGGATGCCGTCGGGCTTGGCATAAATACCTACGGTAGGATTACGGGCAAGCAGAAATGACCGGGTGATCTCCCCCAGTTTAGCTTCACTGAGGCTGAATGTTTTCATAGTGCTGGAGAAAATTACGGCATTGCAGAACTCGCGCTGTATCCTTGGCGCCACTACGCTGGACCACATCTGTTGCATCTCGCCGGGAGGTCCGGGCATGGCGATGATAACGTGCTTGTCTTTCTCCACCCACCATCCGGGCGCCGTACCTCTCGGATTGGGGATGACCTGGCAGGACGGTATAACGGAAGCCTGCTTGATGTTGCTCTCCGGCATTTCCATGTTGAAATGCTTGAACAGCTCTTTAAACTGGCTTACCAGGGACTGATCTATCGAGATGGGTTCCTGGAAGAAATCTGCGATTGCTTCGCGGGTTATATCATCCTCAGTCGGCCCCAATCCACCCGTGGTAATGATGATATCAGACCTCTGCCAGGCGTGATTGAGTGTCTCGATAAGTCTTTGCCTGTTGTCGCCTACGGTAGATATAAAATGCAGATCTATGCCGAGTAAAGGCAATTGGCTGGCCAGATAAGCGGCGTTCAGGTCCGTTATCTCGCCGAGCAGGAGCTCAGTGCCGATCGAAATTACTTCTGCCTTCATCTAACGACATAATGTCCCTATTAACATTTATTGGCCGTAATGCCCAGGTACTTTTCAACCAGGTCCATGGCGCAATATTCCCCACACATGCTGCAGGCGCGTCCCTTCACCGAATATTTTGACCTGATTTCCCTGGCCTTTTCGGGATCGATGGACAGATCGGCCTGCGCATCCCAGTCAAGGCGTTTACGGGCTGTTGACATCTGGCGGTCCCACTCCGCGGCCTTTCCATTGCTCCTGATGATGTCTGCAGCATGAGCGGCTATGCGGGAGGCAATTACTCCGCTCCTGACGTCCTCGATATCGGGAAGTGAAAGATGTTCGGCCGGTGTCACATAGCAGAGGAAATCCGCGCCGTATGCGCCTGCGATGGCCCCGCCGATAGCGCCGGTGATGTGATCATAGCCGGCGCCAACATCTGTAACGAGCGGTCCAAGTACATAGAAAGGGGCCCCTTTGCACAGGCTCTTCTGTAACTGCATATTCATACCGATATGGTTTAGTGGCAGATGTCCCGGTCCTTCAACCATGACCTGCACGCCTGCTTTCCAGGCGCGCTCCACCAGCTCACCCAGTGTGATCAATTCCTGTATTTGGGGACGGTCGGAAGCATCGGCCAGGCTGCCCGGTCTCATACCATCGCCCAGGCTCAGTGTAACATCATACCTGCCGGCTATATCGAGCAGGCGGTCATAGTTCTCATAAAGAGGGTTCTCCTTTTCGTGATAAAGCATCCAGCCGAGCAGAAAAGCTCCGCCCCTTGAGACTACGTCTGTCACACGGCGCTGGCTCTTCAAGGATTGTATTGCGCTTTGAGTAACGCCGCAGTGGACTGTTATGAAGTCTACGCCTTCAGCGGCCTGTTCCTCGATGGCTTTAAATATATCATCGGCTGTGGCCTTTACCAGAGGCCCGTATTTTTCGCCGGCCTCAATCATTGCCTGGTATATGGGGACTGTACCTATGGGGACACTGCTCTGCTTTAAAATGGACCGGCGGATCGTCCTGATATCGCCTCCAGTGCTGAGGTCCATGACTGTGTCAGCTCCGTATTTAATCGATACCCGGAGTTTTTCCAGTTCACCCGCAATAGTGCCCACATCTGATGAAGTGCCGATATTAGCATTGACCTTAATCTTGAGTCCTTTGCCTATCCCGCAGGCGCCGCTTACCGGGTGATTAACATTGGCCGGGATCACGGCGCTGCCCGAGGCTATATCCTGGCAGAGGCAACCTGCATCCAGTTGCTCGGCCTGGGCAACCTTTTTCATCTCGGGAGAGATGATACCTTTTTTAGCCAGTTCTATTTGTGTCATCGTATTAAAAATAAAAAACCAAGAGTTGCCTTCTCACAAGCATAACCCTTGGCTGTTACCGCTTCCCTACGCTTGAATTACCAAGAGCAGGTTTCAAGGGTTCTCCGGTCGAACGGAGTCTCAGCCCGCAAGTCTAAGCACCCCCAGCGGCTAATATAATTATTAGCAGTGATTAATATAGCATGGTGACGCCTTAAAATACAAGTAAAACGTGCGTTTTATCGATCTTTAGCTGTATCTGCTCCTGCTGATAAGAGCTATGATGCCGAATACGATCATGGCTATTATTAAAGCTATGATGGTAAAGGCGATAGCAACCACCAGGGGCGAAGCTGCTTTAGAATCAAATCTCCAGGAGTTTGACCAGGATCCGATTTCACCCGCATCGTTAACCGCGCGGACCCGCCAATAATAAGTCCCTGCATCGGGCAGCATGGACCGTTGAAGGTTAAATGAGGCGCCGATTATATCGTCTTTCTGCATGGCAGTGCTGGTGAAATCGGGCGATTTGGATATTTGAAGTGAGTATTTGATTCCTGAGTTATCTGTATCTGCCGACCAGCTCAATACATCGAGCGAGGTATCTGTGCCGCTTTGCTGGGGCGCGGGTCCGATTCCAAGTATGCTGCCCGGTGATCTAAATAGTCCTGTCATAGCATCTACCACTGAATTATATCCATAAAAAGTGGCCCCGGGGCCGGGAGAAAGAAGCTGGATTGCCGGCGGCGGCAATGAGCCGGACGTGTAGCTGGCCTGTGCAACGCCACCCTTGTTACCGGCAGCTTCTATGGTATGCGTTTTACCGGCCTTGGATGGTGCTTTCATGGTCAGTTTGAAATTGCCCAGAGCATCTGTGGTAGCGGTTGCATCTGTCGCCGAATTATCATATTTTATGGCGATAATCTCATCAGCGTTAAATCCGCTTCCGTCAATCCTTATATCCCTGCTGCCGATAACGGTGCTGGGTGTAAGCCGGATGCTGGGGTTGACCTCAAATTCAAGGTCAGGGACAATACCGATGGGTGTAAAGCTGCTGCCGTAAACGCCCAGTATGTGCCTTCCCTTAACAGAGGGAGGCACGGTGATGACATAACTGAATGTGCCGTTGGGCTGAGCCACTACATTGGTGTCGATTATGGGTCCATCCCATGTAAATGTAATCCCATCCTCTCCCGCCCTGAAACCGACGCCCGTAATGGTTATCTTGGTCCCGACCGGTCCTGATGCGGGTGTTGATTTACAGAAAGGAGATACAGTGAATACCAGGTCAGGAACGTCGCCCGGGCCCGTAGAGGCACTGGAGGCGCTTACGATGTATTCGCCCTTTGGCGCGGTGGGTACATCGAACTGGGCGCTCCATGAGCCTATTTTGTCGGCCTGAATCGGTGATTTAGACAGCGGACTGCCGTCCCAGTTGAATTTGATATCGCCCTCGTTAGGCGCAAAGCCGTAGCCGAAAATATAGATGCGAGTGTTGATCCTGCCCCAGGGCGGCTCACAGATGAGACTTGGACGGACGGAGAAATTAGATGATGCTGTAATATTTGACCAGTTACTATCATCAGTTACTTTTACCGTGTGCGTACCTTTGGATGAGGGAGGAACATCAAATTTATGGTTGATCTCTCCCGTTTTGGAAACAGGAACGTTTTGTACAAGTTTCTTATCATCCCAGTAGATCGTCGCCACCTTACCGATGAATCCGTCACCGGTTATGGTTATCTTTGCACCCATCTTGCCCGAGTCAGGATTCAGCGTGATTGATGTAGCAAAAACGCGGGCAGGGATCATCAATATGAATAACAGCATGACGGGAAGCAATGCTGAGATGACAAACAAAGTCCCGGGGGAAAGCGATATTTTACCGTTGCGGTATATCAATCCCATTATATTCTCCATAGCTGCAATTACTTGTGAATCAAGTGTTAGCTTATAATAAAAAGGACGATAAATCAATTGTCTAAATGTGATAGGCGGTGGTTTGACACTGGTTATATTATGTTGATAGACTTTAACGCAGTTTCAGCCTCGTCTCGCTGCTTTTTGAGCGTGTCCATGGCCCCGTGGTGTAGCGGTCTAACATGCCACCCTGTCACGGTGGAGATCGTGGGTTCGAATCCCATCGGGGTCGCCAATACCTACGAAATCGGGCAAGAAAATTAGCCCGTTTTTCTCTCGCAGACTATCGCAAAGGGCGAAAAGCGGAAGGAGCATCTGTCTCGGTTTTAGAGCGATTATTTTCTTTAGCACGGTGTCACAGTAAACAGCCTCAAGCATCATGGCCAGCATCTTCGCCTTTTCCTGTTCATTAGCCCCATCCCATATCACCAACATGCTTCTCAATTTTTCACCAGCCGTTATAGTCTCATCCTCTTTAGGTACAGTGAGAATGAGGCCTTATTTAATCGTTTTCTGGGGTTAACATCGAGTCACAAATTCAAAGAGGCACTCGGTAATTGGATACTTAGAGCTGATATATACTTAAAACTGATAGGTCGTTTGGTGAGGTGAATTCTATTAAAACTGCTTATCGAGAAGCTAAGCAGACTGAGATAGTAGCACACAGAGAACTTTGGGCAGTGGTGGAGAGCCTCCGATGGGCAGACAGATAGCAATAGCTAGAAGACCTTCTAAATGCCTATTGGCATAGGTTTTCGATTTGTTGCTGTAAAGGGGACAGCGAATCAAATTTGCAGTGTTTGACTAAACGAAATCTCAGAGATTCGCGATTCAGACTACGCCCACAGTGTCCTCTTATTTCAAATAAAAGCAAGGGGAATAAATACTTTTTCCCGCAAATATATTTTTTTCTTTCTCGCCAAGTATTGCCCATTTTCTTCTGTGTTGCAGACATTTCTCTCACAATATTCGCGATTTGTTTTCCGTGATCCTTCCGAAAACGGGCAACGTATGCATCGATCTTACTCACATCCAGCAATGGGGGCCTGCCAGCGGTAATGAACTCTCCTATACCTACATTTATGTTTGCTTCACCCAGATCATATTTTTGGATAACGATAAAACAGACGAAAAGAGGAGTGAGTGAATTTACAGTCTCTTCCAACCAGGTAGGAAAGTTAAGAAGCTCTTTCCATTTCCCCAATGAGTTTGATGGATTCTCTTCCTGAATAACGATGCAAATGGCATGCTCCTCCAATAAGTAATTCTCAATATCATATTCGTCAAGAATATGAAGTCGTTGGTTTTGTTGCGGGCATGCATTTATAATTCGGCTAAAATCACCGTCGGCGATAAAGAATGAGTTCTCCCCCTTCGGATTCTCTATGTATTCGCTCAACTTATTGAGTAGATTCTGCTTACCACCAACGCCAAATACTCTGGCTATCTGTACGCGATTATCAACTAGTTTTTGGAGTAACTCCTCATAAAATATCTCATCATCTTCGTCTTCTACGAAAATATTTATATTGTTATATGAGGCGTAAAACTTTCGTTTTAGTTCCTGTGCTTCCCGACTATATTTGAGCATACTCACTTCCCCCTCGGCGTGAGCTCAATACACTTATCTTTGTATGCTTGCGCTATCTCAGGAGAATGTGTTGCAAAAATGAATTGTGCATTTGGATTGGCACCCAGGACGGCTTTCACGTAGTTATGCTGCCATTTCAGATGCAGCGACAATTCCGGTTCGTCTATCATCAGGATAAACTCTTGATCTGTTTCAAATCCAAAATAAAGGAAAGTAAATAGGATAAGTAACTGAGTCTCCCCAGACGATAGGCTATCAGCACGAATATCGTGCATACCTAGAATATCTACGACTAATTCCCCGGAGGGATTAAATCTGATTTCCTTGCCGCTATCGTTTAAAAAAGAATTGGCACTGGATAGAAATAGATTAATTTTGCGAAGAATATAGGACCTTTGCTTATTATATTCCTCAATATGTTTGACTACCCGTTCCACCTGACTTATTTTGGGCTCACTAATCCACCAGCTCACGAGATTCTCGGACGGATCTTCGCTGTTGAAACCTTCTATCTCAATTGCTTTTGCAATACCTTCAAGTTCATCGAAAAACTGTGACATGGTTTTTTCGTTTATATTAATACGGGCTTGCTTCAGCCCTCGCGTAATTAGATTTTTTCTTTTTTGAACCTCCGACATTTTCCAAGGATCGGGCATTTGCCCTGAATACTTCGAAGCTGTTTCAAAAGTTGACGTAACAATATTGTCCCTTAGTTTTTCATCCAGACTGGATAAATCGAATTGTTTCTCGCGGTAATACCGTTCAGCAAGGTACAGTACTTCGCCAACGGGACCCAGTGGTGCGCTGGGTCTACCCTCAGATCTAAAAAGTCGCCGTCGATAGTCGTTAGCCGAAATAAAGCTACGTGCAACCTGCCATCTTCTTCCGAGAGGTAAAAAATACGGACCTACTAATGACTCAATAGTCTTTAATACAGGATGATCCTTTTTATCGACTTTATATCTTTCATATATCTCTGACATACTGGGTTGTTGGTCTTGTTTATCTAAAAGTTTAGACTCACTATACTGCTCCCCATTAAGACAGGCGGGAAGCTAAGAGAGTAAAATGGCTGAAAATGAGGAGAAAAGCAGCCATGAAAAGACGCAACTGGGACCCCAAAACCAAGGCCATGATCGTCCTTCAAGGAT
>Ga0247842_10000461_pt1 | contig 84499 bp, 67 predicted proteins | sample LaCruzMarch2015__3_FD_192411 | JGI IMG/M metagenome (GOLD analysis project Ga0247842, IMG submission 192411) | Freshwater microbial communities from meromictic Lake La Cruz, Castile-La Mancha, Spain - LaCruzMarch2015_19m | ecosystem: Environmental > Aquatic > Freshwater > Lake | place: Spain... | reverse complement strand
TACTCATCAGTTCTTCCACCTCAAATTTTGTTAATTCAATAGTATATCGTACCATATGCAGTGGTTTTCTGCAAAGATACAATAATATTTGAATATTACGTCATATTATATTTAACTTAACACTAGTATTTAACACCTCTATCGCTCCTCATACAGTTTTCAAAGGAGGAACTTCGTTAAGTAAAGCATGGGGATTGATAGACCGGTTTTCAGAGGATATTGACCTTGCGCTGGACAGAAGGTTTTTAGGCTTTGACAAAAAGGATAATGAAATGACCGGTTCACAGGTAAGAAAACTCAGAGAACAATCATTTCAATTTATTTCAGAGAATTATTTTCCGGAACTCAGTCGGAAATTTTCCGATGCAGGTTTCGACAATGTAACTTTTCAGTTAGGCGAAATTAAGAGCCATGACCAGGACCCGCTGATCATAGAAATTTATTACCCTACAGTAACGGACCCTGTTTCATATTTGCAGCCCAGGGTATTGATTGAAGTAGGGAGCCGCTCAATGATGGAGCCTTTCGAAAAATGCAGTTTTACATCATTCGTTGGCGAACATTTCAAAGGCCGGCCCTTTGCCGATGAACTTATAACTATTCCAACCGTCAGACCGGAAAGGACCTTCCTGGAAAAAATCTTTCTATTGCACGAAGAGTTTCAGCACCCTCTTAAGAAAATAAAAGTAGAGCGGAAAAGCCGACACCTTTATGACCTGGAAAAATTGATGGACACAGGATTTGCCATAGCAGCGCTTGCGGATAAGGAACTGTATCAGACCATTGTTGAGCATCGCAGAACTATAACCCCTTTGAGGGGTATTAATTACTCAAATCATACTCCTGATAAAATAAATCCGATACCTCCGGATTCCATCATTGGTGAATGGGAAAAGGATTATTTTGCCATGCAGGAAAGCATGCTGTACCAACCTTCATTGCCGTTCGATAAATTGACAGCCCGGCTTTACGAATTAAAAGCAAGAATTAATCAATTATAAACTGCTAATTGCGTCATAATCGCTTCAATTGCTTTGAGATTGCTCCGTAATTGTCTCAATTGAGCAATTAAAGCCAGTTGGAGAAAATAGTTTATGGCGGTTAAAAGGGAAATATGGCAGATAAATGGCGGATATTTAAAAGGGACCAAAGGGCTCATGAAGGATTCATGAAGGGCTCAGTCACAACATTTCCAAGTGGATTACATCATTGTCGGAAATGATCGGTTTTATTCCTTTGCGGATGAAGGTGCTTTATAGAACTTAAGCCCCGGGCACAGATAGCTGTTGGTACCGGGGCTTTTTTATATTTATGCGGACACTTTGTAATTATCACAATACGTTATGTTTAAAGATGAGGCAGGTGCAATTGCACCTGATTCCGGAATTATGTTTTAATTTTACTCATTAAGCGGTTGGATCCCTCTTGTGACCTCTCCGGGCATGACTTGACCAACCATCCAATCCGACACTGACTAAAAAGATAGATAACGAAGTTTGAATAAAATCGATGATTTCAAACATTTGCCAGTATTTTCGTTTACCGGCGTTTATTTGATTTCTAAAATCCCGTATAAATTGTTGGTATTATCGCCTTATGAAAATACAATATTGTTCTGATCTGCACCTTGAGTTTCGCGAAAACAAGGAATTCCTGAAATTAAACCCTTTGCAACCAAAGGGCGATATCCTTTTGCTGGCCGGCGATATTGTTCCTTTTGCAGTAATGCATAAGCACTCCGATTTCTTTGACTATGTTGCTGATCATTTCGAAACCACCTATTGGGTGCCTGGTAATCACGAGTATTACCAGTCCAATATTGCCGACAGAAGCGGTCGGTTGAATGAGAAAATCAGGGAAAATGTATTTCTTGTAAACAATCTGGCAATTACGCACTCTGAAATAAAGCTAATATTTTCGACATTGTGGGCGAAAATCAGTCCGGCTAATCAATGGCCCATTCAGCAGAGCATCTCTGATTTTCAAGTAATCCGTCTGAATGGCCATCCATTCACACCATACCATTTTAATCAGTTGAATGAAGAAAGTCTTCAGTTTCTGCAAAAGGAAGTCAACCAGGATAGGTCAATTGTCGTTACACATCACGTACCGACTTTTCTTCATTACCCCGAAAAATACAAAGGAGATGTGCTAAATGAAGCTTTTGCAATCGAACTCCATGACTTTATTGAACCGTCGGGAATAGAATACTGGTTGTTCGGACATCACCACCAGAACATTGCTGATTTCAAAATCGGATCTACAAAAATGATTACCAATCAACTGGGGTATGTGAAGTATAACGAATATGCAGGGTTTGATGTGGGTAAAACCATCGAAATATAAAAGACGGCATAAAATTTGGTATTCAGGTTAATAAACGTATATATGCACAATAAACCTAATTAGTTTATTATATTATATGTGGTTTATTAGTACATGACAATTTTTTAACTATTTGATTGTCAATGTTTAATGTTAATAACTTTGTTTATAAATACATTTAAAATATGTAGTTAAGGCTCTGATAATCATTATCTTATATTAATGTACTACCAATAATTTAAGATGTATGAAAACCAAAGCCTCAATCAAAAGTAATGAATTAGTTGATATCTTCCAGTCCCGATTGGGATGGAATAAAGCCAGAGTAAAGTTTTTTGTTTCTTTCATCATTGCATTATGCAAAGTTCAGACAGTATGCTTCAACATGCTTGCTCAGGGATTTGAAGGCAAAGCCAAGGTTGAATCAAATATGCGACGCATCCAGCGGTTCTTTGCCAATTTCGTTATTGACACAAATATGATTGCCAAATTAATATTCTCTTTGTTGCCTGAAAAACCTCCATATCACTTATGTTTAGACCGTACCAATTGGAAATACGGCGCTACGAATATTAATATTCTGATGATCAGTATTGCTTATCAGGGTATGTCTATTTCAGTACTCTGGACGATGTTGCCCAAGCGCGGAAACTCCAACACCATTGAGCGTAAGGAGTTGGTTCAACGTTTTCTTGACTTGTTTGGTGAAGAATGTATTGAGGCATTTCTGGCCGATCGTGAATTCATTGGGGATGATTGGTTCAGAGAATTGATACACAAACAAATTCCTTTCTACATTCGTATTCGTGGTAACATGTGGTTCAATATTCCCGGTAAAGGCCCGACGAAAGCATTTTGGTTGTTTAACAGTTTGCCATTGAATACCACTTCTCATTATCAGAAAATTGTTTGTATTGATGGGCAGTGGATATACCTTTCCGGCATGAAAGTTCTCAATCGTGAAGGCAAAATTGAGTTTGTCATTGTTGCATCTTTTAGCCCAGATCCCTTGGCATTAGCCAAATATAAAGACCGATGGCAAACCGAGACGATGTTCAAGGCCTTAAAATCATGCGGCTTCAATTTTGAAGATACCCACCTGACTGATCCGGAAAGAATTGCTAAGTTGATCGCTTTTGTCTGTGTTGTTTTCATCTGGGTCTATTTGGTCGGAATATCCAGAAACAATAATGGACATCCTGTTAAAATCAAAAATCATGCCCGCAAGGCTTATAGTTTATTTAAATTTGGTTTGATGTTTATTGCTCATGCTTTGCTAAATCCATTGTCAATAAAGGACCGTATGAGTTCTATTCAAATTTTGTCATGTACTTAGAAAGAAACCAGTAATTTTATGATTTATAAAATGGGAAAAAAATAGAGTTTTATTATGGATTTTTTAGAATTGGCCAAACATCGTTGTACTATTCGTGCATTTTCGGCCAAAAAAATTGGAAATGAAGACCTGACCTATATTTTGGGTGCTGGACGTGTTGCCCCTACAGCCTGTAATAAACAACCTCAACGAATTATTGTCGTTCAGGAAACAAAAAATATTGAAAAAGTACAGAAAGCATATAAAACTTTTGGCTCTGCTTGCATAATGATAATTTGTAGAGATGAAAGAGACGCTTTGATAAGGGAGTATGACAATAAATGTTCTGGTGATTTAGATATAGGGATTGTTACAGACCATATGATGTTGGCAGCACGAGAAAAGGGAATAGGTAGTGTCATGGTTGGCTTATTCGACCCTCGAATTATAAGAAATGAATTTAATATCCCTGAATATATTCAACCCACCGCTCTGCTAATATTAGGATATCCAAGAGACGGATTTCTTGATGCAAACAGGCATCGTACACAGCGAAAGCCTATTAATGAAACCGTGATGATGGAGAAATATATTGAATAGTTGTGCCCCATTTAGGTACAACATTGAAGTTGCTTAGAATCAATAAATAGATAGTTAATAAGAAGTATGATTAGATTACTCGACATTCAAGATTATGATTTTTGGATAGAACTTGCAGAAGAAGTTGAACCTCTGTTTGGACCAATGATAGATTCGAAAGAATTCCAAGATGGAATAAAAGATTGTATACAAAAAAACAACGCTTTTGGCATCGAGAATGAACAAGGGAATTTGACCGGTATTATCGCATTAGACAGGGTGAAAAATGAGATATCGTGGTTAGCAGTAGCCAAAAATTATCGCGGATATAACTATGGAGAAAAATTAATAAAAAAGGCAATTGAGGAATTGGAAGACAATGGAGATATTTACGTTCAAACATTTTCAGGAAAAGTGAATGAAGGGAAAAATGCCAGGAATATTTATGAAAGAAATGGGTTTGTTGACTTTAAAGATGCAGGCAAAAACCTTGCTGATGTTGAAACCGTAATAATGATAAGAAAAAAGACAAACACTACCGGCGTTGCAGAGTCGAGGCCGAAATAAAATGTAAAAGTTTTAAATAGCTTCAAACGGCAGTATTGACTCATAAAATATCAAAACCCTTCAAAGGTGCAGGGGCAAAAATATTTTAACTTTGTCCAATCTAAATTATTGGATGTTTAAAATTACTTCGGATATTGTAATGTAGATAATCACAGGGGAATACTCTTGGATTATCACCCTTTTTGTTCTGACATATTCTTGTCAGGATTATCTTTATTTATATAATATCATTAACAATTTGAGCCTTTGCTATGAATTTTTATGCAAATGGTTCTCCTATTATTTTAAACATCATGAGTAACGATAATAATAAATCCATACACGATTTCGATTTTAATTTAATCTGCGAATTCTTCTCCAATATGGAACGTCAGGGACCCGGTAGTCCCGAAGTGACGATCAAAGCATTAAGCTTTATAGATAACCTTACCGACAAATCCCTTATTGCCGACATCGGTTGCGGAACAGGTGGCCAGACAATGGTATTGGCACAGCACGCACCGGGACAAATTACCGGACTTGACTTGTTCCCCGACTTTATCAATATCTTCAATCATAATGTAAGGCGGTTAGGCTTGCAAGACCGGGTAAAGGGTATTGTAGGCTCAATGGATAGTCTTCCTTTTCAGAATGATGAGTTAGACATTCTGAGAATAGCGATCTTTTATACATCGAACAGAAAACCCGTCTTATGAGCGCGATGACGAATTGTTCGGATCACCCTGGTATTATTTCCAGATTGACTGGCAGCCCGATAAAATCATCTGGCGGATTGGCCCGGCCTATTCACAGGATAACACACCCTTTCCGAAAGAAGATTATGTGGGTGAGATTTTTAAGTTGATCATCGAGTAGACAGATCCTGATCACATTCATTCAAGGCAGAATAAAACCGGATCATGCTTCCTGCGGTTTTATTGCAGTCATAATTTTCTATTGCAAACCGTTGAGCGTTATTACCTGTTTTCTGACAGAATTCTCTTGAATCCCTGCATTTTTTAATCTGAACGGCAAAGTCCTCTTTCTTATTTGCGATCAAAATATTTTCCTGATCCGTATATGGAATTCCCGCGGCTCCTGTTGAAGTTGAAATGATCGTTTTTCCTAATGCCATCCCTTCAATAATTTTTGCTCTAAGACCACCCCCTGATAATAAGGGCACGATCATAACTGCCTTATCTTCATGATAGGCCCATGATTCTTCCACCCACTGATCCACTATCAGGTTACGATCCTGCTGTTTAATAAACCATTCACCCATTTTTTTCCCGGCAATTCTGAAAATAAAGTCAGGATACTCCGCTTTGATGTAGGGAATAACCTCTTTGATAAACCATGTTATTCCCTCGATGTTCGGGAACCAATCCATTGAGCCCAGGTGATAAAAAACCGGAAAATCATCAAATTGTCTATTCATGTTATAAGCGCTGATCCTGCTGAAATCGAAGCCGATAGGAACCTCAACACATGGTATTCCGGGGGCATAGGTTCTGAAGGTGTCAGCGTCATCAGGGGATATTGCTATGATGCCGTCTACCTGGTTTGCCATCTCAATTTCAAATTTTAAAAGCCTGGTTGTCGCAATCCGCAGGTATAATTTTTTCAGAGGACTGATTTTGTTTTTCAGGATGCTTTTCCAGACCTGATTTTCCACGTTTTGCGGACGAAGAATGACTCTGGCACGAGAAAATTTTCGTATCGTGTTTAAATACAAACACATGTACAGGTGCTCCAGTTGGATGATGTCGAATTTCCCGGCGGATAAAATTCGTATTAAATCAGCCTCATATTGCTTTGAGTAAAACCTTTCGACGAAATAGGACCGGGTGGTAAACAGGTTGATCAATGCGCTGAACAGATTGAACCTGGTATCCACCCATGAACATTCAAATTTTGTCTTTTCCCTGAAATCGACAGGAATAGATTCCAGGTCAACCTGGTGTTTTGGTGTATTGATTGCCAGTATTTTAACATCCGATCCCTGGTTGGCCAGGCCAAGAGCCGTATGATATAATGAATATGCTCCCCCGTCATGGAGGGGAAAAGACATTTTATGGCAAAGCTGCAATATTTTCATGCATGATTTCCGGTTTTTCCCCGGTGTAACTGAATGATTAAATTAACGTTACTTTTGATCTGTTCATCAGTAATATCATGAAATAACGGAATACATAAAATATTTTTTGCGGTTTTTTGTGCAATGGGCAGGTTACCCGGATTATGTAATTCAAACTCCGGGTAATCACTGACCAGGGGATAAAAATATTTACGGGTTATTATATTCTTCTTTTTCAGGTGATCAGATAATTCGTCGCGGTCAGTGCCGAATTCTCCGGGATTTATGATAACCGGGAAATAAGAATAATTGTGTCTGACGCCTTTCACGTCATGAAACACCCTTAATCCTTTTAAATTACTGAGCAATTCCCTGTATTTTAAGGTTGCTGCTCTCCGTGCGGCGATTACTTCGTCAACATATTTCAATTGACAAAGACCGAAAGCCGATTGTATTTCATTCATTTTTGCATTGATACCGAATCTATTGTGTTTATAATCGGGTTCAACCCCGTTATTTTTTAAATCCTCGATGGTTTTTTTGGTTTTCTCATCATGACAGACAATTGCCCCACCCTCAATGGTGTTGAATACTTTTGTCGCATGAAAGCTCAGGACAGATAAATCGCCAAAATTGCAGATGGATTCTCCGTTTATTCCGACGCCAAAACAGTGAGCTGCATCATAAATTACCTTTAGGGTATATTTCTTTGCCAGTTGATTTATCGTGTCAACATTGCAAGGTGTACCGAAAATATGGACAGGCAGTATGGCACAGGTCCGGGAAGTAATGGCTGCTTCGATTGCTGGAGCTTCAATATTCAGCGTCGTTTCATTAATATCAACAAAAACCGGTACCAGGTTGTTCCAACAGATTGCCTGGAGTGTTGCCAGAGAGGTAAATGGTGTCGTTATAACTTCACCACGAAGTTTGAGCGCTTTGAGTGCGATCATCAGCCCAAGGGTGCCATTGGCAAAAAGGCAGATATTCTTTACTCCCAGGTATTCACATAAAGCCTTTTCAAATTCTGCATGAACCGGGCCTCCGTTTGTCAATTGACGTGATTCCCATATCCGGTTAAGATAGGGCAGAAAATCCTCCAGGGGAGGCACTAAGGGTTTTACCAAAGGCAGGGTTCCCGTTTTAAGTTTATTTGTCATGCTTTTTTTCTGCTTCACAATTAGTTAGATCTCCTGGATTCCCTGAACCAAACTTTCTATAATTGTTACCGGTTGCTTCTTGCCTGTGAGGAAATGCTTTATCCATTAAGAGATCAATCAGACCAAAAAAGTACAGGATATTCATGCGGAGCAGATGAAGGGGTGTGATCCAGCATCTAATCCTGATGGTTAAAACCGACAATAACCCGATCGATGAAAAAATACAGAATATGATCAAATATTCAATGCGATTGATTGCCATGATTCCTGTTACAAGATAACATAGGAAAATCAACAGTGGTATGAGCAGCCTGAGGTATTTATGCCAGATCAGCATGATTTTCTGATTGTTGCTTAAACCGCTGATTATTTTTTCGTCTTTCAGTATCTGAATGAACCCCGTCAGGTATCTCTTGATTCTTTTATAATCGTAAAGCATTGAAAAATCATCATCAATGATCTGACAGTCTTTCCTCAGTTCGATTTGTTTTGAGGTTAAGATTTTCAGGCTTAAATAAAGGTCATCCAGGATTATATGATCTGGAATAGGGAAGTAATATTGTTTTTTGATCGCATAAAACGGGCCATACACACCGATTAAGTTACCCGTTTTGCTCTCTTTCATCTTCAGAAAATTTTCATGACTCCGGATGAATGAACACTTTTGTTCCAGATCAAGATGGGAGATGCATCCTGATACAGCGCCGACATTGTGATATTTCAATGGTTCAACGATGCGTTTGAGTATATTGTCTGACAACTTTTGCCGTTGATCGCAAAAGATCACATATTCATATTTTGCATTAACGATACCCAGATTCATTGAAAAAGGAATTCCTTCTTGTTTAGCGTTATAGATGACCTTTATATGATCCACCTGTACGAAGGTTCTTAATAAATCAACACTCCCGTCCCGGCTGTTGTCGTCGATAATAATCAGTTCATGGGATTCAAAACACGATAACTCCCTGAGCAGGAAGTTGATCTTCTCATTGAGGTAGTTTTTTCCGTTGCACGATAAAAGTATGACCGAGACTCCGGTTATTTCTTCCATTTCTTTTTCACCCCGTGATTTCTCCGGCCCAGCGAACGTTAGCCACAACGGATAAGCCATATACAATAAAATAATAATTGTCGTTAGGCTGAACAGGATGATCGTCGTGATCATGGTCATGTATTATACAGATAATCTGATTGTTAAATATTATTCTTCTTGATGATCCTGAGTTTGTAGATTGATTTTAAAATCAGGTACAATCTGGCCCCTGCTGATTCAGGCAACAATTTCTGAATCTTTCTGGATGTTTCCTTGGCGGTATCAAACCACCAGCTTTTCTTGTCCTTGTTACTGTAAAATCCATTCTTTTTCACAAGCCTGATGGCTTCCAGGCGGTCTTTATATGGAAATTCGGGTGTTTCAAAGACAATTCGCGGGTTTATCGTATGGAAATCATGAATTTTTTCCGTGTAAAATGTCCCGTGATTCTTCACGTAATCCCACTGTGGAGTGCCTTTAAAAGGAAGTACGGTATAAAAATTTGTATAATCACATGCCGAGTTTTTGGCATATTCAATGGATTGCTTCACCGTTTCAAGGGTCTCGTATGGACTGCCGATCACATACTGCGACAGTACTTCGATGCCAGCATTTTTCATCATTCTGATTCCATCTGTTATTTTTTCAATGGTCGTCGATTTGTTGATATGGTGTAAAATTTCATTATTGGCCGATTCAATTCCAATGGAAACATTATAACAACCAGCCTTTTTCATCTTATGTGCCAGTTCCTGGGTCATCATATCAGCCCGGAGTGAAACTGACCAGAGGATCTTGATGTTTTTACTGATAAGCAGGTCGCAGAAGCTTTCCACTCTCTTGAGATCAATATTGAAGCTATTATCGCCGAATACAATTATTTTTTTTCCGTACAGCCTTAACAGAAGTTCAATTTCATTGACCATACTCTCAGCATCACGGGTTCTGTAACTCTTGTTCCAGATGGAGCTCGAATTACACCACGAACATGAATAGGGACAACCTCTGCTGGTGACCATACGGTGCAGCGGATATCGTTCCATTGGAAAAATATCATAGGCTGGAAGCGGAAGTTTGTTCAGATCCTTGATATGCGCCCGCGGTGGATTGGTGATGATATTTCCATGCTGATCTTTGTACATCAAGCCATCAATATCCTTCAGATCATTATTCCCCCTGAGATGGCGGATCAGCTCTGAAAACGTAATTTCCCCCTCTCCGTATATGGCAAAGTCGGCGGGTGTTTTTTCGAAAACATCCTCCCTGATGGTGGTAACATATGGGCCGCCCAAACAGATCGGGATTTTTGGGTAGGTTTTTCTTACCCTGTGAAAAACATCTATGACCTCATAATAAACCGGAGAATATACAGTGATCCCGATCAGATCAAATGAGGTGTTGAAAAATTTTTTTGTTTCTTTTGAGGTGGCGACCCGGCTGTCGAGTATCTGAAATGTTAGATCGTCATTCTGTTCCCTGGCATAGGCAGCCAGATAAGCCAGGCCTAAATGTACTGTTTTATATCTTCTGTCCTTGTTGGGAAATATGAAACCTATATTCATCCCTGGTTTTTTACTAATGATCCTGCTTCAGATTGTTACCATAATCCAGCTTGGTTTTCAGGGAGGTACATTACCAGTTAATTTCCTGCCGGTCCCTGAAAAACCGACCGGTAGGAATTTCCTTCTCGTTTGTGAGCCAGACAGCTGTATCTGCTCCTTCTCTTACATCCCTTGGTGCATCAGGTCCCCCCATGTCAGTTCTTACCCAACCCGGACAGACGGCATTCACCTTGATTCCTTTTTCATTTAACTCATAGGAAAACATAATGGTTAATGCATTCAATGACGATTTTGACAATCTGTATCCGGGATAATCTCCCGATAAACTTCCTAATTCACCCATTCCACTGCTGATGTTGATAATCCGGCCATCTTCACTTTTCAGCAGCATTGGAATAAAAACCTGGATCATCCGCCATGCCCCATAGAAATTTGTTTCCATCAGATGTTTTACACTCATCAATGAAATGCTTTTCGCGACCTGTTTCCTGTTACCAATGCCAGCGGTGTGCAATACCGGTTTTAATCTCTGAACAGTTCGCCAAAGTCCGGGAAAATCTTTTTTCATGTTGTCTTTCAGCCTGCTAACAACAGCATGTTCATCACCTGTACGGGTTGCCCCGATTCCTGCATTGTTTATCAGGACATCCAACTTCCCCAAATTAACGCTCACAAATTCAAAAAGGCTCCTGATGCTCTCCTCGTTTGTTACATCCAACTGTCTAACAATTACATTATCACCCAACGGCAGCGCCGCCACTTTCCCTCTTGTTAAATCTCTCGATCCAAGTATAACGGTATGGCCAAGTTCTGCGAGTTGTCTGCATATTTCCAATCCTATCCCCCTGTTTCCACCGGTGACCAAAACCGTTTTCATCCGAGCGTTTGATATGTTTTTTTCAGGATATGTTTCTCTATTCAAAAATATAACTTTTTTCTTATTCCCGAGTGAACCCTGGAAAATATAAGCGGGATCATGGTCATCAATGCCTTCCGGTTTTTTACCGGATATTTCATCATAGAAGCAAGCATGTTACGACTGAAATGATGGCAACAGCCATTGCAGGCGCCATAGAACCTGTCATGGTGCAGCTCATTTTTAATTTCCCGGGTTGCTTCTGACCATAAGGTCATTAATCCGGCCTGCCTGTTATTGATGATGGAGATGGATGCCTTTGTCAAACCGCAAGGCTGAATGCCCCCATCATAACTGATATCGATTATTGCATGGAGCTCTCTGCAAAAGAATTTATTAAGCACAGCATTAAAAAACCATGTTCCATTTTGTGCAGCGGCTGTTTGTAAATAGAATCCAATCCAGGGATAAATTCTATATACATTTGTTTTAATGTCATGATTTTTTTCAAATTGCAATATTTTCCTCAATTCATCCATCAGAACATCCAGTTTGTCAACGCTGACATTCAACTGTGATTTGCCTTCAAGAGGAGGTTTGTCAGGGTAGTTTGAATAATAAATAACAGGCTGAAAAAGTACCTGCCTGATCCCTTTTTCGAAGGCAGTTTTGGTGAATGCAAAGAGACCATGATAGTTGTATTTTGAGATAACGGTCAGCAGCGTTATCGGGATGCCAGATTCACTCAATGTATGAAGGGATTTTAATGAATCTGACAGTGCAGACGGGTTGCCACGCGTAAATGATTGTACATTATCAAGAAAGGAGTCGATTGATATATTGATCCCGGTTTTTGATTCTTTTAAAATTGTCAATTCACCTGCACTCAGCCTGTGAATCGTCATTCCATTTGTCGTGATGGATATCCTTATTTTTTTCTTTCGGGCATAGGCGACCACATCAAAAATACCTGCAAATAAAAACGGTTCGCCTCCGCACAAGGAGATCTTGCGTATTTTATTAATTGCCATTTGATCGATTATCCAGAACAGATCATCCGCAGTCAGGGTATCTTTCGCAGTTGAAGAAAGAGCGCCGCCAATTTCGCAATAGATGCAATGCTGGTTGCATCGTTTGGTCAGATTTACGGTAACCATGGCAGGTCTTGACCGGAATAAACCAAGCGCAATGATCTCGGGTAGGTAATTTGATATCAGTTTGGATGCCACGCTGAAAATTTAATTCGATAAAAATGTGTTTTCAAAATTTGAATAAAAAGTAAAAACTTGCTTCGCCAATGTGATTTCAAACTTAGCCAGAAATTGCAGACCTGGTGTCCCTTGAGAAATGGCAAAAACATCTTTAAAAGTCTTTGAGAAAGCAACGAGAATGTTGCTGCCGAACAGGCTTTGCAAGTAACTTGTTTTCTATATTTTTACAAAAATTGGTTTTATTAGTTTCTTTTCCGATATATATTGGTAAACTTTAGCATTATTAATTATATAGCCAGAATAGCCTGCTTCCTTTAAAAGCAATATTGCAATAAGTTTTTGAAGCCGCATGGTTATATGAAATAACTCTTTAAATTCAAGTTCATAACTTGAATCCAGACCAATAGTTCCATATTAAACTACATTTTAGGAAAACAAAGATACCCCGAAAAACTTAGTATAATATAGTATATAATTGAACAAATCATGAACAATTTAAACTACAAATCCTTGATAATATTAATTATCAAGGATTTAACAACTTAATTTGGTCGGGGTAGCAGGATTACCTGCGGTGATCCTGTTGAGGTGGGATTCAACTGAAAAACCCTTATTCGCCTCGCTCATCCGTATTTTTTATTTTATCTGGTCGGAAGCAAGCTTGCACCATATAAAATAAAAAACCCGTGCTTTCGCAAGGATTTTTCTGTTGTCGGGGTAGCAGGATTCGAACCTGCGACCTCCTGCTCCCAAAGCAGGCGCGATGAACCGGGCTACGCTATACCCCGAAGTGGGTGGGTGTGGGTGTGAGTATGAATTATTGGTTTTTTGAATAGGATCTGTACATGGCCAGAAGCATTTTTGAACACGATTCGTAGCCTTGATAAAGATCGGAATATTCTTTTTCGTTCAATATACTCAAGTCTTTTAATAATTCCAGAATGGCGACGGATTCGTAAACGCTTCCTCTTGCTATCGTCAGAAAATGACGTTTATCCTCCTCCGTCATCCTGCCGGTTCCCTCTGCCAGGTTGAAGAGAATGCTCAGGCTGGCTCTTTTCCATTGATCCATCAGATACGGATCAATCAACTTATTCGATTTAAGGATGGAAAGAACCTTTAAGTTCTGATTCTTGACAATCTGGTAAACATCCAACTTCTGAAAATCAAACATATCTTTTTTTTTACACATCCACACCCTCTTCGCGGAGAAGGGGGGATTCGAACCCCCGGTACAGTTTCCCGTACGACAGTTTAGCAAACTGTTGGTTTCAGCCACTCACCCACCTCTCCAACTATAGTGAAGAACGAACAGTGAATACAAAAAATCACTACCGGTTTTCAAAAAGGACTGCAAAATTAGGAATTCCATCTGGTTATACCAAAATTTTTTTCAAACGCTAAGGATTGTATCCGTTGACAGAGTTTTCTTACTTTTGAGGAAGAATTTTCTTGAAACAAAACCATAAAAAAATACCGTTATGAGCGCACGAACTTTTGCCGAAAAGATCTTTAATGCCAAAGCCGGAAATATTGTCTTTGCAAGGCCCGACATTATCCTCTCCCATGATAATACTTCCAGTATCTACAGCACTTTTAAGAAAATGGGGGGAACACGTTTGGCAAACCCCGACGCTTTACTGATCACACTCGATCATAACGCCCCGCCTACCAATTCAAAACTGGCGAATGACTATCAGACGATCCGGGACTTCGTGGAAAAATTCGGGATTAAAAAATTCCATGATGTCGGGGATGGGATCTGCCATCAACTGATGTCCTATTATGCGAAACCTAAAATGATCATCGTCGGAAGCGACAGTCATACCAGCACCGCTGGCGCTTTTAATGCTTTTGCCGCCGGAATCGACCGGACCGAGACTGCCGGATTATGGAAACAAGGCGAAACCTGGTTCCGGGTTCCGGAAACCATAAAAATCACCCTGAACGGGAAACTGCAACCGGGAGTCTTTGCCAAGGATCTGGCATTATGGATCATAGGCATGATCGGCTCAAGCGGAGCAGATTATATGTCGATCGAATATCACGGAAACGGAGTACAAACCCTGTCGGTTTCTGATCGCATGGTACTTTCCAACCTTGCATCGGAAATGGGCGCCAAAAATGCCGTCTTTCCTGCCGATCCGATCCTGGAAGCATATCTTCGGACAAAACCGGAAGGTCTGTGGGCAGATCCCGATGCGAACTATATCAAGGAAATTCAAATTGACTTGACAGATATCTTTCCCGTTGTCGCCGCTCCGCATCATGTCGACAATGTTAAATCTGTAGCTGAAGTTCAGGGTACAAAAATTCATCAGGCGCTGATCGGGACTTGCACCAACGGACGTCTTCAGGATCTGAAAGAAGCAGCGGGAATTCTGAAAGGGAATAAAATTCCCAAATATATGCAGCTTCAGATCATTCCGGCTTCAAAAGAAATTTTCAAACAGGCCATGAAAGAGGGATTGATTGAGATTTTCATGGAATCAGGGGCCAATGTCCTTACTTCTTCCTGCGGTCCATGCCTGGGTACCGGCCAGGGAATTCCAGCCGACGGAACTAATGTCATTTCCACAGCCAACCGGAATTTCAAAGGCCGAATGGGCAATAATGCGGCCAGTGTTTATTTGGCTTCACCGGCAACGGTCGCCGCTTCAGCTCTACAAGGAGTAATTTCCGATCCCCGGGGAATTGCTTCCGGCGACCGGTATCCTTTCCATATTCCACAAAGTACTACCGTGGATATCAAAGAAGGAGACGACCGGTACGCGCTCGGAACCTGGAACTATTCCGATGTCGATAATCTTAATACCGATCAGATGTTCGCCGGCAATCTTACGTATAATGTTCAAAGCTCCGAACCCGAAAAGATCATGCCGCACCTGTTTAAGGGATTTGACAACAGCTTCGCCGAACGGGTAAAAACCGGCGATATCCTCATTGCCGGAGCCAACTTTGGTTGCGGAAGCTCCCGCGAACACCCCTCGGTCGGACTGGCCTTTGCGGGGATTAAGGCGGTAATTTGCAAATCAGTAAACCGGATCTTTTACCGTTCATCGGTAAATCAGGGATTACCTATCATCCTGGTACCTGAGGCAGTAAAATCATATAAGCAGGGAGATAAAGTTGAAGTTGATTTTGAGAAAGGAATCGTTATGATCAATGAAAAGAACTTCCCTTTTGCTCCATTGCCGGCGAAGTTGATGGAGATCTTTTCGGTTAAGGGATTAGTGAACTATGTGAAGAATAAATGAAAAAATTCCTACGTGCCGCTATATTCGTCATAATCTCATTGGCGGTCTATTTACTATTATATACCCTGTTCCCAAAAAACAGGGGAATTATTAGCCTCCTGCTTATTAATATTTTTCTGGATGCTTATTTATGGGGATGGGTTCGGAAAACCATTCAGACCTGGAAACCGTTTATCCGGCGAATAACAGGCTTGTTATTCTGGTTTCCCATGTTGCTTCTGATCGGGATGGTGATCTATGGTTTTTTTCAGGATTTTTTAAACTGGAACATCTACATCAAAACCTATATCATCAGCCTGTTTTTTTGTTTTTTTTCCTGCACCTTCTTCCCGATCGTCTTTCTTCTTCTTGCTGACATTATACGACTCATCAAGATGTTTTTTTGTCGTATTTTTCACCGTCAACCTCTGAAAATAAAAGCTTTCAAACGGTACAACCCTCTTATCCTCACCGGATGGATTTTTGGGGGTTTGCTTTTTTTTCTGTTGGTTTTTGGAATGATATTCTGGCAATATGATTTCAGGGTTCGGGAGCAGGTAATTCGTTTGCCTCATTTACCTATGTCGTTCGACGGGTTCCGGATTGTCCAGTTTTCGGATGTCCATCTGGGAGACTGGCCTTGTAAGAAAAAACTGGAATCAGCCGTACAGATGATCAACAACCAGCATCCTGACGTGATTTTCTTTACGGGTGATATGTTCAACTATTGCACTGCGGAAGGCAAGGGGTTTCAAAATATTCTAAAAAAGCTTCATTCTACCATGGGAATCTATACGATCCTTGGAAATCATGACTACGGGGATTATATCAAATGGCCTTCTTCGGCGGAAAAAGCAAAAAACATGAGGGATCTGGAAGACTATTACAATCTCCCAGGTTGGAAACTTCTCAGGAACGGGAACACAATCCTCCGGAAGGGTGGTGATAGCATTGCTATTATCGGTGTGGAGAATTGGGGTTTTTCCCATCGATTTCAGCGTCTGGGCGATATTGAGAAAGCCCGGAAAGGAACTGAAGGAATGGATGTTCAACTCCTCCTTTCACACGATCCGGCCCATTGGGAACACATTATAAGCAGAAAATATCAGCAAATTGATATCACTTTCTCCGGACATTCACACGGGGGTCAATTTGGTATTGATGCATGGGGACTGCACTGGAGTCCCGTTACCTGGTTCTCAAAATATTGGGGAGGGTTATATCAAAACCCGGAATCTTCTGTGCCCCAATATCTATACGTCAACGAGGGACTCGGGTGCATTGGATATTCGGGACGTGTCGGAATATTACCGGAGATCACGGTATTTGTTCTGAAACGAACCGAGTGATTCGCAATTCTGTTTCAATAGCTCATCACAGAAAAGAATAAATCACGGTCATTGAATTTTTTATAGAAAATGGCCGGTGCCATGTAACTTAATCCGCGAAAAACATGTAAAATAAAATAGCGCCTGACCATTTTCAGGAAGAGTTTTTTTATTTTTTACTCTAATTCAGCAATATTTTTCACGCATATCTGGATTCACACATGAAAAAACGGAGCCTTCAGTTTCTTAAAAAACAAAGCATTTTATTTGAACTTACTAAACTTGTTTTTGATGATACGCATGAAATATATAATCGTATCACCCAGACAACAGCCGATATTCTGAATGTTGAACGGGTCAGCATCTGGCTGTTCAATGAAGAACGATCAGAAATAAAATGTGAAGTTCTCTATACTAAATCACTAAAAAAACATCAATTAGGAATTTCCCTGTCCATTTCGGAATTTCCACGCTATTTTAAAGCCTTGCAGGAATTTCGCTTTATTTCCGCAGACGATGCATCCAACGATCCCCGATCAAGCGAATTCACCGAAAAATACCACAAGCCTTTAAATATAAAATCCATGTTGGATGTTCCGGTACGGGTTGAAGGAGTGATAAACGCAATCCTTTGTTGTGAACAGGTTGGAGTTGAAAAAGCATGGACGAACGAGGAAGAGGACTTTGCCTCTTCCATGGCAGATATCATCTCCCTTCTCATCCAGACAGCCAATCGCAGGAAAATAGAAACCGAGTTAAGAAAAAGTGAAGAAAAATATCGAAAAATTGTTGATAATGCCGTTATTGGAATCTATAAATCCGATTTTACCGGTCAGTTTTTATTTCTGAACCAGGCCATGGCCAATATTTTCGAATTCGATTCCATCAAGGAAGGGATGCTTTACAATATCGAAAAGCTGTACAAAAATCCGGAAGATCGGAAAGATTTGTTAACCAGGTTAATTCAGGACCGGATTGTCCATGATTATGAATTGAAACTCGTAACGGTAAAAGGAAAAATGAAATATATCCTGCTCAGCGCATTCTATGAAGAGGATAAAATACTTGGCATGGTTGTCGATATTACGGAGCGAAAAAAATCGGAGGAGGAATTAAAAAATGCAAGAAACAAAGCAGAGGAATCCGACAGGCTGAAAACTTCGTTGCTGGCAAACATGAACCACGAATTCCGTACGCCAATGAATGCCATCCTTGGCTTTTCAGATCTTATCTTAACCGAGTCGCAGGACACCGATGTTGTTTTCTTTGCCAGAAAGATTCATAAATCCGGTTTACGCCTGATGAGCACCCTGAAAGCAATTCTCGATCTGGCCGATCTGGAAGCCACCCGATCTAAAATACGTTTTATTCCAATAAATGTCCAACGAATTCTCACAACAATTTTATATCCGTTCTACACGATTGCCAATGAGAAAGGACTTTACCTTATCACCGAGTACAAAGAGAATTTATTCGCTTATGCCGATGAGAACCTGCTTCAAATGACGCTGCATAACCTGATTGATAATGCCATTAAATTTACTTCATCGGGAGGGGTCACGATTGAAACTGACCTAAGCCTGATTGACGAAAAAAAATATATTGTTGTCCGAGTAAAAGATACCGGTATTGGGATTCACAAGGAATACCTCGAACAGATATTTCATGAATTCAGACAAGTTAGCGAGGGATATAATAGAAGTCATGAAGGAACTGGTCTTGGACTAAGTCTGGCTTACCGGATGATTGAAATGTTACACGGAAAAATTGTCGTAGAAAGCGAATATGGTCTTGGATCCATCTTTACCCTATGGGTACCGGCCCGGGAAGAAAAGGAACAAACGTCCGTTTCTCAACAAAGCCATTCAACTGAAGATCATCCTTCCAAGACGTTTCATATTCATAAACCCTATGAATTACCGGTCGTTCTGATCGTGGAAGATAATAATGATAATGCGGAGATACTTAAATTGTACCTTAAAGGAAAATATAAAACAGAACGGGCATCCGATGCGTTATCTGGCATTAAAATGGCTGCCGAGCATCAATATTCATGTATTCTTATGGATATTAATTTAGGCCCGGGAATGGATGGTTTAACGGCAGCCAAGGAGATCCGGAAATTGACTAATTATCAGGATATACCTATTATTGCTATTACCGGATATACGATGGCCGGAGACCGGGAAAGACTATTGAGTGGGGGGTGTGATTATTACCTTGGAAAACCCTTTAGTCAACAAGGTCTTGACGAGCTTATGGCAGAGGTTTTTTCAAATAATTAAATTGACAACTTATTTGTTCTATGACTAGTCAAAACGCTAACACTTCTGAACAGCGAATTCTTAATGTAATAATAAATAATGTTCCCGCCATGGTGTTTTATAAAGCACTTGACGGAAAATATATAGCCGCAAATAATTCATTTTGCCGGCAACTAAAGACTACCCCTGAATCGATAATAGGCAAAACTGATTTTGATTATTATCCGACCGAGCGTGCTAAAAGGTATCTTAAAACCGATCAATCCGTGATCAACAGTGGTCAAAGTTTTGAGGGTTTCGAAGAAGAGATCACCGTTGATGGGAAGCCTAAGGTTTATACTACCCGTAAGGTACTGGTTAAAGATGAGAATGAACAGCCGTGTGGTATCATCGGTCTGGTGTATGACATCACAAAGACTTACCGTACCGAGGAGGAATTGATTGAAAGCAGGACCAGGTATAAGTATATGTATGAAATGTTTCGGCTGATGGTGGATAACATACCCGATCTGCTCTGGGCAAAGGATCTGAAAAAGAGATACATATTTGTTAATAAAGCTATCTGCGAAAAATTATTAAACGCTTCCGATACCAATGAACCCATTGGAAAAAATGATGTTTTTTTTGCCGAAAGGGAGCGTAATCTTCACCCTTCTGATAAGTCATGGTACACATTTGATAAAACCAGTTTAAATTCTGACGATGTTACCATTCAGAGAAAAGCTCCGGGAAGGTTTGAAGAATTTAGCAATATCAGAGGACAATCAATATACCTGGATGTGCAAAAAGCGCCAATCCGTGATGAAGAAGGGAATATCATCGGAATTGTTGGGAGCGGACGCGATATTACCAAAGAAAAACTGATTGAGAAGGAACTGATGACGGCCAATGAACGAAATAAAGCTATTCTGAAAGCCCTTCCTGATAGTATGTTCCTTTATGATTCCAATGGGACTTTTCTTGATTGCTATGCTTCTAATCCTTCCGATCTTTTCGCTCCGATTGATCAGGTTATCGGGCATAATGTTTCGGAATTTTTCCCTCCTGCTCATGCAGGAGAATTTATTAACACACTCAAAAAATGTGTTCAGACCGGAGAAGTTCAAACCATGGAGTACGACCTGGTCCTGAATGGAAAATTAACTCATTTTGAGTCCCGTCACGTTCTTGTGGATTCGGAAACGGTACTTTCAATTTCAAGGAATATTACGGAACGTAAAATTCTTCAGAAAGAGTTGATCAGCGCTAAAGAAAAGGCTGAAGAATCAGACCGGTTGAAATCTACATTGCTCAGTAATATGAGTCACGAATTACGTACCCCGCTGAATGGGATTCTTGGCTTTTCGGAAATCCTGAGTAATGAACTTAGTAATCCAGATTACATGGAGATGGCAAAGCACATTAATAACTCCGGTAAAAGGTTGATGCGAACTCTGGATGCTATCATGCAGCTTTCCCAGTTGGAATCAGGGATAAAGGCGCTTAACGTTGAAAAAACTGAAATTGAACAGATCTTCCGGCAAATCATGACAATGTATAATCCTCAAGCCAGGATAAAAGAATTATTCCTTGAATTGCGGGATTTTCCTCCAATATCCGGATATATTGATCAGTTCTTTTTCACGCAGTCCATATCAAATATCCTTGATAATGCTCTAAAGTTCACACGTGAAGGAGGAGTAACCATTACCGTCGAAGAGATCAAAAATGAAGGGACACGATTATTATCGGTCAACATCGATGATACCGGTATTGGAATTTCCCCCGAGCACCTGCGATTTATTTTCGAAGAGTTCCGGCAGGTAAGTGAAGGTCATAACCGTAGTTTTGAAGGAACAGGGATTGGGCTTACCATTGCCAACAAAATGATCGTCCTTCTGGGTGGCACCGTTGAAGTCAACAGTATCATCGGGAAAGGGTCACATTTTCGGATTTTAGTTCCTTTCCCGGCAGAAGAGCCGGGAGCTAAAACTTCTATCTTGGATTTTCCGTCATCTAAAAAAGATGAACCGCCCAAAAATGTTCCAATGAGTGGAAAACCCCTTGTTCTTTTAGTAGAAGACAATGAAGTAAATATGCAACTGACCGTAGCATACTTAAATCATGAATTTACAGTTGACTGGGCACAAGATGGTACTCTGGCACTGGAAAAAGCCAGCGCTGAGAAATATGTCGCCATCCTGATGGATATCAACCTGGGGCCGGGGATGGATGGTCTTCAGGCAGCCCAATCAATCCGGAAAATGAAAGATTATGAAAACATACCCATCATTGCACTGACGGGTTATACTTTGTTTGGCGATAAGGAACGGCTTATCGATGGCGGATGTACTGACTATCTTGCCAAACCATATTCAAAAAAGGATATTTTGAAAGTGATAAAAAAGTCGCTGGGCATGCAGGGATGACTGGAATTTGATTAACCCATATTCTTGCAGGAATAAAAGGAAAATAATAATTATTGTCTTTGCGCCCGCGATACCTGGATAAAGGTCACTTCAATGTCTCCTCCCTGAGGATAAAGACTTATCCAGTTATTGTCGAAGCGATACCAGGTGTCCTGATCCCTCACGCTGATCAAACGTTCACTGATTTTCCCGTCCGGGCTAAGATTACGGATCACCACTCCTCCCCCTGATTGTTTATCCTGTCCGTATCGCAATAAGACATTAAAAGGTTTATCGGAAAGGTTCCTGATCTTTATGTAGATGAAGTTATTTTTCCTGGACGCCATATTTACAGGAGTAAAGGGAAATTGTTTCTCCTCTCCCGCCCTAAGCGTTACCGGCGAATTTAAAACATCAACGATAGCATTTTCCGTAATTGTTCTTCTGATCTTGAAGATCATCTCCCGTGGATAGTTCTCCATGGTCAACAACTCGCTTGCAACCGTATATGAATCGATTGCCTTATCATATTCATAGGAATTATAGAAGCGGTCACCCTCTTCAACAGCCTGATCATACCTGACTTTATTTGCCCGGTAAATACTGTCAATTTTAACTCCGATCTGATTAATCCTTTCCTTTGGATATTTCTCTTCAGGAAGAACCGTTAAAGCCTGTTGGAACAGACTTTTTGCCTTCACCCATTCTTTCTGGGTAAATTGGGTCTCTCCCTTGGCAACAAGTTCCTCATAAGTCTGCCTCTTCCCCTTCAACTCAGTCAGGATACGGTTGATCTCTATGATTTTATCAGCCGGATATTTTGCATCCGGTTTGATGATCAGGGCATTCTGGTACTCATCGCTCGATTCCTCGTATTTCTTCTCCGCAAATAATTGATCAGCATTTGTTACCGAGGTTCTATATGCCTCTTCTTTTAGTTTTATTTCATTTAAAATCCCATCAATTTCAGTTAATTTATCCTTAGGATATTGTTCGGTGGGTTTTAATTTTCCTGCATTAACATATTCGATCCTTGCCTGATCATAAGACTTTGAAACCAGCAACTGGTCGCCTTTGGTAATGATCAAATTATACTGATCATCCAACGCTTTCTGCTTTGCAAGTTCTGCCAGTATCGTTCCTATTTCCGTTATTTTCTCTTTGGGATACAGTTCCGAAGGTTTTATCTTGCCGGCATCGATATAGGATGCTCTCGCCTGATCGTATTTCTTCTCCCCAAAAAACCGATCGGCAACAGCAAGGACAGAAGCATACTGATCATCAAGCGCTTTACGACTTGCCAGATCAGCTAATTGTTTATCGATCTCTGTGATTCGGGTCTTAGGATACGGTTCGGCCGACTTTAATCCGGAAGCTTTCAGATATTCAATCCGGGCCATTTCAAAGGCCTTTTCACTATAAAGACTATCCGCAATACCCAGGACTGTTTTATATTCCTCATCAAGCGCTTTTTGTTTCGCAAGTTCACCCAGGATTATATCAATCTCACTTATCCTTGTCCTGGGATACGTTTCCGAAGATTTAAGATCGCCGGATTTTACGTAAAGCGATCTGGCCTGGTCATAGGTTTTTCCAACAAATAGTTTATCAGCATCGACGATAGTCTTTGCATATTGTTCGTCAAGAGCCTTTTTTGTAGCAACTTCTCCAAGGAGTTTATCGATCTCTGCGATTCTATCCACGGGATATTGCTCTGAAGGTTTAAGGTTACCGGCATTAACATATTCGATCCTTGCCTGATCATAAGACTTTGAAACCAGCAACTGGTCGCCTTTGGTAATGATCAAATTATACTGATCATCCAAAGCTTTCTGCTTTGCAAGTTCTGCCAGTATCGTTCCTATTTCCGTTATTTTCTCTTTGGGATACAGTTCCGAAGGTTTTATCTTGCCGGCATCGATATAGGATGCTCTCGCCTGATCGTATTTCTTCTCCCCAAAAAACCGATCGGCAACAGCAAGGACAGAAGCATACTGATCATCAAGCGCTTTACGACTTGCCAGATCAGCTAATTGTTTATCGATCTCTGTGATTCGGGTCTTAGGATACGGTTCGGCCGACTTTAATCCGGAAGCTTTCAGATATTCAATCCGGGCCATTTCAAAGGCCTTTTCACTATAAAGACTATCCGCAATACCCAGGACTGTTTTATATTCCTCATCAAGCGCTTTTTGTTTCGCAAGTTCACCCAGGATTATATCAATCTCACTTATCCTTGTCCTGGGATACGTTTCCGAAGATTTAAGATCGCCGGATTTTACGTAAAGCGATCTGGCCTGGTCATAGGTTTTTCCAACAAATAGTTTATCAGCATCGACGATAGTCTTTGCATATTGTTCGTCAAGAGCCTTTTTTGTAGCAACTTCTCCAAGGAGTTTATCGATCTCTGCGATTCTATCCACGGGATATTGCTCTGAAGGTTTAAGGTTACCGGCATTAACATATTCGATCCTTGCCTGATCATAAGACTTTGAAACCAGCAACTGGTCGCCTTTGGTAATGATCAAATCATACTGATCATCCAACGCTTTCTGCTTTGCAATTGACGCAAGGATCGAGTCGATAGCTGCGATCTGGTCTTTAGGAAATTTTTCTTCAGGTTTCAATTGTAAAGCCGCCTCAAAACTTTTCTTTGCCACTGGATATTCCTTGCTCTGAATCTGGTTCTTTCCTTTGAAAATCAGCGCAGAATACTGGTCGTCAAATGCTTTTTCTTTTGCAAGGAGCGTTAATATTTGTGAAATTTCCGCCAGCTTCGTTGTGGGATATATTTCGGCGTCTTTGATCTTCAGGGCATTCTGATATTCGGTTTGAGCTTGTTCATATGCTTTAAGCGCAAAGAGGCTATCGGCCTTGATAATAGTTGATTTATACTTCTCATCGGCCAATTTTTGTTGAGCGATCCCCTGTAATAGTTTATTTATTTCAGCGATCTTAGATTTTGGATAGGGCTCAGTTGACTTCAGGGCTAATGCTTTCTGATAACCGTTCCTTGCCAGATCATAAGCAAGGGCTGCAAGTTCTTTATCTGCCAGAAGAATCAGTGAATCGTACTGTCCTTCCCTGTTTTTAATCTGAACGAGAGAACTCAGGATGCTGTCAATTTCAGTAATCTTTGATTTAGGATAGGGTTCTGTTGGTTTATAGCCGGCAGCTTTTTGATAATCCGTTTTTGCAGCATCGTACTGTTTCTGATCGAACATCTTGTCGGCGCTGACAATTGAAAGCCGGTACTGTTCTTCTATTGCCATTATTTTCGCCATCTCTGCTTCCTGTCCCGTAAGCATTTTGTCGGTCTTGGAAATCATGTCTTTGGGATATGATTCCAAAGGTTTAATAGCAGAAGCCCTGGAATAATTTTCCCGGGCTGTGAAAAAACTTTTCTCTATATACAAACTATCTGCAAGGGCCATGTAAAAATCATACTCTTCCTGTTGCTTTTTTCGGGTGGCAAGTATATTTTCTATCTCCCGGATTTTAGTTTTGGGATAAATCTCATCGGGTTTGACAGTCAGGGCTTGTTGATAGCCTTTAACCGATTCGGCATATTTTGTTTGTTGAAATAACTGATCGGCCAACAGGATTGCTTTGTTATATGCTTCATCCTTTGTTTTCTGGTCAGCAATCAAAAATATGAGATCTGTAATTTTTTGTTTCGGATAAAGCTCTTCCGGTCTTATTCCTTGTGCTTTCTGAAATTCCAATAAAGAGGACTGGTAGTTTTTGTTTAAAAAGAATTTATCGCCGTTTGCAATTGCCTTGTCATATAATTCGTCATTGACTTGTTTATCAATCTGAATTTTAATGATCTCATTGATTTTATTCCGGGGATATTGATCTTTCGGAAGAATCTTACTGGCATTTTCATATTCTATACGAGCCCGGTCATAATCTTTTTCCTGAAAAAGTTTATCGGCGCTCGCAACAGCTACATCGTATAAAATATTTTGAGCTTTTTGTGATCGCAGCAGATCCATCGTTTTCCTTAGCTTACTCTTGGCCAGGGTATCCTCCGGACGATTATCAATGGCGATCTGGTATGAAGCTTTCGCATTAAGATAATCCTTGGCATTAAAATAGGTGTCGCCGGAAGCAATCGCTTTGTTGTATTCATTTTTATTCTGATTCTGTTCCGACAATTTTTCTTTGATAATAGTAATCCGCTCTTTGAGTCTTACATCATTCGGGTTTATCTTTTGAGCCATTTCAAGAGCCATAATGGCCTGGTTTAACTCATTTTTAAGATAAAGATCCTCTCCTTTCTTCAAATATTGACGGAATAAGGAATCCTGTTCCCTCTTGTCATCAATTGTATCAGAGACAGATGGTGAAGAAGAAGAAAAAGAGATTTGTTCAGAAAAACCCGTAAAACGGTTGTTTGATCCGAACCAAAAAATAATCAAACCAAAGGAGAATCCGGATAAGAGGATAGCTATTAAAACTAGAGACGGACTGCGACGGGAAATACTCATATTAGGCGTAGAATTCTTTTTCCGGTAAATGCTTTATGATCAAACGGAAATTTGAACAAATAATTTTATAAGGAATTAATAATGGATGATTCCATCTTTAATGGTCAGTTTACGATCCGCCATATTTGCCAGTTCAAGGTTATGCGTCACAATTACATAAGTTTGTTTAAAAGTATCTCGCAATTTAAAAAACAACTTATGCAATTCAACGGCCGATGCGGAATCCAGGTTACCCGAAGGTTCGTCAGCGAGAATCACTTCTGGGTTATTGACTAAAGCCCGTGCAACTGCGATACGCTGTTGTTCGCCTCCCGAAAGTTCCGAAGGTTTATGATGAATCCGGTCTTTCAGGTTCATGAATTCCAGAAGATCCATTGCTTTTTGCTCTGATTCTTTTTTCCCTTTACCCGAAATAAAGGAAGGGATACAAACATTTTCCATAGCGGTGAATTCTGGCAAGAGATGGTGAAATTGAAACACAAAACCGATATGACGATTTCTGAATTCAGCCATCTTTCTTTCTGAAAGCTGCGAAACGGAGATCCGGTTTAATTCAAGGATTCCGGAATCGGCCTTGTCTAAGGTTCCAAGGATATGGAGCAAGGTTGATTTACCGGCACCGGAGGCGCCGACAATTGAAATGATTTCACCCTTGCCGACCTCAAGGCTGATTCCTTTTAGCACCTTTAGTGATCCAAAGGATTTTTGAATTTCTTTCGCGATAATCATTATAAAACCTGAATCGGCAAAGTTAATAAATTCCCCTTCTTTAATATTACTCTATAAAATGGGTAAATTCAGGTCGTTCAATTTTGTAAATCCAGATCAATCTATTATTTTTGATTTTTCTCTAACAGCCTATTGATCTATGAACTTACACGAATATCAAAGCAAGTCTATTCTTAAAAAATACGGAGTTGCAGTCCCGGAAGGGGTATTGGCGCATACGGAAGCGGAAGCTGTAAAAGGGGCAGAGTACCTGGCAAGTGTTACAGGCACAGACAAATGGGTTGTTAAAGCCCAGATTCATGCCGGTGGGCGTGGCAAAGGTGGTGGAGTAAAAGTTGCAAAATCGCTTGAGGAAGTGCGAAATCATGCCGCGCAGATTCTTGGAATGATGCTGGTGACTCCACAGACGGATCCAAAAGGCAAATTGGTCAGGAAAGTTTATATCGAACAAAATATTTATTATCCAGGGCCTTCAGAACCGAAAGAAATTTATATGAGCATTTTACTTAACCGTCAGTTGGGTCGCACTATCTTGATATACTCTCCACGAGGGGGAATGGATATTGAAAAGGTTGCTAAGGATACACCGGACCTGCTCTTTACGGAAGAAATTGCCCCGGAGATCGGATTACAAGACTTCCATGCCAGAAAAATTGCTTTTAACCTTGGCCTCAAGGGGGAGGCGTATAAAAATATGCTCACGTTCGTTTTTGCGGTTCATAGAGCTTATGTACAAAGCGATGCATCCCTTGTTGAAATTAACCCGGTCTTTAAGACTTCTGATAATAAAATTCTTGCAGCCGATGCCAAGATCGTTATCGATAACAATGCGCTGTTCCGTCAACCGGATATTGCTGCCATGCGCGATTACGATGAAGAAGATCCCATTGAGGTGGAAGCGTCAAAAAATGATCTTAATTATGTTAAACTCGACGGGAATGTCGGTTGTATGGTAAATGGAGCAGGTCTTGCCATGGCGACCATGGATATAATAAAATTATCCGGAGGCGATCCTGCTAATTTCCTTGATGTAGGAGGCGCAGCCAACGCAAAAAGAGTTGAGCAGGGATTCCGGATTATCATGAAAGATCCTTCCGTGAAAGCTATTCTTGTGAATATTTTCGGAGGAATCGTACGTTGCGACCGTGTTGCACAAGGGATCGTCGATGCTTACCACAATATCGGCACGATCAAGGTCCCAATCATTGTGCGGCTGCAGGGAACGAATGCGGAAGAGGGGAAAAGGATTATCGATGAATCAGGATTAAGTGTTCATTCAGCAACCACTTTTCAGGAGGCTGCTGAACTTGTCACCAGGACACTTAAATAAAAGTCATAAACCTATCGGTCGATTTTTAACGAGTCGAACATTGCACCATCCTGGATTACCTGTACCGCTTTTATCACTTCGTCGTCAACCTGATTGATAATAGCGTACATTTCATTCATATCCCAGAGTTTTTGCGCAATCAATCCCTTGATTTGTGATTTGATCAGTTTTTCAGAAGCGGTCCACTCTTTTTCATCTTTCTTAACTCCTTGTTTTTCGGCGTACTCGAAAAACTGGGTCATAAATTCATTATTCAGGTCGAATTTTTTATCAAAAGCCTGAAAGGTAGGATAATCCTTTTGAAGTGATTTCCGGTTTCGATCAACATAATCACCGATATAGGGATTGATCACATTTTTCCTCCGGAGATCAAGATAATAATCTGAAAAAGGAGTTGAATCCCAGGGGATAAAAATATCGGGCATAATACCACCTCCTCCATAAACCACCCGTTTCTTCGAAGTATAATATTTCAGGGAGTCCGGAAATTTAATGCTATCGGCATGGATCAATTCTCCGTGTTTGACCCGTATACTAAAATCTTCGTAATAACGGTCTATATCATCCCCATAGGGTCTCTGGATACATTTTCCTGAAGGATTGTAATAACGCGCTGTCGTGAGTCGTACCTGTGAGCTGTCGGGGAGTTGGAAGGGACGCTGAACGAGACCTTTGCCAAACGACCTGCGTCCGACAATGATCCCACGATCCCAGTCCTGGATAGCCCCGGAAACGATTTCACTGGCAGAGGCAGAATTTTCATTAATCATGATCACCAATTTCCCATTCTGAAACTGACCTTTGGAAGAAGAGTAATAATCTTCACGCTGGCTTCGTAATCCCTGGGTATAGACGATCAATTTCCCCGTTTCCAGAAATTCATCAGATAATTCAATAGCCGTTCCCATATATCCGCCAGAGTTATTGCGTAAATCAAGGATCAGGCTTGTCATCCCTTCCGCCTTCAGTTTAGTGACGAGGGTATTAAATTCCTGCATGGAACTCTGAGAAAACCTATTCAGGTTGATATAACCCACACCCGGGGCAATGATATAAGCGGCATCAATACTATTGATGGGAATTTTATCGCGTGTGATATCATAGTCGATCAGTTCCTTTTTTCCTTTGCGATAGATCGAAACAAGGACTTTCGTTCCTCGTTTTCCGCGTAGATGATCCAGCACAAACTGATTGTCGATTTTCTTACTTGCAACAATTTCTCCATCGATCTTAATGATCCTATCGCCCGACATAATCCCCAGCTTCTCCGAAGGTCCACCGGGAATCGGATGAACAACGGTTATCGTATCCTTCAGGATCTCAAATTGGATTCCGACTCCATCAAAATTTCCTTCTAAGGGTTCGTTTGCCCGTTGCACTTCCTTCTTGGGGATATAAACAGAATGGGGATCAAGCTCCTTCAGAGTTTCAGTAATGGCTTTTTCAACCAATTTGCCTTCATTGATGGTATCAACATAAGCATATTTGATGATCTGCATGAGTGTATTGTACTTTTTCACTCCTGAATTCGGATCCTGACGTTGTGCCTGAACCTGGATTATCGCTAAGGGTAAAATAAGGAAAAGTAACGGTAATCCAAATTTATTGCATCTCGAAAAGTTCATTTTAATCATTGCAATTAGCTTATTTATTAGAGTTTTAAGGATTCAAAGGTAGATTTTTTTCTCATCCCGGAGATCGGATTATGGTTTTTTTAACTAAATTTAACGGCCTTAAGAACATTTTAACATATTAACTGACTTATCATTTTTTCAAGTTGGAGACTGAGCGAATGCGGTTTATCCGCAGTTTTTTTTATCCGGTTATTTTTCTTTTGATTCTGTGGCTCATCAAGATTATTGAACTCGTTTTTTCACTGAATCTTGCAGAATATGGTCTCTATCCTATGCAGATAAAAGGTTTGCCGGGTATATTGACCTCTCCTTTTCTTCATGCCGACGTATCGCATCTTTTCGCAAACTCACTCCCGCTTCTTATCCTGGGAGCCTTACTTTTTTATTTTTATGAAGATATTGCATGGCCGGTTCTTCTTTTAATCTACCTGATAACCGGTATTTGGGTGTGGACCCTTGCCCGTGGCAATGCCGCGCATATTGGGGCCAGCGGTATTATTTATGGACTGGCTTCTTTTCTTTTCTTTAGTGGGATCATCCGAAGGGAGACAAGACTCATGGTCATCACCTTACTGGTTACTTTCCTGTACGGAGGTCTTATCTGGGGAATATTCCCTCAATTTTTTCCGGTTCAACGAATATCATGGGAATCGCACCTGATGGGTCTTCTTTCGGGATTTGTTCTGGCAATATATTTCCGGAAATCAGGTACTCAGCGGAAAATTTATCAATGGGATGATGATGATGATGATGACGACAATGACTCCCCTGATCCATCGGATTACTCAAAGATCGACTCGGAGATAAGGAACCATCCTCCGGAAGAGTGAATCATCTATTCCTTCAATTAGTTTCAATTCTTCCAGCGATTTGAACCTTTTATTTTTTTTTCGGTAAATCATGATCGCTTTGGTTACTTCAAAAGAAAAATAGGGATGCTTTAGTAATTCTTTGAAAGTGATTTTGTTCAGATCAATCTTCGTGATTGAGTCAGGGATTACTATGATATAGGGTACCATGGCAAAATAACGTGAACTATCCATTCCGAAAACCTCCAGTAATTGTTCCTTCTGAATATACCCCCCCAAACGATGCCGGTAGCTCACGATCCTTCTGGCAAAAGAGGGTCCAATTCCCCGTATTCGCTGAAGATCGAATGTATCCGCCGAATTAAGCTCAATCGTAAATTGAATGAGTGGTTTTCTGGATATTTTGTAAACAGAATCATCCACGAAAGGAAAACCTTTTTGGAAGGAGGAACGAAAATGACTTTTATTTATTCTCTCTTCCTCTTCTTTGGCTTTCTGCCAGGCATTTTCAAAGATAATGATCTCTTTTTCAAAAACCGTGAAATTAATGGGAGGCATAGTCGTCCCGGACGGAATGAATATATTGGCTAAAAGGAGACCGAAAAGAATTAACAGGAGAATGGCGATACCTTTTTGTTCGGTCCTGTTAAAAGTCAAATAATCCTTTATTCTCAGGGTCACTTTATTTTTCAAGGTATCTGATTTTTCAAATTATCTGAATCGATTTTATATTGAAGGATCTTTATGCCAAGCCTGCATTCCAGACATCGCTTTTTATCACAGTAAGCGCGTTTTAACTGAATCAACGCCTGAGTCTGTAATGCATTGTTTGCCTCTAAGCCCACTTTCTTCCATCGGTCAATATCAATGTTCTTCTCAGCGGAAATGGATTCAAGGAGGTTTATCGCCTTTTCACGATAGGTGGCTATTCCTTTTTCCAAACCGATAAAAAAAAGAAATGGCACAACTCCGTTTATGATTAATAATGATTTGGAGGATTTCCCCATTAGTTTAACCCGTTTCGGAGATAATCGATCGAAAAGAAAATGATCATCCCAATAGGGTGACGCTAATAAATCGAAACTGCTTTGAATTTCCCGGAGAGAGGATGATTCAAGTAGTTGAAAAAATCGTCCTCCGGTCGATTGAATAAATGATGCTAACTGACTGATCCGGATGGTTGGGAAATTGGAAGGTCTTAATCGAAGAAACTTCCATGTCACTCCGGAAATCGGAATTATTCCATACTTGTTTTTTAAAAAACAATATTCTGACGATAGCAGAACCGGATAAGTATCTGTATAATCAGTGTTAAGCAATCCTGACTGACCAAAAAGGAGGGCCTCGAGTTGAATGATATTCCCGATGTGCCGTTTAATCAATTTAAGAGGAAGCGATTTGGCTAAAAGTTCAAAGGAAAGTGCATTGATTCTGAAACCGAAATTAGTTGCAAGAAACCGGTACAAGGTCTCTTCCCAATCATAATCACATGATTCCCAGTTACGTCTGATCTCCTCGCATTTTTCCAGGAACCGTTCCATGATGAGAGAGGGAGTCCATAAAGAAAACTCCGATTGTAGTTCCGCATTTATAAGGTTCGTACAAGGGATCCGAAAATTATTGTGCATCAATAATTCATATTGATATTGAATTTTATTCGGGAATTGATTCATTATCTCCAGCGTAGGTATCGTCAATATCTGTAACATATCCGGATTAATTTCAAATTGATATACTACATGAAGAATGATATTTTCATACGCTTTATCATATTGATGTCCATGCCGGAACCAGTCTGAAGATGAAATATGAATCTCGACATTTCCTGCCCAGATTGTTTCTCCTATTTTTACACGGGCATTAAAAAAGTCAGGACCACCATCTGTATTATGATCTCCCGGTTGTAATACTACAACAGGATCGCCGGCAAGAGTTTTTAAATCAAGATTAAGCAGGCGGAATTTCCATAAATAATGAAGAAATTCTTCCTTCATGACAATCCGTCATTTTCGCTTAATCCGAAAAAAGATTAAAAGGTAATACCCGGGTCATGTAAATTTATAACCAGGATATATTTGCAGAACCTTTTGTGAATGATTATATTTGCATCTTATAAAAATTCACAGCCCGATGGGAGATGTTGTGACACTGGTTTCCGGAATAGAATATAAAGTCAGGAAACTCACAGAAAGGCATATCCAATTAAGGGAAGAAAACGAACTTTATTCATTGGAAATTCAAAAACTCAAACAAAACAACGAAGAACAAAAACAGATCATAAACCAATTAGAAGAAAAGATAAAAATACTTAAACTTGCAAAAGCATTTGAAATTAAAGAAGGAAACGTTGAATCAAAAGTGAAAATCAACGAAATGTTGCGGGAAATCGAAAAATGTATTGGTCTTTTAAATGCTTGAAGTTAACACCACACGAAGAAATGGATTTAATTCATAACTTTTTGTGAAAAATAATGAAATGTCCATGGATGAAATTTCCCTCTCAATAGCTGTTGCAGAAAGGAGTTACCGGTTGGTTGTTGAAAAAGAACACGAAGAACTCTTCCGCAAAGCGGAGAAACTGATTGATAAACGAATCAAGGATTATTCAGTCAGTTATGCATACAAGGACAAACAGGATCTTCTGGCCATGGTGGCATTGGAATATGCTACCAGTTATTTACAGGACGAACATTTACTGACTGAAAAAGAAGAAATGTTTGAAAATAAACTCTTGGAAATAAACCGGACATTAGACGAACAACTTCAGTATTAAGCCGATTTCGTTCTTTGAAAATTATTGACGATCTACCCGCATTAATTCAGACAGTTTGTAAACCTAACATTACAAATATTAGGGTGCAGCTCATTAACCTGTAGGACAGGCCTCATTCCCGCTTTAGGGCAGGACTCCGGTACGCCGGACAGTGGACGTTCGAAAAGTTTGGCAACCCTATTCGTGTCGTTTGAGGTTTATCATAACCTCGCTGAATAATGCGGGTTTTTTATTTCTTCGCAAACCTTCCTATCAACAACCACTGCAGAAGACTTTGACAGTCGTCATCGTCAACTGCTAATATTTACAAGTTAACACTATAATATGATGGATGGAATTTTGTTATTAGTAATCATCGGTGTAACAGGAATCATAATCGGCGGTTTTGTTACCGCAAGAATCCTGAATAAAGCCTTGGAACGTAAACGTGATGTTATTCTTAAAGATGCTATGGAAAAAGCTGAGATGATCAAAAAAGATAAGATCCTTCAGGCAAAGGAAAAGTTCTTACAGCTTAAAACCGAGCATGAAAAGTTTATTCATGAAAAAAATGATGAAATTTTAAAAAACGATAACCGGTTAAAACAAAAGGAGACCGCTCTTAACCAGAAAACGGAAGAACTGACAAAAAAGCAAAAAGAGAATATTACAATCAAGCAGAATCTTTCCCAGCAAATGGATCTTGTAAATAAAAAACAAGTAGATCTTGATAAGTTGCAAAAGATACAAGTTGAAAAGTTGGAGACAATTTCCAACCTCTCGGCTAATGAAGCGAAAGCCCAACTGGTTGAAACACTCAAGGAAGAAGCTAAGTCTGAAGCCCTCGTTCATATAAAAGATATTATTGATGAGGCTAAAATGACCGCCAATACGGAAGCTAAAAAGATAATCATCGAAACCATTCAGCGAACAGCTTCCGAACATGCCATCGAAAATACGGTTTCGGTTTTTAACATCGAGAACGAAGAGATCAAGGGAAGAATCATCGGCCGGGAGGGACGGAATATCCGGACTCTTGAATCGTTGACCGGAGTTGAAATTATTATCGACGATTCTCCCGATGCCATCATTCTTTCCGGTTTTGATCCGGTCCGCAGGGAGATCGCCCGACTTTCCCTTCACCGACTTGTTACCGATGGGCGTATTCATCCTGCCCGGATTGAGGAAGTGGTTGCCAAAACAAAAAAACAAATCGAGCAGGAGATCATTGAAACCGGAAAACGCATCACCATTGATCTTGGTATCCATAATATTCATCATGAGTTGATCCGCATGATTGGAAAAATGAAGTATCGCTCCTCCTATGGGCAAAATTTGCTCCAACATTCTATTGAAGTTGCCAGGCTTAGCGCTACGATGGCTGCTGAACTGGGTCTCAATCCTAAAAAAGCAAAACGTGCCGGTCTTCTTCACGACATAGGAAAAGTGCCCGATACGGAACCGGAACTACCTCATGCTATCCTGGGAATGAAGATGGCTGAAAAATTCAAGGAAAAACCTGAGATCATCAATGCAATAGGTGCCCATCATGATGAAGTGGAAATGGATAACCTGCTCTCCCCGATCGTTCAGGTTTGCGATGCTATTTCGGGCGCCCGGCCCGGAGCCCGCCGGGAGGTGGTCGAGGCTTATATCGAACGACTCAAACACCTTGAGGAATTAGCTTTAAGCTATCCGGGAGTTGTTAAAACCTTTGCCATCCAAGCGGGTCGCGAACTAAGAGTGATCGTTGGCGCCGATAAAGTTTCCGACGTGGAGGCCAATACCATTGCTTTTGATCTTTCCAAGAAAATTCAAAGTGAAATGACCTACCCGGGTCAAATTAAAATTACCGTGATCAGAGAGACAAGAGCAGTAAGCTTTGCCAAATAATTCCTATGGAGAATCTCATTAAGCTGTTCAACGATGAGGAACAAGTAACAAACCTTTTTGAATCTTTAGGCGAAGGTTTGGGCTTTGTAGATAGCAATGAGATCATTATTTACATGAGTCTTGCCGCATCCAGGATATTCGGGTTTCCGACAGAAGAGTTGATTGGAAAGAGTTTGAAAGATTTTGCTTCAGATTCAGAGTTCCAGAAAATACTTGCTGAAACAACAAAACGCAAGGAAGGAATTATCAGCACTTACGAAACAGAAATTATCCGGAAGGATAGAACACACCGGACAATCCTCATGACCGCTTCCCCAAGATTTGAAAATCATCGGTATATCGGAGCTTTTGGCATATTCCGCGATATCACGGAATTTAAAAATGCTATTGATGCCCTAAAGGAAAGTGAAAAACGCTTCAGAACAGTTTCTGATATTATCTCTGACTTTGCTATTTCCTACCTTATTGGGAAGAAACAATCCCTCACCCCCGAATGGTATTCAGGAGCTCTTCCCTTTCCGGATGAATTAAAAACGGAATTAACGCTGGAATCGAGTTTATGGTATAACACCTGTCATCTCAGTGACCGGGAAAAAATTCGACATGCCTTCTTGCAGCTGATCAACCATAAGGAATCTGTTTATTTGGAGTACCGCATGATACGGTCAAACGGATCGATCGATTGGCTCGAAATATATGCTACTCCGGAAATAGATAAATCAGAGAATCGTGTTACCAGGGTTCTGATTGCCGGACGGATCATTACAACCACAAAAACCATCGAACAGGAACTCCGCCTCAACCAATATATGCTTGAAAATGCCGGTGAATGTATCTATCTCATACGTCCCGATTCCTCCCTGGTATATGCCAATTCTGCTTCCTGTAAATTGACGGGTTATACCAAAAAGGAATTTCTCTCTTTAAAAGTCAGTGATCTGGATCCAAATTTCAAAAAGGAGGAGGTCGGGAATTTTTGGAAGAATCTAAGAGATTGTAAGACTATGTCTTTCGAAACCAGTAATATAAGAAAAGACAAGTCGGTTATAACGATTGAGGTCACCGTTAATTTTCTTCTTTTTGAAAACCAGGAATATGCCGTTGCATTTTTCAAAGATATTACCGAGCGAAAAGCGGAAGAGCAAATTATCAATATTGTTAATAAAATTGATAATTCGATCAGTTATGCATCATCAGTCCTTGATCTTTTTGACATTATCCGCAACGAATTAAATATCCTCCTTGACACCAGAAATATTTATCTTTTATTGACAACCGACAACAACGCAACTTTTCAGATCTATTATCAAAAAAACAGCCAGTCGGTCTGTGAAACAATTCCTGTTTCTAAGACGCTTGAATCATGGATAATGAATTCAAAGAAGTCATCTTTGTTGAAAAACCAAGACATTCTTGACCTGGAAAATGCCGGCTCGATAAACAAATTTGCAACCTCTGCCAAATGTTATTTGGGTATCCCTTTAATGATCGGGACTCAAACCATCGGGTTAATCGCAATATCAAGTTTTGAGGATGAACAAGCTTTTACTGAGAAGCATTTGAAAATTCTTGGACTGCTCGCATCAAAGATTTCCTTGACTATTCAACGCAGGAAATCGGAAGATGCTTTAAAAAAATCTGAAGAGCACTTACGTGAATCGAATATTGCCAAGGATAAATTTTTTTCAATCATTGCGCACGATCTCCGTGGCCCTTTTAATGCCATCATCGGATTTTCCGATCTGCTGTTCAACGATTATGAGAATTTTGAAGAGAATGAGAAAATAGCCATGATTAAAAATATCTATGAAGCTTCCATGGGTACTTTTAAACTTCTCGAGAATCTGCTTGAATGGTCAAGAATCCGTACCGGACGCACCGTACCCAGTCCGGAAAATATTGATTTATCCGCAATTGCCAATAACACCCTTGGGGTTTTAAAACCACTTGCGGAAAAAAAAAGTATCAAGTTGTTCTCCGGAATACAATTTGGAACAATTGCATACTGCGATGAAAATATGATAAAAACCGTGATCAGGAATCTCATCTCCAATGCCATTAAATTCACTAATCCGGGTGGAAATGTAAGAATATGGGCATCGAACAAAGAAGAGGTTATCGAGGTTATCGTTGCCGACAGCGGAGTAGGAATTCCTCCCGAAAGCATTAACAAATTATTTCATCTCGATGAATCGGTTAAAACCCGGGGAACTTCCGGCGAGCAGGGTACCGGTTTGGGTTTGTTGCTTAGCAAGGAATTCGTCGAACTCAACGACGGAAAGATCTGGGTTGAGAGTGAAACTCAAAAAGGAAGTCAATTCCATTTTACCCTGCCCAAATAATCGTTTTATCATTATTACCTTATTGCGGTTATATATATTTAGCCCATATAACTCTCATGATCCTTTTATTCAGGATGCATATTCAGACTCCTCTGTTTTCAAATTGCACAAGATATTGAATAGAGAACGGGCATTATAAAAACTGTAAAGGACCCTGAAATTTTATTCAGGGTCCTTTCGCCATTTTTTATGGGCAATATTTAGTATTTATGTACACGGTACCTCCGCCAGGTGGAACTGTATTAGATGATTGGTCATAACCAATATTAATACCGGACATACATCCCGGCGGTGTTATGTTCAAGTGAGAATAAAGAGGGTCCCCTTCATTTGCCCGTAAACGAAATGTATATACACATGTATCCGGATCATAAGGTTGACATTCAAGAAGATTATACATGAAATCATAAATGCAAACTTCAATTGTACAAAAAAGTCCGGGGGCTCTACACGTGTAATCCGGGCAATCGGTAAAAGTTACAATAACCGTAACGGGAACTACCTTTAACAGGTCTATACATTCATCATTTGCAGAAGGTGATGTGGGTGTGATGGTTTTAACATCATCTCCTGTTTTGGCAGGAGGGTCAACGGAGTTAATTGAAAATCCATATAGGGTTATAAATCCAAGGATTATTAACAAGAATAAGTTTTTCATAAAATAGTTTTTAAGAACATTTGTTTTATCGTAATATTTAATATTCCTCAAGTTCTGGTATGAAATTACCAGAACGAAATTACTTTAGAAATTTTTTTAATGAGCCACAAAAAAATGAAAAAGGTTTAACATTTTATGTGGTATTCTTCGTTTCATTCTCTGATCGCAATAAATTGCTCAGAAGAACCTCTTAGACCCGTGGATACTTATTACAGGAATCCACGGGTCTAAGCAAATCTAAGTTGTTCTTGCCCAGTTTTTGAATGGTAATTTCAAAACCCGGATGGGTTATTGAAGTAAATGTTGGTACACAACACGTTTTCATTTCATTTGACAAACAAGTGAAGATGAGCACTGGAAATGAATCATCAACAAAAGCTTAAGTTGATAATTGAAAAAATAAATGCGAGGCTATTTTCATTCTTCATTAATCCATACATCCACAAGCACCGCATCTTCCGTAACAACCCTGGTGCCCCAGGCTCTGTCGTCGATGTCAACACCTAAAGTCGTTTCATCGGTTACCAGGTATGGTCCCAGTACGTCCAGTCCGTCAAGACTGTAAACCCATACCGTTGCGGAACATGTGTATAATACCGCCTTTGCACATATTATCTTAACGATCATCCTGCGTTTACCGCGTGATTGTTGATTTTGGGTCTCGCAAGCGATACGTTCCCGGAAAGTAGCAGAATCATTCACCAGAATATTAAAAGAAGGGATAGGATACTGGGCCTGAACTGAATTTGCTCCAATCAAAAGCAAAAGGATAATTAACATTAAAAATTTTTTCATGGTCTTCCTGTTTTTTTGAATAAAACAAAAAAAATTTAGCGCATGAAAATAAGGGATAAAAATATCAATTTCAATTGGCAGAAATAGTAAAAATAATAATTGGTATAAATGGGAAATAAATTAAATACTATGGATTTATATTATAGTATATCAATAATATATAAAAATGATTGGCGTACATTTAGGCTGCCATTTTTCCCACCTGCTTTTAGAAAATAACAGATTTGATCTGATAATGCAGGGTAAGGTTAATAAAAACCGAAGACGTTAACCAAATACAGAGGCTGTATATTATTCTTCATATTCCTTAAATATCCGCATCAATTCCGTATTGTTTTTGGCGTCAAAAAGATCACGGATATGTTTTACGGTTTTTTCAATGTTAGATACACTTGTTCCTGTGATCTCAGCCATTTTTTTCATCGTCAAACCCCTGGAAAGCAAATGAACGATTTCTTTCTGATTGGTTGTGAGGGAAAACATTTTATTCGGATGACCAAATGAAAATTTTTTCGAGGGACTTTGGTTGAATGAACCGGAGAATATAGTCTGGCCTTCAGCAACTTTTTCGAGAATTGCCTTTAATTCGGATTTATTCGAAGTTTTAATGGTATATGCTTTGGCGCCCAGGGTAAACATTTTTCGTTGCCAGTAGGAGGAGTCTTCGGTAGTATAAATTATGATCGGTTTACCGGGAAAATGCTGCTGTAATTGCTGCATATTTTCCAACGGACTCGTCGACGATATCCACAAATCGAGGATAATGATGTCAAATTTGTCAGGATCCTGATGATTTAGCATTTCATCAACATTTGCTGCACTTCCGGTGATTTCAATATTATCGCGAGAGGGTCTGAACATATTTTTCAGACCCGCAACAATCACAGGATGGTCTTCAACTATAAAAAGTCTGATCATAATTCACTGTTTTTTTGGTAAAGTAATGAATATCTCACAATCAACCCCACTCCCCGGTGAAGAGGATAAATGTACTTTTCCATTAAGCAATCGTGTCCGTTCATAAATATTCATGATACCCATTCCCTTCCCCTTGACCTGATCAGGTTCAAAACCCGGTCCGTTATCGATGTAGGAAATCTGCAATTGGTTTTTCATGACTTTTATACGGATTCTTATCAGTCCTTCTTTTACATACTTACTTGCATTCATTAATAATTCCTGGATGATCCTAAAGGAATGAAGTGCAATTTCCTGTGAAAATTCCCGGGGCGGTTCCGGCAATTCAAGATCGATCAATAAACCCGAAAGTTTATGGATGTCATCACACAAACCAACGACCAACTCTTCAAAATTTGATTGTTCTAACATAACTTTATTCATCTTATGTGACAGAACACGGAGACTTTGCCGGGCTTCTTCGATCTTTTCAGTCAGCAGGCTTTTTGTGTCAGGATTGGGGAAATCAATTTTTTCGATTTGACTGGTAACGTTAAGAACAAATTGCCCGATGATGTCGTGAAGTTCCCGAGCCGTTCTTCCTTTCTGATCCTCTTCCATCTCGATGATCCGCTTGGCAGCATTGATATTCTGTTTTTGAAGTTTGATCCGGTTGCGATATACCAACCAAATGATCCCAAAAATAAAAATAATGATTACAAGAATAGCGATAACAAACCAAAGCCTTATTTGTTGAAGTTGAATGTGTTGGATAAAGAGTTCTCTCTCCTTGCTCTTTAGGTCGAACAAGGTGGCAAGTAATCTGACCTGCCCGGATGCCGCTTCCAAATCAGCTTCTGATTTTGATTCAAGGGACTTTTTTTGGTAAATTACCGCATCTTTATAAGCTCCGTCTTCAACCAGGATATCGGCATAGGAATCATAGAGGGTGGAAAGCCAATCTTTAGAGTTTTCCTGCAATGCCAATGGAATTGCATGATCCATTAAACAGGATTTTGCCGATGTAATATCACCCTTTTCAAGATAACTATATGCCATGTTATTATAGGCGCCAATCTCCACTAATGGAAGATTGCAGTTTTTTACAAGAATCAAGGCGGTTTTAAAATAGTAAATAGCCGAATCGGGGTTGGAATGTGTATATCCAATATTGATAAGTATATTAGCTTTTTCCTCTTCAGTTCCCTTACTACGTTCAAGTATGTGTAAAGCTTCTATTTGAATTTTGAAAGCGATCCCGTGATCCTTCTCATATTTTGCCAAGTTGATCAAGGCAATACCCATCTGCTTATAAAGAGAATTGGTTCTGCCAACCTGGTATCCCTTTTGATAAAATATCTGAGCGCCTGAAAAGTCATTCATTTCATCTTTAATATTCCCTATTGAAATATAGATGTTGGAAATATTTTGATAATCACTGTTCGATTCTGCAATTCTTAAAGCAGAATCCAATAACACAATGGCCGTTTTATTATCACAGGCAACATTATACAACATTGCAATATTGAAGAGGATCTTTGACTTCAGTCCATTAAGGTTTTCTTTTCCTGCAATGGACAAAGCCTGGTTATAATAGATGTAACTTGAATCTTTTTCCCTTTGTGTGAAAACCATACCCATTAAAATGTAAGCGTTAATCAGCGATTCCTTTGAAGCGGATCTTCTGGCAATAATAACTGCCCTTCTTGCACAGGAGAGGGAAAAGCTGTTATCGCTGATTCTATATAGTTTTACGAGAGAATCAAGAATAAGGAGGGAATCCGTTTGACATACTGAATTCTTACCTTGATTGGTATTTCGTGATGTATTACCTATAGTAGCCTTGGAAATTACTATTCCTGAAATAAGGAAAACAGATAAAAACAGGAATAGAATTCTTCTACCGGATTGCATTGAGTTATAAAATTGACCAATTCAATTCGGTAAAAATAACCAAATATTTTTTTAAAAGTAATTGTAACTGAAGAGATATTCAAACAAATAATTCCCCTCTCACAGGATAACCAATAACTTGTCTGAGAACTGTTTTACAATTCGTAACCTGGAGCCGTTTTAGTGACAAAGCCAGAGGGGATCACTTGTGTCCCATCAAAAAAACCAGGAATTAGGTTCCCAATGGCTTCTCTTTTTTCAAAAATAGCAAGTCTTTTCTGGTTCAATGTAACCCAGATGTTCCATTCATCATGGCTTCCTAAGCTGAAGTTGACGCCTGCCTTTAAAGAATAGAACCTGAAGAAATCCAGCCTGATCTTTTCCCAGTGCTTCAAAGAATCTTCTTCCGTGTTGACCATGAAAGAAGATTTGGATGGACTGCCCCAGTTTATACCCGGTACAGTGTATGAATTTTTAAAATCCGGATCGAAGGTAAACTTGCGGGAAAAATAATTCATAATTGCCGAAGTTAAAGTTGTTCCTTCGCTTTCGATGAAATAAGACCTGACATCCGATGGCCCAAGGAAGTAGAAACCGTCAAAGTTAAATCCGCAATTCTTCCATTCATTCTTTTCGCTGTCTTCAACCAATATTTTTGTCCACATCCTCATATAATCTCCATCTTTTGCAGGCGATTCTTCTTTCAATTTATTAAGTTTGGCTTCTCCTTCTTCTTTCCATAATGTTTTTGCATGTCGATACATAAGTCCGGTTCCGCCTTTTGATTCCATCTGGTAACTTGCAGGATTCAGTATCCAGAAACCAGTTCCCCATTCCTTTAGAAGTCGCATCTTAGTATATTCTGCAATTTCCACATTCGTACCGGAATACCCCCCTCCTCTGTTTGAAATCGGACAACTAAGATAGATTATCATCTTTCCCTGGTATTTCGCACGAAATATATCTTCCCTGATAAGGTTAATTTGTTCATTGAACAATTTTTCCCAGTCACCTTTTTGCCATTTGAATTTCATTGGGAAGCCCATAACCGGTGCACCATTTGATCTTGTCATATCGTATAAGATATTAATTTGTTAAAATTCTTGCTTATAATCTTGTTGATTTGAATCTATTTTTGTTTTGAAATTTGGATTTTTTTCCAGTTTCTTCGACAATAATTTGCATAATGAAGGGCATAAGCACAATTCATTGACCGAAAGTACTTTTTCGCTGACTCCGATGGAATTCAGGATATCTCCAAGGCCGGGTCGGTTATTAAAGAAACCGGTAAACTTTATCTGTCCATCTTTATCAAGGTCCGGTTTTATTCCTCCTTTTCCTGTATATTTTCCTTCTACTACCTGCACGGGATCTTCGGTTTCAAGTCTCAGAATCGATAACAAACGTCCAAGACCATCCATATGTCCGGTAACCATGGCAAGTTCTGATATCTGATGATTGATAAGCCTTAACATGGAAGCCTCGTTTCCTAATCCCGGCGAAGTATCCAGAATCCTGAGGCCGGATTTGATTTCATTTTCATTTTCATTTTTCAATGCCTCCCGCACGCGGGTTTCCATTTTATATGCTTGATGAGGCCGGGATAAAAGCTCCTCTGTCCAGGTCAAAATTTCTTCCTCAAGCCGGCTAAAGGTACCCTTTGGGGCATTCTTAGGGTCATGAATATAAAGAATCGCTTTTTCAGCATGCTGGAGAGCTAATTCATTTGCTCGTTTCCGGTCTGCAGCAGAATAATTCGGATTGGGGTTTCGCCCCAAGCCATATTCATCGAGATAGGTATTGTACATAAACATGGTGTGATGTTCAATCCCATATCTTGTCCTGACCGTTCTGTAAACTTTCTGAATCACCAGTTCCTTGATCTTTCTTGAAATATAACCGGCGGTTTGAACACCGTTTCGCCATTCGTCCTCATTAAAAAGGAGAGGAAGAGAATAAGGCGGTTCAAACCTTGAAAGTTCAGGGTGATGCATCAGACAATACGGCAAACTACCTGGAAAATGTCCTCCGAAACTCCATCCGTATACACCGGTTTGAACGCCTCCCACGGTCACTCCTTTATCCTTATCGGCAGCCACTGCAAACGCAGGCTTGAGCCGGCCACTACCATCTTTCCCTTCAAAAGGCACCAACGGTATTCTGGATCCTTTTAATGAAGCAGGTTTTACGATAATCTGACCTTTGACAACAGCCTTGAAAAGATTACTTTCCCAGGATAACCCGTCCCCATTTTCTTCGATTCGGGGAGGGATGAGTTCCGGAATATTTCCTGCAAGCCCAAGTTCATTCAGTTCATTGAGCCGTTCAATGATCTTTTCGGGAAGAACCTGAGTCATAACGTCTGGTAGAAAAGTTTCGTCAGGAATATTCAATCCTGTGAAAACACAAGACAAAGCAACAAACTGCAAGCATAAAAAGGACAATTCCACGATCTGGGCATTCACTTTTCGATCATTCAATTCATCCGGTAATTCATCCGGGATCAGGGCAGCATATTTTTCCAGAAGTTTCCGGTATTCATTTGATCCGATTTTTATTTCCCTGGAAAGAGCTTCCGCTTTTGCAAAATTTGCCACCTCCTTTTTAGAGATCCATTGTTCCGTGGTTTTATAATTTTTTCTGTTGTACTCTCTGAATTCCTCTTTGAGTGCTTTAAACTGTCGGTCAGCGTACGATTTTTGGTTTGTCGCAAAGGCGAGGACAAAATCCAGTACCTGGATTTCAAGAGGTGTATAATACTGGGGATATTTCCTATACTCGGTAAGGAAATAAATTTTATCAGTATAGGCTCCCGCGTTTAATCCATGCTTATCTGCTGTAAGTTTTCCAAGGATCGCATGATGGGTCATCGTGTACCAAGACCTCCTGGTTTGGGCGATTAGCTGAATAGCAAGCTCTTTGCAGATCCTGTCGACAAACCCTGAAATCTGGATCCCGTTTTTAAACGAGGGTTCATCAAAGATGAGGGTGGTTGAAAAGTTCAACTGCTGTTCAAATATTCCAGGAATTTGTAATAAATATTTCCCGAGATTATTAGGAAAAACGGATTGATTCAGGTTTGCACTCCAAATCCAATCACTCATTGCCTGCAATCCTTTCGTCCAGTTTGAATTATTTTGACTCAGATCGGCATCGCTTAAAGGAATAGAGCAGGCCGGGCGCTGATCCTGGGGTAATGGGTTTATAGTCTTCATGATTTTACTGTTTCTTAATTAAAATTCGGTCGGCACCCCAAAGGGATCAATGAAATAACTCTTTAAGGGAGGAAAGTTCAATCTTTCCCTTTCGGTAGAAATCATCTCCTTAAGTTTTTCAACTTCAGTCATTACCCTTGGATTCGATTTAAATTTTTTCGGAATATTTAACACTCCGCCATGTTCCGGCGGAACGATTCCTCTTACCATGCTTCGTTTGATAACACGGAACTGTCTTGTATCGTTTCCTAAACTGTTGGTTCCTGGTTCCTTATCAACAGAAGAAGCTCCTCCACGAGTTGAGATATGGTCCAACTCCGGAATCAGTACCCAGAGTTGCTGTGCCTGGAAACTTTGAATTGAACCTGCTATATTCGCTTCAATGCCTTTATAATGACAATACTCAACAAAATATTTCATATCATCCAGGGAAAGAATACCTGCGGTTGGCAAATTGTCCTCATTCAGGTCGAATTGGTTTATATCGATCATTCCCGGCGAAGAGGTATCTGCAAGGCATATATTCGAAACTTTTGACAGGATTGAAGTATCGAGCATGATAGCGTTTGCGCCGGAATCGGCAGTAACATCTATCATTGCTTTGATTACTTCCTTTGTTGTTTTAGTTGTTCCCGCAGAAATCTGGTTGAAATACTGGTAATGAGGAAAAAGTTCATTGACTTTTACAAAAGAATGATTTGAACCTTCAGGAAGAACTCCTTTTTTAATCAATGAACCCAGAGAAACTTGAGATTTTTCTGTAAAAAGAATTCTGCCATCCCTGTCCCTTAAGGTGTTGACAGCATAATCGATCAGATCGACTTTCCTGTCATCATCGATATTGCAGGGATAAAATTCGCGAAGACTCACAAGAACTTCAATTATACCTTTCAAAGATTTTCTTTTGTCCCAAAGAGAAATATCCTGGACGAAGAGGACTGACATAACCTGTGAATGGGAATAATCCTCTGTCCTGTGAAGTGAAGTGACAACTTCCGTAAGCACTTCTCCCAAAATATCGGGTCGCATACCATCAAGACCCACTTTAACGATGTTGCATGGATGAACACGTGTTCCCATAGAAACGGAAACGCCAAGCGCCGCTTGCGCTGCTTTTCCTGAAATTTCATACGGGGATTTTTCGATGGCTTGACCTGTTTCGCTTCTTTTGAAAAGAAGCTGATCTTCGCCAATATTCGTACTTAATTGAACATCTTCATTCCTTTTATAATTCAGAACGGCATTGCTTACCTGCATAATATGAAAAGGCTTGATGTTCCCTAAAGCACTTCTTGGATCTTCACTGTCAACGATTCTGGCTCCGCCTAACATTGCTTCACGGGCTTCCTGAGCGTTGAACACGCTTACTAGGGTTTTTCTGTTTTGCATAATTATATGGTTATTAAGGTGTTTTGTCTGTTATTAAATATTAGTTTACTCTTTACTGCCCGACGATTAGGATTGTTTAAATCAGCAACATAGTCGATGTCTCTCAAAATGAGTCAGGATTTTTTCAGGAGAGGATTGATTGTATCCAAATGCATGGAAGGAAGTTCAGTTGGATTCGCATAAAGATCGATCAACTTTCGCTCCTCAACTTTTTTTCTTTTCCGTAGGTTTACATCACCATTTCCCTTAATCCATGCAGAATCCCAAATAGCCGAAAGGTAACGACAGGTACGAGCGAAACAATTCACAGTCGGTTCCCCGAATTGTTCATATAAAGCATCTGAAACATTTACATTTCGATCTCTGGCCTGTTTAAAAGCTTCTATTATTGACTTCGGCAGAATTTCCTCATGGGTCTTCTTCATTAGTCTGAAGGAGTGATAAGCTGCTGCCTGACCTGAATTAATAACGGGAATCTGCTCCTTATTGATTTTGTAATTTTTATCTGTCAGCAGGCTTGCCAATTTTTTTAATATTTTATCGATATAATCATCAATCATGTAATCTTCAAAAGCAACATGAACTCCCTGACCGGGATTAATTGTCTTTAGATAGATATCTCCCTTCTTGTGTTTGGAACTATCTCTTTTGGCGGTATATCGGATTGTTTCATTATCAACCGGATCTCCATCAGCCATATATGAACAATGTAATGGCATTCCGCAATCAGCGATATAATGGGATAACACACCTGCACCAAAAATAAATTTCTCTGAATTTCCCTCCATCCCTGCCTTTACCAAATAATCGTAAATCTGCCAAATTCTGAAACAGATCAATCCCCGGGATACCTCTTTGCCTTTTTCCAGTCCAATCTTCTGTTTATCAATATCCATATAGAATTGAGTCCATATATGGACCGTCATTTTTGAAGGTGAATCACAGATATCAAGAAGGGTTTTCCCATATTTCGTGGGAGCATCGACATCAGCGTAATGATTCGGATTTTCATCGCCCCGTCTCCCCCAGGGCACCCCCTTATTTCCGGAATTAATAATCTTCGGTTGTTTCCAGATAATATCGGGAACATCAGACAAAGGACAAAATCCCACTTCCGGATTTTTCGGCAATTTGGGATTATCCCTCTTGCCCAAATCAGCAGTCACCTCTTCACGCCTGAAACTGATATTCTCCAGATTATTAATCATCAAACGCTTCAGATTCGGATTTTCGATACAATCAATAGCAAGATTTCCAATTGTATAATGACCTATTTTTCCCCAACTGAAATCAGTATCAATATTCCATCCTCTTACAATTTCAACATCCAACTCCCTGCAAACATTACTCAAACATGTTGATAAAGAATAGGCATACCGGTTGTTTTTTTTGCCTTCAAAAAACTCATGTTGCCCCCAGTTTAAGGCAATAGGCCGGTATTTTTTCTTTTCCGAGTTTCCTTCTCTCGATTCCAATAACCAAAGCGTTCCACTATCTCCATGATGAACATTCAGATTTGATCCGTTTTTACCACCGATCAGAAAATCACTGACATATTCTATTCCTCCAATGGTTTTATATCGATAGAATAAGGCAAGGATCTCTCCTTCCATCAAACCACTCATGGGTCCATATCCCACGATTTTACCGTTTAGGGCATCAAGTTTTTTATTGTTTTTTATTTTGTGCTCTGCGATCAGCTCTAAATTGAGATTCATAGTATTCAGATCGTAGATCTCATCAATTTCCGGAATTCCTATAATATCTGCTTTCCATCTGTCCAAATCATCGATCTCTATTAATCCCACATCACAACTGACCATCATATTGTCATCATCCCATCCCCTATACAATTGCGAAAATTTAACTTTCCCTATTGATTTACCCGTACTGACACCAATTCTCATCCGTTGTCTACCAATAATACTTTCGACGATTTCGCCTGATTCACCGACGACATGTTTGTTTGTCAACGCATAATACTTATGTCCGTCAGAAACCAGGCAGCCTACTGAAGCCACATAATCTTTACCCTGGGATCGTACCATCAAGGGGAATCCGCCGCCCATGAGGTTGGTCGGGAAACGAAGTCTCTCCATTTCAATAGGTGTGTGCGCAGTTTCGTTTTTCGAAGATTCAACGACACATACCGGTACAACTCTGCCATCCGGCATAAAAATGTTTTTGGGTATTAGATTACTGACACCATTCTCTACAAGGTATTTATCATCTTCCCATTTATTGACAAAAACTAATATACAAGGCCATGAAATGTCTATCACAGCACTGTTTTCAAGAGTTCTTTTCGATTTTATCGATTGTGGAGAATATTTTCCGTTTTTGTCAATATCCGAAAGTCTTATCAGGTATCTCCCGATGGCAGTGGCTTTAACATTCTTTTTGTTAAAAAGATGCACCTGAAACATATCACGTGCCTCAATCAGATCCTTTACGGAAAGATTATTGAAATTGAATTGTCTGTCATTTTTTTCCATAAATTTTTATTATTTAAATATTTCTTCTTCTTTTAGAAAAAGGGCCATACGAATTTATTTAAGGTAAATAGGTAAGCGGAGATTATAGAAGGATCAACATACTGCGCATTATATTTTTGGTTTAGAATTTCACATATCACCATAAGCAATTTTTTTATTCCGAATCACATGAGTTTAGAAAATCATCCGGTTAAGTGAAAAGTATTTATTTGTTAAAGATAAATTTTTCTGAAATGTTTGTCAATTGGGGAAATCAGGAAGAGATGTTTACTGTGGAAAATGACAATAAATGAAAAAGCAGGACGTAAAAACCCAGAGAATCAATGTGTTTTTTTAATGAATGGCGTGCATGTTGCATACCGTAAAAAGAAAGGAAAAGAATAATAAGGAGAATAAAAGAATATTATGGTTCATTTTAAATACATAAATCCTTGAACTGACCGGTTATTAAAAATTGACCAGAATCACGATTATTTAAAAATTCTGATTTTTTAAATCTCCAGCTCTCTCAAGCAGTAAATCCATTTATGTTCAATAAAAAAGGGCTAAAAATGGTGGTGAAATTTCACGCCAATTGTTTTTATATTGAGTTGGTTTTATGCGACTTTCTTTCGTAAACTTCTAATTATTCTTATTTCCCGCTATTATTTTTTTTACTGGTATTGCCAATTGATAATGATGTTTTTATATATTATTTTTCGCCGGTCAAAATTGCATTCATTACTGATCATTTCGTATTTATGAAAGAATTAACCGGTCCCCTCCTGGAACCCGCTGTCATGGGCGTAATCCTCGGAGGAGTAATAGCAGTAGCTCGGTATTTCATTATAAAGGATAATGAGTACAGATCTTTTACAGGGCATTGTTTTCCGAGATTTCGCGGCTTCTTGATGTTATCGTCCGCTATAAAAAATTCTGGGCGGAATATATAGAACAAAACAATCTTGAATAATCTGATTATAAATTTCGACAACAGGTTATACGATGCAATTAGAAAATTCAGGGTTGAAATGCCTTAAAGAATAGAGGAGGAAAAATTTTAGACGGATAAGAAATCCAGACATTGAACTGATGTGAATATATTCAGACTATAAAGCACAGTAGTTATTGGGAAGAATATAATACATTATCGCCTTTTTGTCACGAACAATTCAATTAAAAATTTAAAAACATCATTGATGGCATTCATCTCCAGATATTAAAGAATCAGTTTTTTACTAAATACGAAACAAATATATTTTCTGAAATATTAATTTATAAACATTTAATCCAAAATTAATGAAAACAAGACAAATAGTATATTGGGCGATACTTGGGCTTGTTTGCCTTTTTGGTATTTCAATAATCATTAGTATTTTTTGTAATTGGAAGGAAACTAATTATCTTATAATATTAAATCATACTGTGACGATTACAATTGCTATAATTGGCGGAATTATCACAGTAACCCAATTAATTAAATTGGTAGCAGAAACTAAAGAAAGAAATCTTAACGAGAAAAGGAAATATGCTACAGATATGATTCGTGAATGGAATATAAACTCTGTCGATAGTACTGGCTCTATCCTTCAGAACTTTCCAGGTTATTTAGAGAGTTGTGAACCAATTCCAATAAAAATAATTAAACAAATAGTCTGTTCAAAACCCGAGGTGGACGTGGCAATTAGAAGATTATTGAACTATTTTGAGTATGTCGCAACCGCATATCAAAATTGCGCGGATAAAAATATTATTGAAAAATCCTTTGCGTTGACAATGACAAGGTACAGCAGAATATTGCAAAATTATCTTTTAGATAAAATGAAATCTTGCAAACGTAATCACTGGTTACCATTTACTGAATTTGTTTCAGAATATATATTGAGTAAAAGTCTTAATTGTAATATGTGTCCTACCATGAACATATGTAAATTAAAATATAATGAAAATTTCAAATTAGCAATGGATCTGTTAAATAAAAATAATTTGACAGTTTACGATAATAAAAAGGTTGAGGACTTAATAACATGATTTGATGTCTTTTTGGACATTTCACTGCAACACTCACCAACTTCTCCCCAGTTTCTGGGGTAAAAAAATGTTCGGATATTTACCTGTCCTTACGGCGATTGAATATGGTTAAACCATGCATCCGTCCTTTTTTTTGTATATTTGAATTCTCACAAGGGTTAGTGTTTTGAACTTATCAGCAAATTATGATCTTTAAAAAAGGAACCGTTTTGAAAAAATCAATTTTACTTTTCGCAATAATTAGTCTTTTTTGCTTTATAAATAATACATACACTCAAACTTCCGACTGGCTATGGGCAAAGAATGCTGGGGGGATCGATACTGATCTCTCTGTATCTGTCGCGGTGGATGCCTCAGGGAATGTCTATGTGGCTGGATTTTTTCAAAGCCCTGTCATTACCTTTGGCTCCTACACCTTGATGAATGAGGGTCTTGGTGATATGTTCCTTGCGAAATACGATGCCGGTGGAAATGTGCTATGGGCAAAAAGTGTCGGGGGAATAGATAATGATTATGCGCATTCTGTTGCGGTGGATGCTTCAGGGAATGCCTATGTGACAGGAAATTTTTATAGTTCCAACATTACTTTTGGATCTTATACCTTGACGAATGCGGCCTCTTGTGATATGTTTCTTGCAAAATACGACGCCAATGGGGATGTGTTATGGGCAAAAAGTGCTGGGGGAACAGATTGTGATTACGCGCATTCTGTCGTGACGGATGTTTCAGGGAATGCTTATGTGACAGGTTCTTTTGAAAGTCCTACTATTACCTTTGACTCCTATACCTTGACGAATGCTGGTTCTTCTGATATGTTTCTTGCGAAATACGATGCTGATGGAAACATCTTATGGGCAAAACGTGTTGGGGGAACAGGTTCTGATTATATGCTATCTATTGCCGTTGATGCTTCAGAAAATGCCTATGTGACAGGATATTTTTATAGTCCTGCCATTACCTTTGGCTCCCATACCTTGACGAATACGGGTTATTTTGATATTTTTCTTGCGAAATACGATGCCGGGGGAAATGTGCTATGGGCAAAAAGTGCCGAGGGAACAGGTTTTGATTATGCGTATTCTGTTGCGGTGGATGCTTCAGGGAATGCCTATGTGACAGGTCATTTTAACGGTACTACCATTACCTTCGGCTCCTATACCTTGACAAATGAAGGTTTTTTCGATATCTTTCTTGCGAAATACGATGCCGGTGGAAATGTGCTATGGGCAAAAAGTGGTGAAGGACTAAATTATGATTATGCATATTTTGTTGCGTTGGATGCTTCAGGGAATGCTTATGTGACAGGTACTTTTGAAAGTCCTGTACTTACCTTTGACTCCTTTCCCTTGACGAATGTGGGGAATGTTGATATCTTTCTTGCGAAATACGATTCCGGTGGAAATGTACGTTGGGCAAAAAGTGTTGGCGGAGCAGGTGACGATTATGCATACTCTATTGCAGTGGATGCTTCAGGGAATGTCGAAGTGACAGGTTTTTTTGATAGTCCAAATATTATCTTTGGTTCCACCACTTTGACGAATACAGTTACGAATGGTTCAGATACCTTTCTTGCAAAATTAAGCACTATCACGGGAATAAATGATGCGAATCATTCTTTAAACATTTCTATGTTCCCAAACCCTGCAATTGATAAAATAACCATAGATATATCTGTGGAATCAGATAAAAGCAATTTGACCATTATAAATACACAAGGTCATGAATTTCTGCAACAAGAGATCACCGGGTCAACCACCACCATCGATATCAGCGGATTGAAAAGCGGGGTCTATTTTGTGAAACTTTTAAATGACAGGACAATGAAGGTGAAGAAGTTTGTGAAGCGGTGAAATGAAGTAGTGATTCATAGAATTTGCTTCTCATTGTTGAAGACGGTTTCTGGAAACTACCGGAAGGGTTGTACAAGATCAACTCATAATCAAAATACTTGGCCAAGTTTTACAGGAAAGGGAGGGATAGAAAGAAATCCAAATTAGCAAACCGAATAAATGTAAAAGGGTATCTCCTTTGCATTTCCCCTGAATAAATATGCTATCTGATCGATTATTAAGTTATCTTGAAAACGTTGTACCTATGTTGTACCTATAAAAGAAAAACCCCTGTAAGTGCTTGTTTTACAAGGGTTTTGAAATTTCCTGCGGACTGGACGAGACTCGAACTCGCGACCTCCGCCGTGACAGGGCGGCATTCTAACCAGCTGAACTACCAGTCCTCAATTAGAAATGCAAAATTAACTCAATTTTTCCAATAAACAAGAAAGTTTTAAATTTCTTCCCTGAATGCGCCTTGCAGTGAGACCGGATGACACAACACTCCCAGCTTCTTTCCTTCTTCGCACCATACTTTGGTGCGATAGGGAGAATTCATCCCGTCAAGAATTATTTTTTTTGTCTTGAAAACATCCAGCACCTCACTGATACTGACCTTTGAATCATGCGAGAGGATCAGATAGTCAAGTGAAATGGTTTTATTCAGATTCCTTGGAATTTTCTCCTTCAGGATCCCGATTCTCTTTCCCATGAATTGAAGAAAGCATCCTTTCCTGAAGGCTTGGTTATAAAGAATATTACTCGGGGTTTTCCCGGAATGATTTCCCAGCCAAACCGCTATTCTTTTTCGAATGCCTCCTTCATCCCAATTGTTTTCGATCGTTGAAAAATTACGTTCCAACTGGGTTGGAAAATGATTCAATTGTTTGAGATCGTACCATACTATTGACCGGTCCTGGCAGGTAAAGTCGTAAGCCGGCATATTCCGGATATTATAGATAATAATCCTGGATCTGTTCAACCGGCTTATCTGGCGCGAAAGAAGAGAGACATTCATAAGAATTAATCCAATCAGAAAAGCAAATAAGGAATGACTTCTCCTATTAATAATGAACACGAATCCCGCGCTAATGATCAGGTACAACAGTAACATCTCCCAGGTGGATAAAAAAATACCATGAATTGTCGAACCGGGTATCTTCTCCATGAATTGAATAAAGGAATTCAGCGCCCATATCAGACAACTTAAGATCTTCGCACTGATCATCGAAACAAAAGGAACTGTCCCCAGGGCAACCGCAACGATTCCTGAATAAATAATCAGACTCGAGAAGGGAACGACGATCAGATTGGTAATTAAAAAACAATTCGGGAATTGATGAAAGTAAAAAAGACTTAGCGGGGTCGTGGCTAACTGAGCAGCAAGGGTCACCGACAATACCGACCAAATTTTATCGGCTATCCAATGATCAATATAGATCAGGTTGTAAATGGGTTTATAAAGAAGAACAATCCCGGTTACCGCCAGGTATGATAATTGAAACCCGATATCCTGAACCAGGATGGGATTGGTTGCCAACAAAAAGAACAGAGAAGCTGCCAGAATATTAAATATCTCCGGGGAACGTTTAAAGGATTTACCGATGATGATAAAGCTCAGCATGGCGGTTGCTCTTAGTACCGCCGGCGAAAGACCTGTTAAAAAAGCATAGAACCAAACGAACCCGAGCATAATGGTGGTTTTTATTGCTCTTCCCAGCCGGTATTTATTTAAAAAGCCCAATGTAAACTCAAGAAAAAGAAAGATGATCCCAACATGCATTCCGGAAACAGAGAGAATATGAGTGACTCCTGTTGCCGAATAGGCACTTCTCAAATCAGTGCCCAACTTATCTGTATAACCTAATAATAGGGCTGCAGCTATCGAAAATTCGTCTCCTTTTACCTGATTTTCGCGTAGCATGTCAAGCAACCTGTCACGAACTGTAAATGCAAGTTTTCTTAAAGGATAGGTCGTTTTAATTTGTAATTGTTTCCATGAATTTTTTTCGGCCCAGGCCGAAAATCGTATTCCGCGGTTTATTAAGTATCTGGCATAATTAAAGGAATGAGGATTGCTGTTATCAGTTACCTCCTGAAATTCTGTATGTATCAGTATAAAATCGCCAAATTTTACAGGCATTAATGAATGATTCATATTAAGATTCAAAAGGCTTTTCCCAACAATTGGCAACCATTTTCCGCCTTTATGAGCATACCTGACCGAGATTACCGTTCTGGATAGTGTTCCATTTATTGAAACCGGATCAATGACCTCAGCGACAAACCAACCCTCTGCGTTTTTTTCAATATTTACGTTTGAACCAGAAACAATTTGTTGTCTGGTCAATTCAAGACCAAAAAGAAAAACCGTCACATTGACCAATAACCCCAACAACCAACGGATTTTATATTGTCCCGGAGAAGCAGGGAAATTATTAACCAATAAGATTAAGATAATTACGGGTGGAAAAGTCCAAATAGGAACCGCTATGGCCGGCTTCAGTACGAAGGCAACAAAAATTCCTCCTAAAAACGGGAATAATATCTTAAGTAACGGATAGGGTCTCCAGGGGTTCAAGCTTAACCTGTTTTTCCTTAATCAGAAAAACAGGAAAAGGTAATAACCGGATCATTGACAATATTTCAACAAATACTCTGCCGACTTACCGGAATTAAGTTCAGAAGCCTTTTTCCAGTCTTCGCAGGCTCCTGGTTTATCGCCGAGGTATTGTCTGGCAACGCCACGTTTGGTATAAACTTCTGCATCGGCGGGGAATTGATCAATGATTTGGTCGTACTCAAGAAGGGCTTCCTGGTATTTTTTTAAGTACAGATAAGCAAGCGCTTTGTTCATCCGCGGATTTAACGAAGATGGATTCATATTGATGGAAATGGAAAAGTCTATCAGGGCATCCTCAAAATCACCGGTGGCCGCTTTAGCAGCGCCCCGGCTGGAATAGTAATCGCTTCCGGTCGTATCCATCCTGATAGCCTGGCTGAAATCACGGATTGCGGATTGGTAATCCTTTAGTTGGAACAAGCATAATCCCCGGTTATAATACGCTTCCGGGAAAACCGGCCTGTACTGGATTGCCCGGCTAAAGTCATTCTGCGCCTCTGCGAATGAGCCAACGTCGAACCTTGCAAGGCCAAGATTATAATAAGCATCCGGATAATCCGCTCTTAGGGAAATGGCTTTAATATAATCGGAAATGGCCGATCGGTGATCGTTCATGTAATCCTTGGCTAGCCCCCGGGTATAGTATGGTTCAGCATGCATCGGATCTATCTGGATTACTTTGTTAAAATCCCTGATCGCAGCCGAATAATTCTTCTGTTCACTGAGAACAATTCCCCGGTTATAATAAGGTTCTCCTTCCGTTGAATCAATTCCTATAGCTTTGTTAAAATCATTCAGAGCAGCCTGGTAATCCCCAAGTTTCGCCTTGGTGATTCCCGATTCTATCAACTCCTTCTTCAAAGTTTTCTGAGCGTCTGCCGGTAAAAAGATTACGAATAGGCAAAAGATCAGAATGGCATATCTAAGAAAAAGATATTTGCTTGCAGGATACCGGATGGTAAAAACCATGACCTATTTACAATATTTGATAATCAGGTCTTTGGAAGTTTTCGAACCAAGAGATAAGGCCTTTGTCCAATCAGTGCAGGCGCCAGAGATATCGCCCAGTTCCTTTTTGGCTTTTCCTCGATTTTCATAGGCATTCGGATAATCCGGATTTAACTTGATGGCTTTGTCCAGATCAGTAACGGCTGAGGCATAATCTTTAATCGATAATTCAGCGCCACCCTTATTATTATAGGCATTGGCGTTTGTACTATCCAAGGCTATCGCTTTGGTATAATTTTTAATGGCATCCTCATAATTTCCTAAATAATGATGCATCATACCCCGGTTCGAAAAAACATCCTGAAACGTCGAATCACGACCCGCAACAGTATCATAATACAAAAGGGCGGTTTTATAATCCTTCTGTAGAAACTTAATCGCAGCCATGTAATTATAGATCATTGGTTCCGGGTTTGTCGGATTCAATTCACAGGCCTTTTGAAACGTTGTGAATGCATCTTGATATTCCTTCTTTTCGTAATAGGCAATTCCAAGAATGGAACAAGCCTCAAAATTTTTCGGAATCATTCTGATGGCTTCTTTTGAGTCAATTATAGCTAAATCGTATTGTTTCAGAAGCAAATAGGCGTATGCACGCTTCGTTAATGTGATCGCACTCTTATGGAAACCCAATGATTTTGAATAATCATTTATTGCACCCTCATAATCCTTCTCCTTAGCCTTTTGATCGGCGGAAATAAAAAATTTCCTGGCCATCACCTGGGTTGTATCTGACGGTTTTTTGAGGACAATTGGTTTGGTTCCCTTTTTCTCCTGGTTTACTGCCGGTGAATTCCCTTTCTTTAGGGAACTGGTATCAATTGTAAACTTAAGCGGGATAACCGTAGTCTTTTTATTATCTGTCTGAGAATTTCCGACCATCGGGATAGCTGCGAAATACAAAAGGACTGCAAGTGTTAATAGTTTCCTCATATGATTTATTTTTGAATAAAAACTCAATTTTTCTTTAAATATTGTATTATTTGAATGGCACACCTTTGTGAGGCTCCCTCTCCTCCCAAAGAGTTGAAGAGTTCAGAATACCCCTCTCTCATTTTGAGGCGGAATTCCTGATCGTAAAGAATTTTCTTTAATTCCTCAACCAGATTCCGGCAGGTCAAATGATGCTGAATCAGTTCTGATACGATTAGTTTCCCCACAATAAGGTTCACCAGGGAAATATAATCAACATGAACAAAACTCCGGGCTATTGCGTACGACAACACATTTCCTTTATAGCAAACAACCTGTGGGATTCCCATAAGCGCTGTTTCAAGCGTGGCAGTACCGGAAGTGACCAAGGCAGCCATGGAATTTTTTAACAGGTCATAGGTGTGGTTAACAGAAAGCCCGACTGACGTGCCTTTTAAGATCTCCTGGTAAAAAGTAACAGGTATGGCCGGAGCAACCGCCACTACAAATTGATAGGTCGAAAAAAAAGGAACTATGGAGAGCATGATCTGGAGGATCTTTCTGATTTCCATCTCGCGGCTTCCCGGGAGTAACGCAATGATCGGTCGATCGGAAAGACCATTAACCGATAAAAACTCCGCCCGGCTCAACACCGGCATTTTATCATTGATCACATCCAGTAAAGGATGACCGACAAAATCAACCGGAACGTTATATTTTGCATAAAATTCCTTCTCAAATGGGAGAATTACGAACATCTGGTCGACGTATTTCCTGATCAATTGTACCCTTGAAGATCTCCAGGCCCAAAGTTGAGGAGAGATATAATAAAATACGCGAATTCCATGCCGATGAGCAAATCTGGCAATTCTCAGGTTGAATTCAGGATAATCAACTAAAATAATTACATCAGGTTGAAAACGGAGTATATCTTTCTCACAAAATTTCAAATTTTCCAGAATCTCTTTTAAATGAATAACGACCTCAAGAAATCCCATAAAAGCAAGGTCGCGGTAATGTTTAACCAAGTCCCCTCCCTGCTGTTGCATCAGATCTCCCCCCCAGTGACGAAATAACGGATCATTATCCTGTTTCTTTAACTCCTTCATCAGGTTCGAAGCATGCAAATCGCCAGAAGCTTCCCCGGCTATAAGATAGTAACGCATCAGAACCAGTTTTTAATGTCTCTAAGTGCATGATTCGCGGTAAAATCAAACTGAACCGGAACAACCGCAACATATCCGTGTTCCAGCGCCCACTGATCGGTATCCAATCCATCTCCGATCTTGACAAACACCCCTTTCATCCAGTAATATTTTTGTCCGTTTGGATCCTCCCGTTCATCAAAGTCTTCCTCCCATGTACCTTCCGATTGCCGGCACACTTTTATCCCAAGAATCTGATTCCCTGGAAGATCAGGAATATTGACATTCAGGCAAACCCCTGGTTGAAGTCCATGCTTGATTACCTTTCCAACGATTGTCGAAATATATTTTCGGGAAGGTGCGAAATCAGCCTTCATGCTGTAATTATTCAAAGAGAATCCGATCGAGGGTACGCCCGCCATCGCTCCTTCAAAAACGGCGGCCATCGTACCAGAATAGATTATATTGATGGAAGCATTAGTACCATGATTGATTCCGGAAAAAAGGAAATCGGGACGACGTTTGAGAATTACTTTAAATGCAAGCTTGACGCAATCAGCCGGGGTTCCGTTGCAGCTGTACTCTTCATAATCCTCTTTCTTATGAAGAAGTTCCAAACGCAAAGGTATATTGATGGTCACTGCGTGTGCAGTACCCGATTGAGGACGATCCGGAGCAACTACTACAACCCTGCCAAAAGGCCTTATATATTCAATCAACGCGCGGATTCCCGGCGCCTTGATACTGTCGTCGTTTGTGATAAGGATGAGTGGTTTATCCTTCATTTAGAGTTGGGTATCAGTGATGATTTATACTAAAAATGTTTTCAAAATTAGAAATAATTCATGTAGTTTTGAAGTGTGAATCTATAAAAAATCCAATGCGTTACTACTTACTCCCTTTACTAATCCTGACTTCCATTACCATGATTGGCCAGAATCGGATTAAAAATCCCGGATTTGAAGAAAGATCAGGCTGCCCGGACAAATCAGGACAGATTTCACTGGCAAATTTCTGGTTCAGTCCAAACAATGGTTCTCCCGATTATTTTAACGATTGCAGTCCTTCCCTTGAATTCGGAACCGAATTCAATGTAAAAGGGGGACGTCTTCCACATTCCGGACACGGATACGCCGGATTACAGTTTTATAACATGAACCACAATGAATATTTTGAATGCCTGGAAACTGTGCTCGACAGCACTCTGACAGCCAATCAATTATATTGTATTAAAGCCTATGTCAGTCTTGGTAAAACCAATTATGCGTTCAATGAGTTCGATGCTGTTTTGTCGGTTGCTGAATTGAAAACGACTGCTCCGGTGAAACTTAAAATCCCGCATACTGTTTTAAGTAATGGCAAAACCCTTACCGATAATGAAAACTGGATGTGCATCCAGGGCCTTTATAAAGCTAAAGGAGGAGAACGCTATTTAACTGTCGGCCTTTTCTCTGAGAATATTGATTTCTGGAATATCCGAACTCGGTCAGTTACTGATTCTGTCTTTCAGTCGTCATATTATTTTATCGACGATGTCTCTCTTGAATGGGTCTCTTCTGCGACCGACTGTTCCTGTAACTAATCTGCAGAAAAATTAAAAATTGATCAAATGTTCATAGACCTCTTTCACGGGCAATCCCATAATGTTAAAGAAGGATCCTTCAATTTTACTGATTCCGATATACCCGATCCACTCCTGACATCCATAACCTCCCGCTTTGTCAAAAGGTTGAAAATTATCAATATAATAGTCGATTTCTTCAATCGATAATTCTTTAAAGGTCACCCGGGAAGTAACAGAAAAATTTATCCGCTTTTTCTTCGATTTCAGACAAACTGCGGTCACTACTTCATGTTTTTTTCCGGATAGTTTCTGTAACATACAAACTGCTTCACGATAATTTTTCGGTTTCCCAAGTATCTCATTGTCAACACTGACAATAGTATCTGCGGTAATCACAATCGATTTCTGCGGCAACCGGTTAGTATCTATACTATCCGCCTTCAAATCGGCTAAATGAACCGCTACCTGTTCCGGGGTAAGTTCTGATGGGTATTCCTCTTTAACATTCGTTGTAAGGATCTCAAAATCTAATCCGAGTTCCTTTAACAAATACTGGCGCCTGGGTGACTCAGAAGCCAGGATTAGCTGATACTCTTTGAGACGACGGTTTATCATCCTAATTAATTAATTACTTATGTATAAAATCTGCATTGATAAAATTCCAGCAAGCATTATTATTTTACAAAGGTTACTTAAAAAGTGGAAATCATTTTTTTCTTTCGCGAGAAATAATTTGATTAAAAGGAAAAGAGCAGGGATCTGGACAACAAATAAAAAATACCAGAAAACCATATCCCATTCCATTTTATAAAAGATGAGTTGGAAGCGTCCTAAAAAGATCATAGTAATCACAATAAGTCCGGCAATGATCCACTTAGTTCTTGTTAATCCGATCACAAGAGGCAGGGACCGGCAACCATAAGCTTCATCTCCTTTCCAATCCTCTATATCTTTAATGATCTCACGAATTAAAGTGACAAGGAATGAGAATAGTGCATAAACAAGAAACAAACGGGTTACCCAGGGGAAGTTCTCGACAACATAAGAAAATTTATCAGGATCCATCCGGAGCATAAAAAACTCAAATAACCAGACAATCAGTACCACAAATGAGGAAAGTATAGCAACAACAAGGTTTCCCCAAAGAAAAAGACTTTTATACTTGGCTGAATAGAACCAGAGGAGTGCGATGATAAAAGGAAAAATAAGACCAAAACTCAGCATCTTGACCCTGAACGAAAGATAGAATCCCAGAACGATTGCGATACCATTCAGAATCAGGTGAAGTTTGATAGCCTTTTTTTGCGATATAAATTTATTCACGACCAGTTTATCCGGTTTATTGATTTTATCTATTTTAACATCAAAATAATCGTTTATCACATATCCTCCGATTGTTATCAGCGCCGTTATCAAGACAAGGATTGAAAAATCCAGCAGACTTGACAAATCGGCAGTATTTCCATGATAAAGAAATGGCGCTAAAATACTGTATCTCAATAGAAACTGCGTAAGAATAATGAGTACGATATTCGGTAACCGGATTAACAAAGCAATAGCTTTAATAATCGCACTCAAAGATTTCAATTTAGAAAACATGGTCTCGGTTTTTAGATTAATCGTGCAAAATCATATATATATTTAACCGGTTCAATTTCATATTACCAATGATATCCGTCATCATTCATCCACTTTCCCTGAACTTTCAATACCTGCTCAATGACATCGCGAACACATCCTTTCCCTCCCTGAAAATGAGAAATATATTTCGCTACCGATTTGATCTCTTCTGCCGCATCAGCCGGACATGTGGAAACGCCAGCCTCCAACATCAATTCATAATCGGGAATATCATCGCCCATGAAAAGAACCTGTGACGAAGGTATACCATGTTTGTTTAGATATTCCAAATAAACTGGAACCTTGTTATCAACCCCGAGGAACAAATCAGTAACCAGAACGGCATTCATCCGGTGTATCATAGAAGCAGAATTCGCTCCGGAAATCACTGCAACCCGGTAACCCTTTTTAACTGCAAGCTGAAGAGCATAGCCATCTTTGACACTCGACACCCTGTACGCTTCGCCATCGCTTGTCATGATCACGCTTCCATCGGTCATTACCCCGTCATAATCAAAAATAAAGGTATTGATGTGCTTCAGAAGTTCTTTATAATTAACCATGTAGCTTTTTATATTTAAGAATATTTTTATTCAACAATTCATAGATTTCCAGATATTCGGGATATTTCATAAGGAGTTGTTTGTGTTTTCCTGTTACGATGAAGTCCTCTCTGATGGCCGGTCCTGTTTGATGCCTAAACGCTGCGCCCCGGTTCACATTGATGGTGGTCTGCTCGATGAGCGGGATCAGAAGAGAGAAGGGGATCCCATTTTGTTGCAACAAATCTTCTGCGATGGCATACATAAAGTTAGTAAAGTTGTTTGCAAAAACTGCCGTCAGATGAAGAATTCTACGTTGTTTACTATTAACCACCTGAACATTCAGGGAAATTCGTTTTCCCAAGTCTATGAGTCTCTGTTCTCCACTCTTTGAATTGGCCTCAATGCATACCGGAATTTTTTTAAATCGTACCGGTTTGTCCCGGGTAAAAGTTTGAAGTGGATAAAAAACTCCAAAATTCGAAGAGGTAGTTTTCAAAATACCCATTGGAACTGTTCCAGAACAATGAACGATTTGCTTATTCTTAAGCTTTATCTTTTTTGCTATTTTATCAATAGCCGAATCGGATACCGAAAGAATATATAAATCGGCATTGTTTGATATTTTACATGGATCTGAAACATATTCGGCATCAATTCTTCCAGCCAGCTTCTTCCCAATTTCCGGAGTCCGGTCATATACTTGCAGAATCTCAATCCCTGCCCTGAAAAATTCCAAGCCTAAGTGAGTTCCCAGATTCCCTGCACCGATGATGACTATTTTTACAATATTCCCGGAAGTCATGAAAAAAATTTTCTAAAAGTACAAATATATGGTATTAACTTCGCACAATCCAAATCATAATATCCTTCACTTCTAAAATGATATAAATGAAAAATATTTTTGTTGCTATCAGCCTTATCATAACATTATCCGTTTCCGATGGATTCAGTCAGAACCGTTCTATTGTGTTCTCGGAAAAACCATGGATGGATATTCAGGCTACCGCTAAAAAAGAGAATAAACTCATCTTTTTGGATGCTTATGCCAGTTGGTGTGGCCCTTGTAAATGGATGGCTGCAAATATTTTTTCAAATGATACGATTGCCGATTACTTCAATAAAAATTTTGTTTGCGCAAAAATCGATATGGAAAAGGGAGAGGGAATTGCATTGGCCAGACAATATGAAGTGCGCGCCTATCCTACTTTACTATTTATCGATGCCGATGGGAAGATGATTCATAAAAGAGTGGGAGCCTCCAGAAAGATAAAAGACTATATCGATCTGGTGTTGATCGCTCAGGATCCGGATAAATGTCTTTCCGCAACTTTAAAAAAATATCAGGAAGGCAACCTTGAACCGGTCTTCATTTTTAGCTATTTATCAAATCTGAAGGATGCCTATATGCCTGTTGCCGACCCCCTGAAAAAATATATCTTAACGCAAAAAAGTGAAGACCTGATTAGCCAGGCAAACTGGAATATCATTTACCGCTTTTCCGATAATATTAATTCTGCAGAATTTATATACCTTGTCTCTCATCACAAGGAGTTTGAACAACGTTATACAAAAGATTCCGTTCAGGATAAAATTGATAATGTCTATTCGTACGAACTGAATAAATTTTTCCGGATGAAGCCTTTCCCTCAGTCAGGTTGGGATAATCTTATCGAGGTCATAAAAAAATCGGGATATTCTAAGGCAAATGAAATTATTCTTGATGCCCAACTCAGTCTTTATGAATATAAAAAGGATACGGGAGGATACCTTGATCTTACGTACAAGGAGGTAGATATGGTCTACTGGAATGATTATAACAAACTGAACAATGCAGCCTCGCGGGTTAATTCTTTCACCGGGAGTAAAAAACACCTTGAAAAGGCTGCGGAGTGGTCAAAACGTTCCATTGAACTGAACGATGGACCGTTTAACAACGATACTTTTGCGGCTATCCTTTTCAAACTTGGTAAAAAGGAAGAAGCGATCAAGACACAGAAAAAAGTCATTGAATTAGCTCGGAAGAACAATCTTTCTACAAAGAATTATGAGAATACCCTGTTAAAAATGCAATCCGGAAAATAAATAATTCGTATTATGCCTGAGCAGTAGGTACAGGAAAATTAAATGGGATATCTCCTTCCGAGTCCTTTATTTCGCCATGTACCGCCTCATATTTCATAACATTCTCTTTCAATGCTCTGAATAAACGTTTGGCATGTTGAGGTGTCAGGATAATTCTCGATTTTACCTTCGCTTTTGGAACGCCCGGCATCATTTTCACAAAGTCGATAATAAATTCTGCCGGAGAATGGGTGATGATGGCTAGATTGGAGTATATACCCTCCCCTACTTCATCAGAAATTTCAATATTGATCTGGCTGGTTGGATTTTTCTTTTCTTGCATATCCATCTAATGTTAATCTTCTTCTTTGGAAGCCAATAAGGTTTCATATTCTTCCTTACTGCCTACGATAAGGTTTTCATAATCCCTGAGACCGGTTCCGGCAGGAATCAAATGACCTACAATGACATTTTCCTTCAAACCCATTAAATCATCCTGGCGGGCATTAATAGCTGCCTGGGTGAGCACTTTGGTTGTCTCCTGGAACGATGCAGCCGAAAGCCAACTCTTGGTCTGTAAGGAGGCGCGCGTTATTCCCTGCAGAATCTGGAAGGCAGTAGCGGGTTTGGCATCCCGGGCATCGACTAACTTTTTATCCTTCCGTTTCAGCATCGAATTTTCATCTCTGAGCTTACGTGCACTGATAATTTGTCCGGATTTCAGGTTGGGTGAATCTCCCGGATCTTCTACAACTTTTTTTCCATATATCCAATCATTCTCATCCTGGAAGTCTATTTTATTGACCAGTTCACCTTCAAGGAAACGTGAATCTCCGGGATCTTCGACTTCAACTTTACGCATCATCTGACGAACGATGGTTTCGAAGTGCTTGTCATTTATCTTCACTCCCTGGAGCCGGTATACTTCCTGTATCTCATTCACGATATATTCCTGAACCTTCATTGGCCCTTTAATTGCCAAAATATCGCTTGGTGTCAGGGCCCCGTCGGAAAGTGCAGTACCCGCTTTTACATAGTCATTTTCCTGAGCGAGGATTTGTTTGCTGGTTGGAATCAGATAACGCTTTTCTTCACCTGTTTTCGAAGTGATGATAACTTCCCGGTTACCCCTCTTCAGTTTTTTGGCAAAGGATACAACTCCGTCGATTTCAGAAACAATTGCCGGGTCGGACGGGTTACGGGCTTCAAACAATTCAGTTACCCGGGGCAGACCACCGGTGATATCTCCGGCTTTTCCAATAGCTCTGGGTATTTTTACCAGGATCTCTCCGGCTTTGATTTTCGTACCATCTTCAATGATAATATGGGCACCAACCGGAATATCATAAATTTTTATAATTTCTCCGGAGGCAGAAAGGATATTGATGGCAGGATTTTTCGCTTTCTGGCGCGATTCCACAACGACTTTTTCATGATAACCGGTCTGTTCATCAGATTCAATCCGGAAGGTAACTCCTTCTATGATATTTTCGAAACTTACTTTTCCGGCGATTTCAGAAAGAATTACGGCATTATATGGATCCCAGTCGCTGATCAGGGCTCCCTTCTTGACTTCATCCTCATTCTTAAAATAAAGACGTGCTCCATAAGGGATATGCGCAGAGGTGAGGGCAACACGGGTCTTCTTATCAACGATACGCATTTCAGCGGAACGACCGATAACAATATTTGTTTTTTCGCCGATGGTACTGGTATATTCTACCGAACGAAGTTCATCTATCTCAAGGATACCTTCATACTTGGCTTCAATACGGGAAGCGCTGGCAATATTCACGCCAGCTACACCTCCTACGTGGAAAGTACGAAGCGTCAACTGTGTGCCAGGCTCTCCAATCGACTGGGCGGCAATTACTCCGACCGCCTCACCACGTTGAACCATCTGACCGGTAGCAAGATTACGGCCATAACACTTGGCGCAAACCCCTTTCTTTGATTCACAAGTCAAAACGGAACGAATCTCTATTCCTTCCAACGGCGAATTATCAATAATTTCAGCTATTTCTTCGGTAATCTCATTTCCTGCCGCAATGATCAGTTCCCCTTTCTGAGGATGATAAATATCATGCAAGGCAACACGGCCCAGGATACGATCATACAGAGATTCTACCACCTCTTCCTGCTTTTTCAAAGAAGTGATTGTCAGTCCTCTCAAGGTTCCACAGTCCTCTTCAGAAATGATCACATCCTGTGAAACGTCAACCAGACGACGTGTCAGATATCCGGCATCCGCAGTTTTTAAAGCAGTATCGGCTAAACCTTTACGGGCACCATGCGTCGATATGAAGTACTCAAGAACCGAAAGACCCTCTTTAAAGTTCGCAAGAATAGGATTTTCAATAATTTCCCCACCGGAAGCTCCTGACTTTTGCGGTTTAGCCATCAGACCGCGCATCCCGCTCAACTGACGAATCTGTTCTTTGGAACCACGGGCTCCGGAATCCAGCATCATATAAACGGGGTTGAATCCCTGTTTGTCTTTCGAAAGCTGATTCATGAGCATAACCGTAAGCTGGGAGTTTGCATGTGTCCAGATATCGATGATCTGGTTATAACGTTCATTATTGGTAATAAAGCCCATGTTGTAGTTGTTGACTACATCATCGACTTCTGCAGAGGCATCACCGACCAGCTTCCCCTTCAATTCAGGAACGATCACATCATCCAGGTTGAACGATAAACCTCCTCTGAAGGCAAGGCGAAATCCAAGGTCCTTTATATCGTCAAGAAATTTAGCGGTCTTGGCAGTTCCGGTCTTCTTTAAGATGGCTCCAATAATATCGCGTAAGGATTTCTTGGTCAAAAGTTGGTTGATATACCCATATTCTTCAGGGACAACCTGATTGAAAATGACCCGTCCAGTAGTCGTTTCAATAATTTTTGAAACTTTCTGTCCATTCTCAGTGCTGGTAATCCGTACTTTAATAAAGGCATGTAGGTCGATTACCTTTTCATTATAGGCGATGATAACTTCTTCCGGAGAATAGAAAGTCGAGCCTTCTCCCCTTACAATAAAATCATTTTCGCTCTTACGGCCTTTCGTCATATAATACAGACCAAGGACCATATCTTGTGATGGAACAGTGATTGGAGCTCCATTGGCAGGGTTCAGGATGTTATGAGAAGCAAGCATCAGCAACTGAGCTTCCAATATTGCAGCATTACCCAACGGAACATGAACAGCCATCTGGTCGCCGTCAAAGTCGGCATTGAATGCCGTACAAACCAATGGATGCAACTGAATGGCTTTCCCCTCAATCAGCTTGGGTTGGAATGCCTGGATTCCGAGTCGGTGAAGCGTAGGTGCACGGTTAAGAAGCACCGGGTGTCCTTTTAAAATATTTTCCAGAATATCCCATACAACCGGGTCTTTACGGTCTACAATCTTTTTTGCTGATTTCACGGTCTTCACGATTCCTCTTTCAAGCATCTTGCGAATGATGAAAGGCTTGAAAAGCTCAGAGGCCATATCTTTCGGGAGGCCACATTCATTTAACTTAAGTTCGGGACCAACTACAATAACGGAACGGCCCGAATAATCAACGCGTTTTCCAAGAAGATTCTGACGGAACCGTCCTTGTTTTCCCTTTAGACTATCGCTCAGTGATTTGAGTGCGCGGTTTGATTCGGTCTTCACAGCGCTTGCCTTGCGGGAATTATCAAAAAGCGAATCCACTGCTTCCTGTAACATTCGCTTCTCATTACGGAGAATTACATCGGGAGCTTTAATTTCTATCAGTCTTTTCAGACGGTTATTACGGATGATGACACGTCGGTATAAGTCGTTCAGGTCGGAAGTGGCAAAACGGCCGCCATCCAGGGGAACGAGAGGTCTCAGTTCGGGAGGAATTACAGGCACTACTTTCACGATCATCCATTCCGGATGGTTTTCCAGACGCTTCTGTGCATCGCGAAAAGATTCAAAGACCTGTAACCTTTTTAATGCATCCGCCTTACGTTGCTGGGAAGTCTCGGTATTTGCCTTGTATCTCAGATCATAGGATTCCTTATCGAGATCAATCCGGGCAAGAAGCTCTGCAAGCGCTTCAGCTCCCATTTTGGCTATGAATTTATTGGGGTCCTTATCATCCAGATACTGGTTATCCTGAGGAAGTTTTTCTATGATGTCAAAGTATTCCTCTTCAGAAAGAAAATCCAGGTAATTGATCCCGTCAGCTTTTTTCACACCAGGCTGAATGACAACATATTTTTCGTAATAGATGATCGTTTCCAGTTTCTTGGTGGGTAATCCAAGAAGCGAGCCGATTTTATTCGGAAGGGAACGGAAAAACCAGATATGGGCTACCGGCACTACAAGCTGGATATGTCCCATTCGTTCTCTTCTTACCTTTTTCTCCGTAACTTCAACTCCACAACGGTCACACACTATTCCTTTATAGCGGATACGTTTGTATTTTCCACAATGACATTCCCAGTCTTTAACAGGCCCGAAAATTCTTTCACAGAACAAACCATCACGTTCGGGTTTATATGTTCTGTAATTGATAGTCTCAGGCTTGAGTACCTCGCCACTTGACATTTCAAGTATTTTTTCAGGCGAAGCAAGACTTATGGTAATCCTGGAAAAGCTACTGTTAACTTGACCGTCTTTTCTGTAAGCCATATTGTTTTATTTGTCGATTGAAAAACAAAAATATATTCCCTCGAATTCCGACCAGAATCTATTAATCAAAAGATAGATTCAGCCCCAGTCCCCTTAATTCATGAATCAAGACATTAAATGATTCAGGAATACCCGGGACTGGCATGGATTCGCCTTTGACAATAGTTTCATAAGCTTTGGCGCGTCCGATGACGTCGTCAGACTTCACCGTCTGAATTTCAAGCAGGATATTTGCCGCTCCGAAGGCCTCAAGTGCCCATATTTCCATTTCACCAAAACGCTGGCCTCCAAACTGGGCTTTACCACCCAAAGGTTGTTGGGTAATAAGTGAATATGGACCAATGGAACGTGCATGCATTTTATCGTCAACCATATGATGTAATTTCATCATATAGATGTAACCAACGGTAGTCGGTTGATCAAAACGTTCACCCGATAAACCGTCGTACAAGTATATTTTCCCATTCCTTGGCAGACCGGCTTTTTCAAGATACTCATTGATCTGGTCAACAGATGCACCATCGAAAATAGGTGTGGTAAAACTCATTCCAAGTTTTTTTCCTGCCCAACTCAGAATGGTCTCATAAATCTGACCAAGGTTCATACGAGAAGGTACGCCAAGCGGATTAAGGACAACATCAACCGGAGTCCCATCTTCAAGGAATGGCATATCTTCTTCCCGAACAATACGTGCGACAATGCCTTTATTTCCGTGACGCCCGGCCATCTTGTCTCCGACCTTGAGTTTTCGTTTTTTGGCAATATAAACTTTAGCCATCTGAACGATGCCTGCAGGAAGATCATCTCCCACAATGGCAACAAACTTCTTGCGGTTATGGACACCCATTATCTCCTTGAACTTAATTATGTAATTATGAACAAGGGTCTTGATTAACTCATTCTTATCTTTATCTGTGGTCCACTTGTTAGGATTGACATTCAGATAATCAATATCGGTAAGGTTCTTCTGCGTAAACTTTGCCCCTTTGGCAATAACTTCTTGTTTATAGTTGTTTAAGACACCCTGGGAAACTTTTCCACTCACAAGAACATTAAGTTTTTCAACCAGTTTAGCCTTCAGTTTATCGGATTCCTTCTGGTAATCGTCATCCAGTTTTTTCAGCTCATCCTTCTCCTTGACCTTTGCTTTTCGGTCCTTAATGACCCTTGAAAATAGTTTTTTCTCAATGACCACACCTTTCATAGAAGGAGGTGCTTTGAGAGAGGCATCCTTAACATCGCCGGCTTTATCGCCAAAAATAGCTCTCAGTAACTTTTCTTCCGGAGTCGGATCGCTTTCTCCTTTGGGAGTAATCTTTCCTATAAGAATATCTCCTTCGTTAACCTCGGCGCCAATCCGGATAAGACCATTTTCATCTAAGTCTTTCGTCGCTTCAGCGCTTACATTTGGGATGTCGTTGGTGAGTTCTTCGACTCCACGTTTGGTATCGCGAACTTCAAGAGTAAACTCTTCGATATGGATCGAAGTAAAGATATCTTCCTTTACTACTTTCTCGGAGATTACAATGGCATCCTCAAAGTTATATCCCTTCCAGGGCATAAAGGCGACCATCAGATTCCTGCCCAGTGCCAAATCCCCATTCTTGGTTGCATAACCTTCAGAAAGAACCTGGCCTTTAGTAATTTTGTCACCTTTCCTTACAATCGGACGAAGGTTAACACAGGTATTCTGGTTTGTTCTTGCGAACTTGGTAAGAATGTATCTCTTCTGATCATCCTCAAAGCTCACAAGGCGTTCTTTATCATCGCGCTTGTAACGGATTACAATTTCATTAGCATCCACATATTCTACTACACCATCTCCTTCGGCATTAACCAGAACACGCGAATCCCTCGCTACCATTCCTTCGATTCCTGTTCCAACAATTACCGCTTCCGGATTAAGAAGGGGAACTGCCTGACGCATCATATTTGACCCCATAAGGGCGCGATTTGCATCGTCGTGTTCAAGGAATGGAATCAAAGATGCTGCAATGGAGGCTATCTGGTTAGGAGCAATATCTATCATATCGACCTGTGTTTTGTCGATGATCGGGTAATCCGCCAGGTAACGAACCTTCACTTTATCGGTAGTAATATTCCCCTTTTGATCCATGGGTGTGCTGGCCTGGGCGATGATCTTGCGTTCTTCTTCTTCGGCCGTCAGGTATAAGGGCTCCTGATCTAAGGCTACTTTTCCCTTTATGACTTTATGATAGGGTGTTTCGATAAAACCAAGCTTATCGATCTTAGCATAAACACAGAGTGAGGAGATCAAACCGATATTCGGACCTTCAGGGGTTTCAATAGTACAGAGACGTCCGTAATGAGTATAGTGAACGTCACGAACTTCAAAACCGGCACGTTCCCTCGAAAGGCCACCCGGACCAAGAGCAGAGATTCTACGCTTATGGGTAAGCTCCGAGAGCGGGTTCGTCTGATCCATGAACTGAGACAACTGGTTCGTTCCAAAAAAGGTATTGATGACCGAAGAAAGCGTCTTTGCATTGATCAGGTCCATCGGAGTAAAAACTTCATTATCGCGAACATTCATACGTTCACGAATCGTACGGGCCATTCTCGACAGCCCTACTCCAAACTGATTGTACAACTGTTCACCAACAGTCCTGACACGCCGGTTACTCAGGTGATCGATATCATCAATTTCTGCTTTGGAGTTAACCAACTCGATAAGGTACCGGATGATCGATATAATGTCTTCCTTTGTCAGCACCTTGGTTTCCATCGGGATATTCAAGTTAAGTTTCCGGTTAATCCGGTACCTTCCTACATCACCAAGGTCATATCGTTTATCTGAAAAGAAAAGTTTTTCAATAATTCCACGAGCGGTTTCTTCATCCGGAGGTTCAGCATTACGCAATTGCCGGTATATGAATTCCACCGCTTCCTTTTCGGAGTTCGCCGGGTCTTTTTGCAACGTATTAAAGATGATGGAATAATCGGTAGCAATAGACTCTTCACGGTGAATAAGAATTGTTTTAATACCGGCATCCAGAATCTGATCAATATGTTCATTTTCCAGACTGGTTTCGCGTTCGATTATAACTTCGGTTCTTTCGATAGAGACGACTTCACCGGTATCTTCATCAACAAAATCTTCAATCCAGGTACGGACAACCCGTGCGGCTAATTTTGATCCTACAATACGTTTGAGGGCAGCTCTGTTTACCTTGATTTCCTGAGCAAGTCCGAAGATTTCAAGGATATCTTTATCCGTCTCGTATCCGATGGCTCTAAGTAGAGTTGTGACCGGCAATTTCTTCTTGCGGTCAATATAGGCATACATGACATTATTGATATCCGTTGTGAATTCGATCCACGAACCTTTGAACGGGATGATTCTGGCAGAATAGAGCTGTGCCCCGTTTGCATGAAAACTGGTGCTGAAAAATACGCCAGGGGACCTGTGCAACTGGGAAACAACTACGCGTTCCGCTCCATTAATGATGAATGTTCCCCGGGGAGTCATGTAAGGGATCATTCCAAGGTATACATCCTGAATAATGGTTTCGAAATCCTCGTGTTCAGGGTCGGTGCAATACAACTTAAGTTTGGCTTTCAGCGGAACGCTGTATGTCAAACCACGTTCAATGCACTCGTCGATCGAGTAACGGGGAGGGTCGATAAAATAATCAAGGAATTCTAACACGAAATTATTCCGTGCATCGGAAATTGGAAAATTTTCCGAGAAAACTTTATACAACCCTTCGTTGACCCTGTTTTCAGGATTTGTTTCCAATTGAAAAAAATCCTGGAACGACTTTACCTGGATATCGAGAAAATCAGGATATTCAGCTTGAATCCGAGTTGAGGCAAAACTGATTCTTTCGATTTTTTTTGAAGCCAAGGTCTGATTTTTTACTCCCGTTTAAAGGACGGGAAGGTTAGAAATTAAATTAACTTTCAAGAACGTAATAAATAAGTCAGCCACTGCTCTGATAGTCGAGAAGACAACGACTTACCGATACTTAAAGAAAGTATCTTATTTAATTTCAACCTCTGCACCAGCTTCCTTCAATTGGTTTAATAAGGCATTTGCTTCGTCTTTGGAAACACCTTCTTTAATTGCTTTGGGTGCAGCATCCACTAATTCCTTTGCTTCTTTTAAGCCAAGGCTGGTCAGTTCCTTAACCAGTTTAACAACGGCTAACTTGGCCTGACCGGCTGATTTCAAAATCACGTCGAACGTGGATTTTTCTTCAGCGGCAGGAGCGGCAGCGGCAGCTGGACCTGCGGCAACAGCGACAGCTGCGGCTGCGGGTTCGATACCATACTCATCCTTTAAGATTTTCGCCAGTTCGTTAACCTCTTTTACCGTCAAATTAACTAATTGTTCTGCAAAAGCTTTTAAATCTGCCATTTTTTTTACTTTTTATAATTATTACTAAAATTTACTGTTTCATTCATGCAACCCACTAGGTTGCAATTTTTTTATTCTTGTTTTTCCGATAAGGTCTTGATAATTCCCGATACTTTATGGCCACCCGACTGTAAAGCGGAGATAACATTCTTGGCCGGGGATTGAAGCAGACCTATCAGGTCTCCGATCAGTTCAAGTCTTGATTTGATATTGATCAAAGCATCCAGTTGATTGTCTCCCAGATAAATAGTTTCTTCAACATAAGCGGCTTTCAGAATTGGTTTGGTTGCAGTCCTGCGAAATTCCCTGATCAGCTTTGCCGGATCATTTGCCACTTCCGAAAATAAAATCGAGGTGGAACCTGCTAATACCGGGTATAACTCATCAAAAGGTTTTCCTGTTTTTTCCAGGGCTTTCCTTAACAAAGTGTTCTTCACCATCTGCAACTGAACATTCCTTTTAAAACAAATTCTTCTGAGTTTGCTGGAAGTTTCTGCATTCAGATCAGCAATATCAGCAAGATAAAAGCTATTAGCGCTTTTAAGCCGTTCTGCCAGGGAATCTATGAGCTGGTTTTTTTCTACTTTTTTCATGATCGTCTTCTCTCAAAATTGTTGAATTTACACCGTAACTGATTTTGGATCAATCTGAACGCTGGGGCTCATAGTACTTGATAGATAAATGCTTTTCACATAAGTACCTTTTGCCGATGCAGGTTTCAGTTTGATGACAGATTGAATGAGTTCTCTGGCATTCTCCACAATTTTTTCCTTTTCGAATGAAACTTTCGCAACGGAAGCGTGAATAATCCCGAACTTATCAACCCTGAAATCAATTTTCCCGGCTTTCACATCTGTAACGGCTTTCCCTATTTCCATGGTAACAGTCCCGGTCTTGGGATTTGGCATCAGTCCACGGGGTCCAAGGATTTTTCCAAGGGCGCCGACTTTAGCCATGACACTGGGCATAGTAATAATAACATCAACGTCGGTCCAGCCACCTTTGATTTTCTCTACATATTCATCCAATCCGTAATAATCCGCACCGGCTTGCTTGGCTTCTTCTTCCCTGTCGGGAGTACAAAGTACAAGAACCCGGATGGTTTTTCCGGTACCATGTGGAAGCGTCACAATACCTCTTACCATCTGATTGGCTTTGCGGGGATCAACCCCAAGACGGATATCAACATCCACGGATGAATTGAATTTGGTATTACTGATATCCTTAATAATACCTGCTGCATCCGACAGCGAATAAACGGTATTCTTATCATATTTTGATAAGGCAACCTTCCTCTTCTTTGTCAACTTTGTCATTGCTTTCTTTCTGTTTAAGTTGGGCGCTTATGCGCGGATATATTGTGTTAACTATGAGGTCAATAGATAACTAAATTTGCCTTATGGTCATTACTTGGCCGGGGTTTCACCGGTAATGGAGATCCCCATACTTCGTGCGGTTCCCGCAACCATTTTCACGGCTGATTCAAGAGTAAATGCATTCAGGTCAGGCATCTTGTCTTCCGCGATTTTTTGAATCTGAGCCCAGGTAACGGAGGCAATCTTATTCCGATTGGGTTCCGGAGAACCTTTCGGAAGTTTTGTCGCCTCAAGTAATTGAACCGCAACCGGAGGAGTTTTTAAAACGAAATCGAAGGACTTATCCCTATAGACCGTGATGATGACCGGGATCAGTTTTCCACCTTTATCCTGGGTACGGGCATTAAACTGCTTGCAAAACTCCATGATGTTTACCCCTTTGGCGCCCAGCGCGGGACCAACCGGAGGTGATGGATTTGCAGATCCCCCTTTAATTTGCAACTTGATAATACCACTAACTTCTTTTGCCATTTTTTTATTATTATTAGTTATGAGAGGATCCTGTGAACCTCAAAAATTTAAATCCTATTCTTTTTGAACTTGCATAAAACTTAATTCAAGCGGGGTTTTCCGTCCAAATATCTTGACCATAACCTTGAGCTTTTTCTTTTCTTCATTAATCTCTTCGATTACCCCGCTGAAACTGTTAAATGGTCCGTCGATAACGGTTACCGTTTCGCCAATGATAAATGGAATATTCATCTCTTCTCCCTGCTCCGACAATTCATCGAATTTCCCGAGAATACGTTTGACTTCCGAAGGACGAAGCGGATGAGCCTCCCCTTTTGCGCCAAGAAATCCAAGTACGCCAGGCACATTCCGTATGATATGTGGTATTTCTCCGACAAGAATTGCCTCGATCAACACATATCCCGGAAAATAATTTCTTTCCTTGCTTACTTTTTTTCCGTTCCGGATTAGATAAACTTTCTCGGTAGGAATAAGCACTTGTGAAATGTACTCCTGCAGGTTCTGGGAAGCAATCTCGCTTTCAAGATATTGCTTTACCTTTTTCTCATTTCCGGAGATTGCCCTGACAACATACCATTTTTTTGTCGATTCACTCATGCATTTAATGAGATTGATTCTTTATCCTGGTCGCTTATTATGTAGATAAATAACCACGAGAAGTGGTTAAAAGAGTTTGTAAAATTGCAGAAGGACGTTGCGAAAAACTTCATCCATTGCGAAAACAATGACTGCAATAATGAGTGAAGCTATTGAAACGACGATGGCGCTTCCCTGTAATTCTGACCAGGAAGGCCAGGAAACTTTATGCATCAGCTCGTCGTAACTCTCCTTGACGTAATTGACAACTTTGTTCTTAGCCATTTATCTAACATTTTGCACGGGTGGTAGGAATCGAACCCACAGCCTACGGTTTTGGAGACCGCCACTCTACCAGTTGAGCTACACCCGTGTGTAATTAAACTTTATCTTATAAACACAGGCGATTTTGCGATTTCTTACTTATTTCATTCAATTTCGCTATTTCGCCATTTCACCACTTAATCAAGGATTTCCGTTACCTGACCAGCGCCAACAGTACGACCACCTTCACGAATTGCAAAACGAAGATTCATATTCATAGCGATTTCAGAAATCAGGTCGACCGTGATGGTCAGGTTATCACCTGGCATACACATTTCTACTCCTTCCGGAAGGTGAATTTCACCAGTCACGTCAGTTGTACGGAAGTAGAACTGGGGACGATATTTGTTATGGAACGGGGTATGACGTCCGCCTTCCTGGGTTTTCAGAACGTAAATCTGAGCCTTGAACTTTTTATGCGGTGTGATGGAACCGGGTTTTGCAATGACCATTCCTCGACGGATCTCATCTTTATCTATACCGCGAAGCAATAGACCGGTATTATCGCCGGCTTCACCGCGATCAAGTATCTTACGGAACATTTCAACACCAGTGACAACGCTCTTCAGTTTTTCAGCGCCCATACCGATGATATCAACAGGATCTCCGGAATTGATGATACCGGTCTCAATTCTACCGGTGGCTACCGTTCCACGTCCGGTGATAGAAAACACATCTTCAATCGGCATCAGGAATGGCTTTTCAGTATCGCGGACAGGCAGTGGTATATAGGAATCAACGGCATCCATCAATTCATAAATCTTTTCAACCCATTGGGGTTCTTTATTCAAACCACCAAGCGCAGAACCGCGGATGACCGGAGTAGTAGCACCATCAAAACCATAAAAGGTCAACAGTTCGCGGATTTCCATCTCAACGATTTCCAGAAGTTCAGGATCGTCGACCGAGTCACATTTGTTCATGAAAACCACCAGCTTTGGTACGCCAACCTGACGGGCAAGGAGGATATGCTCCCGGGTCTGGGGCATGGGACCATCGGTAGCGGCTACTACGAGAATAGCTCCATCCATCTGAGCGGCACCGGTAACCATATTCTTGATATAGTCGGCGTGACCGGGACAGTCAACGTGTGCATAATGCCTTTTCTCGGTCTGATACTCAATATGAGCGGTATTGATCGTAATGCCGCGGGCTTTTTCTTCCGGAGCGTTATCGATCTGGTCGAATGATTTGAATGTTGCCAAACCTTTATCCTGCAAACACAGTGTGATAGCAGCTGTTAAGGTGGTTTTACCATGGTCAATGTGGCCAATCGTACCAATATTGACATGCGGTTTGTTGCGTTCGAATTTTTCTTTTGCCATATAGAATTAAAGTTTAATTACGTTAAATATTCAATTAATATTTCGAGCCTTTGACCAGAATTGAACTGGTGACCCCTTCCTTACCAAGGAAGTGCTCTACCCCTGAGCTACAAAGGCGAAGCAGGTGTGTGTGTGAGTGTGAGTGCAGATTGAGAATTTTGAGTATAGGGGTTCTTAATGAGCGGAAGACGGGGCTCGAACCCGCCACCTGAAGCTTGGAAGGCTTCCGCTCTACCAAATGAGCTACTTCCGCGAAGTGGGTGTGAAAAAAAATCATATTTAAGTCATACTTACACTGTTTTCGTGGGGAGAGGAGGATTCGAACCTTCGAAGGCTTCGCCAACAGATTTACAGTCTGCCCCATTTGACCGCTCTGGTATCTCCCCGAAGTAAGTGTGGGTTTGGAGTGTGGGTGTGTAATATAAGTGTAAGTGCGATTTTAGGTGTGTGTGTGAAATAATTTCAAAGAACAATGTATTTTAATTAATTAAATCTTATACTTAGAGCCGATGGACGGATTCGAACCGCCGACCAGCTGATTACAAATCAGCTGCTCTACCAGCTGAGCTACATCGGCGATCGTTTTTCTTTTTTGAAAAAGGACTGCAAAAGTATGAACTATTTGATTACGAAACAAGACTTTTTTTACTTTTGGCCCCCTGAAGAGAAGATTTTTTCTACAAAGACTATGCCATAAATAAAAAGAGGTCGGTAAAAAACACACGACCTCCCTTATAATCAATTGATTAAAATTATTTCCGCCGGACTTTCTCTTTATACCTTACCAACTGTTTTCTTAATGCTTCCGAAACCAGATCCGTTGCTTCCTCAAAGGTCTTCGATTCCTTCACGGCAAACAGGTCATTCCCCTTAATAATGAGCCTGACCTCCATGATCTTGTTTTCCCTGATTTCATTATTGTCAAGTTTCAACTTAACTTCAGCACCGATCACCCCTTCATAATAAGTATCGAGTTTCATCAGTTTTTCTTTAATGAAAACTTCCAGTTTCTTATCTGTTTTGAAATGAACAGCATTAATCTTAACATTCATTCCGACCTCCTTTTTTTATGCCTTTGGGTGGGCTTGTTTATAAATCGCCTTTAATTTTTCTATCGTATTATGCGTATATATTTGCGTCGCGGAAAGATTCGCATGACCGAGTAATTCTTTTACGGCATTTAGTTCCGCACCATTATTTAATAAATGAGTGGCAAAAGTATGCCGTAGAATGTGAGGACTCTTCTTTACAAGTGTTGTAACTTCCCCGAGATAATGATGCACGATCAAATAAACCTTCTTCGGATAGATCTTTTTACCATTATCAGTTACAAAAAGGTCGGAAGTCTGTCCGAATTTTTCTTCCTTATATCTGAGGTAATTTTCGATCAACCCCTCTAATTTCTTATTAAACGGAATAAGTCGTTCCTTATTACGTTTCCCGAGCACTTTAATGTTACTTTTATGAAAATCAATATCGGTAACTTTCAGATTGACCAGCTCCGATAGTCGCATACCGGTCGCATAGAACATTTCCAGAATCAACCGGTCGCGAACGCCGGCGAAACCTTCCGTGAATTCAACACGGTCGAGTAAAAAATCCATTTTTTCCTTTTCCACAAAAACAGGCAGCCGTTTGGCTGTTTTAGGGGAAATTATCTTTCGCATCGGATTTTCTTCAAGGATCCCTTCCCTGATAAGAAATCGGTAAAATGTTTTTAGCGTGGTAAGTTTTCGGTTGACGGAACGGGCAGTAATCTTCTTTTCCATCATCTGAACAAGCCAGGAACGAATCATGGAATGATCGACAATCCTGATATCGTCTATTTGATACTGGTCCCGGAGATAATCGAAGAATTGTTTGAGATCATTGCGATAGGCAATGACGGTATGAGGAGAATATCGTTTTTCGAATTGAATATATGCAATGAAACGTTCCTTCACAACACAACAAAAAAAAAAGAAATCCTGTTGAGTTCAAACAATGGATAAATATACGAAGATATTCACCCTCAACAAAATTTCTTCCAAAAATTAATGGACCTTGTTAATTGTCTTGTTCAGAAATTTGGAGCTTCTGGATATAAATTGCCCGTTGAACAGAATCGCGCTTTTTAACTGAAGGTTTGGTGAATTTCTGGCGGTCTCTCAACTCCTTGACAACGCCGGTTTTTTCGAATTTCCGTTTCAATTTCTTTAATGCTCTGTCGATGCTTTCACCTTCTTTAACAGGTACAATAATCATGCTTTTACGCTCACTTTCTTTTAATGGTTATTAACTTATATTTATTCAAAATACGCAGCAAAGGTACAACCTTAAAATATTATTTCCAAATCTTAAAGGTTACGGTATTGTCTTACTTAAAGGGGAAGGCATTCGCCGTGATTCAATATTTTGTAAAAACCTTATCTGCCAATGATAATATTAATGCTGTCCAATTCTTATAGAATCATTAGTGGAAATAAGTGATGCAAACTCGTCAACAATAATACCATAACCGGATACTTTTAACTTTATCCAGCCCAAATATTTCTTTCCATTTTTTTGCAGTACAAATCCAATATAGTTCATTTCTAAATAAGAATTGCAATAAATCATTGACACCGGAGCAAAATAGTATAACGACAACCATTCATTAAGAATATCATTTGTGCTAATGTATATATTAGAATCAACAGGAGAGCTACATGGACTATGATAACCACCGGTTTTGAGAAGAAATCGCAGACTGTCAAGTCCGTATACACTAATGGAAAATCCATATTGTGAATGTGGACTGAATTCCTCAATCTCATCGCCGTCAAATCTCAGGTCAGACAATGAATCATTATTTACATCCAAATAAAAGGAACGGTTATATAATCCAATAGAAGTGTCAGGAATATAGTCTTTATAATAAATTGTTGTTATAACCGGGGGAGTATACGAAATGTCCTGATCTTTTTTGCAAGAGGCAAGTATACTGACTATAATAACTAATAAAAAAATCAACCTTTTCATAATATTTGATATTACAATCCAAAGGTAATGATTTTAACCAGTAACATGTAATATATTTGAATATTTTTTCTGATATTCCTTAAATCACAATACTTCACAGATTCTTCAGAATGAAATCATACATTCTCTTATTCAAATGGTAAACCGTATTCTTTCCGGATCTGATTCCATGATTGCTATTTGGATAAAATTGTGATTCAAACTGTTTGTTGGCAGCCACCATCGCGGTCATGAAGTCGTAGGAATTCTGCGGATGAACATTATCGTCGGCCATTCCATGAATCAATAAAAGCTTCCCTCTGAACTTATCGACATGGTTTATAGGAGCATTCGATTCATACCCGTCAGGATTTTCCCGCGGGGTTCTCATATATCGCTCCGTATAAATATTATTATAATACTTCCAGTTTGTTACCGGGGCTACGGCAATTCCAAAGGAAAAGTAATCGGCCCCGCTGGTAAGACAAGACAGCGTCAGGTAACCGCCAAAACTCCATCCCCACATCCCCATACGCGTTTTATCGATATAGGGAAGGCTTCCCAGATATTTTGCCGCTTCAATCTGGTCAAGAGTCTCATATTTCCCAAGCTGCAGATAGGTGCATTTCTTAAATTCCTCCCCTCTTCCCCCGGTTCCCCGGTTATCGACCGACACCACAATGATGCCATTCTGCGCCCATAATTGGTTCCCGGACGAAACACTTTCCCAACTGTTCGTCACCGTCTGATGACCCGGGCCTCCATAGATCGTAAATAGAACCGGGTACTTCTTAAGCGGATCAAAATCAGGCGGTTTTAACATCCAACCGTTCAGAATTAATTCATCGCTGGTTGTAAACTGAAAAAACTCGACCCCGGAAAAATTATATTTCTCTGCAAGTATCTTTAATTCTGCATTATTTTCAAGTAATCTTACTTCCTTCCCATCCGATGTGTACACCGCTATGTATGGCGGGGTATTGATATCCGACCATCGATTCACATAATATAAAAACGTCTTACTGAATTCCGGCGAATTGGTTCCTGCAACAGACGACAACCGGTTTTTGTTCTTTCCATCAAGCGATATGGAGTAAATATTTTTTTCCAGTGGAGAGGATTCCGTGGAGGTGTAATACAAAATCCCGTTTTTCTCATCGACTCCATGTATTTTGATTACCTCCCAATTGCCTTTGGTCAATTGCAAGACTTCTTCTCCCTTCATATTATAAATATATATATGCCGGTAACCATTTTTTTCGCTGGTCAGGATAAAATTTTTTCTGTTTTTCAGAAAATACCAGTTATCATTGATTTCAATATAGTATTTGTTTGTCTCTGTATAGAGAACCCGGGTCATACCCGAACCTGCATCGGCCAGGAGGATCTCAAGTTTATTCTGATGCCGGTTCAAACGGTAGAGGGCAAGAATATTCGGGTCTTCCGTCCATTTGATCTTTGGAATATAAATATTCGAATCCCTTCCAATATCAACCGGGATTGTTGTTTGCGTCGTTAAATGATAGATAAAAATTCCTATAACCGAATTACATTCGCCGGCTTTGGGATATTTGTATTTATATTGCTCCGGATAAAGGTCGCCATAGTATGTCAACTGATATTCCCTGACATTACGCTCATCAAACCGGTAAAATGCGAGAGCATTTCCGTCGGGTGACCAGAAAAATGCCTTTGTAAACTCAAATTCTTCCTCATATACCCAATCTGCCACTCCGTTGATGATTTCATTGACCCTCCCATCAGAAGTGACCTGAATCTCTTTGCCGGTTCCTTCTGAAAGATTTTTAATGAAGATATTATTATCGCGGACAAACGCCACCTTCGATCCATCGGGAGAAAAGCTTGCAAGACGTTGTTTCCCACTGGTGGACAAGGAAACAATTTTTCCGGTTTTAAGATCGTATATAAAATAGTTCGCTTTTGATGATCGCCGGTATAAAGGTTCTTTGTCCCGGGCAAACAGAATCTTGGTTTCATCATTGCTGAATACATAGCTGTTGATGTCGGCCGGTACCGTATCGCCTTCCGGAAAAAGCTTTTTTATGGTGACAATAGTCGCAGAATAATTTCCCGTTGCATATTCATAAAGGTTCAGACTGTCTTTTTTCACCAGACAATAATGTTCGCCGTCATTCATAGATTGTAAGCCGGATACATTTTTTGATGAAAACTTCTGATATTTATAAATATCGTCAAACGTTAGTTTCTTTTTCTCTCCCTGGGCAAAAAGGAAGATTCCCGTCACGGACAGGATGATGGTCAGGGTCCCTTTACAAAATACTTTCGGCATGTTCGACTTGTTTTAAAAATGGATTATTTTTGGTTCCAAAAATAGAAAAATATGCCAAACCCGATTGGAATATTCGATGTGATCCATGAAACTCTTGACAAACTGGGTGACGGCGGGGCCCTCCTGATTGCCGGCAATCCTCCGAATCCGATGACTATTGGATGGGCGACCCTTGGAATTATCTGGAATAAACCTATCCTGACCGTTTATGTACGTCCTACGCGGTTTACTTTCCATTTAATGGAAAAAAGTATGGATTTCACAGTTTGTATCCTTCCTGAATCTTGTAAAAAACAACTGGCGTTCTGCGGAACAAAATCAGGCAGGGATGTGAATAAGATTGAACAGTGTGGTTTTACTATGGAGCAAGGATTATTGGTTAAAACTCCATATATTGCTGAATCAATGATCCATTATGAATGTCGTATCGTTCATAAGCACATGCTGGATCATTCGACCCTGGATCAAAAGATCATCAGCCGGTTCTATCCATTGAAAGATTTCCATATGGTTTATTATGGAGAAATTTTAGGAGTATTTAAGAAGTAGCTAATGGAACGAAAATCGTTCTGCGGTTTTAGAAAGAATATTTATCTTTGCAATCGCATCGGGATGTTAGCTCAGTTGGTTTAGAGCATCGCCTTGACAGGGCGGGGGTCATCGGTTCGAATCCGCTACATCCCACAACAGAACAATCGCGGATTCATCTTCTGGTTGCCTGATCACAGGTTACCACAGCATATGCCGATGTTTTTTTGATTACATTTTAAAAGCCGGTTTCAACCTTATTTTAGTTTTCTCCCTGTTTGTAGAAAAATTTTTCGGTGATTGCGGAGAGTTCTATATTTGCTTGCATTGCACCAAGAATGAACAATGTCCGGGGATATTATTTCTTGAGTTTACGGATTTTTCACAACATTTTATCGACTAAAATACTGCTGCTTCGTTCAACAAAATGGTTCCCTAACTTGGTCCCTTGACACCTCCCACTAAATATAAAAACTTTGCGTAATAGTTATTAATGAGTGCAATTAATAGTTAGTTTACGCAGCATACCGAACATGTTTTGCATGAAAATACTTTTTCACTTGTTCCGGGTCATTTTTTCTTTTCTGCAAGTAGTCTTCGACGGTGTCTTCAAGTTGATCAACATTCAACGATCTATGCTTTCCGACGGCATTAGTTTTTACATCTTGATTAACGAGTTCGTCAGGGTTCAACTCAGGGCTATAACCGGGCAGGAGAAACAGTTCAATCCGATCGAAGTGCTCGTCAATCCATTCTTTAACCACCTTAGCTTTATGAGTAGGGTGACCGTCAACAATCAGGAATGCTTTGCGGCGATTGTAACGGATCAACCTGGACATGAAATCAATAAAGACCGAAGCCGTAAATCCTTCTTTAAAGAGCATGAATTGAAGTTTTCCCTGGTTGGTAAGCGAAGAGATCATATTCAGACGAAACGTAAAGGGTCGGTAAACTGCATCTTGATTTGAGGGTATCGCTTGGTGTAAATTTGAAGCCCAATCAAAACCCTATGAAAAAGAAAAGAAGAATCGCATTGCAAGAGGAGATGAATTACCATATCCAA
>Ga0247842_10000457_pt1 | contig 85228 bp, 137 predicted proteins | sample LaCruzMarch2015__3_FD_192411 | JGI IMG/M metagenome (GOLD analysis project Ga0247842, IMG submission 192411) | Freshwater microbial communities from meromictic Lake La Cruz, Castile-La Mancha, Spain - LaCruzMarch2015_19m | ecosystem: Environmental > Aquatic > Freshwater > Lake | place: Spain... | reverse complement strand
ATTTGATATTATTGTTTTTACAATATTCATTTTTAATCTGATCTCTAATTTTATTTTTTTCAAAAGATTTTTCACCACCAAAAAATTTCATGGATTTAAAATGTTGTTCACCATCAAATTCAATACATGTATTATATTCCGGTAAATAAAAATCAAAAGGTAATTTTTGTTTATATTTACAATCATTAAATTTATATTCTCTAATAAATTCTATTTTGTGTCTTTCAAGAATTCTTGATATTTTCATTTCACCCCTACTTTTCAAACAAATAGGACAACCATTTCCATGTTTATGATTATCTGATAATTGAAGAAATATACCATGTTTCGGACATATTATTTTTATTTTAGTTTTACTATTTATATATTCAGTAAGTGAATAATCATATTCACATCCGTGTACTTTTTTAAATTCATCAATTATATCTTTTGTGGTTTTATTTTTCCCACTACATTTTGGACAACCAGAACCACCATAATGACTAACAGGTGTTTGTTCAAATTCACCATGAATTTGACATATTATTTTTACTTTTGTATTATTATTTTTATAAAATACCTTACTATAATTATATTTATCACCATGAACATTTTTAGATTTTTCAATAAATATTTCTTTTGTAAAAAGTATCTTTCCTACACATTTAGGACAATTACCCCCTTTATAATGATTATATAAATTTTGTTCAAATATTCCGTGAATATGACATATAATTTTTATTTTATTGTGAGTATTTTTATATTTAACCAATGAATAATCATACTTATCACCGTGAATCTTTTTAGCTTTTTCAACAAATTTTTCTGGTGATAATTTAATATTACCAGAGCATTTTGGACAATCAGATTTTCTCAAATGACTATTTGGTGATTGATTAAATTCACCATGTTTCGGACATATAATTTTTACTTTATTGTGATTGGTTTTATATTTAACTAATGAATAATCATATTTATCACCGTGTACTTTTTTAGATTTTTCAATAAATTCTTCCGTTGTTAATTTTTTAGATTCACCACAATATGGACAACCGTGATTTTGTAAATGACTGTGTGGATTTTGTTTAAATACACCATGTTTAGGACATATAATTTCTACCTTTATTCTACAATTAATATATTCTACTAAAGAATAATCATACTTATCACCGTGAATCTTTTTAGCCTTTTCGATAAATTCATCTGTTGTTAATTTTTTACTCATACTATGTAAAATTTTTTTTCATCTATAACTTCATTCTTGATTAAATCAGTATATATTAAGTGTTCAATATATTTGGATTTATTTTGAAATTTTTCTTCCAGATATGTTTTAATTTTTTCATCCAATGTAATCGAAATTTTAACTCTTGTTTTTATCTTTTTCATATTAATAGTTTTTTAATAGTATATATAAAAATAAAAAGGTCATATTTTTCAATTTTGATTTTTTTATTCAATAAAATATCTTATATTTGTAACTTAAAAGAAAATTATATCATGGGAAGACCAAAATTAAAAGATAAGAAAGTATCCATATCAGTTACTATTAATGAAGAACTCAATGAAAAATTGGATGAATTTTTAAAAATTAAAAAATTGAGTAAGTCTGAATATATTGAATATTTGATCAAAAAAGATAAATTGATATGAACATAACAAGACAAACACCATTCGGATACGCTAGAACAATGGATATTCCACTTACAAAGGATCAATTCAATGATTTTTTGTATACTGATAAACATGTTCAAAATATTTGTCCTGAATTACCACCTTGTGAAAGGGAATTTCTTATCAATGGAACAATACCTCAAGATTGGGAAGATTTTTTCGGTGGGTGTACAACTCATTGTGAACCTTGTAAATATAACATTAAACAAATAGATGAATAAAGAAAAATTGATTAAATTGATTTCAGGTCAATCAAGTTGGTTGGAAATTATGGAACTGGAAGAAAAAATCCTAGACATAATTAAAGATGAATTTGATGATATTGTTAGTAGTAAATTAGTAAAAGAAATCAGACACATTTTTTCTTTACCACATGTTAAGGAAGAATTGAAAAGATATGCTAACGGGTTTAAAGGTGAGTGTAAAGAATCGAAAGAAGCATATTTCATTCTTCAAAAATATGTAAAAAAAGAAGAATTAACAGATGAAGAAAAGAAACTTTTTAAGGAACAAATGATAGATATTCTTAAGGGGGTTGGTGTTGTTCTTCCATTACAATTAATTCCATTACCATTTGTAAGTACTATATTACTTATCGTGGTGGAAAAAACTTTATTAAGTATGGGAATAAAAATATTACCTAGTTCATTTTATGAAAAAGATATAAAAGATGGGTCAGAATTATAAAAAAATAGAATATGAATCTGAAGGAAATTATGGTTCAACAGAAAAACATTGGTTGTATATAGAATCTAGTCGTACTTGTGATTATGTGAATGTGTATGATGAAAAATTTAAACGAATTTTTGGATTTGGTGAATGGGGAAATTTTGATATGGGTCAGGCATTAATAGTCATACTATCTAACTGGAACGATACCCGAATGAAAGATTTATCAATAGAAGAAATTGAAAAATTGAAAAATGGGAAGAAAGAATAAAAATTATGTCAAATAGAAACAAAATGAAAAAAGTGAATAAAATCGTTGATAAACGTTCTTCAATACAAACACAAATATCATTGTTGTTATATCAAGCAAATTCGAAATATGGTTTAGACAACATACATCCAACAATTGATGAACAAAGAGAAATGTATGAAAAAATATCGGAACTTCGTAAGGAATTATCGAATATATAAATTTAAAAATTAAGTTTTATGGGTTGTCATACATGGTTCTATAAAAAAGTAGATGTAAACTACGAAGAAGTAAAAGCTAAAGTTATAGTTCATTATGAGGAAGAAATATCTTTATTAGATAAAATGATTAATGAATCTTTGGATAAAGATTTACTTGAAGTATATCCGGAATTTACAATTGAATATGGATTGAAAAATAAACCAATTATCGAAAGAAAACTATCTATAATAAGAAAAAATCTTTGTAAAGAAGCTGTTTGTAGAAGATATCGACATGAAGATAATCTTACTGATTATATTAATGGAAAGGGATTTTATACAACAAAAAATGATATGCAACATGATTTATTTAGAATTGGAAATTATCCAGAAGATAAATTATTTTCTTTAACAGAAACATTAGATTTTATTGAAAAAAATAAAGATAAAATTCATTCATATTATTTCAATAAAGTTCAAAATAAAGATTATAAACAACAACTTGAAGAATTCTGGAAAACTTATCCAGACGGAATGATTAGATTTGCTTAAAAAAAGTTTTATGATAAAATTATTATATTGGATTAACGAACATATTTGGTACAAACATTTTTTTGAAGATAATGGTAAAAGAATTTATCGTATTGTCGAAATAAAAGGAATTAGAAAATTTTTGGTTGATGGTCCGGGTGGACAAAGATCAACTATTATACCAATGATTAAAATAGGAAAAAAATTAATATGAACTACAAACCATCATTACTTATTTGGTTGGAAGAAATGTTTGAACACGCAAAACAAAAACAATGGTATGAAACATATCACGCTTTTGATGTACATGGTGTTATATCTAAACCAGATTACAGAAAAACCGAAAAGGTGGGACAAGAATTCAAAATAAATTATTACCCTTACGCTAAAGAAACACTTCAATTTCTTACAAGAAATCGTCCAGACATGATTATGTTTCTTTTTACTTCATCTTATCCAGATGAAATTAAAAGATATATGGAACAATTTGAAAAAGATGGTATTTATTTTAAATATTCAAATGAAAATCCGGAAATTTCAGACGCAAAAGGGAGTTTTGGTTGTTATGATACAAAGCCATATTTCAACTCCTATTTCGAAGATAAAGCCGGTTTTAATCCGGATACTGATTGGTTTCCAATTTATAACTATTTTTATTATTCCGATTATAAACCAGATCCAAATTGGAGTTTTAAAACAAACGAAGATTACCATGAAAAAGTAAAAGTATCAAAATTTACTGATTTAACTGATGATCAATTAATTGATTTGTTAAAATTGAGAATGGAAAATGAAAGTCGTTACATCTATGAAAATGTTTTGAGATGGAATGTTTCAAATATCGAAAATGTTAAAATTGAAAGTAAATGGAATGATATCAATTATTTGTATTTTGTTTCTTTTATTGTTGGACCAAATAAATCATCTTATCGGAAAAACATTTCCTTTGATAAATTTTATATAAATGAAATTGTATTTCTTTCTAAATGTGGTATTAATTTTAATGAACTGTAAAAATGGAAAATAAAACAGAAATGACAGATATTTATATTATAGATGAAAAGAATTTTTTATGGTTTCCAAAAAAATTACGAAATTCTATTATGAAGAAATATCATTCACAAGGTTTTATTTATCTTAAAACTGTTCGTGGTAAAGAATTTCCAACAAACGAAATAACTGATGTTGTAAAATGGTTAGATAGAATAACTGTTGGAACTTTTTCAGAAAGTCATTCTAGTAGAATGATGTTTGATTTCTTCAATAATAAATATCCCGATTATAAAGGAAAAATTAATTTGTTTTGATATGAAGGAAATAGTAGAAGTTTTTCAACAACCTGAAAATTGTTATGAATGTGCATCATTTCAAAAATTAAACGAATTTGTTGATGGTGTATCAAAAACTCAAATTTATCCCGGTAATAGTAATTCTGGAATGAAAAGAGATTCATATGAATTACATATATCAGAATTTACTGGAATAATTGGAAGATGTTGTATATGGGAACATTTATGTACTAAAGAAATGTGTGATATTAAATCATTGGGTAAAAAAGATTTATGGACTGAAAAAGAATTATTTTGTAATTTCAAATATAAATAATCATGGATGAAAATTTTTTAAGTATTAAAACGGTTTTAAATTTGGGGTTTGAAATTCATTCCCCCCATTATAGATTAAATACAACCAATTGGGGTGATCAAAAAACAAAATTTGAATATGCATTAACATACCCGACTGGAAAAATGGAGTATTATTATGATGATAAAGAAAGTGAAATAGATGATGTTAATGATGTAATCAGATTGATAATGGAAGATTTAAAACAAGGATGGGAATGAAAATATTAATCGGAATTACAGGTGGAATAGCAGCCTATAAAACATTAGATGTTATTTCTATTCTTCAGAAGAAAGGACATGAAGTTCATGTTATTATGACAGATAATGCTAAGAATTTCGTAACACCAAACGCTGTTAATGTAATAAGTAAGGAAAATCTTAAAACAGAAACACCAGATCAAACAACACACATCAAAGAATCAAAATGGTGTGATGTTTTTATTCTTATTCCTGCAACAGCAAACACCATAGCAAAAATAGTAAATGGAATCGGTGATAATTTTCTTCTATCCACAATTTTAGCTTTGCCGGATAAAGTGAGAATTTGTTGTCCTGCAATGAACACAAACATGTGGGAAAATCCAATTACCCAAAGAAATATTTCATCTAGATGTAAAACGTAACTTTAATTTTTATGTATATAAAAATTTTTTTATTATATTTGATAATATGACAATAGAAGAAATATTTGAGTTATTAAAACCAGAGACAGAATTAGAAAAATTAATCTTGTCTGATCCAATTTTTATTGATGGTTTGTTGTACGGAAAAGAAAGACCGGGACATCCGGAAGGAAAAATAATATTTCATATTCGAGATGTTTTTAAAAATATTGATGAATGTGAATATGTTACATCACAACAAAGAACGAAATTAAGATTAATTGCTTTTTTTCACGATATTTGTAAATTTCAAGTAAACTATGACTTACCAAGAATTGGTGACAATCATCATTCAAAATTGGCATTTAAATTTGCAGAAAAATATATTACAGATGTTGATATACTTAATGTGATAAAATATCACGATGATGCATATAATATTTGGAAAAGATCTTATAAAAGAAATGAATGGGAAAAAGGGGAAAAGGATTTGTTAAAACTATTGAATAAAATAACAGATATAAATTTATATAAATATTTTTATTATTGTGATAATAGTACTGGTGATAAAGAACAGAATGATTTCTATTGGTTTCTTAAAATAAGTTTAAATAAAAATGGATGATTTACCAAATATTGATTTCGAAGGCATTATTGTAAAACCTAAAAATGGTGTTTATAAATGTCCATATCATTGTGGTGTCACTGGTTATCCTGTTCCGAAATGGAAAACAGAAAAGGGGTTTCGACAACATATGAAAAAATGTCACAAAAGACCATCATTAATTAAATCCAGACAAGAAGAAGATACTAATGATAGACTTCTTTTTGAAAAAATGAAGGAAGAAATTATTTCAACATTACCATATAAAATCGGACAAAAATTATTTTATGTTAAAGAAATAATTGTAAAACCAACCCATGTAATGAAATTTAATAGAATGGTTAGGGTTAGATATGAAGAAGAAAAGGAATTTGAAGCAAGAGAAGATGAATTGAAATATATTGATGTTGAATATCCCGGTTTTTTACCGAAAGATTTAGAAACATTGAAATATTATGTTCGTCTTAATGGATTTATTAAAATTTCAAGTTTGTGTCAAAATATGGAAGAAGCTAAAAATAAAGCATCAACGGATAGAAAATTATATAAAGAATACTGTGATTTTGCATCTTTTTGTAGATAAATAAAAATAAATAATATGGAAAAAATTACACAGGAAGAACTTCATAAAGCAAATGAAATTATAGAAAGAAAATTAAATTTTGATTTTTATTTGGATGATGTCAATGTTTACAATAGATTATTGAAAGAATTTAAACAACACGGTAAATTAATTATCGCTGTCGATTTTGATAATACTTTATTTGATTATCATAAAGAAGGTCATTCCTATGATATAGTAATAAATCTTCTTCAAAGATTGAAAAAAATTGGGATGGAAATTGTTATTTGGACAGGTTCCGCGAAAAGTAGATACGATTTCATCAAAGAATATTTGAACGAAAACGATATTCCATTCGATAGGATAAATGAAAATCCGGTGTTTTTTAAATCGGATAGTTCAAAAATATTTTATAGTATCTTACTTGATGATCGTGCTGGATTGAATTCCGCTTGTAGAGTTTTAGAATTATTATGTAATACTATTGAAAATCAAGATGAATCTTGGTTTAATGATTTTTTATAATAAAATATGAAAATAAAATATCGAATTATTACTGTTATTTCTTTTTTGGTTGTTATTGTATTTCTTTCTATTTTTTCTTATCAAATCAATAAACTAAAAAAACAAAAAGAAACAGAAAAAACAGAAATAAAAAATAATTTGGATTCTTTAATGATCGAACATAATAATATCCTTAAAGAACTAAATATGCAATCATATAACAAGGATGGTAATATTTATCATACCCGTTCAATCATAGAAATACTTAAATTGAAAGATAGTATTATCCAATCAAATGCCATTGAAATTAAACAACTATTGGAAACTAAATACCAATACGGTATAGTTATTAAAAAATTAATGAGACTCCAAAAAATAACACAAGGTTATGTCAGATTAATTGATTCTCTATATACTGAAAATAGAATATTGAAATCCGAAAATGATTCAATGACACAAACTATAAAGGTTGTTAACAATAGAAACAATATATTATTTAAAAAACAAGTAGAATTGACCGAAAAAATAGAAATATCATCCTATATTAAAGCATACAACATTTCTATTCAAACAAGTAAATTGAAAACATCCGGTAAGGAAAAAATAACAGAACACAATGTTAATAAACTATCAATTAAATTTGATTTGGGTGAAAATAAATTATTACAATGTGATAAAACTATTATATTAAGAATTCTACATTCAAATAGGGAACTTATAAAACATGTATTTGAAGTTAATTACATAGGTGAATCTGTTTCTTTAAATAAAGATTTTGTATTTGAAAAACCATTACTTGTGGGTAAATATACAATAAATATTTTTGATGGAAATACTATTATAGGAACACAATCATTTCAAATCAAATAATTAGAATTTTAATTTGTATTTATTGTATAAATACTTCTTAAAGTAATCCAAATTATTTTTGATTTTCGGTAAAGTTTTCAAAAATGTAGGAATAGATAAATTTTTATAATATATTTTTAATTTTTCATATAATACTTCATCTTCATTATCTGGATGACCATATAATATATCACTTAATGAACTATAAAATTTTTCAAAACCCTTATCATCAATTTCCACTTCATCATCACAATCAGGACACGATGCTGGTTTGGTTTGAATCATATCAACAAATGATTTTTTCACATTATCATCTTCCGGTGTAGTTTCTTTTTTAGACCCACCCATTAAGTCGAAACTTTTCTCAGTTGGTCTTAATCCACACACAAACAAAATATAAATTTTACCTTTTTTATAATCCAATATATTATTACCTTTTGTATGGTAATATATCCAAATTTCTGATTCCGCACTAAAACGTGTACCTTCAAGTTTTACTTTTTTTTCCAAATGTAAACCAGATTTACCCTCATAAAAATTACTATACATATCTCTATCATACGCACCTTGTTTAAAATCTTTAAAATCTGGAATTGCTTTTCTTAATTCGTGTAAGAAATATTCCGAAATACCATACATAGATCCGTGACCTTTTTGTTTAGCATCACTTATAAAAGAGTTTAAATCACACGAAGCCTGACCAGAATATAAACCATATTGAAATTTTTTATAAGGTGATTTGCCATATACTTCTGCGTTTGACATACTTTTTAATTCTTGGGGTGTAAATTTACCAATAAGATCTGGTGAATCTGCTAATTCGAAGAATTTAATCCAATTTTTAAGATATTTCATCCAACAATTAATATTTTATTGTATATATTATTTTTTTAATCGATAAATATTTTATATCTTTGTTGAAATAAATAAAATAAATTATAACAAAAATGAAAGAAAATATTAAAAACACATCAAAATGGTTAAAGGAATATTGTGATAAAACTGGTTTTGATGGTTATGTAATCGGATTATCTGGTGGGATTGATTCGGCTGTGTCTATGTCTTTGGCTGTTAAATCAATGGGTACTGATAAAGTTTTAGGTATTATTCTTCCTTGTACTAAATTTGGAGAAAGATTAAGAACCGAAGATATTGAAGATGCACAATTACTTGCTGATACTTTTGGTGTAAAAACAATACAAATTAATTTAGATAATGCACTTCATTGTATTTTAGACCAAACAATTAAAAATACGAATAAATTAAAAAGCAATTTGGTTTCTTCAAATATTAAAGCTAGACTTCGAATGACAACATTGAGATCTGTTGCAGAATCAAATCACTATTTAGTTTTGGGAACAACAAATAAAACAGAAGAATATTTATCATATTTTACAAAGTGTGGAGATGGTGGTAGTGGTGTTGATGTTGAACCTATAATTGATTTTTTTAAATTTGAAATTTTTCAAATGGCGAAAGAAATTGAAATTAATGGTAAAAAAATTCCAGAAAAAATTATAAATAGAATTCCATCGGCTGGACTTTTCGATGATCAAACAGATGAAAATGAAATCGGATATTTATATAAAGACATCGATAATTATCTTATTTTTAGAGAAAATTGTGTAAAATCAACATCAATTAATAACATTTATGAAAATTTAAGTGAAATTATATTAAATTTTGCAAAATTAAGTGGTGTTTCATTTGAATATTCACTCGTTCAAAAAATTGAAAATATGATTGTTTCGGGACAACATAAAAGATTATCACCACCGGGATTTATAAGAAAATAAAACAAAATCCAATTTTTTAACTAAAATTAAAAACTAAAATATATAAATATGAACTTAGAATTTTCAGAAATCGATAAAGTATTAATTGTAAAAGAAAGTACAGCATCGTTAAATGTCGATCCACAAAGGGGATTTACACCTATTTGTCCAGATGAACTCCCTGTTCCAGATGGTGATAAAATTGTTGATGAACTTAATGGTCAAAATTTAATATCCAAATATAAAATTGTATCAAAAGATGTTCATCCAAAAAATGCACTTTGGATTGCAACCGAAAAAAATCCACAATTATCTGTTGTTGGATTGCCTAATGTTGATATTAGATGGAACAGACATTGTGAATCAGGAACATTGGGGATGGAACTTCTCGATGGATTACCAAAAATGACAGAATATGATTTTTTTGTTGGTAAAGGATTTGAAGCTGATCTACATCCATATTCTGCATGTTATCATAATATGACGAAAACAATCTCTACCGGACTTATCGAATGGTTAAATCAACACAAAATTGCAACTGTAATTGTTGGTGGATTGGCTCTTAATGTTGAAGAAAATCCTCTTTGTGTGGGTCATACAGTCATGGATCTATCTGATGCTGGTTTTCAGGTTATCCTTAATCTTGGAGCTGTTCGTGGAATTGGATCAATCGAAGGACAAGAAAAATTCGTTGAAGTGTTGAAAGAAAAATATAACATTTTAGTTGTTGAATCTTACAAAAATATTGAAACAATATGAATGTAGAAAAATGTAGATACGATAAAACAATAAAAACTTGTTTTTATGATGGTAGTGAAAAATCAGCCAAATTTATAGAAGAAAATTTTTCTGATTTTTCGTATACAATGTGGACAGAAGAAAAACTTATTAATAAAAAATTTACAAGTGTTAAAAGTAAACAACTTGTTTATTTTTGTACAGATGGTGATTATCAAAATATTGTTCCACCAAATAATTATATTATTCAATATAAAATGACAAATACTAGTTTAACAATTACCGATTGGTTTACAGAAGATGAGTTTAAAAATAATTTCAAAATAGAAAAATGATACATAATAATTATACTGATATTCTTATAAAAGAAATAGGAATGATTTCCATGATGATTAGTGGATCCAAAACCGGATTTCATAAAATGAAACCAAAAAATTTACCAGTTTTTAACTCAAATATTGTCATAAACGGTGAAAAAGTTTGGTATGGTGATATTGATTTATCTTTATCAAAAGCTAAACTTCAAACAATCGCTGTTAATGAAAATGTTGATATTTATGTTATATATGAACAGGATGGTAGATTTGATAATGAAGATAAACCATTATTGAATCGTCCGGTTGCTATTTATAAAAAAGATGGCACTGTAAAATATAATGAGTTTGTTGATATTAAGAAATATAATGGATTGTGAAAGCAAATAATAGAAAAACAATTGAAGGATTAAAATCCTTTATGGTAAAGAATGGATATACAGGATTGTATCAACCAGATTCAGAATGTGGGTGTAATTTAGAAGATTTACAACCGTGTGGAGAAGATTGGTCAGAATGTCACTACGGATATGAAATTCCAAGTAATAATCCAGAATTTGATTTTTTGATATCTTCTAAAAAACCTTAAAATGTTTGATATAGAAGAATTTTTAGAACAATATGATTATATTTTTGATAAAATGTTCAAAATATTTGAACTTAAAAAGAAATATGCCACAAAAGTTATTCTAAACATGAAGTTTGGTGATGGTTATCTCACCTTTGATAAACATCCAAACGGTAAAATAGAAATCAATTTAAGAAATAAGGAATTCAACGGAACACCAGTTTGTGCTGTTTTTTCTGATGAAATTAACGAATCATTGGAACATTTTGAAAAAAATTTAAAAGAATTTCAAGAACAATTTCTGATAAAGAAAAAAGATGAAGAATCCGATATAATGAAAAAAGGATTTACCGAATTGAGTGAAATAAAAATAGGAACTAAAACTTATCCCAAAATTGATATTATAAAGAGTACTGGTGTCATTGATTGGAGAACTCACAAAACAATTAAATGTTCATGGGAAAAACCAATTGAAAAAATAACATCAGATAAAATATTCAAATTAAGAAAAAGAGATTTGGTATTATCAAGTGGTGATACTCATTTTATTTGTCACAAAATAAGTAAAATCGATTTTCAAACAAATAAAACATCAACAGGATTTAATGTTTGTTTCGGAATGACTATTGATTTCAAAAATGGTGAAAAAGTAAAAGATGGAAAAGACTGAAAAAGATTTGGGTATAGTTGGAAAACAGGGTTGTGGTGTATTTTTGGATTATCGTGGTTACAAAAGTATTAAAAAAATTAATAAAGGTAGTCCAGATTGGTTAAAAAATATAATTGATTTAAGAAATAAATCAATTCAATCTGAATGGGATGATATTGTAAGAGGTAAAGGATATTTTAGTGGAGAAAACGAAGAAGAAATAGATAAAAAAGTAAAAGAAATAACCAAATTGGTTTCTGATAAAATGGATGAAATGGACAAAAAATATGACGAAATAGATAAAGTTATTGATATATTAGAAGATCTTTACAAAAAACAAAAATAAAATATGAACGAATTTACAAAATATGCTACCCGACATATGGGTATTAATAGTTTAACATTAGATAAATATAAATCAATATCAAATAATTATATTTCTCCAATGATAGTTGAAGAACGACAATTAAATATAACAACTCTTGATGTATTTAGTCGCTTAATGCTTGATAGAATAATTTTTTTAAATGCACCAATAGATGATTATGTTGCAAATGTTATTCAGGCACAACTTTTATTTTTGGAATCAGTTGATTCAAAAAAGGATATTCAAATCTATATTTCTTGTCCAGGTGGTTCAATTTACTCCGGTTTAAGCATATATGATACAATGCAATATATTCAACCAGATATTGTAACCATTTGTAGTGGTATAGCAGCATCAATGTCATCAGTCATTTTGTGTGCTGGAACAAAAGGTAAACGAGCAGCATTGAAACATTCTAGGATTATGATTCATCAACCACTTGGTTTTGCAGATGGACAGGCATCAGACATTGAAATTACCGCTAAACAAATTAATATTTTAAAAAAGGAACTTTATGAAATTATTTCTATTCATTCCGGACAACCATATAAAAAGGTTGAAAAAGATTCAGATAGAGATTTTTGGATGACTTCATATGAAGCTAAAGAATACGGATTGATTGATAATATTTTATTAAAAAGTGTTTAATTTATTCAAAAAATCCATCCAACCTAACCAACCCCTATTCTTTTTTTGATAAAATTGTTTTGGATTATTTGGTATAAAAATTGGAATTTTATTTTTCATTACTGATAATTTCCAAAATTTTTCAGATTTGATATTTGATAAATTATTTTTAATCCACCATTTAGATTCATTATAAGATAAGTAATTTTTGTCTAGTTGAGTATTTATGGTTCCCAAAAATTCACGCCAACCGATCCAATCTTTTTTATATAGTCCATTTGGACTCGATGGTAATCCTAAATATTCTTTATATCTTTTATTATATTCAGTTTGAGTTTTTATATTCAATTCTTTAACTATCTTCTTTGATTCGATATAAGTTAAATTAACATCACCTTCAATTTCAAAATCTTTAATTTTTTCATTTAAATTTTTTTTCAATATTTCATAAATGTTATCAAATTCTGAATATGGTATTTTTAATAATTTGATGCCTTTCATTTCACAATAATCATTTTTTATTTTATCTTTTTCTATTGTTTTTAATAAATCGGATTCATTACCCCAATGTTTAACGATTTCATAATGTTGTTGACCATTAAATTCTATACATAAATTATATTCTAGTAAATAAAAATCAAAACGCAAACCATTTATGTATTTACAATCTTTAAAAATCTTTTGAGTAATAAATCTAATTTTATTTCCTTTTAAAATAAAATAAATCTTTTTTTCACCATTAGAAGAAAAACAGTGGGGACATCCTTCACCATTGAGATGCGAATTTGGATTTTTCATAAAAATTCCATGAATAGAACATTCTATTTCTATTTTTGTTTTACTGTTTTTATATGTTTCAAATGGGTAGGCATAAATATTATTGTGAACAATATTTGCTTTTTTAATAAAATTATCTTTCGTATCACATAAATATGTATGTCTTATTTCATTATAACATTTCATACAACCCTGACCATTGTAATGATTCCGAACTGTTTGTTTAAATAAACCGTGTTTTTTACAAATAATATTTGCATGTTGATCTACATTAAAATATTCGGTGAATAATGAATAATCATATTTATCTTGATGTGTTTTTTTAAATTTCATTAATATTTCATCGATGGTAAATCTTGTTAAATTACCAATTTTTTCAGCTTTACAATCTGGACAACCTTGACCAATTTTGTGCATACCAATTTTTTGGGAAAAAATACCATGTTTTGGACATATAATTTCTATTCTTTGCCTTATGTTAATATATTTAGTAAATAGTGAATAATTATATTTATTATTATGTATAATATTGAATTTATTAATTGTATCATTTAAATTAGATTTTTTCATTATGACTGTTTTTGTGATTATATATAAATTTTCAAAAACAGTTATTTTTCCAAATAATTTTTTTATTAGATGAAAGTTTCGTAATATTGTAATATCATGAAATAAGAAGAAGATTATACAAGTTATTTTTTTATTTCAACAAATAGTTGTAATTTTGTAGAGTAATTAAAATAATATAGAAAAAAAGTATTATATAATTAACATTGGTTTAATACATATGAGTATGGATCAATGTTCCGATGAAGTTTTTATTTCGGAATCGATAAGACAAGGAAGTGTTTACACCGAAGAAGAATTTTTAAATATGTGGAAAAATAATAAATTATTCCCAAGATATCAATCATTAAGAATTTTATAAAATAAAAAATATTATGAAGTTATTTAATTGGATTTTCGAAACAAAATTAGGACATTTCCTATTTATATTTGTATTTGCAAATTTATCGATGATGTTACTAATGGTGGGTTTTTGCTAAATTGCGATATGTTGATTTTATTGTATCTGATGTACAATTTAAAGGAAGTATATTGGAACCTCAAAATGGTATTATAATTAAATAAAAATGGCAACACATCGAAGAAAACCAAACAGACCATCGATTAAATCCGATGTTAAATCATTACCAGTTATTGATTGGAGTAATTCTTCAAGAAATCACGGTACATTGGTTAAAATTGAAAAGGCTATTCAAGAAGAAAAAGAATCAGATAAAATTATTCAAAATGGTATAGATGTTTATTTTAGAATTATTGATGATGATGAATATACCGATGAATGGTTTGAAACAATGAAGAAAGAAAATAATTAAATACATATAAACAATTATGGACAAGAATGAAGAACAAAACTTACAGACAAATATAACTGGTGTTAGAGGTAGTTGTTCATTTAATGCTATTGAAGTAAAACAAATGTACGACCATTTGGTGGCATTATTTCACAGAAGCCAAATGAATGGATTGGTTGACATTGATAGTTATGATAGACAAGAATTAAAGAAGTTATTGAAACTTCCAGACAATTACCGTTAATATTTAATATTATGATAATTATTTTATCTTTATTAGTTGGTATATCTTTGGGGTTATCCATCGGGTTGGGATTTCAACCAATATTTAAACAACCAAAAAATTTAAAGGAACAAATTAAACTAGCATTAATAGGTCTAATTTTACTAATTTTATTAATCTTATTTTCTTAAAACAATTTTATGAAAAAAATCTCAATTCTTATTTTACTATTGTTTGTAGTGATTAGTGTTTATTCTCAAAAATCCGACCCGGATTCCGGATACCGATTGACAAAAGATACATTGAAGTTGAATGAAGTTGTAATCAACGCATTTCTTCCATATCAAGCAACAAGTTTGATGCCAATCACTTTTAAAAATTTATACAAATCTGATTTTGGATTAGTGAATTATGGTCAAGAACCATCGATAATTCTTAGTACATCCCCATCAATTACTAGTTATTCAGAATCTGGTGGTGATTGGGGGTATTCATATATAAGAATAAGAGGTATTGATCAAACACGAATAAATGTCACACTTAATGGTGTTCCAATGAATGAGCCTGAGGATCAGGGGTGTTATTTTTCCAACTATCCGGATTTTCTTCAATCCGTTGAAATGTTACAAATCCAAAGGGGTACTGGAATGACAAAAAATGGAACGGCTAGTTTTGCTGGTTCTATGAATTTTGAATCATATAAGCCAACAGATTCAAAGGTTGGATTTAATTTTGGTTGGGGTGGTGACAACACCTTTAAACTTTCAGCCAATGTTGAAAAAAATTGGAATAAAGGTGGATTGTATGTTTCAATATCTGATATTTCAAGTGAAGGATATAAAGATCATTCGGGTAATCATTCCAGAAGTTTTTTTATAGTTGGAAATTATAAAGCTGGAAAAAATATATTTAAAATCGTTGGTTTTGCTGGTGAACAAATGAATCAATTGGCTTGGATGGGTGTACCAATGGATAGTATAAACATCAATCGTAAATATAACGCTAATACTGAAAGAGAAATTGATCATTTCAATCAATATCATATTCAATTCCACCACACTTATAACATAAATACTAAATCAAGATTTAATTATACTATTTATTATAATTATTTGAATGGTTTTTATACCTATGATGGAACACATATCGGAATACCATCCGATTTATATGGATACCATTTCAATTCTAATTTTTTAGGTGGAAATATTAATTATTATATTAAACTTGGAAATTTAGATCTTTACACTGGTATTAATGGTTATAAATATAGTAGGAAACATAGTGGGACAACAAATGATGTTGATACATATAAAAATACTGGATATAGGGATGATTTAAGTGGTTTCGTAAAAGGTATTTTTAACGCTGGTAATTTTAATTTCTACGGGGATTTACAATATCGTTATACAACATTTGTTTATAATGGTGATGTTTATTTGAAACCTTTTATATGGAATTTTTTCAATTATAGTGCTGGTGTCGAATACAAAATAAAACATAATATCCTTTATTATTCTATTGGTAAAACTCATCGTGAACCAATTAGAAATGATATGTTTGGTGGATATGATAATCTATTATCTGATTCACTTGGTAACGCTGTCTATTATGATTTAAAACCAGAATCTGTTTTAGACCAAGAATTTGGATACCGTTATATTATAAAAAATATGAATTTGAATATCAACCTATTTTATATGATGTTTAATAATGAATTAGTATTAACAGGTGAATATGGTCCAACTGGATTACCACTTCATATTAATGTTGATGAAAGTTATAGAACAGGATTGGAATTTGATTTCAAGTATAAATGGAATTTCGGATTAACCTTAACACAAAATATTTCATACAATAAAAGTAAAATCACTTGGAATAATACAGAATCAACACCAGTGATGACACCAGAATGGTTATCCAATACGGAACTGACTTATAATTATAAATGGTTTGTCGTTGGGTTGGGTGGTAGGTATCAAAGTTGGTCATATATAGATCAAAAGAATGATTATACTATTCCAAGTTATTACATCTTAAACGCAACGATTGGATTAAAATGGAATTGGGGAGAATGGGATATTTATTTAAACAATTTCACTAACCAGAAATATTTATCTAATGGTATGATTGGTGGTGATGGTAGTCCTTTGTATTTTGTAAATGAACAATTTTGTTTCTTCACTGGTTTAAAATTTAAATTATAAAATTATGTACAGTGAAAAAATTCAGTCTTTTATAGACCATTACTATGATGATAATGTTGTTATTGTAGATACAATGTTTGTTGAATATAGAAGAAACAAAGAAAAACATTTTGTAATTATATTTAAAGAAAATGATACTGTTAAATTATTTGATACATTAAAAAAATTTAATGATGTATTTGTCATATTTGATAATCCAACATTTTGGTTTAAAAATTATGATGATATTGGAAAATTTTATGATGAATTAAGAAAAATATCTAAATCAAACAATCTTGTAATATTCGTCTAAAAAGACGAATTTCCTTAATTTTCGTCTAAAAAGACGAAATCTTCCCTTACATTTTTTTATCCCGTTTATTTTTCGTAACTTACCAAATATGGGAACCGTATTAACTATATTTGGATATAATTTAACTTATTTAGAACTGATAGGTTCTATTTTTAATTTTATATCCGTTATTTTAGCAACAAAAGCAAACCTGTGGAACTGGGTGACAAGTATTGTTGCCCAAATTTGTTTCTTCTTTTTGTTTTGGTACACAGGATTATATGCTAATATGTTATTACAAATATATTTCACCTATATATGTTTAATATCAATTTTTATATGGAAGAAAACAGATAAAGATGAAGATAAGGGATTAATTTTTATGACGAACAAACAAAGAATAATAACATTTATAAGTATAATAATATCTATAATTCTTGGGTGGTTATTATTGGATAATATAGATAAAATATTTCCAGTGAAATCAGAAAACCCATTTTTAGATGTTACTGTTTTGATTATGAGTGTTGTTGGAATTAATTTATTATCGAAGAAATATATTGAATCTTGGTATGTTTGGATAGTTACTGATATATTTTGTGTTGGATTATTCTTTTATTCTGGAATATTTGTGGTTGGAATAGAATATATCATATTTACAGGTATGGCAATCTATGGATTGTTTAATTGGTTGAAAATAAAATATCTCAATAATATTGTTCGATGATTAATCTAATTTTTTCATCCCTAGCGAGCCAACCTTTTAAAAATTTTCTTTTTTTCTCATTTCTTTTGACTATTTCATATCTTTCATTTTTTCTAACTTCTATATAGTTGAATGCTAATTTTTTATCTAAAGTATCTAATTTGTTAATGGATTGTAAAAAAAGTTTTTTCGATTTGGAAACACCAAAATTCACACTACAATCAAAATGTACAAATGCTAAAGCTGGTGAAAGGGTATCACAACCGGAAGACAAATAATAAAATCTATAATAACAATCATAAACTTCATCTATTGTTATATTTTTTACAGTTTGTTGTGAAAGATTTTTATTTAATCTATAAAAATCATATGTTTGTTGAGTCACACCGAAATTTGTTGCACCTCCCGGATCATCTAATATATCAGAAAATCCACCTTCAAACAATAAAACAGATTTCATAATATTAATAAAGTGTTCTGGATATTTTTGATCAAAACCAAAAGAAATGAAACTAAATAAAAATAAAATTATAAATAATATAGTTTTTTTCATATAATATATATTAAAATTTTTTTATTTTAAAAAAAATATTAAATTTGAATCTTGGTGTTTATTTCTTTTAGTCTGATGTCCAATATGGAATGGTAAAAATTAGATTTTTAAATTTAATATATAAGATAAAAATATCTTATGTATTTAAAAAAATTTGAAAATGTAGAAGTAATATTAACTCATTATTCACAACCAAGTAGATGGTTAAAAACTTTGGGATTTAAACCAGAACTTAATAAAATTTATTTAGTTCATTGGTCAAAATTAATAACGAAAAGTTTTTATCGAAAAAAATTTATAAAAGTAAAATGTAATGATTGTAAAAAAATATTTGAACGTAGAATAAGAAATTTAAATTTAGAAATTAATATTCATTATTGTAAAAAATGTCAATGTAGGGGAGAAAGAAATGGAAATTTTGGAATTAGTCCATCTGAAAATCAGAAATTAGCACATAAAAAATGGATGGAAGAAAATGGAAATCCGTTTACTTGGGAAAGTAGTAAAGAAAAAATAAAAGAAAAAGAAAAAGAATCAACAAGAAAAAGATTATTAAAGGTTATTGGACAAAAAAGAAGTCAAGAAACTAAAGATAAAATGAGTTTATCGGCGATTGAATCGTTTAAAAATGGTAAAAGAAAACTCAATAGTGGTTGGGTAATTAAAAATATCAAACAATATAATGGTATTGATTATTATGGAACATATGAACTTAAATTTTTAAAATATTTAGAATCTATAAATAAATTTCAATTAATCGAGAAAGGACCAAGAATAAGTTATATAGAAGATGGAAAAAGGCATAATTATTTTATTGATTTTAAAATAAAAGACACAAAAGTTGTTTTTGAAATTAAATCAACATATTATTGGAATAAACATTTAAAAACAAATTTATTAAAAGAAAAATCGGCTAAAGAATTATATAATTATAATATAATTATGGATAATAATTTTAAAAATATTGATAAAATTTTTAATATAAATAATTCAAAATGAAAAAAATAGGATTAGTCTTTGGAAAATTCACCCCTTATCACATCGGGCACGAATCTTTAATTAAATTCGCACAATCTCAGTGTGATTATCTTTATGTTTTACTTTGTGTTGGCAATGATGATCCGATACCCGGAAAAAAACGTCTAGGATGGTTATTAGATACGTTTAAAAACGATTTAAACATTGAAGTGAGGATTACTGACATTCAGTTACCAATCGTGCCATATTCGTCTAAATTGATTTCTAGAATGTGGGGCGACTGGTTAAAAAAAGAATTTCCTGACGTGAACTATTTGTTCTCATCGGAACGTTATGGTGATTTCACAGCGGAATTTATGGGTATTGAACATATTATGTTTGATAATGATCGCGTGGAGTTCTTTGTATCAGGGACTAAGATTCGGAATAGCCCGTTCGTTTACTGGGATTATATCCCGGATGTTGTTAAACCATATTTTGTTAAAAAAATATGTATTTGTGGTACAGAATCCACTGGTAAAAGTACAATGACTGAAAAATTAGCTAAAAGGTATCATACTAATTTTGTTCAGGAATGGGGTAGGGTGATTTGTCCAAATACTGATGAATGTACATTTGATATGATAATGGAAATTGGAAAATCCCATGCTAAAGACATTCAGGGGAAAATTGTAACATCAAATAAAATTTTATTTGCTGATACAGATTTGAATACAACTAAAATGTATTCTTATTTCTTATTCAACAAAATACCAATTTTCGAAGAATGGATAGAAGAAGCTAATAAATTTGATCTACATATTTTTCTAGAAAATGATGCACCTTACATCGATGATGGAACCAGATTGAATGAAGAAAGAAGAAATGAATTGAGGGATTATCATTATGATTTTCTTATTTCACAGGGTTGTAACGTTCAAATTGTGAACGGATCTGATTGGGCAATCCGCTACGAGAAGGCTGTTAGAATCATTGATGAATTATATGGCTAATTTAAAACTTTAATTTATTTTTTAACTATAAATAAAAACAAATTAAAATTATTATGACAAATCAACAAACATCAAGTGGTATCGGATTAGGTGGTACTTTATTTATTGTATTTTTAATTCTTAAATTAGTAGGTGTTATATCTTGGAGTTGGTGGTGGGTATTCTCACCATTATGGATACCTTTTGTTTTATTCATTATAATTTTATGTATTGTTGTTTTATTTAAACTTTTATTTTAATAAAGGTGTTGATGTGGTGATAAATGAAAATCCTATGGTTGTTGGTCATATTTAAAAATCAATAAGGATAATAACCATAAATATTTTTAATTTCTTCCCTACTTTTATTATATAATTCCCTTTTTTCATCGGTCCAATCACCAGTAACATATTCAATACCTTTTTCTTCCAGTTTTACATTATATTTTTTAGATAATTCTAAAATTTTAGGATGAAGGTATTTCCAACCGTCAATAGAATATCCAGACCATCCTAATATTTCACCGGGATATGTTTCGGAAAAATATTGAAATAACACTTCTAATATTTTCTTTGAAACTCCCATATGGAAATAGTCTTTATTTGTAGATAAATAACTAACAGCAAAATGTTTAGTCATTGTCCAATAAGCAATTTTACATATACCCAATATGTCTTTATCATTATAAGCAGTTATTAATCTTAATGTTTTATCATAAATATCATTTCCACCACCCCACGAACCTCTCATATCTTGATAATCAAAATAATTAATTTTATCTTTTAAATCAAAGTTTATATTATTCGAATATAATTTATTATAAATTTTTCTAATTTTTGTGGTGGTTAGAACTTCCACTTTATAATCAGTTAAACTTTCAAATGTTTTTAAAAAATTCATCATAAACTATATATTATTTTTTATTCCAAAAAACTTCATTCAGACTTAAAAGATTTAATATATAATACAAAAGGCCGATGGAATATCGGTTTTTGGACGTGGAGGCCGGCTCTGTGGACGAACGTTTCTAATAAGAAACCTAAGAAGCACCTTGTCTGGGAAACGTCAATATCCCTTATGTTTCTGGGATAGTATTCATTATATAAATTTATCTCATCAACCATTTAATTGAAACAGTGTTGAAGGAGTAAAGAAGTCGTAGAAATTACGATTTCGGCACCGTAAAGATAGGAACAATCTTTACGGTTTTTTATTTAATATATACTGTAATTATGATAACAGATTTCCAAATATTTGAAAAAAAATGGGTAAAAAAAGAAGTTCCTAAATGGTTCTATCTTGTGTTGAGATTACCAAGTGGTCATTTCGAACAAGAACGAGATAAAAGAAATTCTACATTAGATTCATTGATGAGAATGGAATTTATTCAGTTAAAAGGAATTTCGGATCATTATAGAATAAGTAAAAGTTTTTTTGATATTAGGGATTTGTTACTTATAATGAAAGGGTCTGATGTTGTGAAATTAAATGATATTGAACCAATAGAATATTTTAACACCGATTCGTTGTGTAAAAACAATTTTAAATTTTGGAGGAGATTAACAATGAATGAACCAAATTTTACAATATATAAAAATACAGATATATCTTTTTCTTCTGCAATAAGATCAATATTTCAAGACTTACATTATAATGTTAAACATAATAAAAAAGGTGGGTTGGATTTTAAATATTTCTATGATAAGAATGGTGTTATTAAATATATTGATGAATCACAATATGAACTGACGGAAAAATTAAATCATTTATATCACGCAGGACAACTTCATATAAATACCCTTGATGATTTTACCAAAATTACATTAGAAATAGTTAAAGATTTAGCATCTAAATATCCAAAAACGAGTGAGTATCCTTGGTCAAATTGGAAACCTGTTGAAGATTATATAATTGAAAAATTAACATTTAACGAATTAAAAAAAATACTTTTAAGATCTTTTGAATATATATCAAAAGTTTACGAGTATGAAGGTGAATGGTCGGTTAATAGTAAATCATTTAAAGTTCCAAGAAATAGTATTTTGTATTTTAAAACAACGGGTGGTGATCCATTACCGATACATAATTATGGAACCAGAGGATTAGAAAAAAAGGATATTGACGAAATAGTAACTAAATATGGTTTGGAACACAATTATCAAATAAAAACAGTTCATAATCATCTTGAAATGATGGAAATATTAAAAAATGAATACGGAAATGATAACTAATTTTAAAATATTTGAATCTATTATATTAGAAAATTTGATCAATCAGGAAGAATCTTATACTGCTTTTCTTAATTTAAAGAAATATTCGAATCAAAAAAATATATATGTTCATTTTACTGATTTAAATAAATTAGGTATCAATCCACAAAAAAAACACCATGATCCATATGGAATTTATTTTTATCCATCTAATTTTATATCTGGGGAAGATAGTAGTTCGATGCAATATGGATATTCGATGAAATATTATTATATTTGTCAAATAAACACCAAAAATTTTCTAAAAATAAATAGTGTTAATCTTAATGATATTGAACAATTTTTTATTAAAACCGGGTTATCTGATGTCTTTAACAAAATAAACTTTGGTGACTTCGGAAAAAGTAATCAAAGATATGATAAAAAATTATGGGATGTTCTTGATATGTTAAATGTTGAACCATCAAAAAGAAATGTATTAACATCAGGTTCTAATACAATTAATATAAATAGTTATAAATATTTACCACATATCACTTGGAATAGATTTTTCAATAAATTAGGATATGATGGAATTGTAGATAATAAAGGTGTTGTGAACGACAATGAACCACAACAATTAATAGTATTCAATCCAAAATCCATTAAAATTCTGGAACATGGTGAAAATAAAATACAAAAGAATATCTACCAAGTATTTTTTGATGAATTAAAAACTATATTAGAAACAGATAGTTTCACCGGGGAATATAAAACAAAAAATAGTAATACAATCTACATTATTAAAACCAAAAAAGAAGATGCTTATATTAATATAGAAGTGGATTTATCTAATAATGTTATTTTAATTTACTATATTCAAAACGATTTGTTAAAAACAAAAAAATTAAAATTTAACTCATTTGGTGAAAATCGTCAATCTGTTCTTGATAGTATTGATCGTAATTATTATAATTGTTTTAAAGATTCAGATAAAAATAAAAAGATAGAAGATTATGATGATAATGATTTTATGTCTTTATTAAATAACATCTTTAATTATATAAAACCAGAAAATGTTATATATGATAAAAATGAAATACATTATTATTCTATCGATGGTAAATATTTAAGAATTATTTATGATAAAGTGAAAAAAAATTATTCAATAGAATATTATCCGATTGACAACGAAATATTTTTTAAATTTGAATTTGATGATTTCAATGATTTTAAAACAAAATTGAATAAAAATATTGATGAACAAAAAGAACCAGTAAAACCAAAATTATTGAGAGAATATCTGAAGAAATATAGTTTATTTAAAAAAGAATTATTTAATTGATGAAATATTTGAAAACATATAAAGAATTAAACGAATCTTTAAAAACGGATTTGGAAATTGAAATGGATGATCTATTGGATAAAGGAATAGAAAATTTAACCCCGGATGAAATCGATTTCTTGAAAAATCCATATAAGAAAGAAGAAAAAGAATCCAAAAAACAAGAAATATTGAAATATTATCAAATTGCTGATAATTTCTTTAAGAGAATTTTATCTACCGATATTAGAAATTATGATTTGGATGATAAAATAGACCTGTTTGATATATTACACAACGATGATGAAGTACATGAAGTTGTAAATTCCATTTACTATATGTATGGTGTACAAATAGACCCGGAAAATAATTCAGATTTTAAATTACTTAATATCTTTAAGAGAATTTCTGATAAAATCAAGAAATAATTATCAGAAATTCTCCCAAAAACGTTATTTTTTCCTATTACGGGGTCTGGATGATATAAGGATGGTAAAATTGTGTTTATTACCAAATATAACCTTACCATTCATAATAACTTCGGAATCTGATGTTTTGGTATCCAACCATGATTTGTAAAAATCATAAACCTGACTAACCTTTTCCTGTGTGATGGCCAAAGCATGAGCATTCATACCATCTAACATTTTAATGATTTCTTCTTTTTGTGTTGTTTTTGTCTTTTTCATAATAATTATTGTTTAATTGCTGTTATATAATGTAATTTACTATTATCTGACCTTTCATGATTAACTTCTTTGAATTTACCATGATTTAAAGATTCTATAAATCTTGTTATGTCTTTACTCCCATTCACCACAATGATTATTTTTCCACCAGTTTTAATTACATTACACACGAAATAGCACACGCTGTAGTTGGACCAAGAAATGGTCATAATTACATTTGGAAATCAAAACATATTGAATTGGGTGGGAATGGTGAACGTGTTTATAAGGTTGATAGTTTTATTGGTGAAAAAAATGAATTCGCACAAAATAACGCCCCTTATATCGGGGTTTGTCCAAATGGACATGTTAGTTATAAATATAAAAGACCAAAAGGAAAAACATCATGTGGTAAATGTTGTAGTAGATTTAATCCGGACTATATAATTGTTTATAAGGAAAATCGTTAAAATAATTTTTTTTATTAAAAAATAAGTCGTAATTTTGTAATTCAAATTTAAACATAAACCAAAAACCTAAAACCTAAAAATTATTATTATGAAAAAGACAAAAAAGAAATTTTACATTTTCAGTACCCATGATTTTTCTAAATTACATTACATCCCGATCAATAGGGTAATTTATGAATCGAACAAAAAATTGATTCGAAAATCTATGAAAAAAATAGGATTTGATCCTTCAATTCCCATGATTTTATGGATTGATATGAGAGGATTGTATGGTAAAATTGGACAATGGTATATTTTAGATGGTCAACATCGTTTTGAGGTGAGTGTGGAATTGGATCAAGATGTATATTTTACTTTCCATGTATTTGAAAATGAAAATATATTATCTGATGATGAACTGAAATTTCAAATCAGGGAATATATTACAGAAATCGTAAATAACAATTCAAAGAAATGGGGGGCAAAAGATAATATCGATAGTTTTGTCAAAGAAGAAAACCCCTTTTACACAAAAATGGATCAATTGGTTAAAAACACCAAATTGACCAATACACACATAATCAAATTTCTTACAGGTAATCCGGAAGTAACAACCAATTCTATTAGAAAATATGGTAATAAGTTAAAACAGGGTGATCCCAAATTTACAAATGAATGTATAGATTTAAATGTCGAAATATGGAAATATTTTCATTACGCTGGAAAATTTGAATTTGCAACACCATTGGCACGTCTTGTTGAAAAATACATGGAAGATCCCCAATGGGACAAATATAAGAGAAACTTAATTAATTCGGCAAAAAGAGGTAGAATGTCACATCAACCAAATGTTAATTCGTGGTATTCAAAATTAAAAGAATGGTCGAAAATTCCAATAAAAAAGTTATATGTGTAATTAATATTAAATTCTTTCAAAAGGGGGTTCATCTATATGAACCCTTTTTTGTTTTAGGATATTTAATATATAAAAAGAAAACACACATCGATGAGTTCTGACTTGAGTAAAATTGGACACGAATATAATTATGATAATAATTATTTTAGAATGATTTTAGTCGCCTTGGCTAAAACATTAAACAGAAATATTAGATGGGTTTATAGATTCGAAACCGGAAAAAAATGTGTTTCATTACCTTTCTACTCAAGTATGGTTGGTGAACAACGTTTTTTATTAGATTCATTTGTTGATGATGTTACCGATCAAAGGGTTGAACTTAATACAGATCAAAAACAACGTGGTGTTATAACATTAGAAAACTGGTCACCAGTTAGTGATGAATACGCGAACCCAAATATGTATATACCTAAAACTGTTAAGATAAATAAGGAATTGAAGAGAATCGTAACCAAAGTGAAAGCGATACCCATTCAATTAACTTATAATGTGGAAATACATTTGGCATCTGAAGGTGAAAGTTATATTTGTTATCAAAAAATATTAGATATGTTATATAACTACTATTTCTTCAGTATGGATTATTATGGTTTAAAAATAGATTTGGTTTTACAAAAACCGGATGATAAAACATTCGAATTACCTAGGGATATTCCAGTGGAAGGTTCTAGGGATAAAATTATTAAAATTCCATTGACTGTAAGATGTTATTATCCATCTTGGAAGGTCGATACTGATAAATTGGATTGTGGTGAAAATATTGAATTCGAAAATATGAAAAAAGTATATTACAAAGCTTATATACACGATATGAAAAGATTAAGAACATTAACCACACCGAATTTGAATGATCCCGCTTTTCAAAATTCTACTGGTGAACCACCACACGATCCATCAACACCACAGGAAGATTTTGATGTCCCACCACAAACGGACTTATAATTCCTTAATACCTATTTTTATTTTATCAGATTCTGATATATTAAAATTCGGATCACTAATGGGTGTATTATTCACCCAGATTGCCCTGATATGAATAAGTTCAACAAATTCTTTGTAATTTTCGATTAAATCTAATTCTTTTAATTTTTCGTAAAGTTTCATCATAATTTCGTTTCTTTTATATATTAAAAAACTTTTTGAATGAATACATCCTCACCTAATGGTAATGAAATTAACGTTTCATCGACAATATGTTTCTCCACGTTCTGACACTGGTATTCCGCCAGCCAATTATTTTTAATATTGATTGCAGCATTTAAGTCTCTATCGTGATGTGTATTACAACACGGACAAATCCATTCACGATTCTTTAATGTGAGATCATCTTTTTTATATCCACAAACTGAACATAATTTACTGGATGGAAAAAATCTATTCACTATTTTTAGATTTTTCCCTTTCCATTTAGATTTGTATTCCAACATAGATGTAAATTCACTCCATGAAACTTTCTGAATGGAATTAGCTAATTTATGATTCCGCATCATTCCTTTAACATTCAAATCTTCAATTACAATGGTATCAAAACGATTGGTTATCTCGGTTGATAATTTGTGTTGAAAATCCTTTCTTATGTTACAGATTGATTCGTGAATTTTACTTATTTTTAATTTAATTACGTTGAATCGGTTACTACCTTTAATTCTTTTTGATAATTTCCTTTGCAGAATTTTTAGTTTGTTCGATTTCTTATCAAAATTCGGAATATCCACTTTTTCTCCATTGGATGTTTTCAAACCTAAATCAATTCCAATGGTAGTTTCCGATAAAATAGGTTTTTTAGTTGGTTCCGGAACACCAGTTTCACACAGAATTGAAATGAAATATTTCTGTGATGGTGTTTTAGAAACGGTTCCGGAACGAATTGTCCCTTCATGTTTTCTATCAATTACCATTTCAATTCCTTCCAAAAATTTCGGAATGAAAACTTTTCTATTGAAAACCTTTATTCCCTGTGGAACTGAAAATGAATTTTTATGATGTTTGGACTTAAACTTTGGAAATCCAGTCTTGAATTTGAAAAAACGATTATAGGCATTATCAAGATGTAATAAACTAGATTGTAATGATTGACTATTTACTTCCTTCAACCAATTAACATCATTTTTTAAATCAACCAATTGTTCCTGAAGATCATACCTTGAAACAAAAACACGATTTGAACTGTATGCACTGATTTTTGTTTCCAACGCTAAATTATAAATGAAACGTGTACACCCAAAATGTTTTTCTAATAAAATTTTTTGTTCATCCGTTGGGTATAACCTGTATTTAAAAGCCTTTAACACATAATTATATATTGTTTTCCAATGGGTCTGATTATATTAAGTTTAATAGTGGGTACAATTTTGTGTAAAAAATATTAATCCTTAATAATCTTTTCGATTTCTTCACTACTTAATTGTGGCATATCAGCCCTTTCTAAATGATATTGTGGGTTTGGTAATTTCTGAATATTTTTTACAAAAAAATTCAATGGATGTAAATCAGAATCATTCTTTTTATACACCTTATCTAAAAATCTACTTACTTTTTCTGGATCTTCCTTCTTAATTATTTTAGAAAGAGCTGCGAGTAAATCATCTTTACTTAAACTTACCAAATCATATATGTTATACTTATAATCAGTATCACTTTTTTCTTTTTGATTTGATGCTTTGTTTTTAATTAAATTGGTTAAAACCGGAATAGATTCTTCAAGTGTTAGATTTATTTGTGTACATTTCATTTTACAATCGGGATTTAAAATGTAAGCAGATGCCCATCTATGATGTCCATCTATAATATGATTATCCGAACTAATAAGAATATCATCATCTTTTACTTTTCCTTTAATAGCCTTTTTTACAAATTTTTCAAGATCAATCAAATGTGCAAAAATTTTATCCAGAAATATATCTGTTTGACTCGGTGTTAATTCACTTGCCTTTATTTTTACCCTATTACCATCAATGTTAGATAAACTAAATTTACCAGTATTACCAGTTACTCCAATTCTCTTTAAAATGTTATTATATTCCCTTTTATTTAATTTGGAATCAATATCTTCCGTTATTAATTTAAAATCTGTGTATTTTATCATAAATATTATATATTAAAACTTCATTATCATTTTTTATATATAAAAAGAAAAAACATTATTATGAATATTAAAACATGGTTCGAAGAAAATTTAAATTCTTTTTTATTATCTTTATTAGTACCTATTATATTTATACTTTTAGTTGTATTTTTGGCTAAATGGGTAATTATAGTAAGTTCAATCGTAATTTATTTGGGTATCTTAGCATACAAAATCTGGAAAAATAAACCTTTTTGAAAATTGATAAAAATGTTTGAAGAATATATCAATGAAATAATTGATGTTTATCATGGTTCTGATAGAAAATTCGATACCTTCGATTTAGATAAAATAGGATCTGGTGATGGTAAAAATATCGGTGGTTGGGGAATTTATTTTTCTGATTCAGAAACAGTTGCACAAAGATATTTTCTGAAAAGTGGATTCGTTGAAGAATTTAGACTTAAAAACGGCAAATATTTCAATCTTGATGATCAATTTGATGATCAAGATTCTATAATAAAAGAATTGGAATATATCAATAAAGAAAATGAAATTGAACAATTTCAAACAGATTTTGTTGAATATGAAACAACAAATAAACAAGTATATGAATGGTTAACATATGTTTGTGGTTCACAAAAAGAAGCTTCCTTGTTTTTAAAAAGTATTGGATATTTGGGGAATAAATTCAAAGATAAAATAGAAATTGACTCAACCAATTATGTTGTTTATAATATTAAAGCTATATTATACTAATTATCTTTTTTTCTCCGTTTATATTTGTAATTAGAATCCGGTTTTTTGTAAATACCAATTCTATCATGCGGTTCTATAAATTCTATTTATAAAATCCTGTACATCTTTATAAACTTTAACCTTTTTATCATCTTCATATATTTCAACACGACCATCCGATGTTAAAAATACCCTATTCCCAAGTTCTAAAATATATGGGGTTAATTTGGAAATATCACCAACAGATTTTTTCAAAAATGGAACTATTGTATTATCATAATTTACTCCAGATATAAAAGATTCGGTGATTTCATCTGGATCTTCCAACATCGACCTTAAAGTTGGTCTTTTCCCTATTGATTTCATTTTTGATGGATCGAACCCCCTTTTACGAAATTCAGAATCTAATTCCTTTTTCATGTTTTTTTGTTTAATCTTTTGTTGAAAAATTTTTCCATCACCACCAGCTTTTTCATCTATTATTTTTAAACAAATTTTTCTTAATTCCACCGGTGATGATTTACCATATTCATCAAAAACTGCAGTTTGAATAGTGTGTGGTCTATCTAATCCACTTTCACCCCTTAAATAATTAAAATTTAAAGCCTGTTTCTTTAAAGAATTTAAACTAGATCCAATGACATCTTCGGCCAATTCTTTTTCTGTTAAACCCAATCCACGTGTTCCGTAAATTGAATAATATAATGTCAATGTCAAATCACCCTTATCCCATTTATCTTTCCAAATACCCCTACCCTCATTCTGTGGTTGAACTTTATCCCTCTTAGCTTTTGCCTTCAAAATAGCGTCTTTTAAGTGTTGTGGCAAGTTCTTTTCTTGCTTTGGTGTTAATCCACTAGGTTTTGGTTTCTCTTCAACTACGGGTTCCTTTTTGTCCTTATCGGTTGTTTTATCAACAACTTTATCAACAACTTTTTCTTTATCAACCTTTTTATCAACAATAACCTTCTTGTCATCGACCTTTTCTTTTTCTAATAAGTATTCTTCAAAACTAAATATATTTTTCATACTGGGTTTAGATTCTTTTTTACCTATATATTAAATTTTGAATCTATTTTTTATATATAATGAAGATGAAAACATTTGAACAATTTGTTTATAATTCTGAAATAGAAAAAATAGAAAATCTTTTATCCAATGTTGAATTGTATAATGATCGAAATTTATTTAATGATTTGTTAAATGTTGGTACAAAAAAACTGGTTGGATATTTACCCCTTAGTACAATCGAAAAATATGGTGGAATGAATGCAAAAAATTTATTAATAAAATGGGCAGAACTTAGTGAATACGAAAGTAGTATAAAAGATTATAAGGATGGTTTTTGTTGTACATCAAGTGGAGCTCTTTATATTTACGATAAGCCCAATCTACAAAAATTCCTTGATAAATATTCAGAAATATTAAAAAAAGCAAATGTTCCTATCGATGCAGATGAATATATTGATTATATTGAATATAATACAATTCAGAATGAAAAATTTCCAGAAGCATATAAAATAATTGGTATGTCTTTTAATGATAAAAGATGGGAAAATTTGAATTATACAAAAACATTTGAACAGTTTGTAAATGATTTAGAAATTAAACCGAAAACAAAATACCTGTCAAAAGATGGATTTTTGATTATTGTGGGTAAAAATAGTCATTTACATGGAGAAATAGTAAATATCCTACCAGATATTATAGGGAAATTAGAATGTGACAACAGATATTTTATTTCGGAACAAATAGATTTTCCATATGAAATCGGAAAAACAACATGTGTTAAAGTTGATGATAATGATGAAATTATTTACGCTTTGAGAATAGGAAGAAAAGGTTATACCAAATTTGTTAAAAATAGAGAACCAGAACCAACAAATAGTGCAACAATAGTTCTGAAAAAAACAAATAATATCTATATAATTATAACCGCTTATATAGGAACACAATCAGAAGTGGAACCTTGGGATAGACATGCAACAGAAAAATCAATAGAATTTTGGAATAATCACGCTTTGATATTTGGTACACAGGAAATTATACCTAATTCCGAAATTTATGAAAATTAACATTTGAAATGAAATTTGCGGAAGAAAGTGGTCTCGATCCACAACCAATAAATTGATCCGAATGGTTTCCAGCCACCGCCGACGCCCTGATCAGTTTTCCTTCCTTTAATTATTTTGTATCATCTGATCAAAAAATTCATCAATATCTTTTGTTCGAATAGTATTATCTTTATTATAAAGTTCTTTAGTATCAGAATCATACCAAAATGGAATCAAATTACTTACCTGATTTCCTATAAATATTACTTGAATTTCATCATCACCATTATGATAAAGTTTAATCCCACTGGATTTAAATAAAATACCCTTATTACCGTAATGACTGTACCCATTTTTAAAATTACTATATATATCCCCCAAATCAAACGCGAAACAATATCCACCTTCAACCCATTCATCTGCACCAGCAGACTGTGGTAAATTTTTCATATTAGATAATCCATGAAAACTTTGTGATTTTAATATATTTTCAAGAGATTCATCTTCACCCGTAAAATGAACCAACCAATCATCTTTAACATCACCCTCATAAGTAAATGTTACATATAGTGGCAATTCATATAAATCATATGGATTGTTATTGAAAACATCATCGACAATTTCAACGAGAAATTCTTTATATAATTTTTTCACATCCGGTGTTAAATCATAGTATGTTTCTGGATATATAATGTTTTCAAATGCTTCATCTTCTGAATCATACCCCTCTAAATCTACGAAATAACCAGAATTATTTAGAACCCAATCGGAGAATACATGTGGATAATTATCATCAAAAAATTCTGGTAACTCATTTTCTTTCTCTTCTATCGTTTTATTAAAATAATCAACCAGTTGTTTCATCTTACCTGTTACATTGGTTAATTTTTCAACTAAAAATTGTGATAAATTTTTTATATACTTCATTACAAAAACTTCTTTTTAAGAATAAATATTTGTATCATCCTTATCCCAACTACCATCATTATTTATAGACTTTATACAATTTGGATAAAAAACAACATATTCGGAACCATATATTACACCATCAAACCCCAATTTTTTAATTACATCAGTTACCCCCTTACTGTAATTACCCAAATCTGTTATCCAATGTAAACACTGATCATACTTAAACCCTTGATTATATTTTAATTTTGATAAATCTATCCCAATTTCTTTCAGTTCATTAAAAACATATTCCGGAACTTCTTCAAAAAAATCTTTTTTTAATGTACTGTATTCATCAATAATATTCGATATCGTATTGTAATAATCCTTTATTACCCTTTTTTCTTCGTGAAATTTATCCCACGCATCCGAAATACCATATAACTTAATATAATCAATCAAAACACTTAAATTCGGATCTACCCTTTTTATTTCCTTATATAAAGAATCAAAATCAATAGATTGAATCACCATGTCATCAATGTTACATATTCCATTCCTTTTCAATAATAAAATTTCTTCATCAGACCCAGTAAATGGTTTTTCTATCTTAATATAACATTCCATCATCTTATCACCGTAACCTACTGCTTCCCTTTTATCATCGGAAAAATAGAAACCATATCCGTAATGTCCATAATTCCCAGTTCCATAACCAATTTTTTTCTCATCAAAAACATCGAAAGTTTCTTTTGTTCCGTGATATACTACCATCGGTTCACCATTATTGGTGACTTTGGAATCACCAAACCAATTCCAGAAATTTTGATTCTGTTGCTCAAATATTTTAAAAATAGTTATCATGTAACTATATATTAATTATCTTTGCGGAAAATATAGGTAACGCTCCTATTCGGGTTTTATCCCGTCCTCAGTTTTCGAAACTGGACCATTACTTTTCTGGCAATTTTCCAAATTTTCCTGACATAAGAGTGGATTCAAACCACAAGTTGCGGAAGGTGAGGGAATCGAACCCCCGTAGGTATCACCCTAACCTAAGTTTAGCAAACTTGTACAATTACCCATACTCTGTCAACCTTCCATTTGCACGCACACAAGGATTCGAACCCAGACCAAGGCGTTTGGAGTGCCTTATGCTACCGTTACACCATGCACGTATATTTTTTGAAACCTGTGGGTTCGGAGATATTCGAAATCTCATAGCATTGATTAAGAGTCAATTTCATTACCAATTATGATACGAACCCATTAAATATTTATTTCTTTTCCTTCTAATATAAGTTTAAAATTATATCCATGTTCTTTATATGATTTGATTTTATCTTTCATATTTTGTTCATCATATGTATAATCAGATTTTATTTCTACCAATGTATTACAATATTTTAAATAGAAATCTGGTATAGCCACTCTAAATTTTAATTTTTGTGAATCCCAATAAATCAATCTTATTTTTTCCATTTCATAATCAATTTTCTGATTATCTAGTATTTTACAATAATTTAATTCATAAGAACTTCTATAAAAAACTTCTTTTTCATCCCATGTTGTGTGCCACCCATTTTTATATGGTGTATGAGTTAATGGATTTAATTTTCCTACCAAATAAGAATTTTTTGTTGAATCACTAAATTTTCTTCTTTTAACATTTAAAGATTCCATTATTTTCGAAAAATTCCTATCATTTTTACAAACATAATCGTATTTAATCATTAAATCTGGTATACTCAACAAATCAATATAATAATCATTGTATAAATTTAATTTAATTCTCTCATATTCTTCATAAATTTTTAAAGTTCCTATATACTTTTTATCAAACCCAAAATATTTAATCAACGTTGGATATATTCTAAATTTTTTACATATTTCTGGTTTTAAACATTTTTCTTGACCACATTGTTTACAAAAAATTCTATATTTAATTTTATCTTTTTCAACTTTTTCACATTTTATAATTTCTTTAACAATGTATTTATTTTTATTATATTTACCATTTATTTTTTTACAATCATTACAAAGTGAATTTTTAATTGAAGCTTGATTTTTTATAATTATATCGTTTCCACATTTTTTACAAAAAGATTTTTTAGTTAAATCATAATTGTTGTGTTTTGAAGAATAACTATGTGAACATTCACTACTACAACATTTTTTATATTTGCCTTTTTTAAAATTAGATTCAGTTGTTTCTATATCAAATTTATTTCCACAATTTAAACAATTTAATTTATATTTTATTCTAGGTACAATTAATTTATTTACCACAATAAGGACATTCTTTTTCAAATCTTTTTTATTAGTATATAAAAATTATTTTGTTCTCTTTTGATTTCGAACTCATCATTAATAAAAATATATTAAATAAATGATGAGTTCGAAATCATTAGTGACTCCGATGGGGATCGAACCCATAACCCCTAGATTAACTTTACCACTATAATTTTCATTACCTTTTCAGTTTGTGGTCTGGACTATACCTTCATCATATCTTACGACTTAGATGTTTCCCGTCTAGTCTCTACACCTTCCTTTCGGCTTGGCTCGGTGTTGTCATTTTAAAGAGTTCACCGAATTTGAGAAAATTCACATAAAAATTTCTTATTTATGTGCTCCTATTTATTTTTAAAGTCTAGTACTCTACCAATTGAGCTACGAAGTCAAAAATTGTGATCAAATAAAGATCGCGGAAAATTGAGGTCCCGACCCCCCTTCGTTTGTTAGACGAATCAATAGTTTTCAAAACTATGTTGGCAACCCCGACCAATTAACTTTCCATTGTGGGACAGATCCGAGTTGAACGGATACCTAAAGTTCTTCAGACTTTCGTGCAAGACCACCTACACCACTGTCCCATTTATTTTTGGGTGATATATCGGACTTGAACCGATACCATGAACACATCCACAATGTGACCGACTTCACGCGACTACCATTAAAAAGGTATGAATGTGGTTTTGTCGTTTTCAAGTCGAAGTAACATTCAAAATCACTACTACATTTTGCGGAGGAAATGGGATTCGAACCCATATCTCTTTTTTTTAAGAAAAAACGAAGTAACTGATTAACCTCGCCACTTTTTCAAGGGAATATTTGTTGTCAGTATGAATCTATACTCTACCATTAAGCTATTCCTCCACATTAAATTATTTTAATTTCATTTCAAGATGTCAAAGAACCTTTTTAAATTGGGTATTTGGAGAATTTCGAAATCTCGGCTTCCGGCTTCACAAACCGGCGTTCTACCTCTGAACTACAAATACCATATATTATTTTAAAAGAACAACAAATAAAAAACCCCAACAAACTTTCGTCTATCGGGGTTAGTGGTGGAAATCTTGTATGACCTTTACATGAGACATAGCAATTTCACTTCAACCCCGATTGTGGTAAACCACTTGGATGATGAACTAAAATGTTTACTATGTTTAAATGTGTTTGTCATTGTCAATTTCGTTTTATATTATGTTTGTATTATTATTTCTAAAAAAAGTTTAATTTATTTTATATATTTAATCAAAAATATGGTTTTTTTCCATTTACGGTACAAAGATACGATAATATTTGGAATAAAAAAATTTTTGTGGGGAAAAAAGGATTTGAACCTCTGACCCTTCTGGGGTGGTAATGAACATCAAACTCATTACCACCCTTAACAAAATGCTCTACCCAACTGAGCTATTTCCCCATTTTCGGTTCTTGCTTAGTAGCTACCGTATTGTTCCGAATACCGAATAGTTTAGATCAGAACGTGTATTTGTAATACGAAGAACCGAAATATTTTTAAGAACAATAATTTTATGAGAGCTGGAAAGGTACTTTTCTACTTTGTATACTTATTCAAAAGAGTACCCACGCCACCTTTTCATATTCATTTTTATTTTTTATCACGTGTTATTATAACATACTTTGAATATAAATAGGATGTACCAGCCCAATGCTGATTTTAAATACGTTTAGGGTGTCCTACTGCTAGACGAACTCATTATCATCCATGTTAGATAATAATCTTTTTACAATTCCTTTGTGACAATCAGTAACATCTTACCGATTATCAACAAATTACACTATAAAAACAAGTGAGTAGAGGATTCGCACACTCTGTTCACCCTATATTTTTACTAAATCAATGATAATCATCAATTCAGTTTGTTTCAATATTTTTAAGAACAATTTTAAAAAAAATCGGTCAGGTATGTCTGACCTACAAAAAAAGTTCACCACTACTTTTTTTATTCGTCTATTTTCGGTAACATACTACCTAACTGGATTTTAATTCTCACCCCCATGCCAGTCAGTAAGAAACCTATTCTTTCTATATCAAAAAAGTATTAAATAAAGGTTTATAGAATAGGGGAAAAAACCTTAAATACTTCTTTTTCATCTAATGGACATGTACCATTTGGTGGTCTTGAGACACATCCGAACCCTTAGCACCCACCTGTATTTTAAAGAACTTTCTGTTAAGACTACAAAATTATGTAAAATTTTTGAATAAAAAAAATTTTTTTAAATTTTTTATGAAAAAAATGATGTCAGACCTTTTTTATATATATATAAAATAAAAAATTTTTATTTTAAAACTTTTTTGTATACTTGTAATAATATAATATATGCCGATGTGTTGTAATAGGTAGCCAAGATGGACTTAAAATCCATTGGGATAAATCCCGTGCCGGTTCGAGTCCGGCCATCGGTACAAATTAATTTCTTTCAACATTCAGGTATCCGATTGCACCTTGTCGTTAGATGAATTTTGATGAAATGGACTTTAAATAATTAATATATACATTTAATCGTTCTTTGATATTTGGTTCCGAATTGAAAACTTGGTTCGGGTAAAATCAATAAAGTAATAATACATGTTAATTTAGAAGAAAAGCCTCTTCATCTTGTATGAACGTAACTCTAAGTATAAAACATACAGACCGATGGAATATCGGTTTTTGAACGTGGAGGCCGGCTCTGTGGACGACCGTTTCATTTTGATGAAACCTAAGAAGCATCTTGTCTGTGAAACGTTAAAAAAGAAGGATCGAAAGATCCAGAAACCACTACATCTTTAGTGTAGTGGTAATTCATCGAAAACATAAGTAAAGGTAAAAAGAAAAAATACATTACTTATTGACATTCCAAATATGATATTAATTTTAATTTTTTCTTCATAAATTACGATTTTTAACAATTTCAATTAATTTTTTTAAACAATCATATTCTGCTTTTTCATAAAAATATTCTAGAAAAAATTCTTTTCTATCGGTTAAATCTTCCCAATCGAATTCATTTTGATTAAAACAGAATATTTGATAACAGAATTTCGGTCCCATTGTTCTATCAACCAAAATTTCAGCATATAGTTTGTGGGTATCTCTGAACCATCGAAAAGCCTGTTGGATTAATGGAACTGATATTTCGTTACTCCAATGATAATTGTCATCATTATGTTCTTTATAAGTTAACAATTCACCGTTTACATACCTACTGAAACATTCTTCATCGAATCCGATTTGTTTTAATTCTAGAGATTCTTTATATAGAACGAATTCGTTATTCATATTATTTCTTATTAATTAAATACTTCCACCCATCTTCATCAGTCATTCCAAACTTCCATACCCTGTACTCTGTCTTGTTTGCAGGTGGTTGTGAAAGACGGAAAATATAGTCATGATTTTTTTTATCAAAACTCCTACCCACAATCATAGGTGCTGTATAACCATTACCAAAGTTCTGAAAAATTACTTCATTGTCCAAATAGGTCATCCTGTATTGATGATTATCCTTATATTGAACATTCACAAATTTGTTTATAGGTTCCAATATTTCAAAATCTTCTTCAGGACACCATCCTGACAACCCTTGTATATCAAACCTGAATTGTCCAAAATATATCTGATCATCAATATACGGCACTACATGTCCGTGATTTGGCCATATTACAACATCTTTGCCAACCAAAGCCAAAAAGTTCTTGCCAACATCCAATTTTGTCGGCTTATAAATAGCTCTGAAATAACCCCCTTTTCTTAGGTGTTCATACTGTTCCTTTGTTAATTTTGTCATATTCTGATTATTTTTAAGTAATAAGATATGTTAAATAAATGAGAAAAAAAAATAATTCAACAAAAATTAAGAGTCATTTTACCATCAATTTCTTCTATTATATAGCTACAACTTTCGATAAAATCACCAGTATTATAATATTTATCCTTTATAATAGGTGAGTGTGTGTGACCCATCAGAATTGAATCACAATCTTTTTCTTTTATTTTTATTTCTGACCATTTTTCATATTCTGCTAAGAATTGAATTATATTTTTCACTTTTGTTTTTAAATGTTGTGAAAGACTCCAATAATCATAACCAAACATTTTTCTAAAAAAATTATATATTTTGTTAATCTTTATTGCAAATTCATAAGTATTATCACCCAGCCAATATAAAAATGGATGAATCAAAATGAGTCCATCAAACTGATCACCGTGAGTGATATAAATTTTTTCATTTGTTACTGATTGATAAATGTATTCATCACATATTAAAATATTACCAATATTTATATTATCTTCATCTAAGAAATGTCTTATATAATTATCGTGATTTCCAACAATATAAACGACATTAACTTTTTTCTTTGAAAATTTTAATATTTTTTGTATTATGGATAAATGATTTTTGTTCCAATGAATTTTTTTTCTTTTCATATATGTCATATCAATAAAATCTCCAACTATAAACAAATTTTCAAATTCATATTCTTTAAAAATGTTTAAAACTTTTGTTGCTTGTGAATTTGGATTTCCTAAATGTAGGTCACTTATAAATAAAGATTTTATTTTAATCATTTAAAAATAATCTATTTTTTCTTTATAATAAGTTTCGTTATTTTTATTTTTAAGTGTTTTTAAAAACAATTTTATAACACCAGTATATCCAAGTTTTTTAAATCTCCTATCATCAGAATATATGTATGAATTTATTATACCAAATTTATTTCTATTTATTTTTCTACTTAAATTATAATCTTCAGCATACTGATCGTTTTCATTAAATCCACCCAATTCATCGAATTTTTCTTTTCTTATCATAAAATACATACCAGTTGAATATGGTTTATCTAATTTTGAAATTAATTGAAATGTGTTATTCAAAAAATAGATAAATTTTACAATAGAGTTATTTCTACATGAAAGGTGTGTTGTAACTAAATCTAATTTTTTATTTATCATCAAATTAATAGATTTTTCAATTAATTTATTATCTTTTATTGTGGTATCTGCGTCCATAAATAATAAAAATTCAGAATTACTTTCTTTTGCACCAGTATTTCTACCAACTGAAGGTAATCCACCTTTAAGAATTTTAATTCTATTTATAAGTGAATGATTAGATATATTTTTAATAGTATTATCAGTTGAACCAGCATCAGAAATAAATATTTCAAATTTATTAAATGTTTGTTTATTTAAACAATCCAATAAATTTGAAATATTTATTTCTTCGTTTTTCGTTGGTATTATAACACTTAAAATCATTACAAAGGTTTCATTTTTATTATTGTATCATTTTTAATTTTTTTGATATTTAATTCTTCGTATGAAATTAAATTTAAATCCAACGAACATTCATTTTTTAATATCAAATTACCATTAATATCAGAATAATTAAAATTATTTTTATTAAAAACACCAACTAATGGTTCTTTTGTTTCACTATCAATGATTGTTATAGTTATTGTATTTTCTATTTTTTCAGGTGGTTTTATATCTATATAAAACATCAAAATAAATAATATTAAAATTTTCATATTTTCTTCTTATTTTACAGGGAAATAACCAATTTCCACCACAATTTTTTGGCCATCCGGACTTAATACCCAATCAATAAATTTTTTAACATCACCAGTTGGTCTATTTGTTACATACATGTATAAGTATCTTGTTATAGGATATTGACCATTTTTAATTGTTTCTGGTGTTGCCAAATAAGAAATAGATTTATCATCTTTTTTAACAGCACAATGTTTAACACCATGTGCATATGCAGAACCGCCGTAACCAATTCCATATTTATCTTTTGATACAGCGTTTACAACGGCTGCTGTTCCCGGTAATGTTTGACAATTTGTTGCGTAATCAGTTTTTACTACATTATCTTTGAAGAATACATATGTTCCTGAACTGTTTTCACGACCATATAAATGAATGTCTTGATTTGGTCCTCCTACATCTTTCCAATTTTTTATTTTTCCTGAAAATATTCCACTTAATTGTTTTATAGTCAATTCTTTAACTGGATTGGTTTCGTTTAAAAATATTGTAATCCCGTCTTTAGCACAAGGTATTTCCACACCCATCGATCCAAAACGATCTTTTAATTTGTCCATTTCGGATTGTTTCATTGGTCTACTTGATGCACAAATATCTGTCGAACTGTTTAAAAGAGCTGCTATTCCAGTTCCAGAACCACCTCCAGTAACTTGAATTATTGTTTGTGAATGTGATTTCATATAGACTTCTGCCCATTTTTGGGTTAAAATGACCATCGTATCTGACCCTTTAATTGTTATTTTTTTTGGTGCTGACATAAAAGAAAAGGTAATTATAGCTATTACCATTATTAATATTAATTTCATAGTTTTTTTCATATTTTTAATTATTATTTTTTAAAATTTCACTTGTAATCTAACGGTTAATGTATTTTGATGAATTAAATTATTATAATCATATGAACCCGGAACACTATTAATAGTATATGATGATTTTACATTTACTTTTTCATTCATCGGCATTTCATATCCCAACATAAATTTAATATTTGATGTAAAAAAATAACTATATCCAAATGTCCATGTTCCATATGCAATATCAGCAGTTCCACTATTAAGTTTACTGGTGTAAATACTATTATTTTGATTTATAATTACATTATTATCTAAATAAGTTTTTGTTGAATTTGGATCTAAAGTAGTTTTCGAAGCATCATATTTATCTGTTCCAACTTGTGTTCCACTTAATTTAGTATTTGGATCGTAATAATCATATCTAACAGCCAATTGATGTTTTTTACCAATATTTTTAACACCATAAACATACCAACCACTGAAATTTTTAGTAATAGCGGGATTATTTATTGTGTTTTTAGTTGTTGTATTAGTAATCCACAATGTATCATTTTTTATGGATGTGTTAGATGTTGAAGTGGTATTGGTTGACATAACACCCGGAATAGTATTAACCCCAGTGATATATTCACCTTTTAAAATCAATCCACCAAGAAGATCCATATATAATTGTGCTTCTACACCATACCACTGTTTCGGAAGAATTTGACCGGGATCAACTGTTTTTTGGTAAGTATAATCAGAATTTAGAACTGTTGTACTATTTGCTTTAATACCACCATAATAACCATGTGTTCCTAATGTTAATGTTGCAAATCTTTTAAATTTGAACGTATATGTCAATCTTCCCATAATATCTTTATGATTATCATAATCTGTATTTTGTGGAATTGAATAATTACCATTTACATCCGGTACAGATAAACCATCATTTCCATTAAAAACTGCCAATTGTACTTTTAATGGTATTTTTTTAGGGTTTATTTCTAGTTTAGCACCAATTGCTCTTTCATCTGGATAAATTGATCTAATTACCCTTGATCTTTCTGGAACCTCACGATTACTTGAAGAATATTCAACTTCATAATTTGGTCTGTTAAATTTACCAACATATAAAGAAAATATTTTTAACCAAGGATCATTGACTTGTGCATATGCATCCTTAATTGTTATATTCCCCGGTTGAAAATCAGGTTGAAGTACAAATATAATCCCATCAATAGGTTCATAAGTAAATTTAATTCTAGCTCTACGAACCTGAAATAAATTATTTGGATATACATTTGATGCTTCATAATTTACCCACTGTGCTTGTATATAACCAGAAATTTTCAATTTAGTTGCTTTTGCTAAATCATTTTCAGCTGTTGTTAATCTTTCTTCTACCGCTGAAATTTTATCACTTAGATTTTGAACTTTTTCTACAATGGTATCAGTTTTTGTTATAGAATCAGATTTGATAGTATCGGATTTAACCGATTGTGCATTCACCATGAAAAATGGTAAAAACACAAGTAAAAATAAAATAATTGTTTTTCTCATAAATAATAATTTTTTCCATTATATATTTATGATAAACGATAAAAGTTGTTGATTTACAAAGATTTAATAATTATTTAATATTAAGTTAACAATTATTTAATATTGGGAATTGGGTTCTTCATCATCGTCATCAAAATCAAAGTTTTTTAAAAATTCTTCTCTTTCAAACTCTACTTTGTCTTTATATTTCACGAAATCACTTTTTATTTCATCATATCCAATTGGATAGATATTTTTTACATATATATCATATTCTTGATATGTACCACCACCTTTCATTTCATCATTTTCAATAAAATTATCAAATCTGACAGTAACATATCCTCTTCCAAAATTCATATCATCATAATGTATATATGGAAATAAATAACCTTCTTTACCTGCCATTTTTGTTTGACGATTACTTTTACTTTTAATTGGTTGTTCTGATACATCCTTAACCCTAACTTTAATTTCTAAAAATCCAAAAGTGCCACCATTTTCTTTAAATATTTTATTCAGATCTAATTTTTTAAGTTCATCTAAATTATTACTACCACCCAATAAGGCTAATTTATCAATATCTGGTAATTTATCAAATCCGCCCAGTTTTTTAATTTTATCTAAAGCAATGTCTTGAAATTTATTTTCATATTTCTTTTCCCAAGGCATAGATGGTTCGTTTTGTTTATCTACTTTTGGATGAAAAAATTTGATATAACCATTTACAACGGCGTTTTTTAATAATTTACCTTTATCGTCTGTAAATTTAATAGTACAAGGTAGTGAACTTTTTATTTTCTTTTGTTTCATTAATTCTGATAATTGATTAATATCTAATTTTGAAAATTCACCATCTGGTAAATTTATACCATCCACCCATTCTTTATTTTCATCATTATAAACGGATGTTATTTTACAGGATATGGTTGTTTTATCTGATTTATCAAATAAATGTAATGATATTTCTTGAAGTTGTTTCAGTAGATCACCATATTTATCACGAATATCTCTTTTTCCAAGTTCTGAAAAACGTAATATTTTGTGTTCTGGTTCAAAAACAACATCTTCAAATGTTTTAATATTTTTCATACTGTATATATAAAATTGAGTTTTTGTTTTTTTACACTTTCCATATTATTTCTGAAACTTGGATAGTATTAAGTTAATATATAAATAAAAAATTTTATTAATTATGGATTATAAAGATTTTAACTATGAAGAAATTTTTAATAAATTTAAAAACAAAAATATTCTTATCATAGGTGACGTGATGGTGGACACTTATATGATAGGTAAAGTAGAAAGAATATCCCCCGAAGCACCAGTTCCTATTTGTGACATAGAAAAGAAAGAATACAAATTGGGTGGTGCATCAAATGTTGCTATGAGTATTAAAGAATTGGGTGCGAACCCATTAATATGTAGTGTTGTTGGTGATGATGACGCTGGTAAAATTTTTATGAACTTGTTATACACAAATGATATGTATCAAGATGGTATAGTTATAACTAAATCTAGAAAAACAACAAATAAAATGAGAATTGTTGGAAATAATTATCAAATGTTAAGAATTGATGAAGAAAGCAAAGAATTTCTAGACATAACTTCATATTTAGAATTAATTAAACGAATTGAAATAGTAATCAAAAAAAATGTTATAGATGGTATTATAATTGAAGATTACGATAAGGGAATTGTAAATAGGGTTTTAATTGATAGACTATTGGAATTAACAAATGGTAAAATTCCTATATATGTTGATCCGAAATATAAAAATTTCAATTTATATCATGATATTAAGTTATTTAAACCAAATTTAAATGAATTCAAGAATGGATTGAAATTGGATTGGGGAACTGATGATATATTTGAAGTTATAAGAAAAAATTGTAAAAAATTACACTATGAAAAAAATATAGAAAAAATCATGGTGACAATGGCTGATCGTGGAATGTTTATATCAATCAAAGATGGTGATTCCATACATATTAGAACAATACCCAGAAATATTGTTGATGTAAGTGGTGCTGGTGATGCCGTTATTGCACTTACTACATTGATGGATGTTACAGGATGTGACTTTGAGCACACAGCTTTTATATCTAATATAGCAGGTGGTGTTGTATGTGAAGAAGTTGGTGTTGTGCCAGTTGGTAAATATAAAATTTTAAAAGAAGTTCAATATTTGGATGAATGAAAACATTTTATTACATTTTATTAATTCACATACTGGTAAATATTAAAAATCCACTAAAATATTTTTATATTTAATATCAAGATTATGTGGATATATCATATCATATAATTTTTTAGAATGTTTTTTTAAATGAAAAACAAATTGTAAATTTCTATCCAATCTACGATAAGATGGTTGTTCCCCACCTTCTGTTATAATAATATCGAACGGTACATCATTTCCTTTTAATTTGAGTGTTACTTTTTCATCTTTTTGAAAAACATAATTGTCAATAATGTTTTTAAGTTCTTTACCTAATTCATCTTTACTTAATTCATCTTTTTTCTGTTGTATATCATCATATTCTTTTTTAAATTCATAATTAAAATTAGTTACAATGTCACCCCACAGTCTACGAATATCAGATACATCAACATCTGATATATAAGACACCATTTCAGGTGTTACTCTACCACCATTATATTCCTTTTTTAATTCTTGATATATTTCTTTCAAAGAATTTATCAATTCTTTTTCAGATTTTATCCCTAATTTTTCTGATCTCTTAATATTATGATTAGTTTCTTCATTGGTTAATCGATAAAGTACATATCCTTCAATTCTATGTTTAATTGTATCTGGTGATTGATTACTGATATTATGAACATATGTTAAATTAAATAATATATTTTCTATATCTTTAAATATATTCCCAAAGTCAGTTCCCAAATGTAAATTGTCATCTACAATAATCATTCTTTTATTATTTAATATTACATCCTTTATCACATCAGCAATTGGAACTTTTCCTCTGGTCTTTGTTGGGTCAATAGCATATATTTAGGATTGAGACGTTGAATAACTTTTGATGAAGTTGTATTAGATTTTCGTATAATATGAATACCATCTTCTTCATTGGGTTTATTGGCATGCATATCAAGCATTTTTTTTGTAATCAATTTAGGTTCTCGAAGTGATCTCATATACGCGTCCCAATTAATTTGTGATGCGTAAGATGGATATATAATATGTTTTATTGGTATTATTATTGCGGATGGAAAAATTTGTTTAAAGGCATCAATTAATCTTTCATTTAAACCAGATCGAGATGGTAGATATGCTAAATAATCTGGATCAGCACCTTTTAAAACATTTAAACTTTTTATTGAATTTTTTAAAAATTCAACTAAAGATGGAACACTTATGATTTCAGATTTTGATTTAACCAAATCCATTGTGTTTTTACAAATATTGACATCAATATCAGGATTACCAATTAAACCAAAATGTACAATGTACTTATGGGCTATTTTCTTACCACTGTTCATAGTGGATGAAATTTCTTTATTTCTCCAATTACTACGATTGACACTAATTAGTTCTTCGTTATCATTCGAAAAATTTAAGATAGCTTTATCGTTATCAATAATTGTTAACCCTTCAAATGTCTTATTAATATCATTTACAAATTCTTTAAAACTTTTCATAAAATTATATATTAAATTTTTTTCTTTGTTATCGAAGAAAGAAAGATGAAAATTAAGAAAAAATAAATTAATATATAATAAAAAATAAAACCCAAATATTATGAAAAAAATGAAATTTATTTTAGAATTTAAAGAATATAATCAAAAAAATAAACTCAATGAAGGTGGTGGTGCTGGAAAAGATTTTAAATTTTATGATTTAAGTTATGATTTGAAATTTGAATATTCCAAAGATGGTTTAAAACTCATCAAAAAAGAAATTGATTTGGGTGAAAAATTAGATATAATTGGATATCAAGATGGAATGGATAATATTTCGACAGAAGATTTATTTGAATCTGACATCAAATATACATTAACCGCGGAACAGGTTGGAAAAATAACAGTTGGTCAAGTTGAATATAATGTTGGAAAGGGTGTTTTATTTTCAGAATATGATAAAGAAACAACACTTAAAGATATAGTTGAAAAAGGAGAAACGATAGAAATTGGCATTGGTGGAAGTGGTGATTTAGAATATATGCATGGTGCTGGTTTTATATTATCAACAATTGATAAAGAAACAACACTTACTATTGATATTGATAATATGATAGGTGATTATTCTATGAATGATTATATTGATGGTGTGGAAGTTTATGGTTTATTACCCAAAGTTGGATTTACAGCACACATTATATTAAAAGCAACAGAAAAATTTGAACAATTATGGGATGATTTATTTGTTAATACTCCATACTACCAAGATTATTTAGATTCATTTGAGGGTGAAGAAGAACCTTTAAGTGAAGAAGATTTTTACGAAATGGAACAAGATGATTTGAGAATGAATTATGGTATTTAATTACAATTTATTAAACCAATCGTCATCTTCAATTATTGGTTGATATTTCATAATAATTTTAAATGTCCTGTTATTTCGTCTATATCTTCTGGATAAGATGGTCCTATTGCAATACATGTTTTTGTTGGTACACCATTAAATTCCGTTAAACCTGCATCAACAATTAATGAACAAGGTAATTTTTTGTCTGTTGCTTTTTTGTATAATTCTAATAATTCCACTTCACTATCACAACTCACAACAACTTTTGTGAATCTGCCATTTAACCATTCATCCCATGCAGAATTGTGTTCATAATAAAAAATTATTTCACCCACATGATCATCATAAGATGATGTACCTTTTTCACATATATCTAATAAAACTTTCATCGAAGCGTGACTCGATTGTGTTGCAATTTTCCCTTTCCTCATATTTAGATCTTTTCTAACCACAATAACTTGTTTCGGTTCAGATTTCATATTATCATCCATTGTTTTTGATTTCATCTAAAATTTCTTTTAATATTTTGTATCTTCTATCATTAATATCATATTCTTCATTATTCAACAAATCATTTATTGTATCATACATCTGACTACCTACAATAATGTAATTTGCATTTGGTGTTCTATCCCTTTTGGCTAGGTAATTTGCTGCTTCTTGTATTTTACCAATAAGAATCTCATTGGTTTTCATAAGTGGGTCCTTGTATACAGGAATACCACTAAATAATGTATCACTTTTTTCAATCATTTTTATTCTGAACGATTATTTTACTCATTAGACAAGTACTATTATGTTGACAATATCTTTTTCCAAATTCATAATCTTTTTGATATTTCTGGTTAACAATATCATAAGGACATTGAATTATTTTTCCACCAATGAAATAATTTGCGAAATTACATTGATTAACAGCAGAATTTTTAGTACTTTCAAATACACCTCTTTTACTTATATGTATTTCCATATTACCATTATATAAGTTGAGAAAATTATGAACAAGTTTTTTATATTCCATTACCGGCATTGTCATGTCAGTATCTTCAAAAAATTCCTGATCAGGATTATCCAGTTCCCTTAAACTTGAAATAAAAAACACATTACAGTTATAATTCATTTCAATATAATATGCTGTTTCGACTAATTCATCAACAGTTGTTGAACTTGACACCATAAAACAAATATCAATTGGTAAATCTGTTTTTGGTAATTTTTCTGCACTTTTTATTGATCCATTTTTACAATATAAAGAAATCCTTAATTTGGAATTTAATAAATCATCTATCGATTTAAATTCATCTAAATAATAACCATTGGTGTATATTGTAGTCTTTATCTTTACCAACTTGCCAACTTGCCAACTTGTCAACACATCTGATTTTGTATTATTATATTGAATCATTTCTTTTATTTGTGGATGTTTTAATGGTTCTCCACCAATAAGTGTGATTCTTTGGACACCCTTTGAAAAGGCATCATCTACAACAGTTTTATATTCTTCTAATGTCATATAAGATTTATCTTCACCCATAATATTACGGGCGAAACATCCATCACATCTTAAATTACAATCATTTGTAATAAAGATTTGTAAGGTTCGTCTTTTTTCAACAATAAGTTCTTTGTATTTGTTCCAAGGAAATTTCATTTTCTTTTCACTCCATATTTACGTTCAAAGAATTCCTTTAAAGCCAATCTTATGATTCCACAGTAGGTTGAATAGGTTTCTTCTTTGTATTGTTCTAAATGTTTTAATAAATCTTCATCATTCTTATTCCACTTAATCATTGTATTTTTCATAATTCACAAAATTTTTCGTTTAATATTTTTTCTAATATATCAAATCTTTTTTTATTTATAAATTCTTCATCATAATAAAAAAATTCTTCAAATGGTCTCCCCCAAAAAATATCACAGTCATATTTACTTCTTCTGTATGGTAGAGAAAAAAGTCTCGATCTTCCTATTTTATCAGTAATTATTATTGCACCATAAATGGAATCTTCACCAATGTATATTTCACCATTAATAAATTCTATTCCACTATCTACTTTTTGTTTTAAACGTGGTTGTGGACAGAATTCACTTTTTTGAATAAAATTTCTTTTACATAAAAATTGATGTTTCATTTATTCCAAATAAAAAAGAGGTATCAATATTATTATATATCAGATACCTCTTTTTGTTTAAAGAAGATAAATTATTTCTTCTTAACACATTTTTTCACTTTTGGACATTTAGCAATTGAATCAGCTTTCTTAATTGAATCAGCTAAAGCGATTGAATCAGAAATTTTTTGTTGTGCAGCTTGAACCATAACAATTGAATCTGACATTACAATTGAATCAGCAATACGTTTTTCTTCAATTTCTTTAGCTGAAGGACCACAAGATACAACTGCAAAAGCTAAAATAACCAAACCTAATAATACATTTTTCATAATTTTAATTGTTTTTAATTTTTTACACCCAATATTAGATGTTTGTATCTATTATAGATGTCAATTTTAAATTTGTTTTAAAAAATTTTAACTTTTTTTAACATTTATTAACAAATTTTAACAATCTTATATATTTGTATTTTTAAGTCTGTTTTTTCCATTTTTAATAAAAATTTTTTTTATATCGATAATATTTGTAATTTTGTATTGTATTTAAAATATTTAATTATGTATAGAAAAACAACAAATCAATCTGTCACTACCACTTCCGAAATTGAAATAAACGGTGAATATATTGAAGTTGAATTTACTGGTGATTGTATGGAAGTTGATAATGGTATAGGAAAATATGAATGTCATGGATATGTTGGTTTTGATAGTCAACCGAGATTAGAGGTTGAAGAAATTTCTTGGGACAAAACAATGTATAGTGATGATGAAAATAAAATCATCGAAATTTATCTTGATGAACATGAAGATGAAATTATAGAAACAATGTGTGAAAAATACGAACCTGAAGAACCTGATTATCCAGAACCAGATTTTGATTAATAATATTATGAAAATAAGAAAAACTTTATTTGTGGATTCAAATGAATTGACAGAAGAACAAAAACAATTGATTTGGAATTTAAATGGTCAAAATCATTTTGATTGTATAATTGATATTGAATCCGTTAAAAATTGTTTAGAAATAACAAAAGAATTGAATGATGGAAATTCTGATGATGAAGTTAAATTCATGGAAGAATTACTTATTCATGGGAAATTTTGTGATTTTGTAATTGTAACTTAAAAAATATGACACTAAAAAGAAATGTGGGTAATAAACTATCTTTTACCCAAAATGAAACCAAAGAACTCTGTAAAAAAGTAGTTTTTGATTATATTAAAGGTAATATGTCTAAAACGAGTTTTGAAAATGGATTGAATTGTGATATTACAAATTACGAAGATACCAACATTGATAACTGGTTTAATAATCAACAGATATAAAATTAAAAAAGATAAATAAGTGGGTGATAAAGAAGGAAATTGTGGATTTTGTAATAGATTGAAAGAATTAACCTTTCATCATTTTATACCGAAAACTTTACATACTAATAAGTTTTTTAAAAAATTATATGATAAAGTTTACATGAAAACACACGGTATAGACTTGTGTAAAGATTGTCACCATACCGTACACGAATTTTGGACTGAAAAAGAATTAGGAAAAACATATAACACAAAAGAAAAGATATTAAATGATTCCAAATTCAGGAAATATTTGAATTTCATAATGAAACAAGATTGATATGTTTAAAATGGAAATTAAAGGAAATTCGGAAGTGGTTAATCGTATTAGAACCAAGTTTAATAACAAACCGTTGTTATATAGACTTAAATGGTGAATTACAAATTGAAGGAAATTTCAACTTTGAATTATCACCAATCATTATTACTGAAGATTTAATACCAATTAAAAAAATAACATTTGACTGGTGTGTTGAAATTTCACAAGCGGAAATGATGACATTTGGTGAAGATAAGATATTTGAAATGTTTGGCGAAAGATTAAAACAAGATTTTATTAAACGCACAAAACAAAAATAATATTACTTATACACCTTGTTATATTTAGTTGTTGATGTGAGTTTCAGTAGAACTCCTTGAACTATTTGCCATCCGAGAAGGATGCGGTCTGAATTAACAGATACACAATGGTTCATCAACAATTGAATATAATGATACTCAGATAAATATGTAGTTTTTTCTTAATTTAAAACACAAAACTTAAATAATATGAATAAAGATGAGGAAATTAAGCAGCTAAAAGCTATAATTAAAGAACAAAGTGAGCAATTACGTTTACACAGTGTTAGCACCAGTTAATTATGAAAATCAATTATTAAGTTTAAAATTTGGTGTGGTTTCAAAAAAGCAGATATTTTATGGTTTCTTTCCGGTAAGAATCGTGAAAGATATGAAAATGGGATTAAAAATGAAAAATAAAGAAATTATAGTTGGGGATTATGTTTTTGCAAGTAGATGGCCAGATGGTGATCCTAATGATCCTTGGTATGTGGGTTTTGTTGATGAAATAAATGAAAAGGAAGGGTTTTCAACATTATATAAAGTTGGTGGTCGTAATTATCGATATTGCCGTAAAATTTCTAAAAAACAAGGGGAAAAAATATTAGAAAAATATCCAAAATTAGAATTGGGTCGAAAAATTTGAATCAATTAACCAATTTTCAAATGATTTAACATAGAATTCCTCCCTAAAAGGTGTTCTAGAAAATATTGGATTTTCACCAATTTCTTTAGCATCTTTTATTTTACTAATTGTAACATTTTTTAATCTATTGGTATCAATTACTACTATTTCATTTTCATCAAGTTCGTCATATCCTGTAGTAAATCTCAAATATCTATACATAGATTCATACCAATTTATATTATCACTATTTACTATTGCTGATAATATAATTTTAATACCATTCCAGTTATTGTGATAAGCAAATTGTTTCGCGGATTCTAAGTCAAAAGACCAAGATTCACCTAAATCGTCCATATTAATATCATCTATTGTTTTTAGACTCATTGATCTATAAATAGGAAATTCCTTTGGAAAACTACTAAATATATTAATTATATCTTTTGCATAATTAGTAAATTTTGCTTTGGTATCAAACATAAAATTATCCCACTCACTATTATTTTCTTTACCCGGAACATAATGTTCATCGGAATAACCGGGATATAGATCAGTGAACGTACTAAAATCTGTACTGTCTGCTATTGTTTGTATAGTGAATTTCATAAAAGTATATATAAATTTTTAAACTTTTATTTTCAAATTCGGTATAATAAATTACCAGTATGCCGAAAATGGTGAAAAGAGTAGGCTTTTTTTAAAATTCAAAATAATGATTGAAACAATTTTTATGATTGCGGGTATTTCGATAGCCGTAATTTTCTTACTTGTACTTATTTTCAGTTCTATTCTGATTGTAGGTGGTAAGGAAATTAAAATATTGGAAAGACGTTGGTTTGGCAAAGAAATGCCAAAAGACAGAGTGTTCGCTATGAGTAATGAAATTGGTGTTCAGGCAAGGGCAAAGGGTCCGGGTTTGTATTTTTTAACACCATTCATTTACAAAAGAAAAAAACAAGATTTTACAGTAATTGGAAAGGATCAGATCGGACTTGTTATTTCAGTCGATGGAAATCCAGTACCATCAGGTAAGATTTTTGCTAAAACTGTGGATTGTAACCTATTTCAAGATGGGGAACTTTTCTTAAAAAATGGTGGTGAAAAAGGAACACAAATTCCATTTCTTCCACCGGGAATTTATCGTATTAATCCGTTACTTTTTAATGTAACAAATGAACAAGTCACCGTTATTGGTGAAAATCAAGTTGGTATAGTTGAATCCATTGACGGTGCCCCTATTCCATCTGGACGTATTTTTGGTAAGGTTGTTGAATGTGATTTGTATCAAAATGGCGATGATTTTCTAAAAAATGGTGGTGAAAAAGGACCACAAATTAAAACTTTACCTCCGGGTAATTATCGTATCAACACCAGACTTTTCAAAGTAACACCTGTTAATATAACGGTGGTTGAAAAAGGACAAATTGGTATTGTTACATCACAAGATGGTAAACCAATCGAAAGTGGTAGACTTTTGGCAAAAACGATTAGTGGCCATAACAATTTCGAAAATGGTGAAGCTTTTCTAAATAGTGGTGGTGAAAAAGGACCACAAGTAGGTATTTTACTTCCGGGTAAATATCGTATCAATTCAGCTTTGTTTAAAGTTGAAATCAAAGATACTCAAATCATCCCAGATAAAAAAGTGGGTATTGTTGTCGCTCGTGATGGTAAACCCTTACCCGAAACAGAATATGTTGCTAAAACAATCGAAGGACATAACAATTTTCAGGATGTAACCAAATTTTTAGAAAATGGTGGACAAAGGGGTCCACAATTTGATGTTCTTAAACCCGGTACTTATTATATCAATCCATTAATGTTTAGTGTTGAATTGGATGATGTTGCTGTTATTGAACGTGGTCAGGTTGCTGTTGTTGTTTCGAACGTTGGTGAAGAACCACCACAAGTAAAACAAATGGTTCAGGATGTTGCAGAAGCAGAAAAAACCAAAGATCACCCAGAAACAGTGATTTCGGATGGAATCGAAAAAAGATTAGACATTGGTATTGAAAGATATGTTGTACCAAAGGGATTCAGGGGTATCCAACAGGAAGTTGCCGGTCCGGGTATCTATTATCTTAACCGTAGAGCTTATATTCCATATGTTGTTGATACTACAAATATCACAATAGATTGGGATGAAGCCAAAGAAACCGTTTTCGATCCGTTGAAAGTTGTATCACATGATGGATTTGAAATTAGTGTAGCAGTAAAAGTTGTTATTCGGGTTCGTCCTGATCAAGCACCTTATATGGTTGCTAAAATTGGTTCTATCCAAAATTTGATAGAACATGTTATTCACCCTATGATTGATTCATCATTCCGTAATCAAGCATCTGCGACTTCGGCCATGGCATTTATGCAAAATCGTCACGAAGAACAACAGAAAGCAGAAGAACGTGCAAGGAAAGAATTGGAAAAATATCACGTTGAATTAGTATCTGTATTGATTTGTGCAATCATCTTACCGAAAGATTTGATGGATACTCAAACCAACAGAATTATTGCTCAACAACAACAGGCGATGTATACAGAGCAACAAAAATCTCAAGAATCTCGTATTGCGATGGAAAAAACTACAGCAACTGCCAATAAACAGGTAGATTTAGTTCAATCTATTATTGATGTCCAAGTTGCCGAAAATCGTAAACAAAAAGCCATAAAAGATGCAGAAGGTGAAGGTCAATCTACCAAATTAAAACAGGAAGGTGTTGCTGCTGGTATTGAAGCAATTGGTCGGGCAGAAGGTATAGCGATTGAAGCAAAAATGGGGGCAACTGCAGATGGATATGAAAAACAAAAACAAGCTATTGGAGAACAAGGTGTTATTTCAGTTCAAATAGCTGAAAAAATTGGACAGGGTAATGTGAAGATTGTTCCAGATACTTTGATAACAGGTGATAGTGGAAGTAATTTGGGTCAGTTATTATCTGGATTTCTTACAAAAAAAATGACTGAACCAACTTCACATTAAAGGATTTATCTAAAAATAAAAGAGTTCAGATAAAATCTCATTCAATTATTTTGAATGAGATTTTTTATTTTAGGAATTTTACATATTCATAAATATCATTTGGTATCCAAAAATTAAATAATTTTTTATTCTTCATCTTTATAACTTATTTATTTTATCTTTATATATTAATATTTAAATATCATTTTTAATTTTTATATATATGTTTATGATAACTAATTTTGAAATTTTTTTGAATGAATCATTTAAATTTGAACATGATGTTGAAAAGGAATTTGATGATGTTAATTCTTTATGTTTTGATAACGAAATAAAAAAAGTTCCAATTGAATTTGTTACTAATAAAAGAGCGAAAGCATTTGTAGATATAATAGCAAGAAAAAATGTAATTGGAAACAGATATGTTACCACAATGAATGTGGTGAGATTATGTGTTTCTAAAAATTATAGTTTTACCAGACAACAATTGAGGGATACATTGGCACATGAAATGATACATGTTCTATTAGCCCAAAGAAACGTTTATAAAGACATCGGTGGATCACATGGTATGTATTTTGGTGTTGAAATGCGTCGAATAAATAAATTAAATGTTGGTATTACAGTCGGTTTGTCACACGATCCAAATATCAAAGAAATCGGTGTTAGAGATGAATTAAAAGGTAAAGAATCTAAAAAAACATACTATGTGTATCTTCAAAAGGAAACAAACGATAACGGAAAAGAACATTATAATTTAACACCCTTTTCAATTTGATGTTTGTATGGGATTTACAAATCTTTCGGATGTTGGACATTTTCCCATCTTTAGAATAATGAAAACTGCAAAATTATTTATTATAAATAAAGAAAAATATGATAAAATAAAAGAAAGTATCACAATTTACGAAACTAAAATAATAAAAAATGATTAAACATTTCAAAATATTTGAAAAACAACTTTGGAATCATCAGTTAAAAAAATGGTATCATTTTTCAAATGTTGATTTTTTAAAAATTCCAACCAGATGTAGTCATAATGATCCGGCTGGCATTTATATGTTTCCAGAATATGCATTACCAAAAATAAAATCTTATTGGAAATCTAAAAATTTCAAATTTACAATTTCTTTAAAACAAAATCTAAATATATTAGATATAGATAATTTAACAAAAGAACAGGAATTGAAGATAATTGAAAAATTAGATACGAAAAATAATATAGCATTAAATACTTTTAATGAATATTATTCCGAAAGAAGTTTTTGGGAATATATAAGAAATAATTATTCAATTAAAAATAATTTTTTAAGTAGGAAAGATTTTATGAAATTGGGATATGACGGTATATTTAGTGATAGAATAATACATTCACTTGAACCTCAATTAATTATATTTGATCCAAAAAATATAAAAATTGAAAAGGTGGAAAAGAGTAAAAGTCCTTGGGAATATTTGATTAGAATAAAGGGGGATATTTTAAAAATATTAAAAGACGAAGAAGATTTAAATATTAAAGATGAAAAAGTATCATCAACAAAAACTCACAATAACGGAAAAAGAGTTGAATCGAAGATTATTGTAAGTAAAAATAATAAAAGTTTTTTAATTAATATTTATTATAACACCGATATAAAATCTTATTGGAGAAATGGTCAAATTTATGTTGATATTTCTTCTTATAAAAGAAGAAATTATTCTATGGGTGCTTTGATAGATGTGTTCGAACCGAACTGGGAAGATTTTGGAACAACATTGGTAAAAGATTTATTAACAGCTATTGGTGATTTGGAATAAACAATTTGATATTTTTTAATATATAATTATACATGATGAAAACGATGAGATCGGTTACTGTTAAAATAACAAAAGAACCGAAAGATTTATTTACAAGGAATAATACCATGATTGGTAATTCATTTGTTATAAATAAAAAGAAATATCCTTATTTGATAAAATATGGTTATATTAAAATCGAGTTACAGACGGGTATTAATATAATATTATATAGGGATGAAATTGAAATCGAAGTTGAAATAAAAAAACAAAAAAAGAAATAAAACAAATTTAGAATTATTCAAAAAAAAGTCTCTATTTATAGAGACTTTTTTTATTTTGAAAATGTTTAATAAAAATATATTTATTCAATAACTTTTACATTAATAGCCATTGGACCTTTTTTTCCTTCTGTTAATTCAAAACTAACTCTATCATTTTCATAAATTTTTTCTTGTAAACCAGTTGCATGTACAAAAATTTCTTCTTTGGATTCATCTATGATTAAAAATCCAAAACCTTTTACATCATTGTAAAATTTACAAGTTGCTGTCATTCTTTCACTCATTAAATTAATTATTATTTTTTATTTACGGACTATTCCGTATTCTATATATATAATATAAATAATTAAGTTTTATTTTTATTCTTTTTTATACCTATCATCGCTTTACTCATTTTCTTTTTTACATCATCTGTTCTTTTCTTACCTGTATTTTTTTTTACCCTATTTGCTATAACTTCTGAACTTTGTTTTTTACCCAATTTTGCTAAACTTAATTTATGTTTATGTTCATTTGATAATACTTTTCCTAAATGAGCATTATGTAATTTTAATTTGGTTTCGTCACTAATTATTTTACCTTTTCCAGATTCACTCATTTTCTTTTTTGTATCTTCCGATAACGATTTGCCTTTTAATTTTAGTTTAATTTTTTCTTTTGTTTCATCGGTGTGTTTTTTACCCAACATATTTTTATTTCCTTTACTTTTTTCTCTAATGATTTCTTTTGTTTCATCAGAATGTTTCATTCCAAAATTGTTTTCTGCTTTAGGAACTGAATTATAACCATTTTTATATCCATCAAATAAATCGATATAATATTGTTCTTTAATCAATAAATTATTTTTATCACATTCCTCAATAATTTCATATTTAAAATTATCTTTCCCGTGTATATTATATGATCTTTGTAATTTTTTAGAATGATGTTTATTAAATTTTAAGGCGGTTTTATGATGATACCATCTACTAGTTATATTTATTGATGAACCTATATAACTTTTATTTGTTATGATATTTGTTATTTTATAAATTCCTGTTTTCATTCTTGTTTTTATTTTTTCATTAGAAATAATTTTATCTATAACTATATATAAATCTGATCTAGTTTTAATTACGAATAAATAAGATTAATTTCGGTTAAAGGAAGAGAATATTTTTACAACATTAAAGATTTAATGATATATCATAAGATAAAAATTCACAATTAAAGAAATATGAAAATAGTGAATTTGTTGATGTCACCATCATAGATATAAAAGAAAATAAAGAATATGAACATTGAAGATTTTATTAAACAAGAACTCACATCATCATTTAAGAAGCAGTATCAAAATGATGAACCACATATTGAGAATGATGTCAATCGTATAATTGATTTTATATCAAAAGAATTTTCACCTAGATCAGCCACAATAACGTTTGATCCATTGAATTCTTTCGCTTTTGTTGCGTTTTTATATGATAGTAAAATTTTATATCTGTATATTCAGTTTTATAAAACAGAAAAAACAAAAGTGAAAGTTGTATCAACAGATGGTAGGAAAGAAAAAGCGATTTTTAAAGGACACATTGATGAATTTATCGATTTGTATAGAAAAAAATGAACAGAAATGAACGAAGAATCAATATTTTTTAATACTAATTTCGGTGTTTTATATAATTGTAATGCTTTAGATTTTTTAAGAAGTCGAGAAAGTAATTCAATAGACTTAATATTCGCTGACCCACCCTATAATAAAAAAAAGGAAAAGTGGGATACATTTTCATCTCAAAAAGTATATTTGGATTGGTGTAAGGAATGGATTACTGAATCTCAACGAGTACTTAAAAAAAGTGGATCTTTATACGTGTGTGGTTTTTCTGAGATTTTGGCTGATATTAAGTACAGTACATCCGGTTTATTTGATAATTGTAAGTGGATTATATGGTTTTATAGAAATAAAGCAAATTTGGGAAATGATTGGGGTCGATCTCACGAAAGTATTTTACATTATAGAAAATCAAAAAAATTTATCTTTAATATTGATGAAGTGAGAATTCCATATAATGAACATACTAAGAAATATCCCAGTCGAAAACAAGGTGAAACTTCACAATATTCAAATGGAAAAAAAGATTATATTTGGGTTCCCAATCCATTGGGATCAAAACCAAAAGATGTAATCGAAATTCCAACTATTTCTAACGGGTCGTGGGAAAAATATCTACACCCAACACAAAAACCAATTGAACTAATGAGAAAAATAATACTTTCATCTTCAAATCCAGATAGTATTATTTATGATCCATTTGGTGGGTCTGGAACAAGTTACGCTGTAGCTGAAGCGTATAAACGTAATTGGATAGGTACTGAATTAGAAATTAAATATTGTAAAGTGATAAAAAATAGACTATTAGATGAAATGCACATTAAAAGAATATTGTCATCAAAAGACGAAAAAGAATCATATGTGAGGAGAAAATTATTGAGGGGTTAAATCACAAATGAAGTTTTTGAATTTAATATATAGGTTATGATCACTAAATTTCATAACTTTCTAAATGAAAAAATTGAAACCGTTATATTATATCACGGTTCAAATACATCATTTGATCAATTCGATGATGAAAAAGTTTCAACCGGGGATTCATCAGATCTTTTTGGTAAAGGATATTATTTAACAGATAATATTGAAATAGCCAAATTTTACGGTAAATTAATAAGTAAAAAAGATAAAATTACTAAATACACAGATACTGGTTTATTTGGATCTCCCGAACCACATTATTCCGCAGATGCAGATGAATATGCAGAAAAAACCCATAAAGTGAATACTTTTAAAATATGTGGAAACATTTTAAATTCCAAAACTTTTATATTAGATGATAAATTTCTTAATTTTATAAAGGATTTGTTTAAAAAAGAAAACGGATATAAAGACGAGAGTGTAGACCGTATTTTCAAAGAAATCATATTTTATATGAGAGAAAAAAAATCCCAAATAAAAAATTACAGGGGGGAATTGTGGTATTTATTTTTACAGTTAGGATTTCGTGATAAAACACCAATTGTTGATTATATTAAAAAACTTGGTTATGATGGATTGAAATATGAACCAGATAAAGATTACGAGGGTAATGAAAATTATTGGAATTATGTTATTTACAATAAATCTATCATAAAGAAAATTTCGTAATTCGGAAATTAATATATAATAAAAAAGAATTAAATTTTTAATGAAAAATGAATTTGTAATACCAAATAATATACCAGTAATTGATAAAGCCGAAGATTATGTAAATATTCCCGGTATTAAAATTGTAGAAAAACCAGTAACTAAACCAGAACAAAGACCAACCAAACCGGAAATTAAAACAACCGAAAGAGTTATGGAAAATGGTTTTGTTATTCCAGATAATATTCAAATTATTGAAAATATGGAAGATTTAGAAGTTCCACCAACGGATTTAAACGAACCAGTAGAAGAACCATTTGATATTTGGAAACAAGTCGATGAAGAATTTGATAGTACTGATTTTTTAACCGAAGATTCAGCCGGAAATGTTATGATTGATAAAGAAAAATTACTTACTTGGTTGAAACAGAAATTATCATCTGTATCTTTTTGTGAAACGTATTTAACAACCAAATTAGATGGAAATAATGGTATAGTTCAAGAAAACTCAACATTAATGTTACAAAATGATAATGGTAGTAAATTTTTCTTAAATAAAAATGGTCAATATCATCGTTTAGACGGTGCAGCTATAGAATGGTATTATGGTGCAAAAGAATTCTTTAAAAATGGTATTAGACATAGAATTGATGGACCAGCATATGAATATAAAGATGAAAAACAATTTTGGTTCGAAGGAAAACAATATAATGAAAACGAATATTGGTTAATTTCCAAAGAAATAGAAAACTTAAAGTAAATATTTCCATATAATATCTAAAAGGATATTTGTATGGATTTTCAAACACCACCAGAAGTATGTGATTATATGGTTGAAATAATACCATATTGTTCTCAAGTGTATCTAGATTTTGATTATGGTAAAAATTTAAGAATTTTAGAACCAACTCCGGGACAAGGAAATCTTGTTAATTCATTACGAAAACATCTAAAAAGTGAAATCATCACACCAAATAATTTTTGGGATTTACCAAAAAATGAAAAATATGCTTGGATTGTTATGAATCCACCATTTTCGCCGATGAAACAAGGTTATGAAATATTATATCGTTGTATGGACATGTCTGATAATATTATTGCTCTAATGCCTTGGTTAACAATAATAAATGGTGAGAAAAGAACTAAGGATATTATGAATTTCGGTTTAAAATCCATAACACATTTACCAAGAAATATATTTAAGGGAAGTAGAGTTCAATGTTGTGTTTTGGAAATGCAAAAAGGGTGGAAATCTGAAACTATATTTAAAACTTTTTAAATTGATGAACATTAATATTGAATTAAAACTAAAAAAATTATCTAAATCAAAATTCAGAAATAAATTTCATATTACTGGAAAAGATAGGGAGTATATTAAAGAAAAAGGAATTGATGTAATTAAACAACACGCAGAAAACATTATAACAAGAAATTTAAAAAAGAAAATTAAAAATGACGGTAGACAAACACCATATAGAGGACATCCGGTTTTTGTTGCACAACATGCAACAGCAACTTGTTGTCGAAAATGTATGTATAAGTGGTACAATATATTACCGTTTGTCGAATTGGATGAACATTTAATAAAATATTTTACTGATGTTATCATGGGGTTCCTAGAAAATGAATTATCTGAAATTAAAAAAGATCCGGACAATGAATCTGATAACTTTAAAGAGGTAGGATTAAATATAATGAAATTAATAAAAAATAATCAAAAATAAAATGAAATATTCAGAAACGTATAAAAAGAGTCAAACAAAACAAGTTCCGGGTGGATTTGAAGTGTCTATGGGTTGTAAATATGTTAGTAGTGTAACAAATGAAAAACAGGAATATCTTAAATTTACTTATTATAAAGCAACAGAAACATTAACAGTATTAAGTGATGAATTCAACTTATTAACAGTAGAATATGAATCGTAAAGAAGTAAAAATATATAAAAGAAATTCCGCTTATGTTATTACTAATGATTTCGATTCCGGATATACGAATCAAGGCGATTTTATTGAAATAATAGAATGGTCAAATAGTGATGGTATTGATATTAATATAAATAGAACTAGTCCAGCGGGAATTAATCTAGGTGGTACAATTAAACTTCAAATAACTTATGGTGAATTTGAAGCAATTAAAAAATGTGTTGAATCTATTCAAAATTTATGGAAATAAAATATAAAACAAATAAAGATAAAACAATAACTACTATTTTATTAATTTTAAATGAACTGGGTAATATTCCTTTATTTAAACTATGGGAAATTATTTATGATTCTGATAAGAAACATTTAATAAAATGGGGAAGACCCTTAATGGGAGAATTGTATTTGGATATACCAAGTATACCACCACAATTAAATATTTATCGTGATCTTGTAAATATAGATTTTGATATTCCTTTATATGAAGATATTAAAGATAGAATTATAATAGTCAATAATTTAATATCCACAAATGAAAAAGCAGATTTGGATGATTTATCAAAATCAGATATAGAATGTATTAAAGAATCAATTAATAATTTTGTTTCGAAAATTGTGAAACAAGGTTGTTTTTCAGACAATATTAAATATAACGAAGAAATAGACTTCATCAGTATAATTGAAAATGTTGGTGAAAATGATGAATTCATTAAATACATTAAATTTTGTGCCGAAAATGAAAGTATTATGTTTATATTAAAAAATTAAAAAATTATGAAAAAGTTAGAATATATAGACGATAAAAATTTTGAAACACAAATTGTTGAATTTGAAAATGAACATTATGATGTTGCAGAACAAATTTATATTCAATGTAAAAAGCTTTATGATCATGTACATCCTATTAAAGTATCAAAATCAAACGATAAAAATTCTTTGATTTTTGGTATTAATTTGGGAAAAACTAGATTAGAACAAGATAGTGGTGATAATACATACAGAATTAGAATTGAAAAAGTATGAAAAAAGATAAAGAATATAAAAGATTATTGTGGTATGATTTTCTGGATTGGTGGGATAAATTTTGGTATTCATACAGTTAGAAAAATCATATCAAATCTATCATACGTTGTAAAACACAACACCAGACTTAATAGAATTCATCCTTAAAGAAAAACCATTATCGTGGAAAAGAAATCTATAACTGGATAGAAATTTCTTTTTTTTAAAGAATTTATATAAATCTATATAAGTTCCAAATAACTGATCCACAACCATTTTCTTCCATCGAGTAGATTGCATTTCATCATTATTTATTTTCCTATCATTTATATAATCTTTAATACTTACACCTCTTGACACTAAGAATGTCCTATGACCAATTTCCAGTGAAGCTGCAACAGAGTCATAGTCATTTGGATTATCAATTTGACCCATAAAACTGGTGTATGCTGGATTCACCGTTATCGTTTTTATATTATTAATATTCAACCACTTAGTTAAATTGTTTACAAAATCATTTCTGTTCCAGTCATTATTTAATAGCTTATTATATTTCCTTCCTTTATTATATTCTTTAGAATTGATTGATAATTTTTCGATTCCAACCATATTTACCTGATAATGAATACATTCATGAATTATATGTTTTACGATTTCATAAATTTCATGATTTTTTTTCTCGGTTGAAAGTTTATTTAATTTTTCTAAGGAAATTATGTTTTTATAAATCATAATTGATTGTTTTTTAAAATCTTGAATGGAATATCCGATCCAATTTGGATTTAAATCGATACCTAAAATCCTGTTTTTAATTTGAGATTTTTTTTCCTGTTTTAATCTGGATTCATCAAATGAAATATAGACATTTTCCTTGTCTAGTTTGATATTAAAATATTTTTTATTTTCTTTACATTCCAGTTCCAACCGTGAAAGTAGTTTAAATTCATTTTTGGACAATTTTAATTTTATTGATTGTTTGATACCCGATTTTGGTTTAAATATAATTTCATTGTCGTTTATGACATTTAATTCAGCTTTACGGTTTCCATTCTTGTCTGAACAAGAACCCACCATATCAAAGGGAATTGATTTGTCTAGTTCATCGATTTTATTGTACTTACGTTTAAAGAAATTACCTCTACCACCAAAATAAACTTTTTTATCTCTTATAAATTCTATGGCTCTTCTTGGTTTCTTTGGTTTTAGTGACTTTTTTATTGGTGTTTTTTTATCTAATTTTTCTTTATCTAACCTTTCCTTTTCTTTTGCTTTTGTTGTTGCTATTCTGGTTGAATTTAATTCCACTGCTTTTTTTACTGCCGTTTTAATCCAAGAAGCGTCTAGTTCATCAATATTTAGCATTTTAGTTTTAACTATATTTTCTAGTTCAGATAGACTTGTTACGTTATCTTTTATTATTCTATTATAAGTGTATCGAATTACAGAAGAGTATTGGTTGATAAATTTATCGTTTAATTTAATGTTATGTTTTTTCTTGATGGTTGTCACAATAATTCTTCTTTTATTTTGTCCAGTCAGTTAATTTTATTAAAACTATTTGTTTTATTTTATTTATAAATATAAATGAGTCATGTTTTTATATTTTTGATAATAATTGATAAAATTAATTAAATCATTACATAACACTTCCAACGATATATTGGGACCCGGATATGTATCACATCGAAAATTTAAAAAACAAAATTTAACTTTGTTCATATCAATTATAACATTGATTTTAGTGTTAATTCTATTTTTTGTAAAATGAAAAAATTATTTTTTGTAAAATGAAAAAGAAAAAGAAAAAGAAATATTATTATAAAATAACCATAAATGAATGTGTTCTTTGTGGTCGTGGTAAAACGATAAGAGAAAGAATTTATGGTAAGAAACCAAAAGATTTAAGAAAAGTTTACGATTATGTACAATTTGCTTGTGATAATCACTTTATTTAAAAATTAATTATATGACAATAAAAGAATTAAAAGACAAATTATCAGAATTTCCTGATGATATGACAGTAGTAGTATCCGGATATGAAAATGGATATGACGATATTTATTCCGATGTGGAAAAAATAACAGTTTATGAAAGATCAACAAAGGATTGGTGGGATGGAAAATATCGTAATCAAATAACAAATGACACAGAATTAATTGATGTTGTTTTTTTAAGATCTAGAATATGAATCCATATATCATATCAGTTAGTAGAAGGGAGGATATTCCATCATTTCGTTCATCTTGGTTTATGGAAAAATTAGAAAAAGGATATGTTGATATGATAAGTCCATTTTCAAGTTACAAAATATCATTCGATAAAGTGAAATTAGCAGTATTTTGGTCAAAAAATCCCAAACCATTAATTCCCTATTTGGATAAACTACCATTTAAATATTATTTTCAATTTACTTTAAATGGATACCCAGAATATGAACTGAAAGTACCACCAATATTAGAAAGAATTGAAACTTTTAAGGAATTATCAAATAAAATAGGTAAGGAGAAAATTATCTGGAGATTTGATCCAATAATTATTTCTGATAAGGTATCAGAAGAAATTCTTTTAAAAAGATTGAAGAAAATCGGTGACGAAATACACAATTATACTGAAAAATTGGTTTTTAGTTACATCGATCCTTATAAAAAATTAGGAAATGAATTTAAAGAAATTTCAGATGATGTTAAAATTAGAGTTGCTAAAAAAATTGTAGAATTTAATAAAGATTGGGGATTAAAATTAGCAACTTGTGCCGAAGCAATTAAATTGGATGAAGTAGAACACAATAAATGTGTTGACCCGGAATTAATTGAAAGAATTTGTGGCAAACAAAGATGGATAACAGAAATAAAAGATAAAAATCAAAGAACAGAATGTGGATGTTCAAAATCAATTGATATCGGTTCATTTAAGATTTGCAAACATCAATGTTTATATTGCTATGCTCAATAATAGAATAAAATTCTGTATAATCCTTATCAATAATAAAAATAAAATCGAATCCATTTTTTAAAACAGATTTTCTTTTCAATTCATTTATTTCTTTTGCCAAATTAAAAATATAATCACTTTTTATTTCAACAATTAAATTATATTTTGGTAAATAAAAATCAGGAAAATATCTTTTTATTTTTCCATTATATTCGTATTTTATCATTTGACCTCTTTCAATTTTAAATAAATTTTCAAAATTCATAAGAAAATCCAATTCATATGTTCCTTGATAATTTATACCATTTAAATTTTTATTTTTAAATGATGATTTAAAATATTTATTTAAAATATCATTATTTAATAATGGATGAACAACACCATATTTTTCTAAACAGGTGTTTTTATATCTTTCTTGAAATTCTTTTGTTTTTGTGTAGTTATCAACACCATATTTTTCTAAACAGGTGTTTTTATATCTTTCTTGAAATTCTTTTGTTTTTGTGTAGTTATCAACACCATATTTTTCCAAACAGGTTTCTTTACATTTATCTTTAAATTCTTTAGTTTTTGAGTAGTGATCAACTCCATATTTTTTTATTGTGGTATTTTTTCCTTTTTGTTTTATTTCTTCATTTTGAAGATGACAAGTAACTCCGTATTTATTTAAACAAGTTAATTTTGATTTTTTTCTATTATTATAATTTTCATCATCAAAATTTTCTTTTTTTGATTGTTTAACAATTTTTTTGCAAATATCAGTTTTGGAATAATTATCAACACCATATTTTTCTAAACAAGTTTCTTTATATTTTACCGGATTACGATAATTTTCATCTCCATATCTATCTAATTTAGTTTTTTTGTTTTTATATTATTACAATGAATACAATAATATTTTTCTTTTAATCCATTTGTTAATTTATAATATTTACCATACATCATATTTTTAATACAATCACAAATATCACATTTAACATTTATTATAGTGTGACTTCCATTTGGTAATAATGATACATCTATTTTAATAATATCACCAATTTTATATTCACCACCTTTCTTTCTAAAATAATTTATTTGTCCACTATTACCAATTTTTAAATCAATATTTCTTTCTAAAATCATAATACATTAATATCATTTTTATTGATAACATTATTTTCAATCAAATCTTTAATTATTAAATATTCTATATACTTAGATGAATTTTCAATATTTTCAATCAAATATTCTTTAATTTTTGGATTCAAAGCCACTGAAATAATAGTTTTAGTCTTTACTTTTTTCATTCGTTGTTATTTTATTATTATATATAAATTAAATAAAGTCGTATTTTTCCATTTCTTAAACAAAATTTCTTAAACAAAATGATAAAAAAATGATATAAATTAAAAGATAATAAATGTCCAGACCAAAAATAAAAGATAAAAAAGTCACAATGTCAATTACTATAAATGATGTAGTAAATGAAAAATTGGAAAAATACTTAGAAGAAAAAAAACTAAGTAAATCTGAATATGTTGAATATTTAATTAAAAAAGATATTAAAGATAATCAAATAATATAATGGAAAATATAGTAAAAATAGAAGTTGATGGTATTCAACTTAAATTGTTTTATTCAGAAAATGGTAAACTTGATCGTATATCTAAAGATGGGAAGAATTTAACAATATCTGTACATGCTATACAAGTTGGGTTGGGGTATAAATTAACAGAAGATCAATGTGATGTTACATGTGTTTTTATACCAAAATATAATATTTATTTACCAATGTATCTTTTTATCAAACCCCAAATTAAAAATATATGAAAAATTATACAGATGAAGAAATTAAAATGATGGCTGCTGGACATCCAGATTGTTTTAGTTCAATTGAGATTAATGGGTTTTTAAGAGGGTTTAGAAGAGCAGAAAAAGAATATAATTCACTATTATTGGAATATTCTTTAGAACCACCTTTTTTACCATATATGTACCCACATCTCAGAAAAGAAATGATTTTCAATCACAATTTTGATGAGATTGAAAACTTTTCAAAAGAATGTAAATTACCAAAATTTGATAGTACAGATGATCTTCTTTTTTATCCACCACTTATTTTCGAATATATGTATCCACTTGGTGCGGCATATTATGATTTTGAAATTAAAAACGCAAAATTTAAGAAATGTTGGGTGGAACCTTTTGATAGTACTGATGGAATACTAAGATATAAAACAGGTAGTTATTATGTAATCTTTGAAAAATAAAATAATGAAAATGGAAAAAAGAATTAATGTTATAGAAATGAGAAATATTTTATCCGGTTTGATTGATAAAGGTTTCGGGAACAAATTTATCGGTGTATCAGAATATTACATTGGTAAAAATTTTGATGATGGTGGTGAAAATGATGTTTGGAATTCTGTAAATTTTGGTAGTATTTATTATGATGAAATACCAAGAACTATTGAACAAAAAGATTTAGTTAAAAAAAATCTCGATGATATGAAATTTAAAATAGAAACCAGAACATGGGAAACAAATTACAGAGGATTAGTTCTTATTTGTGCATCTAAAAAACCGTATTCTTTAGGAGAATTATTAAATATTTGTGGTGATTACCAATATTATAGAATAATTGATACGTTGGGTTATGAACCGTCACAATTTGATGATGTTTGTGGGTATGCAATTGGAGTCGGTAAATTGGTAGATTGTAGAAGAATGACAAAAGAAGATGAAGATGCTTGTTTTGTTTTTTATAATCCTAATTTGTGGTGTCATATTTATGAAGATGTCAAACCAATTATTCCGATTCCATTTAAAGGAAAACAAGGATGGTCAATGGTTGATGATAATATTTTTAAACAAATTCAATATGAAAGTATAAATGACGTAATAAATCAATTAAAAAATGATAAATTATAATGATTTTGTAAATCAAATTAAGGAAGGTTTAATTTATACTCATAATATATTAAAACATAAAATAAATTTAAATATTCAATTAGATTCTATTGGTTTAGAATATAAAATTGAAATAATAAACAAACTAACTTTTAATATAATTATTTTTAATTTGGAATATTTTAAAAAAAATGATTTATATAATGTGTTTTTTGATACTATAATAAATTTATATGGTTATTTCCCAACTTATTTTGTAGTTAAACGAAAAAATGATATGGAAAATAGATTCATTTTTGATGAAATAAAATTTAAAGAAAATTTATCAAATTTCACAGATTATATAACTGTAAGATTTGAAGCGAAATACGAAGATGGTGAGAGAAAAAATGATTTACAAATTCCTGAAAAATTATATCATATTAGTCCATCAATTTTTTATGATAAAATATTGAATAACGGATTGGAACCAAAATCCAATAATAGAATAACAAATCATACACCTAGAATATATTTATTTTATTTTTTAAACGATAAAGATATATTATTAAAAAGATTTAAAAAAAATGATATATTGAAACTTGGTAAAGAAAGAAAATATAATATTTATGAAATTGAAACAACAAAAATAAATATAATAATTCATTCAGATCCAAATTTCGAAAATGGTTGTTATACTTATGATAATATACATCCTGATGATATTAAATTATTAGAAAATAATATTTAAAATTTATGAAAAATAAATAAGTCTCTATGAAACCGAAGCGAAATCAATACAATCATTAATAAAACATGAATTAACCATCTCTACGTTATTTAATCCTGATATTTGATGATAGATATCACTTTTGATTAAGCCGTCGTACAAACGGTTATAACTATATCTGTAAACATTCTTAATTTACTTAATTTTTACCATTTTTTAACATCTGATATTTTGAAATCCTGAATTTTGTTCAAATTTTCTTCTGTTGGCATTGGATCAATTCCAAACTTTTTTTTGAATTCTCGTCTGGATACTCCCCAACGTTCATAACCATCAGTACTCAAATTACTAAATACCATTGATCCGTTTGTATTATTTTTCCATACATATTGAGCTTGTATATCTATTCCATCTATTGTATAATTTGCTTTTTTATTATCGTGACTAAAAAACTGAACAGCAAATGGACTATTTGCACCCAACCAATAATCACCATGAACAATCTCAATATCATCTTTTGTAAATTTATAATTAGCTGGAATTTCGATGATATATTCTTTCTCTTTTTTATTTGAAACATAATCAGCTTCTTGGAAAAATTCTTCTGTTTTCGGACTTGTGACAATTTTTACTTTTGTTGGATCTACCCTTAAAATAATACCTTCTTTATTGGAGAAATAAGCAGCAATATCTCTTGATTCTGTAAATGATAAAAATTTTCCATCTGATATTTTTGATATTCCATTCTTAATAATATAATCTATTAATAAATCAATATATTCCTTTATCCAAATATCGTGTTTTTTATTTTTTCCAACTTGGGTTCTGATATCTTCAATAGGTTTACCATTCAATCCACCAGTTCTTATTCCCCTGTATAAATATTTGGGGAGTTTAATATTTCCTTTCTTCATTATATAATGATGATAAAATGCATATAACCAAACATATTGAATAATAGTATTTACTTTTTTCAAAGAGTTTTGTTTAACAGTATATGCTGGTATTCCACCAAAATCAACAAATCTTTTCATGACATCTTTTTTTAAATCCCAATCAAATTTTGTTTTTTTTGGATCTTTATTTCTAATTTTTTCCAAATCAATCATTTTATGAATCATATTTAAACCCGGAACACCATTTGTATTACCAAATACATTTCTTGTTTCAGCACCATTGGCTGCAACAACACAAAATAATGTTTGTTGTTTCAAATCTCTAAAAATATTATCACCTTCTTTTGGTATTTTATAACCAATTTCCGCAACCGTATGTAATAATGATTTTGTAACAGAATCTTTCCAATTAAAAATCATGTTTTCTCTGATTTTTGTATATTTATTGAAATCCATACCCATTAAATTAACAAGTTCCTCTTCCGTTTTAAATCCGGTTGAAATTGAATTTTTCAATTTGTCTTTGAATTCTGACCAATCTGTATATTTTATAGAACCTTCAAATTGTCCATATTTTTCATTTAAGAAATCAGTAAATGAATATACCATATAAAATGTTTTTATTTTATATATTAAAAAAAATTTGTAACTAATATTAAATATTCCCGTCTAACCGTTAAAACAAATAAAATTATGAAAAAAATTATAGTATTTTTAATGTTATTAATTTCAACAAATGTAACATTAGCGGATGAAAACAAATTAGAAAACAAATTTGAAATTTCAATATCGTCAATAGTAAATATTGAAAATTTAAAACCAGTTGTTCCATTAGAAGCGACATTTGAAGAAACTGACATTATTGACATCGAAAAATTAAAACCAACAACACCAAAAGACGCATTCGTAGATGAAATTAGATGATTTTTTAAGAAAAAACATACCATTGGATTGTCCATCTGATAATTTTGTGGATAATATTATGTTACAATGTTATAAAAAAAGTATATTTGTAAGAATTTTTGATTGGATAATTGAAAAACAATCAACAATGATACTAAATATGACTTATTATATCACAAATAGTATTCAAAAATCAATAAATAATTATAATATTTTAATATCCGCAAAAATTTCTGATGAATTTCCTATCTGGGAAAACACCTGATGAATTTTTATAAATAATTTCATCTTTATTAAAAAAAATAATAAGTTTCAATTTGCGTTGTTTACTAACTTCATTATTTATTTCGTTATCGTTGAAATATGAAAATCCAATCATTCCCTGTAAAGATATGATTACTTTTTTATCATTTTTAATTAAAATTACATCTGGATGATAAGTTGAAACACCAAAAAAATTATCATTTGGATTATAACCAAGTTTTTTATCATAAAGTGTTGGTTTAAATCCATTATCTAAAAGGACTTGTACATAATTAGTTTCGTCTAATTTCATTAATTATTAAAACATTTTTTATTATTATATATACAATAAATTAAAAAGTTGTTATGATTTTGTCTAATTATGTTAAGATTCTGGAAATTTTAAATTTATAAAAACATTTAATCAAAATCACCAACTAATTCTCTAATTAATTCATTTTCTTCCCTTTTTAATTCGTCCAATTGAAAATTATCTTGAAACATCATTTTTTTAAATTTCTTTCTATCACCATAAATATCTGTCATAACCTGATTTACTACCCCAATTTCATTACGAAAAACCGAACCATTTAATAAAATAATATCATTCGGTTCCAAATCTATTTTCTGATTATTAAATATAACATGGGATTTATCTGGTGATATTATACCCTTGTAACTATCAACAGAAATATTGAACATTCTCATACATGTTGGATATAATGATGAAAAATCATAGCATGTAGACCAAAAAGACATTCCTTTCACTGGTTCTTTCACGTAACCACCCAAAACACCTTCTTCGATAACTTCCCTTTGATCCCTATCTAGTTTACAAAGAATTATATTTTTTTCATTTTTTAATTTTCTTCTTAAAATACCCTCTGTTACTGGAAGTGTGTTATATGAATCTTGAATCTTAATTCTGGATAATGTTGAAATTCCATACAAAATATCAACCAATTTCATTTTTTCATGTATCTTCTGAACCAAAATGGAGTCAACCGCGTTATAGAAAATGAATTTTTTGTAATCTGTTTGATATAATGTTTTAAGATTACCTTCGTAATTTACTTTTTTAACACCCAGAACTGCATCAGATACAAAATCCAAACTATTACTTTCTTTAACTCTTACAGATGTATCCCATTTCTTGAACAACTCCATATAATCAACGATTATACGATGTGCTGGCATCTCCGCATATGTTTTCTTCTGTAAATCATATGGTTCTCTTAATAATCCTGTTAATGATATAACAGATGGGTCAATACCCAATTTTCTTGCCCTGTTTACTAAAAAAACATGATCATATTCTAAATAATTCCATCCAGTTATAACTGGCATTTTTGGAACCAGTTTAGTAAAGAAATTTAACAACATTTCATATTCGTTTTTATAACGAACAAATTGAAAAATATATCCACCACCAAATTTAGAAAAATATGAATTGATGTCACTTCCAATTGAATCTGACTGTTCTTTGTTCAAATCACTTGTGGCCATAACCATCACTTTATCCTTATGTACTATGGATATACTTAAAATAGCACTTTCTGCGAGATGTGGGGCTGGTTTTTTATCTATGATTTCATTTTCAATGTCAACGAAGAAAATTTCTGGTTCATTGTATTTGAAAAGAATATCCTGTTCTTCTTGTGGTAATTCATCTATGAAATCGTAAACTGCATAACGATTCGGATTTTTTGTTGCTACCTTTTTTACCGAAAACCCATTCCAAGTAACGAAGCGACCATCTTTTTGATAATCATTGTCATCACATAAAATATATTTGGTTGGATTTGGCCATTTATAATATCTTAATTTTATTTGTTTATTATCAGCAACGTGTGATAAAATTAACTGGCCGTACCTATATTCCCAATCAACAAGCATGTAATTAATTATTATTTTTTTTTAATTTGTCTTTCAATAAAAATTCGATAAACTTAGATTTATTTATACCAATTTCTTTAACATATAGTTTTAATAATTTTTCTAATTCTGGATTTATAGTAAAGGTGATTGATTTTTTCTTTTTTCCATTTGGTATTTTTCGTCTCATTATTATACATTATTTTTAAAATAGTTATAAAATAACATTTTTTGACCCATCAATAATTAATATATAAAAATAAAAGATGATTGTTTATGAAAAAAACAGAAAATAAAAAGAAAATAATATCAGTATCCTTAAATCCAGAAACAATATTATCATTAAATGATATAACATCAAATCGTTCTAATTATTTAAATTGTGTTTTATTTGAATATTTTAATAAAATAGGTTTAGACATTTCAAAAATAAAATTATAGAAATGGGTAAAAAATTAACAACAGATGAATTTATAGAAAAATCCAGAAAAATTCACGGTGATTGGTATGATTATTCTTTAGTAAACTATATTAATTTCAAAACTAAGGTAAAAATAATATGTCCAAAATATGGTATTTTTGAACAAACACCACACAATCATTTAAATCGTAATCAAAATTGTTTTTCACGTAGTAAAACTTGTATATCAACAACAGAAGAATTTATTAAAAGATCAAAGGAAATAAATGGTGATAAATATGATTATTCATTGGTAAATTATGAAAATTCAAAAAAGAAAGTAAAAATTATATGTCCCAAACACGGTATATTTGAACAAATTCCAAGAAATCACATTCATCTTAAAGCTGGTTGTCCAATGTGTTCTAAAAATTGTGATACAATCGAAGAATTTATTAAAAAATGTAATATCGTACATAATAATAAATATGATTATTCTCTTATAATTTTTTATCGAAAATACAAAAAGATAAAAATAATATGTCCTAAACACGGTCAATTTGAACAATATTCTTATGCACATTTAGATAGAAAACAAGGTTGTCCTTATTGTTATAAAGAACAAATGTTCGATACAAAAGTTGAATTCATTAATAAATCTAATTTGAAACATAATAATAAATATGATTATTCACTAGTAAATTATGAAAACTCAAAAAAGAAAGTTAAAATTATATGTTCAAAACATGGTATCTTTTTACAAATTCCAAATGATCATATACATGGTTCTGGTTGTCCAAGTTGTCAAGAATCTAAAGGTGAAAAGGAATTGTCTAGAATTTTGGATGAAATGAATATTAAATATAAAAAAGAAAAAAAATTCAAAAAATGCAAATATGAAAAATTATTATCATTTGATTTTTATTTACCAGATTACAATTTATGTATTGAATATGATGGTAAACAACATTATGAATCAATAAACTATTTCGGTGGATTGAAAACTTTAGAAAAACAAATCATCAAGGATAATATTAAAACTCAATTTTGTTTAGACAACAATATTAAGTTATTAAGAATTCGATATGATGAAAATATAAACGAAAAGTTAGAATTTTTAAAAAATAACGGTACGGGTCTATTAAGATCTTAAATCTTACGGAATAACCACGTTCGTATTCCCAAACTGGTGGGCGAGACCCACAAAAACATCACTTGTACTTCATTTTGTTTCTGCTTGTACCGTTATCTTTTAACTTTATTTAAATATTCAAATATTTTTTCACCATAAAATGTTATTAAAGTAGTTTCATATATACTATTTTTCCAATCATTATCTGAATCGTCATGATAATAATCTGATGAAACCCATTTAATATAACCATCTAATTCAATTATTAGTTGTTCAAAATCAATAATATCAATATCATTAATTAAAGTTGGAATAGGTATTAACGTTTTTTCAGCTTCTTCTAATTCATCTTCAAGCTGATCAATACTAAATTCGTTTAATAAATCAAGAATCCATTTTTTTGTATCGTCTGACATTAATTTATCATTTTTTAATTTAATGTCTAAAATTTTGGTTATTTTTTCTTGTCTTGTCATTTCAATATATTTTTATATAAATTTAATTTTTTCAAAACCATTTTTTTCACCTTTATTAAAATCCCCAGCTAATTCACTTCCGGAATCATTCCAAATACTATCACTAAGTTTTCTTTGTTCTTCATATTCTTTTTCGAACCTTATAATTTCCTTTTTGATTTCAGTACGAAAATGTTTTTGTAAAACATATTTTAACTCTTTAATAAATTTCACATATGAATCACTTTCTGTTAAAAGAGTTTTAATCATTTCATATGTTTTCTTTTCTATACATTGATTTAGTAATGAATCTGATTGAAATAAATTTTGGTTTATTTCTGTATAAATGGAAATCAAATCATCAAATAATGTTTCCATTTTATCGTTTATTTTTGTAAATAATACATGTTGAACCGGATGACCAATATATGGTATTAATATAAATTCATAATCATCATTTATTTTTTTCATTTCCATTCCATCGTGTCCACTCCCCAGTGAAAAACCAGATTTATTTAGTAAATTTACTAATTTTGATAAATTTGATGGTTTAAACATTTTTTCATCAACAATTAATTCCTTATCATCTTTTTTAGCTATAAATTTCATTTATTTTTTCCTTCCATTACATATATTAAACGGATAATATAAAGTTTTAATGAAAATGTTTTTCAAACTTTAATTCAATATTATGAATATAGTAATTTCTTTTTTCATAATCTGGGGAAATTATCAGAACCAATAAATTTATCGTTTTCATTTTTCTTATTTTTCCTTTTTAATTTTCTATTTTTAAAAAGTGGATAATAATCTTTACAATCTTTTTCTAAACAATATATTCCAGATCCACCTAACGTATCATTACTTTCGTTTTTACAATATTCGACCACAATATTATGAGAATCGTAAATTTTTGTAATTATTCCATTATCACCGTCTTTATCAATTACTTCCATTCCAATATAAACATCTTCATATGAAATTGAATTTTCATTTTTTTTCATCATATAAACATAGCTAAACAATCATAATCATCATCATATCTAACACCACATCGAATAAGATAAATTATATCTTCTTCTTTTATTTTTTCTAAATTTAATTCATCCAAACATGGTAAAAAAATTTCATCGTGTTCAGATGATATAATAAGATCTGACCTTTTATTTATCATGAATTTATGAATCATCATAAAAGCTGATAAATCTGAACTTTCACAAATTTTATTTTCTATTCTTTTGAAATTATGATATTCTTCATCATGTAAGTTCCAAATTTCTATAAATTCTTCTTTTGTCATATTTATTTTTTAAATTTTAATAATTCTTCTAAAATTTTAATTCTATCTTCTTCACTCATTGGTTCTTTTATATCATAAGAGTAGTTAGATGAAATTAATTCTAATCTTATTTCTTCCGAATATTTATACAAACCATCCAAAGTAGAACAATCGGCAATTATTTTATCATCCTTATAAATAAAATAACTATCTTTGTTTATTTCTAATTCATTATGAATACTATCAAAAATAAAATCATCAATAATATCGGATGTTCCTTCACCATAAATGGATTTCAATAAAATATTATTTATTGATGAATAATCATCCATAAAATTAATAAGATCTAATCCATTATCATAAATTATTTTTTCTTTTTTGCCCTTTTCAATAGAAAAATTAATAAATTTTTCAAATGCTTTCTTTTCCATATTTTTATTTTTTTAAAATGTCATCAACTGTTAAATCAAAATCAATATCCAAATCACTATTTTCAACTTCATATTTCATTTTATCGATAAAAAATTCCAATTTAGCTATTAATCTTGTATATTTTTTACTAACATCAAGTAATTGAGATAAATATTCTTCAATATCTTCTTTCCTTGTTATTGGATCAGTAACATCACACGCATAAACAGGATCAAAACTATCACCAATCCAAAATTGTGCCGTTAATTCATCATCATTCATATCTTTTGAATATTCCAATTGGATATTAGCCTCTTCTGAACCTATAAATAATGTATAAATTGTTATATCATTATCTGAATTATTAATTTCATATTTTATCTTATTTTCTTTAAGATAATTATGGATAATATCATGAGCTTGTTTTTCTATATTCATATTTTTATTTTATTTGTTTTTATAATATTATCATTCAAAATATAATCAATATTTATAGTTTTTGCCTTGAAACCTTCTTTCAAAAGTTTTTCAACCAATTTTTTCACATCATTTCCATCATAAAATTCATCAACAGTTTCTTGTTTTGCATTTGTTTCAATATAAAACATGTCATTATAATCCGGAAAACGACAAACACCATATCTTTGGACCGATTTCAGTTTTGTATATATGGGTTGTTCTTCTTTTAAACCAAAATATTTGAGTACCAATCTCCAATATTTTAATATTTCAGTAGTTGGAACACTTTCCTCGTAATCACTAGTACCAAAAATAAAACTTATATTGTTTCCACCAATAGCTGAAACCCAATTAAGTTCAAAACTTTTTATCCGAATTGTATATTTCTTCTTCTTTATCTTGTATTAATTTGTCTAATTTATCTTTCAATTCTACCACATCATTAGATGTGATTTTATCCTTTCCTTCCGGTTTAAATGTAATAGTTTTTTTCCATTCACTATAATACGATTCTCTTTTTTTCATCGTAATTATAATTTCTGTGTAATTTTTTTCTGTTTCAAAAAATTTTTCTGTTTGTTTATCAAACCAATTATCCAATGATTTTAATTTTTTTGGATCTTTTTCTCTTTCAGATATTTCGAAACATTTAAAAGCGGGAATTAGGACAGTTGTTCCACTCCAAATCACCTGATATGATTGTGGAAGATGATTTTTTTCATTATTAATAACATCACTTACTAAAATAACAGAACCCATCGGTATATGATATTTAATATCATCAATCGTAAAATCGTGATCAATTTTAATTTCAATTTTCATATTTTAATTTTTTAAAAAACAATTACATTCAATTTCGTGTTGTGCACCTGTTTCAATACACCAAATTTCCCAAGCACCAACCAATGTACCATCACCATCACCATCCATAATACTTAAATATCTTTCCGTATTATCAAAATCTTGAAAATATTCAAAACATTCTTTAATTATATTATGATCAAAATTCCACCTAGAATATAAAATATTCAAAATACTATAATCTATCGGGACTTTATTAGATAATAATTCTCCTACTATTCCAAAAGCCTTACATTCATCATCTGTTAATAAAAAATTATCTGGATATTTTTCATTGATGGTTTTACAATCACCTTTTTCAATCCATTCCCCGGTTAATCTTGACATAAATTTTGTATTAACATTTTCCATAATCCTTTTCCGGTCTTTTTGCATAAACAGAAACGGTATTGTCATCACCAACCCTTGGAATATCACTTCTATTTATTAGAAATTTTCTTTCCCCTGAATGATCATTTATCACCATATAGGCTTTTGTTCCTGAAACTTTCATATTTCTATTTTTTTATTTTTAAAACAATTATACCATTATTTTTTGAAACCGTATCATAAATTTCATTACCTTTTGGTTTCATTATATGATTTTCTTTTAATACAAGTACACTATCGTTTTTAGATATAGTATCATATGTTATTACTTTTTCAGTATCGATTGGTTTCTCACATTCATCTTTATGACTACAATAATAAAAACCGAAAAATATTAATAAAGTAAGTAAACCAATCACTCCCAGCATCCTCTGGATCGTAAAACCACCACATATTTTTTTATTTTAATTCTATTTTTAGTCCTCTTTTTTTCATTTCAAATAAAGCTTCAGCGTTGCCAATAGCGTCTGAAACAGGATTATGATCGTGTTTTGTTTTTCTAAAATATTTCCATTTTGCATACATATCATTACTAAATCCGCACCACAAATCACCTATTCTACGACTTGAATAACCAAAGGGGTTTTCATTCAAATAATAATGAAAATAAAAATTAATCCACGCAAAATCAAATCCATTATTATCCGCTATAAAAATAGGATGTCCTTTTGAATTTTGTAATATCCAATTTTTAAATTCTAACATAACATCATGTGGATCATCAAATGTTAAATGTTCTTCTCTCGAAAATCCACTAATTGCCAATGCTTCTGGAACCCACAAATCAGATATTGGTTTTGTTTTTCCATAAAACGTTTTCGTTAATGATGGTTCAACAATTACAGCACCAAAACACACCATGCTGTATTTATATGGTATTGGGCCATCCGATTCGATATCTACTGAAATGTACGCCATAAAATGTATTTTTTAATTAATATAAGTATTCTTTTAGATTAAAAAAATTATTTTTTAATTTTTCTTTAAATTGGGGTGACCCAATCGGGGTTTATATTCTATTATATACCAAATAATTTAAAAGGTTTGGAAAATCAGACCCTTGAAATATAATATATAGTTATGTGTTAAAGGCGTTTAAATACAGGTTATATCCAACGAATGAACAAAAAATTTTGTTAGAAAAACATTTTGGGTGTGTACGTTTCATTTATAATTTAGCACTTGAAACAAAAATCAATGCATATAGTTCAAATCGTATTTTTGTTTCAAGGTATGATCTTCAGGAACAGTTAGTTGATTTGAAAAATGATGCTAGTTGGTTGAAGGAAGTAAACAGTCAATCACTACAATCCAGTTTGTTACATCTTGATAACGCTTACACTCATTTTTTCAAATTCAAGAAAGGATTTCCGAAATTCAAATCCAAACATCATAAAAATTCATTTTCGGTTCCACAGGGAATTAAAATTTTCGATAGAAAAATTTTTATCCCAAAATTTCTGGAAGGAATTAAAATAGTAATTGATAGAAAACACGAAGGCACGATCCGTTCTGGAACCGTTTCTAAAACACCATCACAAAAATATTTCATTTCAATTTTATGTGAAACTGGTGTTCCAGAACCAGATAAAAAACTAATTTTACCCGAAACAACCATTGGAATTGATTTAGGATTAAAATCATTTTTGACTCTTTCTAATGGGGAAAAAGTAGATATTCCGAATTTTGATAAGAAATCGGATAAACTAAAAATTCTACAAAGGAAATTATCAAAAAGAATTAAAGGTAGTAACCGATTTAACGTAATTAAATTAAAAATAAGTAAAGTTCACGAATCAATCTGTAACATAAGAAAGGATTTTCAACACAAATTATCAACCGAGATAACCAATCGTTTTGATACCATTGTTATTGAAAATCTGAATGTTAAAGGAATGATGAGAAATCATAAATTAGCCAATTCCATTCAAAAGGTTTCATGGAGTGAATTTACATCCATGCTAGAATATAAATCCAAATGGAAAGGAAAAAACTTAAAAATAGTGAATAGGTTTTTTCCATCCAGTAAATTATGTTCTATTTGTGGATATAAAAAAGATGATCTCACATTAAAGGATCGTGAATGGATTTGTCCGTGTTGTAATACACATCACGATAGAGACTTAAATGCTGCAATCAATATTAAAAATCATTGGCTGGCGGAATACCAGTGTCAGAACGTGGAGACAATCCCTGTGGACGGCCGTCTTAATTTATTAAGACCTAAGAAGCACATTGTCGATGAAACGTTAATTCCGATTGGAAGAAATCACCACCTTTTAGGTGGTAAAGTATTCATACCATTCCCACTGTTCAAGTCAAATAATGGACAGTAATTAAAAATACAGTATTGTATTTGCTTATTTTTTCTTATCTTCTTGGTGGAAAATATTTCAATAACCATTTATCCATATCATCAACTGTTGGTTTAAAATTGTGTTTTGAATATAAATGTCTTTCTTTACTTTCTTCATTATCATCAACTTTAACACCACAATCGGAACATTTTATTTGTGGTAATGGTTTTGGAACCAAATTTTCATCTATTTCGTCAACATCTTCCAAATCTTCATTAACATTCTCAGATTTTATTTTTAATCTGTTACTAAAATCTACGAATCTTTCGATTTTCATTTCCGGTTTTTGTGGTTTTCCTAAAATATCAAGATATTTTTCACGTAATTCGTTCAATTCATCATAAGATAATTCTTCCAATTCTTCTCTTGTCCATATCTTTTCACCAATTTTAGTATCCATCAAAACCTTAACTAAATCATCATATGTCATTTCGGTTGATTTACCAAAATTGTCATGAAATATAGCTTTGGTATTTTTTGCAGATTTTTTGAAATTATAATCATCCACCGCTTTTTGTGTTAATTCTTTATCTACTTTACCATCTTTATATTGTCTAGTTGGCAATTCATTAAATTCTTCTGGTGTTAATTTTTCATAATCTTCTTCGATTATATCATCTTCATCAATATCTTTTGTTGCTTTTATATAATTAACAGCAAAACTTTCCCATTTCTTTTCCCATGTTTCTTTTTCACGTTTTGATTCATTGACATCACCTTGAATTATTTTGTTTAATAATTCTTTATCTTGATCTGAAAATTTTTCAACATCATCCCAAATATCTTTTTTATTTTCTTCGACTTTTTCTTCCTTTTTTTCTTTTTTATAAGATTTGTGAAATTCCTTTAAGAATTCTGCTATTGGATATTCTTTATATTCTTTAGTTAGTCTATCTTCGACATAAACAACACCATCCTTAACACCCCTAATAATACCATCAATTTTATCTGTGGTTATTTGGCGTCCTCTAATACCCAAATTATCCATAGGATTTAAATCTGGTTTATTGATTGTTTGTTTTTGTGGTGGTTTTGGAAATAAATCAGTATCACCGTCAATTCCTTTACCTTTATTTTCAGTACTTTCTTTCACGAAATCTTCAAATCTTTTAATGTTTGACATATTTTTGTTTTTTATTTTTGTTTATATATTAATAAACTTTGGTTTATTTATATGTTGATATTTTTCCACCCAAAGCATTTTTCTCACCAGATGATTTAATTGATTTATTCAATCCTGCTTTTTTTCCCAATTTTTTTATTTTTTTAACTGTCGATTTTCTTGGAAGTGCTGGTGCATTCGGTGATCCGGGGGCAGATAAACCACCAACAGAACATTCTTTTATACTGTTTTCAATTCTTTCAATTGATAAACGAAATGGAACACAATGACGTTCATCATCAACCACACTACAATATTTGAAACTTATTTCCGCTGATTCCATGTCAAGTTCTTGATCTTCAACACGTGAAACAGAAAAAGTATCACCCCCATTATCCATTATGGTATCATAAATTAATTCTAATACTTTTAATTTACTAATAGGATCATCATTGCGATAATCGTTCGCCGATAATTCTTCGAATGTTTTTAAAAATTTCATTTTTATTTTCCTAATTTTTTATGTTCCGGTAATCTTTCTTTATCTCTTAAACTAACAGGAACTGGATAATTTGATGAATCTTCTTTTATCACATCAAGACCAACTTCTGTTCTTTTGGTTTTCTTTTGTTCATCTGACCAATTACCAAAAAATACATCATTGATTATCAAAGTATGAATATCAACATCTGGAAATCCCGTTAATTCGATGTCAAAATCTGGTTCTTGATATTTTTCTTTTTTAATTAAATAATTAATAGAATCCATCATTCCATTCCAACCACCATAATACTTATCTTCATAAATACCTTTTATTGTTTGTTTGTTTCTTTCTAAAAAAGAAATATATTCTATAATATCGTCTGGTAATAAATCATAAATATCATCCAAATCAATATTTATATTTTCAAATATTTTAAACGTTTTCAAATGTTTCATTTTTAATTGTTTATTTTTATTGTTCATTTTTATCTTTTGTATATCCTAAACTTTGACGAGCATCTTTCTTAACAAAATCTTCATAAGAACAAATATATCTATCTAGTGGATTATCCCACCAAAACAAATTGTTCATCTCTTGTTTACCTTTATGTTTAACTAAATCATCAATAACTTTATCACCAACGTCACCACTGGTTTTACTTGATTCCGGACCAACATTAATCGTCTGGGATTTCTTTATTTCATCCCTAATTTTATGTAATTGATCAACAGTTGATTGTCTTGGTAAACTTTCAAATATTTTATCCTGAAATATATTAAATTTTGTTATCATATTCATTATATATTAATAAATAAAAATGGAATTTTTTAGTTTTATAGAGTTATTAATAGTTGAATAAAATTCTGCAATCAATATAGGAAATGTCTGGTTAGTAAAATCGTGTAGTAAAATGTAAATGTCTTTAAATGTCTACATTTTATATAACAGACCGTTAAAGAAAAACATCTTTAAAAAGCCGAATAAAATTCGGCTTTTTGTGTCGTTAAACTACACTATATTATTGTTTTTGCCACAATGCAGGAACGGCAACTGGGGTCCACCCAGCTTGTGATGTATGTGCTTGGAGGCATTTATATGTAAAACCGTTTACTTGATATACTACAATATCATTTACTTTATATGCCACGCCTGCTGCCCAATAATTAGTTGGAGGTGTTGGGGGTGTTGGTGTTATATCTTTCCACCCGTATACATTCGGTGCCCAAACATTATTTGCAATTAATGATTCATAAGTTTTTGTATTGAATATCACTTTTGCGTCCTTTTGATATGCATTATGAGCGCCAGTTGGTTGGACCCATTCTGGATATACTGGTGTTACATATTTTAATAATGTTATATTATTTGAAATAGCTGGATTAACTGGTGTGGTTAATGTGAAACTTGAAGACATTTCACAATATACTTGAACAGTATTACCGGATGGCTTAAATTCGTATGATAATCCAGTCCCAACTAACACCGAATCAACATACCAAGAGTAAGACGGGTTATCACCCGGATTAACCGCGTTATCAATAGACATTGTTACAGTTGATTCAGGTTGATACGGATTTGACGACGCACTTATAACTAATGATATTGGTAACGGATTTATTATTACTGCATATAATGATGATGTAAATGTTGT